>Ga0099828_10003261_pt1 | contig 11328 bp, 11 predicted proteins | sample CZO8metaG_2_FD_79338 | JGI IMG/M metagenome (GOLD analysis project Ga0099828, IMG submission 79338) | Vadose zone soil microbial communities from the Eel River Critical Zone Observatory, Northern California, USA - CZOApr15con2H1.8 metaG | ecosystem: Environmental > Terrestrial > Soil > Vadose...
AGTATCGATCGTTAGCTGGATCTTCTATGCCCGGCTGGTGCGGGCAGAGGTCCGTAATATCCGGCACTCGGAGTACATGCTGGCCGCCGAGGCCTCCGATTTCTCCACGCTGCGGGTGCTCGGCAGGCACCTGCTGCCCAACGTGATCATCCAGCCGCTGGTCTACGCGTCATCCGATCTTGTGTACGCGCTGCTCCTGGCGGCGTCCGTCTCCTACCTCGGCCTGGGAATCCAGCCGCCTACGCCGGAATGGGGCCAGATGATCCAGGACGGAAGCACCTTCATCGGCGCGCAGTGGTGGCTGTCGTTCTTCCCTGGCGCTGCCATCGTGGTGACCGCCGTCGCGTTCTCGCTCATCGGCGACGGGCTGGCCACCATTGCCCGCGAAGGCTCGGGGTGATGTCGATGACGGGCTCACCGGTAACGATGACGGGCTCCGGGCTTGCGCTGGAGATCCGCGGGCTGCGGGTGACCGCCCGAGGCGGCGGCCGGAGCGTCCAGATCCTTCGTGACCTGGACCTTGACCTGCGCAGCGGCGAGATCCTCGGCGTGGTCGGCGAGTCCGGAAGCGGGAAGAGCACGCTGTGCCGCGCGATCGCCCGGCTGCTGCCCGGCGGTCTGGTGATCGAGTCGGGCACGATCCGGATGGGGGATGTGGACGTGCTCGGGATCAGGCCGGGGCAGCTGCACCGGATGCCGTCGCGCGGCGTGCGGATGGTGTTCCAGAACCCGATGACCGCCCTCAACCCGGTCATGACCGTCGGCGGTCAGTGCACCGAGGCGGCCCGGGCCGGCCGCCGGATGACCCGCGCCGAGGCGCTCGCCCGGTCAGTAGAGATCCTGGAGCGGATGGGGATCAAGAACGCCGCCAGCCGTATGAACGACTACCCGTACCAGTTCTCCGGCGGGCAGCGGCAGCGCATCGTGGTGTCCATCGCCCTGGCCGGCGAGCCCGCCGTGCTGCTCGCCGACGAGCCGACCAGCGCGCTCGATGTGAGCACGCAGGCAGCGCTCCTCGACCTGATCAGGGAGGTCTGCGCCGAGCGCAACACTGCGGTGATCTTCGTCTCGCACAACTACGCGGTCGTCTCGCAGCTATGCTCACGCGTCCTTGTGCTGTATGCCGGCCAGGCAATGGAACTGGGCCCCACCGCCGCGCTGCTCACCCAGTCACGGCATCCCTACACAGCGGCACTGATCGCCTCGCTGCCGTCAATCGAGACCCGGGTGCCCAGGCTGCCTGCCATCCCCGGCCAGCCGCCCGGGGTCGGCGAGGCACCGGGCGGCTGCCCGTTCCGGCCGCGCTGCCGCCACGCCGATGACGGTTGCCGCTCGGCTCCCATGGTGATGCGTGAGATGGCCCCCGGTCACCAGACTTCATGCATGCGGGCCGACCTGATCTGGGAGCGCCGCGGCGGGGACGGCGGTACCGGCCAGGCGCACGGCGGGGGGAGCAGCGCATGAGCGCCGCAGCCACGACCGGGCGGCGGCCCGCGCCAGCCGACCTGATGCTGCGGCGGTGCCGGGTCAAAGACAGCCAGGAACTGGTGGACATCGCAATCTCCGCGGGCGTGATCGCCAGCGTCGGCCACCATCTCGACCAGGACGGCCTTGCCGAGCTGGACGCCGACGGCCGCCTGGTGAGCTGCGCGTTCGTGCAGCCCCATATCCACCTGGATAAGGTCGGCACCTTGCCGCTACTGGGCTCGAACCGCACCGGGACCCTGGCCGAGGCCATCGGCATCCTGCACCGGATCAAACGGACAGCTTCTGCCGACGAGGTCGCCGAGCGGGCCGGGGTGGTCATCAGGCAGGCCGTGCTGTCCGGGACCACCCGGATCAGGACGCACGTCGACGTGGATACCATCGGCGGCCTGACCCCGCTGCGCGGCGTCCTGCAGGCCGCCAGGGACCATGCCGACCTGTGCGATATCCAGACAGTGGTGTTCCCGCAGGAGGGCATCATCCGCGACCCGGGTACGGCGGAACTGATGGCGGAGGCCCTGCATACGGGCGGCGACGTGGTCGGCGGGATGCCGCACTGGGAGCCGGACGAGCAGGCGTCACGAGAGCACATCGGCGTCTGCATGGACCTCGCCGAGCGCTACGACAGGGACGTCGACATGCACGTCGACGAGACTGACGATCCACGGTCCAGGACGCTTGCCATGCTCATCGACGCCACGCTGGCGCGCGGCTGGCAGGACCGGGTCACGGCCGGACACTGCTGCGCCATGGCCGCCTGGGAGGACAGCTACGCGGCGGACGTCATCACCCGCGCGGTCGCCGCTGGCCTGCGCTTCGTGGCCAACCCGGCGACCAACCTGCTCCTGCAGGGCCGGGGAGATCACGAGCCGAGACGGCGCGGAATTCTCCGCGTCAAGGAACTGCTGGCCGCCGGGCTGACAGTCGCCTGCGGCCAGGACTGCGTCGCCGACGGCTTCTATCCGTTCGGGTCCGCCGACCAGCTTCAGGTGGCGCTGATCTTGTGCCATGCGGCGCAGCTGTCGATGCCCGCCGAGATCGATGCGGCAGTCGCCGCGATCGGGACGGCGGCGGCCAGGGTGATGGGCGTCAGCGGCTACGGGCTTGAACCGGGGTGTGCTGCCGACCTCGTCATTCTCGACGCCGACAACGCCTTCGAGGCATTGCGCCTCCAGGCGGCAAGAAGGTGGGTCATCAGGCGCGGATCCATCGTGGCGCAGACGCAGCACTCCAGCGCGCTCAACCGAACCCAGGACCGCTAGCCAAGGAGGAAGACATGGAGCTACAGACCCTGCGGGGCGTCGTTCCCGCGATCGTGACGCCATTCGACGCCCGCGACAACGTGGACACCGACGCTGCGGGACGGCTGACCGGATGGCTGGTGGACAGCGGTGTGCACGGGATCATGACCACCGGGGGGACCGGCGAGTTCCCGCACCTGGACCGCGGTGAACGTCGCGACCTCACCCGCGCGGTAACGCAGGCGGCAGCCGGGCGGGTGCCGATCCTCGCCGGGACGGCCGCGTGCAGTACCCGCGAGGTGCTCGGCCTCTGCGAGGACGCGGCAGAGGCCGGCGCCGATGGGGTGATCACCGTGCCGCCGTACTATTTCCCGCTGCCGGGCTCCGCGATCGCGGAATTCTTCGGGTCGGTGGCCGACCGCTCCCCGCTGCCGGTTTTCGTCTACAACAACCCCCTCTACACCGGCAACGGCATGTCGCCGGCCCTGATCGCCGAGATCCTCGGGCATGACAACATCGCCGGCCTCAAGCAGAGCGAGCCGGATCTGGGCCAGCTCGTCGAGGTCATCCACGAGGTCCGTACCGTCCGCGGTCTCACCCGGTCGCTATTCACGGGCGTGGACAGCCAGTTCGCCGCCGCCCTGGCGGTTGGCGCGGATGGCATCTACTCCACGGCGGCGGGAATCGTCCCCGAGCAGATCGTCCGGCTGTACTCCTTCGCCGCCGCCGGTGACACCAGGGCCGCAGCGGACCTGCAGCTCCAGCTCCAGCCGCTGAACCGGTTCCTGGAGTACGACCCGGGCTACGTCGCGCCCGCCAAGCAGGCGCTGCGGATGCTCGGCATCGAGGTCGGCGACCCGCGTGCCCCGCTGCCCGGCCTGACCGACGACGAGCTGGCCCGGCTGCGGTCGGCCCTCGCCGGGCTCGGTGTCGCGTCCCCGGCGCCAGACCCAGCCGCGGTGACCGGCTAGGCGAATGATCGTGACGAGGCCGATGACCGCGGCGAGCGCCATGCCCCCGCCGATCGAGGTCCGCAAGATACCGCTGCAGCATGTCAGCGACGCGTCCGGGCTGGAGCAGCTGATCACCGGCGGCGCGATCGAGGCTGACCGCGTGATCGCCGTGATCGGGAAAACGGAAGGGAACGGCGGCGTCAACGACTACACCAGGATCCTCGCGGACCGGGCGTTCCGCGAGGTGCTGGTGGCGCGCGGGACCCGGACCGCCGAACAGGTCGGCCAGATCCCGATCGTCTGGTCCGGCGGGACGGACGGAGTCTTGTGCCCGCACGCCACGGTGTTCGCCACCGCGGCCGGAGCCGCCCTGGATGGAGCCACCGGAACCCACCGCGACCAGCCACGGCTGTCGGTCGGGGTGTCCATGAGCGAGCCCCTGCTGCCCGAGGACATCGGCCGGATCCCGATGGTCGAGAAGGTCGCCGCCGGGGTCCGCGTGGCCATGCGGCAGGCCGGGATCACCGACCCGCGGGACGTGCACTACGTGCAGACGAAGACGCCGCTGCTGACCACCCATACGATCGCCGACGCGCGCCGCCGCGGCCAGAGCGTGTTCACCGAGCAGACCGGGGAGTCGATGGACGTGTCCAACGGCACGACCGCGCTGGGAGTCGCGGTCGGGCTCGGCGAGATCCAGATGCCGGCCGCGGACGCCATCATGCGCGACCGGGGGCTGTACTCCGAGGTGGCGTCGTGCTCGTCGGGGGTCGAGCTGGACCGGGCGCAGATCGTCGTGCTCGGCAACGTGGCCGGAATCGGCGGCCGGTACCGGATCGGGCACGGCGTGATGCGCGACGCGCTCGACCAGGACGGGATCTGGCAGGCGATCGCCAGCGCCGGCCTGCCCCTTCCCGACCGGCCGCGCCCGGCCGACCTGGACAACCGCCTGGTCAACCTCTTCATGAAGTGCGAAGCCGACCCCACCGGCGTGGTGCGCGGCCGGCGAAACGCCATGCTGGATGACTCGGACGTGCACTGGCACCGGCAGATCAAGGCGTGCGTCGGCGGCGTGGCTGCCGCGGTCAGCGGAGACCCGGCCGTGTTTGTCTCGGTCTCCGCGGTACACCAGGGCCCGGCAGGCGGCGGTCCGGTCGCCGCGATCGTGGACCTCTCGGAGCGATAACCGCCATGGCAGCACTGGCAGCCGATGCGACCTGCCCGTGCGGACCCCGGGCCGTCGGAAAGGGGCGCTGGCCGATGGGCCTGTGCGGCTATGACGCGATCGCTCTCGCCGGAATGTTGCGGCGGCGGGAGGTTTCTGCCCGCGAGGTGGTGGCTGCCCACATCGAGCGGGTCGAGGCGGTGGACGGGATGGTGAACGCTCTTGTGACCCGCTCGTTCGAGACCGCACTCACGAGCGCGGCACGCGCTGATGAGTCCGCTTCGCGCGGGGCAGAGCTGGGCCTGCTGCACGGGCTGCCGGTGGCGCACAAGGACCTGACCGATACGGCGGGAGTACGCACGACCTACGGTTCGCCGCTGTTCGCCGGTCACGTGCCCGACCGCGATGCGCTGGTGGTGAGCCGGATGGCCGGGGCAGGGGCGATCAGCCTGGGCAAGACCAACACGCCCGAGTTCGGGACCGGCTCGCACACGGTCAACCGGGTCTTCGGTGCTACCCGCAACCCGTTCGACGCGACCCGCAGCGCCGGCGGCAGCAGCGGCGGAGCCGCAGCGGCCCTTGCCGCCCGGATGATCTGCCTGGCTGACGGCACTGACCTGGGCGGATCGCTGCGTAATCCGGCGAGCTTCTGCAACGTTGTCGGGCTGCGCCCGTCCGCGGGCCGGGTGCCGTCCTGGCCGCTGGCTGATGTCGCCGATATGTTCGCGGTGGACGGTCCGATGGCGCGCACGGTCGCCGACGTGGCGCTGCTGCTATCGGTAATGTCCGGCCCGGATCCGCGGGTCCCGATGGCCCTGGACGCCCTGCCGCCGATCCTGGCCGAGCCGGCGCAGGTCACCGGGCTGCTGGAGCGGGATATGCGCGGCGTCAGGGTCGCGTGGAGCACCGACCTCGGGCTGCCCGTCGATCCTGAGGTCCGGGCCGTCCTGGCCGGAGCCAGGCAGGCGCTGGTTGATCTGGGCTGCGACGTGGTAGACGCATGCGCGGACCTGGCTGGCGCCGATGAGGTCTTCCGCACCTGGCGCGCCTTCCGATACATGACGCTGCTCGGCCCGCTGTACCGCGAGCACCCCGGGCAGCTAGGCGCAAATGTCGCCTGGAACATCGAGCGCGGCATGGAGCTGACGGCCGCCGACCTGAGCCGGGCTACCCTGCTGCGCACCGCGCTCGCCGAGAGCCTGACCGCGTTCTTCGCCGACGTCGAGTTCCTGGCCTGCCCGGCTACTCAGGTGGCGCCGTTCGATGTGGACCTGGACTGGGTGCACGAGATCGACGGAGTTCAGCAGGAAACCTACCTGGACTGGATGGCGTCGGCCTACCTGATCTCGGCCACCGGGCTGCCGGCCATCTCGGTGCCGGCCGGGTTCACCACCGGCGGCCTGCCGGTCGGGCTGCAGCTGGTCGGTCGGCGCCGGGCGGACTGGCCGCTGCTGGGCGCGGCACGCGCATTCGAGGCAGCTACCAGCTATGCGAGCATCGTGCCCGATCTCGGCGTGCCGCCGTGACGGGCAGGAGTCGCGGCCCGCCAGTCACGGCGCCAGCCGGAACGGCGGATACCGGTCCGTGACCAGGGTCACCGCGTAGGCAATCAACCGGTGTGCCGGTGCGCCACGCCTTCGACGAACCTGCAGCCATGGTCGCCCGGCCAAGCGGGCGCCCGCCGGCCGCGGCGTGAATGAGGAACATGCACCCGCCACTGCGGCGGCTCGTTGAGTTCGGCAGCTGGGTCGGGGACGGGCGACCAGTCGACAGGCGCGGCGAGCTGCCGAGAGATTCGCTCCGCTCCGCGGCGGCGGCATTGGGTCTCCCGGCCGATGGGGTAGGCCGGCTGCGCGACCCGCCCGCCCTGGCCAGGCTCTGGTGGCTTTCGCTCGACTTCGGCATGCTCTCGCTGCGCCGCACCCTGCTGGAGTACTCGCCGGACCATGCCGCCGAGCACGCGGCAGACCTGGTGAGCGAGTGCGCAAAACTCGGCATCGAGCTTCCGCGCGCCGAACTCCGTGACCTCTTGCCCGAATGGAGCACCATGCTGGGCTGACGTCGCGCAGCCCTGATGACCTACGTCGTTCGGCGACTGACCAGGCGCTGCTCGACGCGATCATGACTGGTGCGGTCGGCTATGTGCTGAAGCAGATCCGCGGCACTGACCTGGTCAGTGCCGCGCGCCTCACCGTCGCGTCCGCCGCACCTCTGCCCGCCATGCTCGACGGTCTTGCCGGGCCAGGTACCGCTGCGGTGGTCGGCGGTGCGGGAGGTGACGCCGAGCCGGTCCCCGGTACGGCTCCCGGGGCACCGACCGGCGGGGTGGTCCAAGAGATCCGCGGCGCGGCTACTGGGGCAGCCTGCGCACGCTGCGGCGCCACACCGCGTAGCCGCTGCAAGGCAGCAACCCGCCCGGCCAGGCCGCGCGCGCCCGCGCCGGCGCCGAAGAAGGTAGCCAATCCCACAGCCACCGGGACGGTGAACGCCGCTCATTCCACCTGTGGCCAGTGAGGACCGAGGTACGGGTCCGGGTGGTCCTGCGCCCAGCGGTCGAGGACCTTGGCGAGTGCGGCAGCCTGTCCGCCGCCTGCGGGCAGGTTCTTCTTCAGAACGAACACGAGCACCACGTCACGCTCGGTGGCGAAGTCCGCGACATTCTCGGTGACGACGGCCCGGCCCTCTGCCCGGGCGACAGCCGCAACTTGAGCGTCGTCGGTCGCCCGGAGGCCGACCTCGGCGACATGGACTGCATCGTGGCCGTAAGTGTCGCGCATGAGCACGGCCGCGGTCATCGGAAACATCTCATCGACCAGGAAGGCGGTCACGCCAGTAGCGCCTCGCGCTGCCGCGACGTGCGACGGCTTCGCTCCGCCATGGCATGGTTGCGATCGATCCGCCTTCGGACATCGTCTGGGTGCTCAGCGGCATAGTCGAGAGCGATGCGAATGAGCCGCGGGTGCAACTCTGACTCGGCGCCTAGCAGGCTGATTCGCTGCTCCTCGGTACCGTCGAGTTCTTGAAGGCGCGCGATGACCTCCCAGACGTCCGGTCCGGCGGCAAGTGCGGCGCGCCGATCGTGCGCAGGGCCCCGGAAGACGATTCCCGGGTAGTCGAGTTGATCGATTCCCTCAACGATGAGCTGATCCAGCAGAGCCGTGGCGGTGGTGCCGTCGCGAGCGGCACGTGACGTCAGGCGGGCCTTGGCGGTGTCGCTGATGCGAAACGATGTGCTTGTGGCCACGGTGACCTCCTCTGGGCTTCAGGAGAACAGCATACCGCAACGTAGCTCTCTTGCGCTACAAGGCGCATCCGCCCGTCAACCGTGGCAACCTAGACGTACCCAGACCACGTGGACGTGCGGCCGAAGCCTCGCGGTCCGGAAAAGCTGGCGGTTCAGCGGCTCCCCTGGAAATACGGGCAGCGCATGTTGGCCGACCAGTGCACGTTGGCTGGCCAGTATGCGACTTTCGCCGACAGAGGATCCCCTATGAGAGACGCACGCGCGGGCGGCGCGCCAGGCGCGGCCGTAGCTGCTTTCGCTGAGCGGGGCGCCGCGGAACAGGCGCCCATCAGGCGCGTAGTACCGCAGATGCTGACGGAGGAGAGTGACCAGGACTGGCGGGATCGGGATGGTCCGGACCGATCCTTCGGGCTGGTGCTTGAGGCCGCGCTGTTCATAGCTGGTGCCGTCGGCTGTCCAGGCTGGACGAATCGTGCGAGTTCGCCAGATCGGCCGGCGCCTCCACGACCAAGCCGCGTTCAGCAAAGAACTCAGCGGCATCGCGTCATCGTTGAGCGCCGTCGCTCGCCAAGACGTAGCGGATCCTCGGCCAGGAAGGCGGCCGGTTGCGGGGCTATCGGAGTGGCCTCGCGAGGTGACGTGGCTTTTGCGCCGACACGCCGCTTTGCTCGCTGACGCTTGCGGACAAGGTTAGTAGTGTCGGTGGCAACCGACCCGTGGGAGGTGTCGTGGGCCGCGCAAGCAACCGCAAGAAGGCACGCCGCCAGGCTGGGTACAGCTCCCGGCAGGCCAGGCAAAGCTCCCGGGCCGAGGCCGCGACGCGGCCCGGGCGATGCTCCAGCTTGCCGCTGGCCTGCAGGCGCTGAGTCAGGAAGTGCAGACGCGCCGTGAGCAGCACACAGCGGCCTGCCTGGCATGGTGTGGCGGCCAGGAGCCCGTTCCGGCTGAAGTGCCGCGATGGCCCGAGGGCTCGCTCGGCGACCGGTTCCTCGCTGGCACCTACCTGGCAGAGGCACGGAACGCGCCGTGCTTGCTGACTGCGGATATTCCGGACGCCACGGTAATCGCCGCCGAACCCGCGCACTGGAACGTCGCGGCTAGTGCCCTGGTTCGCGCGGTTGTCTTCGACGGACTGAAACTCGACCACCCAGCGGTGAGCATGCTGCTCGAGGTGCTTGCTCCCATCGCCGAGGCCGAGCTGGCGTATGGCGAGGCCATCGAAGCCTGGTTGCACCGAGGCGGGCCTGAATACGAGGAAGACGAGCCGGAGTTCCCAGAGCTGGACGGGCCGGTGTTCCTGCTCGGCACGTGCGCGCTGGTGGACGCGACCTGGGCGGTGGTGGGTGAGGACCCGCTCAGCGAGGTTCTCGAGGTGTTGCTGCCGGTTCTGGCCGGCGCCGCCCCGGGCCTGGAGAACCGGGTTGTTGCTGACGCGCTTATCGGCGCTTTTACCACGCATTACCGCTGCGAACAGCCGGGCGATGCCGACGTGCTGGAGCGCATCAGGCGCCCGGGCGGTGGCGACGCGCTCGAGAACCTCGTCGCCGCCGAGGCCGTGTCGCCCAGAGACGTCCTTCCGGTCGGGCTGACGGTCCTGTCCGCGCTCGCTGAGCTCTGCCGGAGCGGTTCGGCTTCGCTTCTTCGGCGGGCAGCCTGAGAAGGGCTCGCTTTGGGTTCGCCCTCTTCGCCGGGGTGTCTGTTTGCCGAACCGGGACCTGTGCTGGCTGTGCCATGAGCGCGTGCCAGCAGCCCGCAGGGTGTGGTGCGGTGGCACGACTCCTTACCTACGGGGATGGTGCCGTCCCTGGCAACTGCGGCTGGGCGGGCGTCGGCGTGCCCGGCGGATGCCTCAGGAGGCACACGTGCCGGATGAGCCTGACCTGGCGGGGCTGGAGGCTGAGCGGGCCCGGCTGTATGCCGACCTCAGCCGGGTCGGCGATTTCCGCCGGGGCGCGCTGAACGCGGTGCGGCGCAAGTGCGGGAAGCCGAACTGCGCGTGCGCGCGGCCGGGTCATCCCGGTCACGGGCCGCAGTACAACCTGACCAGGTGGGCGGGCGGCAAGACGGTGACGGCGCACCTGCGGCGCGGCCCGGAGCTGGAGAAGGCGGAGCGGGAGGTCGCCGAGTGGGAGCGGTTCAAGTCGCTGACCGGGCAGCTCGCGGAGGTGAACGAGGCGATCTGCGACGCCCGGCCGCCGTTAGGCCAGCCCCGCACCGCGGCCCCTGACCCCGAGGGGCAAAAAAGGGGCTCTGCGAGGCGCTCGCGGCAGAGGCCGCCGCCGAGGTAGCCCGGCTGGCCGCCGCCGTGGCCGCGTCGCTGGCCGGCGGGGATGGCATCGAGGCGGCGGAACTGGCCATCCGGGCCGGGCTGACCCGGCTCGGCCGTGGCGTGCTGGAAGACCTGCTGGCCGCCGACGCCGGCTACCGGGGGCCCCGGATCGACTGCGGGACCGGGCATCAGGCGGAGTTCGTGTCCTACCGGGACAAGACCGTGGACACGGTCCTGGGCCCGGTCACCGTGAACCGGGCCTGGTATCACTGCGCCGCATGCGGGCATGGCCTGGCGCCCCGGGACCGCGAGCTGGGCGTGGCCGGCGAGACGATGTCGCCGGGACTGGCCAAGATGAGCGCCCGGGCCGCCGCGGCGGTGCCGTTCACCCCCGGCGCCGGCCTGGTCGGCGAACTGGCCGGGATCACGCTGACCGGCCGGCGCCTGGGCCGCCACGCCGAGGCCGACGGCACGGCGGCCGCCGCGGCGATCGCCGGGCAGGCCGCGGCGATCACCGCCCGCACGCTGGTCCCGCTGCCGCCCGCGCCGCTGCCGGACATTCTCTACCTCGCCATCGATGGCACCGGCGTGCCGGTGGTGGCGGCCGAGACCGAGGGCCGGGACGGCAAGGGCGACGACGGCAAGGCACGCACCCGGGAGGTCAAGCTGTGCTGCGCGTTCACCCAGACCACCACAGATGAGGACGGCTGGCCCGTCCGCGACCCGCGCTCCTCCTCCTACCTGGCCACCTTCGCCCCCGCCGCCGGGTTCGGGACGCTGATGGCCGCCGAGGCCCGCCGCCGCGGCGCCGGCCACGTCCGCCAGCTCACCATCTTCGGTGACGGCGCGCACTGGATCTGGAACCAGGCCAGCCAGCATTTCCCCGAAGCCACCCAGATCGTGGACCTCTACCACGCCCGCGAGCACCTCCACGACCTCGGCAAGCTACTCGCCTTCATGCCCGGCGACCA
>Ga0099828_10003263_pt1 | contig 11326 bp, 8 predicted proteins | sample CZO8metaG_2_FD_79338 | JGI IMG/M metagenome (GOLD analysis project Ga0099828, IMG submission 79338) | Vadose zone soil microbial communities from the Eel River Critical Zone Observatory, Northern California, USA - CZOApr15con2H1.8 metaG | ecosystem: Environmental > Terrestrial > Soil > Vadose...
CGGCAGATGTTGCCGCTCATCAGTTCCTTCACGGCCGCGTCGTCGGGACCGCATGGTTCCTTGAGCAACGCAACGGCCGACATGATCTGGCCTGACGTGCAATATCCGCACTGGTACCCGTCGTGGGCAACGAACGCCGCCTGCATAGGATGCAATGCGTCGGGCGTGCCGAGGCCCTCAATGGTTGTGATTTCTTCCCCGTCGTGCATCACGGCCAGGCTAAGGCACGAATTCACGCGCCTGCCGTTCACATGCACTGTACATGCGCCGCATTGCCCGTGGTCGCAGCCCTTCTTCGTTCCGGTGAGAGCAACGGTCTCACGGAGGCAATCCAGCAGCGTCGTCCGAGGGTCGACGCGAAGTTGGTGGTCCTTGCCGTTAATGCGCAGAATGATCGGGACCGCGCCCTCGATGTTCGGCCCGTCCGCACCTGCTGCGGTCGAGTCGCTGTGCCCGGCAGTGCTGTTCGCCTGCGCCGGTACGCACGCCGCAATGACTGTTGCTGCCGCAGTACCCCCCGTGGTCAAAAGAAATGCCCGGCGGTTCGGTTTTGACGGGCCCGATTGTGGATTGTCTCGCATAGGGCCTCCGTGTGAGTGAGCAGCCTAACGCAGCAACGCGTAACTGTCCACCCTGTTGCGCGGAAAACGAAGGCTGGCAAAACGGTCCGGTGGGCACCGAGAGACTTCAGCGGGCGAGTGACGGGCTAACCGGAAACTGACCGACTGCCCCGCCTCCGGTTGCATTGCTTACCGGTACTCTGCCGAGTATGATTACCGGCTCATGCTCCTTGCCCGGCCCCATCTGTTCGTATCTCGGCTTACTTCATGCTCCACTCTCGTGGCTGGAATCGCTTTTGCGGCTGCACTCGCCCTCTTCGCTCTGGCAGCAAGCGCCCAGGTCTCCACCGAAATTCTCCCTCTCGGCCAGGTTCGCCCGGGGATGCAGGGTTACGCCTACACGATCTTTGCCGGCGATCAGGTGGAAAAATTCGGCCTCGAAGTTATCGGGGTCATGCCCAATTTTCTAGGCCCGCGCCAGTCCATCATTCTCGTCCAGCTCAAAGGCCCCAAGGTCGAGCACACCGGCGTTGTCGCGGGCATGAGCGGCAGTCCCGTGTACCTCGAAGGAAAGCTCGCTGGCGCTCTCTCTCTTAAACTCGGCATCTTCACCAAAGAGCCGCTTGCCGGCGTAACGCCGATCGAAGATATTCTGCATCCGCCATCCCAGGCATCATCGGTAGCCGGCGCCTCGCAAGCCGTGCCGCAACAACTCTCTCTTCCCAGCGATGCCGCTTCCCGCACTGGTCTTCCCTCCGGTTCTGCTTTAGAGCCGATCGAAACCCCTCTCGTCTTCTCTGGATTCCAACCCACCGCTCTCCATCAATTCGCCGGTCAACTCCAGGGCTATGGCCTCGTTGCCGCCCAGGGCGGGACCGTGGCTTCGCGCCCCGATGACGCCCAGCTCGCTCCCGGCGACATGGCCGGAATGGTTCTCGTCCAGGGCGACGCCTCCATCAACTCCGCCTGCACCGTCACCGCCGTCCTAGGCAGCCAGGTTTTTCTTTGCGGCCATCCCTTCCTGAACCTCGGCAATGTTCAACTTCCCATGGCTCGCAGCCGCGTCCTCACCACGCTCTCCTCCGATCTCGCCTCCACCAAAATCGTCAATGTTGGCGGCCCCATCGGCACCATCACCGGTGACCATCTCACCGCGGTCACCGGCAAGCTCGGCGCTCCGCCTCCCATGATCCCTTTCGACCTCACTTTGTTCTTCGCCGGCGCCGAGAAAAAACTACATTTCGAGCTTGTCAATCACCCGAAACTCACCCCGCTCCTCGTCGCCATCACCACTTTCAGCGGCCTCACACAGAATTCCATCTACGGTGAGGGCACAACGCTCCATCTCTCCGGTGAAATCCGCCTTCACGGCCACGCTCCCGTCCGAATGGAAAACATCTTTGCTCCCATCGATGCTCTAGTGCCCGACGGCCTGCCCATCGCCCTCACCGTTCAAAATACTTTTGCGCGTCTTTTCACCAACACTTTCGAAACGCCCTCTGTCGAGCAGATTTCGCTCCGCGTGGAAAGCGTTCCCGGGCGCCAGTCTTTCACAATCGAAAGCGCCTGGCTCGCAAAAGGCGAAGCCGCCCCCGGCGAAACTCTCCGCGTTCGAATCTTGCTGCGTCCCTATCGCGGCGCCGCGCGCATCGAAGAAACCGCCGTCCGCATCCCCGATCAGGCCGTTCGCGGCACCACTCTCCGCGTCCTCGTCAGCGACGCTGATTGGCTCAATCGCTCCTCGCGCGGATTCCTCTTCCCCGGCATAGCCGGAAGCTCCTCCGGCCTCGACCAGCTCATCGCTCTCCTCAATCGCGAGCGCCACAACGACCGCCTTTACGTCGGCCTCTTCGTCCCTTCACCCACTTTGCTCTGGGACGACAAAGAATTGCCCAACGTTCCTCTTTCCGAAATCAATGTCGTCGACGGCCGCCCCTCTCCCGGCAGCGTGCAAATCCTCCGCGAATCTCTCGCCAGCGAATCTTCCATCCTTCTTGGCGGACCAGTTTCAGGCGTCATCTCTTTGAATCTCCCCATCCGGTGATCGCTCGAATGCATATTCTTGATAGCCCACGCCCCAGCCGCATCCGCCAAGCAAATGATCTGGTGCCCTCTCCGCCTCGCCACTCGCCGCTCACCACTCGCCGCTCTCTTCTCCTTTGCCTCCTCATCCTCTTTTACGTCCTTCCTATCTCTCTCTTTGCCGAACACACCCGCCGCTGGCGCCAGTCCTCTTACGAAGATTTCCTCAAAGGCACGGCTCACGGCGTCGCCGTCCGCAGTGACGGCCGCCTCGAGCTCGCACCCAAGTTCACTCTTCTCGCCGACGCCGACGCTTCCTTTCTCTGGTCGCTCCGTCTCGACCCCAAAGGAACTCTCTACGCCGCCGGTGGTTCTCCCGCAAAAGTCTTCCGCTTCGACGCCGGTGGAAAGCCCTCCATCGTTTTTGAATCCAGCGACCTCGCCGCGCAGGCCGTCGCTTTCGACTCCAAAGGTACGCTCTACGTCGCCACCTCTCCTGACGGCAAGGTTTATCGCGTTTCTTCTTCGGGCGAAAAATCCGTCTTCTTCGATCCCAAGACCAAGTACATCTGGAATCTCGCCTTCGCTCCCGACGGCACTCTTTACGTTGCCACCGGCGACAAAGGCCAGCTCTTCGCCGTTTCTCCCGACGGCAAAGGCGAGCTTTTCTATTCCGGCGACGAAGCCCACATCCGCGTCCTCGCCTTCGACGCCAAGGGCAGCCTCATTGCCGGCACCGAACCCAGCGGCCGCATTCTCCGCATTACTCACCCTGAAGCAAACGCCGCGCGCAAGGACAAAAGCTCTCCTTCATCCAACGCCACAGGCTTTGTCCTCTACGAAACTTCCAAGCGCGAAGTCACTTCCCTTGCCGTCGCCCCCGACGGCTCCATCTACGCCGCAGCCATCGGGGAAAAACCGCGCGCCGTTCCCGCGGGCGCGGCCGCCACCGTCACTTCCCCGCAGGGCATCACCACCGTCACCACGGGTGGCGTAACTACTTCCGTCCAGCAGCCCCAGCAAGCTCCTTTCGTTGCTTTCCCTCCTCTTCTCTCCAGCGCCATCTATCGCATCAATTCCGACGGCGCCCCAGAAGAGCTCTGGACCTCGCGCGAAGACGTCGTTTACTCGCTCGGCTTCGCCTCCGATGGCCGCCTCCTCGCTGGCACCGGAAACAACGGCGCGCTCCTCACTGTCGATGGCCACGGCGTTTTCGCACAACTCGCCAAGGCCGGCTCCGCGCAAATCACCGGCATCGCTGGCGGCCTATCTGGCAAAGTTTTTCTGTGCACCGCAAATCCAGGAAAGATTTTCTCCCTCGGCCCAGAATACGAACCCGAGGGCACCTACGAATCGCGCTCTTTCGACGCGCAACTTTTTTCGCAATGGGGCCGCCTTGAATGGTGGGGCCCGGCGACGCCCGCTCCCGCTAAATCCGCTGCTTCCAGCGAGCCGCGCCCCGAATTTTTCGTCCGCTCCGGCAACACCGAAGATCCCGGCAAGGAATGGTCGCGCTGGTATGGCCCCTACACCAAACCTGGCGCGGCTGTCGAAGCACCACCCGCCCGCTTCGTGCAGTGGAAAGCTGTTATCCACGACGGCCGTCCCGGGGACGGCGTCGAGTGGGTTGCCCTCGCTTATCTCCCTCGCAACGTCGCGCCGGTCATTGACGCCGTCGTCTTGCAGGATCCCGGCGTGCGCGCGCAGGGCAACATTCCCATCCCCCCCGGGCAGCCGCCCGCTGTCATCCTGAAAATGCCGCGCGCGCCGAACGCTCCCGGAGTCTTCATCTCGCAGACCACCACGCCGCCGAGGTTCGACCAGCCGCCTCAGGGCATCCGCGACAAGGGTTATCAATCTGTTTTGTGGAGCGCCCACGACGACAACGAAGACGAGTTGCGCTTCTCCGTTTTCTTCCGCGGCGAAAATGAGCGTGAGTGGAAATTACTGAAGGATAATATTGAACAGAAGTTTTATTCCTGGGACACCTCCACCATGCCCGATGGCGCCTACTACCTGAAGGTCGTCGCCACCGACGCGCCTTCGAATCCCCCGGCCGCAGCCCTAAAGGCCGAACTCGAGAGCGAACGCTTCGAAGTCGACAACACCCCCCCGGTCATCGACCATCTCGAGGCGATGATGGTCGTCACGCGGGGCGGCAGCCCGGCATCCGTGTCCGTCATCGTCAAGTTTACCGCCCGCGACGCCACCAGCAGCATCGAGCGCGCTCAATATAGTGTTGATGGTGGAGACTGGATCCTCGTCGCTCCGACCGGCGGTATCAGCGACGCACCAGAAGAACGCTACGAGTTTACGCTCGGCGGACTTGCACCCGGCGAACACACCGTCGCTGTCCGCGCCTACGATCGCTTCGAGAATGCCGGCAGCGCCAAGACCACGACCACGGTCCTCGCCGCCAAACCCTGATTTCTATGTTCTTGAGTTTTGTTCTATCGATGGGAAACTAACATGCTCCGCTGTTTCAGCGCGGGCTTTTCCATCTGGCTTCTAACGTCGGACGCCCGCCTTCTGACCTCAGGTCGTCCACCGCTCTTGCACCGCCGCGGTTTGCAGCTTTTCAATTTCCGCGCCAAACCCGATCCTTCCGTCCCCGTACGTTTCATTCCGCACGTGAACCACTCGAGCGACGCAGCGAGTCTCTTCCGGCTTTGTGCCTGTGACTTCCGTCGGCATCCGCAGTGTCGCCTCGATCGGCATGCCAATCTGCAAAGCTGCCGACGACGCAAAAAAGAAACCTCCCTTGGAAACGTTCAGTGCTTCGGTAAAGTGTTCGGTCTTGTCCGCGGCGACCCCAATGGCACGAAAGCGCAGCGGGGTGCGCAGACTGTAGCGAATTCCCTGGCGGCGTTCTGAACTTGACATTTTATTCCTCCTCCCCGCATGGAGGGGACGCACGCGGCACCTGCACGGTATGGAAGAGGTACCCTAAGCGTAACAGAGACGCTCCCTCGGTCAAGTAACAAATCAGTTGTACTATCCCGTACCAAACTGAGTCCCCTGGCCGCGTCCCTTCGCTTCGCCTATCCTTCGCGGGCGAACAAATGTTCGCTGTGCCATAATGCCACTTCCATTCCGGGGAGAAGTGCCCTAAATAAGGGCCTTTGTCCCGCGCTCCGGCCCGCAAACCGAGTCTTATGAGCTCCACACCCCAGACCGAAGCTACTGATTACCGGGCGCTCGATTGGCGCACCATCTCAGAGGCCCACGCGCGGATCGCGCCCCGCATTCACCGCACCCCGGTCCTCACCTCCCTTTCACTCGACGCCATGGCTGGCGCTCGCTTTTACTTCAAATGCGAGAACCTACAAAAGACCGGCTCCTTCAAGATTCGTGGGGCGACCAACGCCATCTTCTCCCTTACGGACGCAGAAGCGGCTCAAGGCGTTGTCGCGCCCTCTAGCGGCAATCACGCGGCTGCGGTCGCGTGCGCCGCTGCGTGGCGCGGCGTTCCTGCCTACATTGTTATGCCTAGGAACGCTTCGCCTGCGAAGTGCCGCGCCGTAGAAAGTTACGGCGGCCGGATCACCTTCTCCGAGCCGACCGTGACCTCCCGGCAGGAAACCGCGGCGCGCGTTCAAGCCGAAACCGGCGCCGCTTTGGTCCATCCGTACGACAACGACCGCATCATCGCCGGCCAAGCCACCGCCGCGAAAGAATTCCTCGAAGAAGTTCCCGACCTCGACGCCGTTTTCGCCCCCGTCAGCGGCGGCGGCCTTCTCAGCGGCACGTGCCTGGGAGCGAAGGGTCTCCGCGCCAGCGTCAGGATCTTCGGCTGCGAGCCCGAGCTGGCCAACGACGCCTACCTATCCCTTACCACTGGCACGCTCCAATCGCTCGAATCCAGCAGCACCATCGCCGACGGTCTGCGCGCTTCGCTCGCGCCGCGTACTTTCGCAATCCTTCGCCGCCACGTCGACCGCGTCCTTCTCGTCTCTGAACAGGAAATCATTGCCACTACCCGGCTCGTCTGGGAGCGCATGAAAATTATCATCGAGCCTTCCAGCGCCGTCGCCATCGCCCCGCTCCTGCGCCCTGGCGCGGTGGCCGCCCTCGGTCTCCCCGCCCGATCCGATGGTGCGCCACCCAAACTCGGCGTCATCTTCTCCGGCGGCAACGTCGACCTGTCTTCCCTCCCATTTTGAGCCGGTCGACGGTGAACGGTTGCAGTCCACAACTTTCGGAAGGCGTATGCCCCACCCCCCTGTTTTTCGTAAGAGCGGATTCTAAAGGACTTATGGGCGCGACTGTCCGTAAGAGCGGATTCTAAAAGACTTAGTGGCGAGCGGTTGGTGGCGAGTGGCGAGATTTGGAAGAGAGGAAGGGACCGAGAGTTTTTTGGCTTGAAGGATGTAACCCCGGGTGTTCCCGCAGACCCGTCCGGGATGCACAAGGCGCATTTGGAAAAAGAGGCTGCAAGGTGTTGAAAGCAAAGGGCGGGAGCGGCAAAAAGAGATCCAAGAGGAACATTCTGCAAGCCCTCCGGGGGTCTCCTAGCTAGATTAGAAACTGCCAGTCGGTGACAGGATACCTCCCTTCGATGGAACTGGAACAGCGCACTTGTACGCGCCCGCTGGATTCAAGCTGCGTGGAATGTTTTTGCTGGTAGACTGGCTTGTGACGAAGAAAACGTCATAGGCCATCCTGCCTGTGTTGGTCGGATCGCCTGGATTTACCTGAGCACGGTAGTGAAACACGTTCCCGTACTGGTCTCTTCTTCCGCTCCAGTTGTACGTCAAGCTGATGGAGTTCACGCCGAGCGATGGCAGCGTATGTAGCTCGTCCGGTTGCGAGATGCCGTCGTGGTTGGCGTCAATCCACAAACGCAGCGAGGAGAAGATCGCGTCGCCTGCGTCAATCACGCCGTTTCCATTGCCACCATTCGCAGGCAGGTCATAAACAGCCAGCGCCGCAAAGCCGTTGGGATGATTGGAAGGCGGCTGTGGAGTGACGTTGCCGAAAAGCTGCTTCCCATTTTGAACGAGGCCATCGGCATTAGGCAGGGCCAAGAACGCATTGGTCGAGTTTTGGGCTGTCCAGCCCATCTGAATCAGATGGCCCGTCCCCGAGATGTCAAACATTACTCCGCCTGCCGCGCTGGTCAGGTAGAAGCCATTCCCATTAAGGTCGAGAATGATTGGTGAATCTCCTGAGATCAGAGGAGGGCAGTTTGGGTCAAAGCTGGGGTCGCAAGTTGGAGGGGGAGGCGGCGGTGGCGGCGGGGCATCGCACGGGGCTGTTAGGCATTGCTTAAAATCCTGACGCCAAGCCCCGCTCGCGGCGCAATAGTTTCCGGTCGCAACGTAGTAATCGTATGCTTGGTTGTAGAAGCGGTTTGAATAATAGTCCGAGCCACTGGTGCCGCCGTCTGTTTCGTAGAAGTACATATACGGTTTGCAGGTTGTTGTGCCCGTTAAAAAGGCGCAGTAGTTTTGCCCGTACCCCGAAACGCTAGAACTCATGGTCCAATAGACTTGACCAGGGGTCGAGTTTCCGTAGGTCGTTGTTCACTTTTCCGCGTAGGTATCCGTTTGGGTAATCGTCGATGCGGGATTATTGCAAGCGGGTTGGTCATACACCGACCCTGTGAGCGTGTAGCTGCCCGTGCTGCAATTTGATGTCTGCGCTTGGCAAGTAAGCGAACAGGCTACAATGAACGCGAGCGCAATGAGGATACGATAGATCACTGGACGCCCACTTTCGGTGTGGCGTGTTCCAACAAGACGGTGGCACGCTGGCCTTTCTTTGCGACGTAATCGCTCAAATAGGCCGCCGCGTTTATGTTCTGTTTGGCAGAGATGCTTGGGACATTCTTTAGATCGGTCAACACGGCTTGCAAAACCCCCGCATCGAAGGGGGTTGCGTGATGCTGGGCTTCCCATTTTACGCGGAGTGCTTCGATCTCCTTCGCGGCGGTTTCATGGGGAGATGCATCTTGGGTATTCGCCAGTGCGCGTTTGATGATTTCGGTTGTGCTTTGCATTGTCGATGCGGCGGCTTTGCGGGCCGAGATCGCACGATTCAGAGCATCTTGGTCTGTCGCCTCCGCCGTTTTATCGGCATAGAGAACCACCGTAATGGCGGCTTCGCAATTTTTGACTGCATGCACTACGGGGATTGCTTCGTCGCGGCTGGTCCCGGCTTGAAGCGTGCCGTTGCCGAACTGCTGGCGCAGCCGTTCGCCGTCAGCCGTTCCGGCGTGCTCTTGTACATTCAACATCAATTGCAAAAGGTCTGTGGAGTATTCGTGTTCGTTGATTTGACCGTTGTCGTACGTCTCCTTAATTTTGATGCTCCAGCCAGTGATGTCCTTGTCGGTTGCGTTGACGATACGCAGGATGATGGCGCTCTTGGCAGCGTCGTAATGCCAGCTCTGGACTACTGCCCCAATCGGCGGGGACGCTCGTAAGGACTGGGATGCAAACACGCAGACCGAAAACAGTGACACTAAACCGAGAAGCATCTTGCGGTGTGACATTGTAAGGCTCCTTTGGTGAACATGAGAATACTGGACTTGTGACGACCGACGCATGAACAAAAATGGCAATCTGCTTGCAATTCCAACCAGGGGTCTATGAGTTCTTCGGGCGGCTGTAAGGGGCGTTTCATCCACGGCGTCCCCAGCGTGCCCCGAACTGCCACGCGGATACTTTCCGTCGCCACTTTTCAGGCAGGAAGAGCAGGATAGTCTCGAACCACAAGAGCGGCACGAGAACACACAAGAAAATCTGGAAGACCACGCCGGGGGGATCGAGAGGCATATCAGGCGGCGGGGGAAATGGGAACTGAAACATCATCGGCGTCCTCCGCGTAGTGGAATGCGGGACGCCGAAGCGTGTTGTACGATAGTCCTAGCCATGCTGCCTCGTGTAACCGAGCGGCCTGGCGGGTGGCGCAGCCTTTCTCATTTGGGTTTTTCTTCAGGGCATGACACGATGAGAGAATACCGTTGTTGGAATTCATCGCAGAGTACAGATGCGAGGGTGGCCTTCGATAAGAGCGAAGGCCACCCTCACGGCTTAGCTGGTGTGAAACATGCACTGGTGCCCTCGGTCACGCGGTTGCGCCAAGCAGCAAAGGAGCGAAGAAATATGTGCTACCCGCCTTCATCTAGCCAAATGTATTCCCGGAAGACTTTCCCTGCGCTACCCCGCGGCCCGGCAAGATGAAGAGAGATTCCTCTCTGCGCAAACCGACCGCCTCGCAGAAGCGAGCCGGGAGGAAAAAGCGTCGGCTTGCTCCGTTCGGAATGACAGTGGGGGTGGGTGAGCCGTTATGTCGGAGCTAAAGCTCCGACCCCCAAAAGATGGGGCAGGCGGCGCCAGCGTTGGGAGGGGAGTCTTGTAGTTGTTCCATCGATTGGGGAGTGGATCAGTGTTGCCACGATCCCCGTTCGACTTCGCTCAGGGCAGGCTCTCCGCTACGGTCGGGATGACAATGGGAGAGAAGTGGGCCGTTATGTCGGAGCTCCCTCGGATTCGCTCGGGACAGGTTCCGCTGCAACCCCCAAAATCCGCGAAGAGACGGCTTGCTTCAGGGGCTAAAGCCCATCATGTTTGCGCTTGAACGTGGCGGCTGAAGCCGCCACCTCCTAAGGAATTGCAGAAACCGCTCGCTGACGATCAAAACCAATCGGGGAAAATCAGACTTTCCCAACCCTTACAAGATGTGACGGGGTGTTGTCTTAGAGAGTGCATGTGTGCGCCGGAAACTCTTGTCTGGCGGCTCGGGTCGATGCAAACTGATCCTAGTTGTGGGCTTATAGAGTCTGATCCCCCCCTTCCTTCAGACGCTCGAATTGGACTGCCCGGCTGAACTGCCCGGCGGAGAGCGTTGCTTCAAAATGTTTGAAGATCATAAGAAAGCCGCGGCTGGCCGTGCCACCTTTGCGAACGCAGAGCGGCGCAACCATCCGCGCTATGCGTGCACGGCGGCGACCGAAGTGGTGGATATGGGGTCGGGCGCGCGGAGCAATGGACGCACCGCGGATGTGGGCCGGGGCGGCTGCTTTGTGGATACGATTAGCCCCTTTCCTGTCGGGGCGTTGGTGAAGATTCGCATCACGCGGGAGAGCGCAACCTTCGAGGCCCAAGCCAAAGTTGTCTACGCGATGGTGGGAATGGGAATGGGCCTGATGTTTACTTCCGCGGAAGCAGCACAATATCAGGTACTGGAGAAGTGGATCGCCGAGCTTGCCGGATCCACACCCTCCGAACCGAATTTGACAATCGAGAAAGAGCCAGAGCCGAAAGAGACCAATACGAAGAACGAACAGCATTACGTGCTCTACGAGTTGATTATCACGCTGATTCGCAAGGGCGTGCTAACCGACGCGGAAGGAAAAACGTTCCTGCAAAAGCTGCTTCACTGAGGGGCGCGAGAAAAACCAGGGAACTTCGCCAAGGGTTCCGGGGAATAACAGCTAGCGAGCGACGGTCTAGAGAAAGACGGGGCAGCAGGATTCCACACCCCCTGGGCGAGTTGATTCCGGCAAGGTCCGCGAGAGAGCGAACGCTTGGACGCCTGGATTCACTTCTGCGATTGAGCCAGTAATGTCGTTGTGTCGATAAGATAACAAATGCGACATTGGGAACTTCAGCGGACCGCAGGGGCTCGTGATAGGCTATCGATGTAATCGGGATAATCATGTTTTTGGCCTGCGTCCCTGCCACAGGCAACCATTCTCCGGAGAAATTGATTCTCATGGCGATATGGTTTGCGCTCCC
>Ga0099828_10003266_pt1 | contig 11323 bp, 13 predicted proteins | sample CZO8metaG_2_FD_79338 | JGI IMG/M metagenome (GOLD analysis project Ga0099828, IMG submission 79338) | Vadose zone soil microbial communities from the Eel River Critical Zone Observatory, Northern California, USA - CZOApr15con2H1.8 metaG | ecosystem: Environmental > Terrestrial > Soil > Vadose...
AGCGGGCGGGCCGGGATGGCCCGGCGGCGGTGAATCTGGTTCGGTGGGAGCATGGGCACTACCGCGCGGCACGCCGGCACGTGGACTCTGGAGGATCGGTTCGCATCGCCCTGGCATTGCCTCCCGGTGGAGGTGCCGCCCGGCTCCTACGCGCTGCGGGTCGAGCTGGAGTATGACCGGTCGGCCGCCGTGCTGGACCTGGGCTGCGCCGGCCCCGCGGGGTTTCGTGGCTGGTCCGGCGGCGCACGGCAATCCTTCGTCATCACCGCGGAAGACGCCACTCCCGGCTACCTGCCGGGCGAACTGGAGCCCGGTCGGTGGGAGGTGGTGATCGGCATCTACCGGCTGCCACCGGAGGGGATCGAGTACCGGCTGAGCGCCGAGGTGACCGACGGACGCGACCGCCTGATGCCCGAACCCCGGCTCGATCCGCCGCCTCCGCCGAGCGACCGGCCCGCCCGCCGCGGGTTGCCCGCCCGGGCCGGGCACCGCTGGCTCGCCGGGGACCTGCACACGCACACGGTGCACTCCGACGGCGCGCAGACCGTTCCCGAACTGGCCCGCTTCGCGAGCCTGCGGGGGCTCGACTTCATCGCAATCACCGATCACAACACGGTCAGCCATCACGCAGAACTCCCCGGCGCGGCGGCCAGGTATGGAATCACCCTTATTCCGGGCCAGGAGATCACGACGGAGGAAGGCCACGCCGGGGCGCTCGGCGATGTCGGCTGGATCGATTTCCGCGAGCCGGCGGATTCCTGGCTGGAGACGACGGAGCAGGGCGGCGGGCTGCTATCGGTCAACCACCCGATGGGCGGCCAGCTCAGCTGGACCATCCCGATGCGCCGGCGGCCACCGCTGGTCGAGGTGTGGCATTGGAGCTGGCTCGACCTGCGCTGGACGGCACCGCTGGCCTGGTGGCTGGCGTGGGACCCCACGGCGGTGCCGGTCGGCGGGAGTGACTGGCACCGGCCTGGCTCCGACGCGCCGCCGGGATCCCCCACCACCTGGGTCGAGTGCGCCGGGGACGAGCCCGAGGAGGTGCTCGATGGCCTGCGCGCGGGGCGGGTCTCGATCTCCGCCCAGCGGGACGGGCCTGTCCTGCTCCGGATGGACGGCGAGTTCGTCGCCGTCGGCGCGGAGGGTGCCACGCTGGCCGGGCCCGGCGGACCACGCGCGCGGGTGACCGGCCCGCTCGCCACCTTCCCTGAGGCCGACGGCTATCACCGCCTTCTCGACGCCTCCGGCGCGACTCTCGCCCTAGTCCACTAGCGCGGGAGTCCCGGCAACGACATCTGATGCGTTTTACCGTTGTTCCGACGATGGTTGATGCGTTCTGCTGTTGTTGCGGTACCCGAGCGGGGAGCCTCAGCGGACCCGGAAGACCGGGAATCCGGGTGCGATGGCCATCAGCTGCTCGTCGGTGGCGTCGGCCGTGATGTTCTCGAAGAACATGCCGACCTCCCACTTCCAGCGCTTGAGGTACGCGCGCAGCACCGGGGGCTTGTCCTCGTCGGCGAGTTCGGTGGCGGTGAACCGCTCGACCCGACGGCCCACCCGGAGCTCACCACCCCCGGCGACGCGCAGGTTACGCACCCACTGCGTCTGGCCGCGCGGGGCGACAAGGAACCTGTCACCGTCCAGGGTCAGCAGATTCACCGGCGTGCTCCGCCACTCGCCGCTTGTGCGCCCTCGCACGTACAGGACGCGGGATCCCATGACGCTGATCCCGGCGCGGGTCATGGCCTGGACAGTTCTGTTAAAGACGTTCACGGTGAAGCTACCTGGCTTCACGTAGCGGGGCGCTGGGTCGGTGCTCATCATCTTCGCTCCTTAGCGAGAGCATTGCTCTTGTCTAAGAGCAGTGTCGCATGCAAGGGTAGCGGAGTCAAGAGCAGTGCTCTCGTTTTCGACTAGCGCACGCTACTGGCGAGGAAGCGACTGATGAGCAAGCAGCCACTGGCGGAAGGCAGCCACTTGGCGGGCGGCAGTTACTCGCGGGGTAGCAGGGCGACCCGGGCACGCAGGATGGCTCGGGCGGACGAGACATTGCCGATCTCGTCCGGCTGGCTGGGGCACTCGCCGGCGGCGATCGCCCGCAGCACTCTGGTCCGCGCGTCAACAGGGCTGATCATCTCGAAGACCATCGTGGGATCGTGGTCAGCCATCGCCCTGGTCCGCGCCAGCACGTCGCCCGCGCCGCCGACCCAGACATCCTTGATGCCGCCGCCGAAGCCGTGATCGACGAGCAGCGACACCACATGGTGCTCCGCTCCGTAACTGAAGCTCATGGTCACGGCCTCTTGAAGGCCCCGATCGTCGCCATAACGCCAGCAGTCCCCGACCGCAGGCGCGCCGATCCGGGCCCCCCACGCCGGCTCGTCAAGGCCCCGGGCAGCAAGCCGGTCGGCGGCCTGTGTCGCCGCCGAGCGCAAATCCGGCCCGCCAACCGCGGCCAGCACGCGCAGGATGGCGAGTGCCTCCGCGGTGCCCGTCGCCTCCGCGGCAGGCACGATCGCCGTCGCGGCGTCGCTCTTGGCCCCGCCGAGTGCGGCGAGAATGTCCGAGCCCCACAACTCGGCGTCGAGCGGGCCGCCGATCTCACCGAGTACCATCCGTGCCTCGGTGAGCACGGCAGCGAATGCCTCACCGGGCGAGGAGCCGCCAAAGACGGCATCCAGATCAAGATCACCGGACATGAACGCAAGCCGGCTCGTCAGCGGATTCTGGACCCATGCCGGGCATCCTGCCACGGCCGCCGGTCCTGCTGCGGCAGTCTCCGCGAATCTCATTGTGCGTCCTGCGGGCGGCGCTAAGCCGAGGATGCGCCATGATGAGCGGGAACCGCGGGAGGAGACGTCATGGGATCAACGGCCAGATGGGGGATCACGCTCCCGCTGCGCGGCATGCCGCTGCCCGGCCAGCGGGACATCGTGGCGGCCCTTCCCGACCTCGGGTACACCGACGTCTGGTCGGCCGAGATGAACGGGTCGGACGCGTTCACGCCGCTCGCCCTCGTCGCCCTGTGGAGCAGCCGGCTGCGCCTCGGCACCGCCATCGCCGGGATCTACACCCGGGGACCGGCCCTGCTCGCGATGAACGCGGCCACCCTGGCCGCTCTCGCGCCCGGCCGGTTCGTGCTCGGCATCGGCGTGTCATCGGCGGTGATCGTGGAGCAGTGGAACGGCATCCCGCTGGACCAGCCCTACCAGCGCTCCCGCGACACGCTCCGGTTCCTGCGCGCGGCCCTGGCCGGGGAGAAGGTGACCGAGGAGTACGAAACGTTCAGTGTGCAGGGTTTCCGGCTTGAGGCGGCCCCGCAGCCGCCGCCGGCACTCGCCCTCGCCGCGCTGCGCCCCGGCATGATCGCCCTCGCGGCGTCGCACGCCGACGGCGCGATCACGAACTGGCTCGCCCCCGGCGACGTGCCCGCCGTGCGGGCGGTGGCCGGGCCGGACTGCGAACTGATCGCCCGCGTGTTCGTCTGCCCGACCACGGACGCGGATGCCGCCCGGGCCATCGGCCGGCGCCTCATCGCGGCCTACCTCACGGTCCCCGCCTATGCCGCCTTCCAGGACTGGCTGGGGCGCGGCGAGGCGCTGCGGCCCATGCAGGACGCGTGGGCCGCCGGTGACCGCCGGGGCGCCCTCGCCGCCATCCCCGACCGGTGGTCGATGACCTGTTCATACACGGAGCGCTGGAACACTGCCGGGAGCGCGTCGCCGAGTACCAGGCCGAGGGCCTCAACACACCGGTCATCGCGATCATGCCCGGTCCCGGCGTGGACGAGGCCGACGCGGTCCGCGCGCTCGCTCCCGTGTGACCTGCCTGAGACCCGGCAGGCTCACCACGCGCCGGGAAGCTCCTCGCCGTACCAGGATTCGATGATCCGGTGCGCGATCGACACCGGCGGCGGCAGTAGCACGTCGCCGACGTCCAGCGCGCGGCGCAGGTCCTCCCGGCTGAACCAGCGCGCCTCGGCGATCTCGTCCTGGTCCACGTGGATGTCGAGGCGGGCAGAGGCCAGCGCGCGGAACCCGAGCATCAGGCTCTGCGGCATGGGCCACGGCTGGCTGCCCAGATAGCGGACCTGGCCGACCGTGATCCCGGTCTCCTCGCCGACTTCACGGACCACGGCCTGTTCCGCGGCTTCGCCCGGCTCGACGAAACCGGCCAGGATCGACACCCGGCGCTGCGGCCACTGCCGGTTGCGGGCCAGCAGGCACCGGTCATCGGGATCAGTCACCAGCATGATCACCGCGGGGTCGATCCTGGGGAAATGCTCGCTGCCGTCGACCGGGCAGTGCCGCGCGTGGCCGGCCGCGACCGGCTCCGTCGGCGAGCCGCAGCGCGGGCAATGAGTATGGGTCGCATGCCAGTTAGCCAGGGCGATGGCGTGCGTGAACAGGCCGGCATCGCGGTCGTCCAGGAGTACCGCCGCCTGCCGCAGGCCGGCGGGCCGGACGCCCGGCTCAGCCGGAGGTCCGGACATTGACCCGCGCGCGGGCAGCGCATCGGGATCGGCGCCGAGGCCGCCCGGCGGCCCGATGACGCCGAAATACGCGACACCCGAGGCGTCCACCCCGAGCAGGAGCCTCAGTCCCTCTGGCGCCTCGGCCGGGGGTACCAGGACAAGTTCGGCCCGCTGTGCTCCGAACCGGACCAGTGCCTGGCTGCCGTCCAGGACCAGCACCCGGGTGCGCGGGTCGGCCCACGCGGCGGCGAGCCACTCGGCGTCATCGCGGCGCTCGCCCGCGCGGTCCACATTGCTGCGGGCCAGCACGAACCCGCCCAGTTCCGCCGTGATCCGCTGCGCCTCGTCCGCGTTCCCCGTGCTCACGTTCCCGGTGCTCGAGCTCCCCGTGCTCGAGTTCACCGCGCTCGAGCTCATTGCGCCGCCGCGATCTCGCCACTGGCCGCCGCCAGTTCCTCCCACAGGTAGGCGGCCGCCTCCGCCCCCTTGAGCAGCAGCGCCATCTCGGCCTTCTCGTTCGGCGCGTGAATACGGTCCTCATCGAGACCGACCGCGACGAACACCAGCGGCGCCTCCAGGATGTCGGCGAGGTCCGCCTCCGGCCCGCTGCCCCCTTCACGGGTAAAAAGAACCTCCTGGCCGAACGCACGCTCCATGGCCCGCCGAGCCACTCGCACCGGGGCCGAGTCAAGGGCTGAGAAGGCCGGGCGCACACCCGGCCCGCCGAAGGTGACGGTGGCGGCGATGCCCGGCGGCGTGCGGGACGCCACGTACTCGCGGAGCGCGGCGACGACGTCGGCCGGCTCCTGATGGGCGACAAGCCGGAAGGAGACCTTGGCGTGCGCCTGGCTCGGCACGATGGTCTTCGGCCCGGGCCCGGTGTGCCCGCCCCACATCCCGTTGATCTCTGCCGTCGGCCGCGCCCAGATCCGCTCCAGGGTGGTGTAGCCGGCCTCGCCGCTGGCCGCCTGGCTGTGCCCGGCGTCGGCGAGCCACGCCTTCTCGTTGAACGGCAGCCGGGCGAAGATCTCGCGCTCCGTCGCGGTTAGCGGCAGCACGGTGTCGTAGAAGCCCGGCAGGGTGACCCGGCCGTCGTCGTCATGCAGGCCGGCCAGCAACGCGGCCAGCGCGTGCAGCGGGTTCGGCACGCCGCCGCCGAACGAACCTGAGTGCACGTCGGTATCCGGGCCGGTCATGTCGATCTGGGCGTCGATGAGGCCGCGCATGCCGACGCACATGGACGGCACATCCGCAGCCCACATCGTCGTGTCGGATATGACGATCAAGTCGCAGCCGAGCGCCTCCCGGCGGGCCCGCAGCAGGCTGGCGAAGTGCGGAGACCCGACCTCTTCCTCGCCCTCGATCAAGAACTTCAGCGAAACGGGAGGCGCGGCGCGACCGCCGGCGGCCAGGCAGGCGCGCACGCCCAGGGTATGGAAGAGCACCTGCCCCTTGTCGTCGGAGGCGCCGCGGGCCAGAAGTCGGCCGTCGCGCTCAACCGGCTCGAAGGGCGGCGAGTGCCACTCGCTGAGCGGCTCGACCGGCTGCACATCGTGGTGCCCGTACACCAGGACCGTCGGCGCTCCGGGGTCATCGGACGGCCAGTGCGCGAACACGGCCGGCCGGCCGGGCTCGGTGGGTTGACCTGGCTCGCTGTGCTCGCTGGGCTGACTGGGCTCGCCCGGCTCGCTGTGCTGACTGGGCGCGCCGGGGCCGCCGGTCTCCCAGATCTCCACGATCGGAAAGCCCGTGCCGCACAGGTGCTCCGCGAGCCAGTCGGCCGAGGCGCGGACGTCGTCACGATGCGCCGGATCCGCGGAGATCGAGGGGATGCTAAGCCACTGTTTCAGCCCATCGAAAAATCCCCGGGCGTTGTCCTCGATGTAGTCACGGACGTCCATGAACGCCGACCGCCTCCTCGCCTGGCCCTGCCCGGCACTCTAGCCGCAGCGGCTACCGCTGCCGGACGCCGGACACGGCCGATCAGATACGCGGCGGCGGCTCCGGGAGGGCGGCATACAGGTTGCCGGGTTAGCCGCTCGGGACCCGGATATCGTGAGCGGGTGGCTCAACAACTGATAACCGAGCGCCTTGTCCTCCGGCCGTGGAACGTCGATGACGCGGAGGCGGGCCTGGGGGTCTACGGCGATACCCAGGTCGCGCGGTGGCTGGCTCCGGTGATGGACAGCGTTCACGACGCCGCGGCCATGCGCCTGGTTCTGCAGCAATGGGTCGCCGAGGACGCGCGGATGATAACGCCGGCTGGCCGCTGGGCAGTCGAGCTTCGCCAGGACGGGCGCCTGATCGGCGGGGCCACCCTGCTGCCGCTGCAACCCGACGAGGAGTTCGAGGTCGGCTGGCAGCTTCACCCGAAGGAGTGGGGGCATGGCTACGCCACCGAGACCGGGCTGGCGCTGGCTCGGTGGGCATTCGATCAGGGAATAGAACAGGTCATCGCGGTCGTCCGGCCGGCCAACACGCGTGCCGTGGCGACGGTGCGCCGTATCGGCATGGAGTGGGTCGGCGAGACGGAGAAATATCACCAGCTGCGCCTGCAGGTCTTCCGCCTCCGCCCCGGGGACCTGCCCGCCCCACCCCGCTAGGCCCGATGCAAGGCAAGCAATCTGCATGGCGCGGACCGGCGCTCAAGCGCACGTAGCCTGAACCGGTGCTCGCTGTGTCTCCCGCTCGCCTGCGGGGGCCCGCCCGCCTCCCCATTCCCCCTTCACTGCGCCGCCTTCCCTCGTCGCTCGTTCCTCGCTCCTCAGTCCAGGCGGCACCGCGCCCCGCCGGCTCGCTCACTGGTGCCGGAGGCTCGCTCGGCGGAGCCGCGTCGTGAGGCGATGGGCTGCGCCCGCCATATGTGGTGCGCTGGCCGTCGAAGTCGGCGTGATTGTCTGGTACGCGGCCACGCACAGCCCGCTTGACCTCAGGGTCTACATGGGGGGTGGGCACGCCGTACCAGGGGACACGCGTCTGTACCTCGTCCAGGTCACGGGTCATTGGTTCACCTACCCGCCGTTCGCCGCCGTCTTGTTTGCCCCCATCACCGCGATACCGGTCGCCATCGCCCGGGTGACGTGGGAGCTGCTACCTGATAACCGGGCTGGCCTTTCTCGCCTACACGACCAGGCGCGCCTACCTGGTGTCCAGGGAAACCGCTGGCGGGCGTCAAGCACCGCTCTGCGCCGTCCGGGATGATCTCGTCGTCGGTAGCAGCATCGCGACGAGCGATGCGCGTTCATGACGAGCGAAGCGCGAGTGAGCAGTAGGACGCCAAGCCCGGCCGTGGGTTTCGGTCAGGCGTTGAAACGCCTTTGATACTCGGCCGGAGTCACACCGAGGCTGCGCTGGAAGTGGCGGTGCAGGTGACTCTGGTCGGCGAAGCCGGAGGCGGCGGCGGCCTCGGCGATCGTCTGGCCAGCTTCGAGCAGGCGCCGGGCGCTACGCAGCCGGTGCGCGAGCTGCAACGCATGGGGTGGCAGGCCGGTGCGCTGACGGAAGAGGCGGACGAGGCGGAACTTGCCGATCCCGGCGGCGGTGGCGAGCTCGTCGAGGCTGACGTTGCGTTCGGGCCGGTCGGCGAGGTAGTCGCACGCCAAGCGCAGCGCCTTGTCGTCGCGGAGGCTGAGCGGTGGTCGCCGCGGGCGGCCGGCCGGGGAGCGCTCGATCAGCGCACGCAGCAATTCAGCGAGCCGCTCGTCGCGTTCGAGCCGGGTGGCGGGCGTCTCGAGGGCGGTGTGCATGGCCAGGAAGTCACCGGCGAGCCTGGGATCGGAGATCACCGGGTCAGAGAAGGCAACGTCGGCCAGGACGCTGACCTCTTCGTCACCCCCGAGCGGGGCCAGGTCGGCGACCTCGACGACCATGAGCCGGGCCGTCCACGGCCGGGCGTCGACGGCCGCGCCTGCGTGCGCGCTGGACGGATCCCAGGCGACGAGTTGGCCAGGCAGGACAACACGGTGTTCACGCCCGCGCCGGGCCCGCATCGGCTGCCCGGTGACGACGCCGAAAACGTACTCGCCCCGCGGCTCGATGGCATAGTGCGTGGTCTGACCGGCCATCAGCAGGACGCGGTCCTCATCGGCGGGGCGCCACATCCGGACCCGCTCGGTTGCCATTCCGGAAGGCTATGCGGCAAGAACGTTCAAGACGACCTGGTGAGGCCTGCATACGCTGGCGGGATGTCGATCACCCCGCACATCGTCGTCCAGGGCGCCGAGCGCGCCGCCGCCTTCTACGGCGACGCCTTCGGCGCCGAGGAACTCGACCGGATCCCCACTCCCGACGGACGGCTGATGTCGGTTCGGCTGCGCATCGGCGATGGGCTGTTGCACCTCGCGGACGAGTTCCCCGAGATGGGGGTGCTCGCCCCGCCCTCGATCGGCGGCACGGCGGTCGTCCTGGCCCTCGACGTCACCGACGCCGCAGCGGTGTTCGCAGGCGATCGCGGCCGGCGCTGAGGTCCGTCAGCCGCTGGCGGACATGTTCTGGGGCGATAGGCACGGCCAGCTTGAGGACCCGTTCGGGCATCGCTGGAACGTGGCCCAGCACGTACGCGACGTACCGCACGACGAGGTCGTGGCCGCCGCCGCGCTCGCGTTCGCCGGGCCGACAAGCTGATGCGCTACCGATCGTTCGGGAGAACCGGGCTGCGCGTGTCCGAGCTGTTCCTCGGAGCAATGACCTTCGGTGAACAAGGCGGGGTGGGAGCTCCTATGGAGGAGTGCCGGCGAATGCTCGACGCGTACGCCGACGCTGGCGGCCTCTAAGTCGTTCGTCGCCTGTCATCACTCCCGGGCCGGGTCGGCCAACTGGGCGCGAAGGTTCGTCAGTTCGGTGCGCAGTTCCTCCCACGGGAAGACCGCAGGCTCCTCCCCCGCCCCTGGCAGGCGGGCGGGATCAAGGATCACCGTGATACCCCATTCGCGGAGCACGGCCACGCTGCGCTGAAATACCGGATGACCGGCCAGCGCGGCGTTCGGCCAGGGAACGGCGACGATGGGAAGGCCCAGGCCGACCGCCTCGTTCAGCAACCCGAGGGCAAGCGTGTCGCTGATGCCCTGGGCCAGCTTGTTGATCGTGTTGAAGGTGGCCGGGGCAATCGCGAACGCGTCGGCCGGCGGCAACACGTCCGGCTCGTCCGGATTCTTGTACTGCGACCGGACCGGGTGGCGAGTCTGCCCGGCCAGGTGGCCGGCGTCGAGAAACCTGGCTCCGTCGGGGGTGGCGATCACGCAGACGTCCCAACCCTGTCGCTGGGCAAAGCCGACGAAGGCGGGGAGCTGCCCGGCCGGGTACGCACCGCACGCGATGACGTACAGCACCGGCCGTGTCTCCGCCGTCACGAGAACCTCCCTCACCGTCTGGGCCGTGTGCCGCACCCACAATAGGACTCCAGCCATGAGTGCTCTGCCGGACGCCGCGAGCCGGCTGACCGCCGAGCGCGCGCTGCTGTCCAGGGAGACCACGATGCTCCGCTCGCTGACCTCGACGCCGGCCTGAGGTACTCGCCCTACAACCCAACTAGCGCGCGTCCCGTTCGCGTCCGATCCGGTGACCGCGTGGGACCGGGGGCACCGGGCCACGGGCACGATTGAGGCCTTGGCGGTGCCCGCGCGGCCATGACTGACCAGGGTGGGCTGTCGGGGTAGGTAGTTTGGCTGTTATGAGCGTGTGTATTGTCCGCCCGGGCCACCGGCCGCTGCGGGATGGCGGCACACCGGGGGTGCCGCGGTGACGGCGGACCCCTACGCGGCCGCGGCCGACCTGGTCGCACGGTCGGCAGCGGCCTACGTCTCGGGTGTGCCGGAAGATCCCGCGGATGATGGATTCTTCGGGCCGGCCAGCGTCACCTGGCGGGTGAGCGGCGATCTGGCCTCGCCGATCGCGGGCTTGCGATCCTTGCTGATGCAGGCGTTGCATCCGCTCGCGATGGCCGGGGTCGATCAGCACAGCGGCTGGCGCCAGGATCCCGTCGGCAGGCTCGCCGCCACTTCGGCGTACCTCACCACGATCACGTTCGGCGAGCGCGCAGCGGCGGAACAGGCGGCCGCCCGGGTACGCCGGATCCATGATCACGTCCGCGGCGTCGACGCGGTTACCGGGCGACCATACGCGGCCAGCGATCCCGCGTTGCTGCTCTGGATACACGGGGCCCTGGTCGAGTCCGGCATAGCCGCCGCCCAGATGTTCGGGACGCCACTGTCGGCCGAGGACAGTGACCGCTATGTCGCGGAGATGATGGTCGCGGCCGAACTCGTCGGGGTACCCGTTGCGCTGATCCCCTCAAGCCTGGCCGGACTGGAGCGATACATCTCGTCGGTCCGCCCCGAGCTGCGCTGCACGCCCGCGGCCGGCGAGTCGATGGCCTACCTGCTGGCTCCGCCTGGCCTGGACGAGGATACCGCCGAGATCTGGGCCGACGTCCGGGACGGCGCGGTCGCCGCGCTGCCAGCGTGGGCGCGCGACATGTACGGCTACCGTGCGCCGGAGGCATTGACGCCCAGCCGCCGGACGGAGATCCGGCAGGCGCTCGGTGTTCTCGATGCCACATTCCTCGGGGAGCCTGGCGTGCTCGAGGCGCGGCAGCGGACTACCCTGCGGACCCGCGCGGCACGGCGTCCGTGAAGACAGCATCCGTGACAGCAGTGTCGATGAAGCAGTGTCCATGAAGGCGCGGCGCGTGAAGAGGCCCGTCGCCGCGGCGATCGGCGCCGGGGCGATCGGCGGGGCGGTCACGGCCCTGTACCTGCTGCGCCGCCGGATCGGCACCCTGCGGTTCGCTCGCGGCGTGGCGGCGTTCCAACTCGTCGCGCGGGGTGGTCTGCGTTACGCGGGCAGCGCGCC
>Ga0099828_10003268_pt1 | contig 11319 bp, 19 predicted proteins | sample CZO8metaG_2_FD_79338 | JGI IMG/M metagenome (GOLD analysis project Ga0099828, IMG submission 79338) | Vadose zone soil microbial communities from the Eel River Critical Zone Observatory, Northern California, USA - CZOApr15con2H1.8 metaG | ecosystem: Environmental > Terrestrial > Soil > Vadose...
CCGAAGTCAACGCGACAACGACGGCCGTGAAGCCAGCCGCGGGCACCGGGGGACTCGCCACGGTCTTGAAGCCGCCTGGAAACAGACCGGACTGGGAACCGTTGCTGTGGAAGATCTCGGGGACGTTGAGCGTCAGGGGAAGACCAGCCCGGGTGGGTGCGATGACGTTCGGCGTGAGTTCATTGTTGGAGAGGGCGGCGAAAAGGAGGTCCTGTTGGACGGCGGCTGGAGTCGTGACGATCCGTCCGGCCAGGGGCAAGAGTACCGACACAACAGAAGCCACCGCCAGCAGCGCCCAACGGCGCCTGCCACGGGCTGGGAAATTCTGGGTGTTCATGATCACCTGTGATCTTAAATGGACGTCTGGTTTTGGGCTTCAGGAGTCAGAATCTGTCTCCTGGTGATTCGACATCCGGATCCCCTCCTTACGCGCACCACGGGCTTCCGCCACGTCACGGCTCAGCTCTACTGCAACAAGATGACCTTCCTGTTCGACGCGGCTGCAACCGGCTAGCGTCAGGGGTCCCCATCCCGGCGCGGGCTGAGCCTCAATAGAATGTTGGGCATCTCAGCAGATCTGAAAGTGGGGTGTAGCTATGTTCGGCACAGTTGCCCGAATGCGAGTCAAGAAGGGGTCGGAGTCAACTCTCGACGAGCTGAGTCGGAGGTTTGAAGCCAGGCACGTCGATGGCTGGATGTCCACCAACATCTACCGGAGCCAGAACGACCCGCGGGAATACTGGATATCGGTCGTGTTTCGAGACGAGTCCAGCTACAAGAAGAACGCCGACGATCCAGTCCAGGACAAGTGGTTCCGCGAGCTGATTCAGCACCTCGAGTCAGAGCCGGAGTGGCATGACGGCGAGGTCGTCCACACCGCCCACACCCACTAAAAACGTGCCTACAGAGATCGATCGCGAGCGGCTCCAGGCGCTTGTCGCTCGAGGCGCTCAGCTGGTGGAGGTCCTGCCGGCCGAGGAGTACGAAGAGGACCACCTTCCAGCCGCAGTGAGCCTGCCGCTCCGGCACGTTGACAAGGAAGCCACCACCCTCCTGGACCGCAATCGTCCGGTCATCGTCTACTGCTGGGACACGGCTTGAGACATGTCCCCACGGGCCGCGTGGCGGCTCGAGAGCCTTGGGTTCGGCGAAGTCTATGACTACGTGGACGGCAAGGTGGATTGGATGGCAGCAGGGCTTCCGACCGAAGGAACGAATGCCGGCCGTCCCCGCGCCGGCGACGCCGCTCGCAAGGACGTGCCCACCGCCGGGCTCAAGGAGCGCCTCGGTGACGTCCGCGATCGCATCCGGGCGATGGGCTGGGACGCCGTCGTGGTCGTAAACGAAGAGCGAGTGGTGCTGGGCCTGTTGAGGTCGAAAGAGCTTGATGGGGACGCTGATCTCCACATCGAGCAGGCGATGCGGCCGGGGCCGAGCACGTTCCGGCCTTATGTCTCGATCAAGGAGATGGCAACGTTCATGGTCGAGCACAAGCTCGAGAGCGCGCCCGTCACGACTTCCGACGGCCGACTGGTGGGCTTGCTGCTGCAGCAAGATGCGATCCGGCTTGCTGGTGAGAAGTGATGAAAAACAAGACCAAGACGCTCGTGAAGTGCGTCAGATGCGGTACCCCGATCGAGTCCTGCGCGTTTTGTGATGAGCCCGGCTGCAGAACCCCGACCTGTTACGAGTGCGTGAGCACCGTCCTGGTGCAGGCCAAGCGTCAGCCTCACACCCACGGGGGCTGAGCCCTCCGCCTTCACAGCCGCAGCCACCGATGCCGACCCATTGCGCATAGGTCTTTGAGAAAGACCTATTTTCGCGTCGCAGGGAAGACCAGGCCCGCAGCCGTGTTGTACCTACAAGAGCCATGTTTCTGGTTGCGTCACGTGTCGGCGCGGTGCCTGTGTACCGCGAGATCGACGCACGCGTGGATGGTGCCGGGCAGCTATTGTCGAACCGGGGCATCCCAGAAGAAGTGAGCGAGCCCAGGCCCGGTACGGCATTCGAGCTGCCCGACCAGATCGTGGCGCTCCGACCACGGCTGGCGCGCTTTGCGCGCTCGCTGACGCGCGATGAGGGCTCTGCCGAGGACCTGACACAGGAGACTATGGCACGCGCGCTGGCGGCGCAATGGCGCTTTCAACCCGGCACCAATCTCAAGGCCTGGCTGTTCCGGATCATGCGTAACACCTACCTGAACACGCTGCGCGACGCGGCGACGCGGCCTCAGCTCGTTTCCCTCGACGAGTTCGGCGCCGAGCCTGCCAGTTCACGAGCGCATGCATTCAATCCCGTAGAGGCTGACGTCATCTTGCGGGCCGATCTAAGGAGGATCGGAGAGGCGTACCGCACCCTTCCAAGCGCGCTCGCGGTCCCCCTCTACCTGGCCGCAATCGAAGAGTTGAGCTACGCGGAAGTCGCCGCGATCCTGGATATCAAGGTCGGGACCGTCATGTCACGGATCTACCGAGCGCGTCGGCGGCTTATCGCTCAGCTTGCCAGGAGCGACCCTTGAGCACGTGCGCGGCGCATCGGGAGTTTCTCGGCGCCCTCGCCGACGGGGAAATGGACTTTGTCCCCGCAGCCACTGTCGAGCATGTCAAAGGTTGTGCAGAGTGTGTGCAGGAGATCCAGGCGCAGCAGCTTCTTAGCCGCCGCATCCGCGAGGCGAGTGCTCACCTCAATGAGACGGCATCGAGTGCGATGACGCACTCGCTGCGGCAGCGGCGTACCGGCTTGATCGCTGGCGCCGCTGCTGCGGTTCTGCTCGTTGGCGGTGCCGCCGTATGGAGCACTTTCGCGAAGCCCGATCTCGTGCAGGCCGCTGTGCTGGCGTCGTCGGGACCGCTCCAGATCCAGTCCGCCGATCCTTCCAGCGTGGGGGCCTGGTGCATTGAGGCCTCGGGGAGAAGCGTCCCGGAAATCCAACTTGATGGGATGAAGGTCATCGGAGCGCGGATGGACCGGGTGCCCTCCACAGACATTGTTACTGTCAAGTACACCGCGCCAGATGGATCGCAGGTCGCGGTTAGCTGGCTTGAAGGTCAGCCTCCGGCCGGCTCCGATATCGAGGAAAAGAACGTGTCCGGCCGCAATGTCCTGTTGGTTCACGCGCCGCGGGGAACAGCCGTGGTCGTCAGCTCTTCTAATCCCGCCATGTGGGAGGCCGCCGCGGCCATAGAAACCACGACCGCCTAGATGACCCGCTCAGCGTTGACCCTGGTCGGGGTCAACCTAGCCCATTCACGATCTGCTGGAAAAGCTGACCATTGAGTTCCCCGGCGTAGACCTGCGCCAGCGAGCCGTCAGGCCGGAAGAAGGCGGTGATGGGCATGCCTTCGCCCTGCAGCAGCTCGTAGAGCCGGCTGCCTGAGTCGACAGCAAGGGGATAAGAAACGCCGAGACGGCGGGCGAGTTCGAGGCCCTCTGGGGGCGAGTCCTGCTCGTCAACGCCAACGACATACAGCTTTCCGCTCGCGTTGCGGTAGGCGCGGTCGATCGCCGGCATCTCGGCGATGCACGCCGGGCACCAGGATGCGAAGAAGTTCAGGACCAGCGGATGGCCGCGTAGGTCGGCGAGGCGGATGGTTCCTTGCCCGTCAAGACGCGGAAGCTCCTCGGTCGCGTATACGGTGGGGGGCCGCTGGTGAGCGCGGTAGATGAGCACCCCACCGACGGCGCTTGTGGACAGCAGCAATATGACGATCGCGCCGCTCACCCACGAGGGCATCCTCATTTGTAGACCTCGGTGTTGGGGAAGAAGTCGGCCCACCCGAACCAGAAGCCGTACGTGATTGGAATCGCCTCCAGCTGCGTTCCGGCACTCGGCCCCGTCGTCGCGCGTCCGGAAAGACCATCCCAGGTGGATCCTGTTTCGGTGTCTTCCATCGACAGAGCACTGGAACCTGGGCCAAAGGTGAGCAGGCGTCCGCCGGTGTCCCGGCGGTAGACGGCTCCAGATTCGGAAGCGCCGTCGAAAACAATGACCAGGGGTACTCCTCCGACTGTGTCGTCGACAACTCTGGCGCGCGCCAAGGCGGTGAACGAATAGGCCTTGACCTCGCCACTTAGGCGCACACCGATCACCCTCTCTTTGACCGGCAGCCGGTCGTCTGAGTGTTTACGCCCCAGGACGCCGGCATCTGAGCTGAGGTAGTAGCGCTGATAAGGATCGAATTTCAGGTCGACCGGATCGACCTTGAGCATCTGGGAGCGCGGATGCTCGGCGCGCCAGCGGCCCCACGTCGTCTGGTCTGACAGCACCTGCTCCAGCCGGTGCCCGAGCAGCGGTCCGTCCAGTGCCTCGCCGGTGAGGTGGCTCCACAGGGTATTGGTCTGGTGGTCATACATGACCAGAGAGTTGCGAATCAGCTTGCCGGACACGCCGAACGTGAGTGTTCTCCCGTCGAGGTCTCGGGCATACACGATGCCCGTGAAGCAGAGTGGTCACCAGGTGACGGCGATGTTGCCGCCGCCGAGCTGGTCGTTGACGATCTCGACCCGGCTCATATACGCGATCGGAAAGGCGTGAGCCTCGCCATTCATGACGACGCCGATCACACGCGTGGAGTCCGGCGCATTGACCTTATCCGAAGCCACGAAGGTCGGATGATCGATCGCCAGGATCGCGTCCGGTTCGAGGATGGTCTTGATCTCTCCCGCACTGAGCGGGTCGTCGCCGCCCGGTGGGGCGACGCTGACAGGCTGGGCCGGTGGGCGGGTGAGGTACAGTGCGGCACCGCCCGCCGCGATCGCGAACGCCAGGCCGATCACCGACTGACGGCGCGACGGCCAGTTCATGCGTTCACAGGCCGAACGGGTCCACGTTGGGGAGGACCCGGCTCCCGATCTGAGTGATCAACGTGAGGCTGTTGGTCAAGAGAAGCAAGCCCATGAGCCCGAGCACGCACGCGGACGCCAGGTCGATCGGCCGCCGCCAAGCACTTAGCCTGCGCACTGAGGCTGAGGCCTTGTCCACGCCCAACCCGAGCAGCACGAACGGCAAGCCGAGTCCGACGCAGTAGGCGCCGACCATAAGCAGTCCGCGGGCGGTGGTGCCAGTGGTGGCGCCCGAAGTGAGCACTGCACCAAGCACAGGTCCGACGCACGGTGTCCAACCGGCGGCGAAGGCCAGGCCGAGCAGAAACCCGCCCAGCGGTCCCGATCCCCCAGGTGCCGTCTTGAACACTCTGTACTCACGATTCAATCCGGGCAGCTTGAGAACCCCGACCAGATGCAGAGCGAAGACGATGACCAGCACGCCGGCGACCGGCGCGACCGCGCCGCGGACTGCTGCAGCACCGTTCGCAAGGCGTAGAAAAGCGCGATGACGACCACGGTCACGCCGGCCATGAACGCGGCCGCGTTGAGGAGTCCGCGGGCCAGCGAGGTCGTCGGGGCGGCTTCGGCGCCGCCACGTGTGCGAGCCAGGTACGAGACGTAGACCGGCACAAGAGGAAGCACGCACGGCGACAGGAACGAGGCGGCTCCGGCCGCCAACGCGAGGGGCACGCTGACGTTGTCGAGGGTCATGGATCAGCTCAGCTTTTGGATCTCCCGCTCAAGCAGGTCAGGCGTCAGAGCCCCTAGTTGGATGAGGTCGACGCGTCCCGTCTTGTCCAAGAAGACCGACACGGGAAGGCTGGAGGTGACGTTGTAGGCGAGCGCGATCCTGCCGGGGTTACCTGGATCGTAAACAGCCGGAAAGGTCAGCCCGAACTGATGGTAGAAGGCGACGCCATCGCCCGTCTCGAGGCTGTTGACGCCCACGATGACGAACCCGTCAGCCTTGTGTCTCTGGTACGACTGATCCATGAACGGAAGCTCGTACGCGCACTGGGTGCACCACGACGCAAAGAAGTTGAGAAGCACCGGATGGCCTTTCAAGCCCGACAGCGTGATCTGGTGACCAGCAAATGTCGTGGCGGTGAAATCGGGCGCGGGCTGGCCGCGCACGAGAGCGCTGCTGTCAACACTAGGGATCGGTAGTGGCGAAATCTGGTGGTTGGTCGCGCTGGTCACCACCAGCGCTGCGGCGGCGATGAGCGCGGCGAGCCCACCGCAGATCCAGGCCACGGACCGCCACGTAAATCCCTGACGTACGGCACGTTTGGGGGCTGTATGCGGTCGGCGACCGCTATCGCCGGTCGCCGGGCGATCCCGCTGAGCTAGGGCGCGGTTCTGCTTTCGGCGAGGCGCCATATTGCATCTAACACCCGAACAGGGCGCGAATTCCTGCATCGGGCGGCGCTTCACGTCCACGCACCGGGGCGGGGCCTATTCTCGGGCGGCGTCAGGAGAGGCGGCGCAGGGCGCGCAATGCCCGCCCGCGCACGCCTGCAGTGGCTGCCTCCAAAGACGCTTCTGCGGCCAGCTGCTGAACGGCGAAACCGAAAGTCGGATAGACATGGACCGTCGAAGCCAGGTCAGCAACGCTCAAGCCCCTGTCGACGGCTAGGGCGAGCTCGTTGATCGTCTCTCCGCCGGGCCTTGAGACCACTGTGGCCCCGAGCAGCCTGCCGTCGGTTCTGGACACAAGCTTGAGAAAGCCCGCGCGTTCATCCTCTGTCTGGGCGCGATCGACCCGATCAAGCTCCAGCCGGTGGACCTTGATCTCGCCATACTGGGCGCTCGCCTCAGTCTCCGTCAGTCCGGCCTGGGCCACCTCGGGATCCGTGAAAACTGCCCATGGCACACTCGATCGCAGGCCCTCCTCAGTGCCCGGTAGGAGCGCGTTGCGAGCGGCCACGTACCCCTGCCAGCCCGCGTAGTGCGTGAACTGGACAGCGCCGGTGACGTCGCCCGCTGCGTAGATGCGTGGGTTCGTTGTGCGCAGGTGTCGGTCGACTTTGACGGCGCCACCCTCGACTGCGACAGCGGCGCGTTCAAGGTCCAATCCAGTCACCCGCGGCTTGCGCCCCGTCGCCATGAGGAGGGATGCGGCTGCTACTGACTCGGTTGGGGTGATGACCGTCACGCCGCCACCGCGGGTCGCGACATCGACAATCCTGGTCGAGAGGCGAACATCCACGCCTTCAGCGATGAGGCGTGCCTGGATGACCGCGCTGGCTTCTGGATCGGCTTCGGGAAGCACCGCCCCACGCTCGTCGATGAGCGTGACTCGGGAGCCGAGGCGTGCGAAGGCCTGGGCCAGCTCGACGCCAGTGGCGCCGGCTCCAACCACGATCAGGCTGACCGGCAGCTCTTCAAGGTCGAAAATGGTTTCGTAAGTGAGGAAGCGGGTGCTGCCCAGCCCGTCTAGGACCGGTAAGTCCGGGGCGGCGCCTGTGCAGATAACAAAGTGCTGACCCCTGATCGGGCGGCCACCGACGTCGACCGTCTCGCCATCGATGAACCGGACGGGGCCGATCGCCACCTCGATTCCCTGCTTGGCGAGGACCTCTGCCGTCTCGTTGCTGGAGACTCGGGCTATGACGGCGCGCACCTCAGCCATCACACGAGCGAAGTCGATCGCAGGCTCACCGCCTCCGATCCCCATCGCACCACCACGCCGTAGGTCGTATGCCAGCCGAGCGGCGCGAATGAGGGCCTTGGACGGGATACATCCGGTCCAGGTGCAGTCGCCTCCCAGACGCTCTGCAGCTAGGAACACTCTTGTCCGGAGGCGCGCACCGAAGCCGGCCGACGTCAGGCCCGCCGACCCGCCTCCGATTACGACCAAGTCATAGGGAGTGGCTTCGGGGGCACGTGTCACGGTGACCATCATCCCGCACGATTCTGGAGAAAACGTGATCTACGTCACGCCAGGGAACCGTTCGCCCGCTATCGTGCCTGAGTGGCGCGCCGAGCGATGATCAGCCGCCGTCCGTCGAGTCCCGTCCCATGGCTCGCAGCTCGCCGCACCATCGCGCGATCCGATGACAGCCGCCGCTTCGTCAACGACGTCCTCGGCGAGCTGGCCGCGAATCGGTTCGGTCTGAAAGCTTGGGCGCGCTTCCTCGGCCGGAGTTTCGCCCGCTCCCGGGACCAGGCCCGGATGCGACCGGCCGCGGCAGCGGAAGTGACCGCCCTGCATGCGCTCGCCGGCGCATCCGGCAGCTGGGCGTGGCCGCTCGCCTCCTGGTTCCTCTCCATCACGCATCTGGGCCTGCTTGGCGAGCGCGCCACCCTCGGATGGCCGAATCGGGTGACCCTGCTCCGGGCTCTGCTGCCGGCATTGGCTCCGAACTCTCCCTGGACCTCACTCGTCGCTCTGACGACCGACTTCGCAGACGGCCGCCTGGCCAGGAGGGGCGACGAGACCGCTTTCGGTACCTTTGCCGATCCGATCGCGGACGGCGTGTTCTGGAGCTGGTTTGGGCTGCGTTGGGAGCGAAAGCCATGGCTTCGCTGGGCGCCGCTGACGCTGTTTGCCCTCAGCACCGGAGGCATCGCCGCCACATACTTCGTCTGCGGCCGCGTGATCGACTATCCGAGGCCGGTCGCGATCCGTTATCTGTCCGCGGGTATGCAGATGGCACTCACACTCCGCGCGTGGCGGAAGAGGAACGTGTGAACGACAGCGGGAGCGGGTCGGCGTCGTGGAGTCACGTCAGCGAGATCCCCCAAGTCTGCCTGGACGGCCGCAATTGGCCCAAATCCGTGGGCGCTTGTGTCGTGGTCGGCACGCTCCTGTTTCTCATCAACCAGTCGCAAGTGGTGTTCAGCGGCCAGGCCACTGTCGCGACGTGGGTTCGAATCGGACTCAGCTATCTGGTGCCGTTCGTCGTTGCCAACTACGGGATAGTGATGGCGAGCCGGCGGCCGGGCTAGCCGCCGCGTGCTTCACACCTATGAGGGCGGAATTGGCCGCGCGACCGACCCATGCTTGGGACCGCCGAGAAGTTGCCGGACGGCCACCTGCTAGGGCTCTGAGCCGCGAGCAGATGGCCTGACGACTGTCGCATTGAAATGTGCGCCGCATCACATTGCGCGCGTATTCCACGACGTAGAGTGGGGTCATGTCATTCCTAGATCGAGTTTCCCCGCAAGAGACCAAATCGGCGTCCGCCAAGCGGTACCGGGCGACGTGGAGCGGGGCTGTCCTGGCCGAAAGCGCGGCTACCGTGGTCGTCGAGGGCAACCACTATTTTGCCCTCGAGGACGTCCGCCCCGAGAACCTCAGGCCAAGCTCAACCCACACAACCTGCCATTGGAAAGGAGTCGCGAGCTACTACGACGTCGTGGTCGATGACAAGATCAACCGCGATGCGGCCTGGTACTACCCCGAGCCTAGCCCGGCGGCGGCGCGCATCAAGGGTCGAGTCGCGTTCTGGCGTGGCGTCAAAGTGGACGCGGTCGCGTGAATTGACTCGTGCCGTTGAATCAAATCCTTCACGTTGAGCAGTGGAGCGATCTCCCGTACGACTGACCGGCCGGGCTAGCTGAGGCCGCCCCTTTCTCGGTGCGCTCGGAAGGTTGCGATCGCTGCCTGGCGATAGCGCTCGGCCATCTCGAAGTACCGAACAGCATCGGCGGCGATGTCTGGATCGTGGTCCTGATGGCGCCGGCTTAGGGCGAGGGCAGCGAACTTGGCACCCCTCATATATGGCTCGAGTTGCTCGAACGGCAGAGGTCGGTCTCCACGCGCCACGTCAGCCACCTCCCCGAAGTGAATTGAAGAGCTCGTCATCCGTCGGCCGGTCCGCGAAGTCACGCCCAACATACTTCCAGGCCAGCGACCCGTCGCTCCGGATGGCGAAGATCGCAGGCTTGGCGATGCCGCCGTCGGCATCACTCCACACGCCCCACTCCTTGATCACCTTGCGTTCAGGATCGCTCAGGAGGGGGAAGGGGAGCAGCAGTTTGTCGACCATGGCGCGATTGTTCTCAACCGGATCGACGGAAATACCGGCGAGGTCGACGCCCTCGATCTCAAAGCGGTCCCAGGTTCTTGCATACGAGGCCAACTGCCCGTTGCAGTATGGTCACCAATCGCCGCGGTAGAAGACGAGCAGGACCGGTCTGCGCGCCAAATGATCGGCAAGGCTCCAGGGCTCGCCCGCCTGGTCCGGCAGTACGAAAGTGGCGGCCCTTTCCACGCTAACCCCCGGTCAAGACCTCGGAAGGGGGCGCGGCTGCAGCTCGCCGTCCACGTAGATGTCCACGCGCTCGTTGTAGAAGCTCAGCAGGTTCACTATCTTCGGGCACTCAGGAATGGGCGCGGGATACGACCACACGAGGTCCTGGTGCACGGCATCACCGACGCGCACCGACCAGTAGGTCGCGGTGCCCTTGTAGGGGCACATCGTGTGGCTGTCCGTCGCCTCGAGCAGATCCATGCGCACGTCCAGCTTCGGGATGTAATAACGCGTCGGAAGTCCGGTCTCAAAGAGGAGGTGCGGCCGGTGGGTGTCGGCGAGCACATGACCGTCCAGCTCGACACGGACGTGGCGAGAGCTGTTCAGGACGTCTACCCGCACGTAGGGATCACGCGGGTGCACAAAGACCTCGTCGTCCTCCTCATACCACGCGTCCTTCTCGTTCCAGAAGAAGGCCACGTGATCCTTCAGCCGTTCCCAATCGGGACCGGGTCGGTTGTAGGACCAGGCGGCGTTCTCGGCCACGCGCGATTCGACCTGGAGGGTGAATCGGGTCTTGTCCGAGGCGTCGTTCGTTGCCTTGAGCAGGTCCATGCGGACATCACCTGCCGGGAAGTAGTAGATCGGCGGCCGCTTCGACTCCCAGACCAACAGCGCGTGCCGGCTGTCGGCCACGGGGATGCCTCCGAAGTGCGTGCGGACGCGCCGGGAGCTGTTCTCGATCCTCACGCGATCGACCGGCTCAGACCTCACCTGCGCGACCCGAGACGCAGCCTGCCGTAGTTGGGTGTTCATGCTTCGTTCAACGGGTCTTTGGCGCGTAACATTCCCCGTCAATCAGAGGGCCCGCATCACGGCGTCGGTGAAGGCGAGTGCTCCATCATGGCACCGCTTGGCGCATCGAGCCGTCAAGGGCTTGGCCCTTGGTCAGGGTGACTCGGCCACGTTGCGGGCCTGTTACATCGGGCAGATCTGTAACGCCTGCGTAATACCGGCTGCCAAGAATTCGAGCCGTGGACGTGCGGATCAGGACGGCGGCGATGGTGGCATCGCTGGTTGCCGTACGCGCTCCAGGTGGCCATGTTGCGCGCCAGACATCGGCCTGACACCGGACCATCACCTACCATCCGCCACGTGGTGGCTGCCCGGCCGGTGCTCGTGGTGGACGACGATCCGAAGATCGTCGAACTGGTGCGGGCGTATCTGGATCGCGCCGGCTACGCCGTGGTCACCGCAGCCGATGGAGAAGATGCCCTCCGGCAGATAAATGAGGCGA
>Ga0099828_10003269_pt1 | contig 11318 bp, 10 predicted proteins | sample CZO8metaG_2_FD_79338 | JGI IMG/M metagenome (GOLD analysis project Ga0099828, IMG submission 79338) | Vadose zone soil microbial communities from the Eel River Critical Zone Observatory, Northern California, USA - CZOApr15con2H1.8 metaG | ecosystem: Environmental > Terrestrial > Soil > Vadose...
GGAACTGGACCGAGGCGACCGACGAGCGGAAGCTCGAGCGCCGGGCAGAACGGATCGACCCCGAAACTCGGGCCGAGCAGGTTGACTTCAAAACCTTCGACACCGCTCACCAACACGGCGAGCGGGCCATACAGCGACACCTGCAAGCCGCCGCCGCTCGGGGCTCTTGCGACAAGCTTGTCGCCAAGATAATCCTTGCCGATCGATGCGTTTGAGTTGTTTTTGTCGCGTTGCCGTCCTGGATGATGAGGTTGATCAGGAGATGAAGAGGTTGATCAGGAAAAGAGTCGCTACTGGAAAATGGCGTTGCGCAAATCCCGAACCTATTTCCGACGGCGCCAGGCATCGCGAAGCGGGAGATAGATTCGGCCTCTGAGGGTCACCGGTACGGTGCAGTCGTACGTACGTACTTGCCGTCCACCGAAGTCCCTTTTGAAATTGTTGATTCCGGCGCGTTCCGGTACGGATTCGTCCTCGAAGAGGCCCCCCCAGTCGTAGCGTTGTATTCCCATTTCTTTGAACCGCAGCATCTCTCTCCAATGAAGCCAGCGATTGGCGCGCCCGACCAGGGCGCGATAATCGTTTTCCCTGTTTCTGAAGCAAGAGCCCGAGTACTGGAGCCCCGCGGTTGTTCCGAACATGACGTAGGCGTGCCACACCAATGCCTCACCATTCTGCCGGGCCGACGTGAGAACGAGCTGACGGGCTTTGCAGGCGGCAACCAGCCATTGGTGATCGGAGGGCGCGACCGACTTCTGCCTCGCGAATGCATCGAAGAATGCACGGAATTCATCCAGCCTGCTTTCCGAGTTGGTGATGAACTCCATATGCAGTCCATCCTTGGTTTCAGCGCGCCTGATCTTGTAGCGGCAATCCTTGCCGAATTGTTCCGCGATCGCGTCTTCACCGACCGAAAGATCGGTGACCAACGAGAGGAACGGGGTGTATCGGGCATCCTCGATCGGAGCATTTCTGTATCGGTACCCAACGATATCCACTCCGGGATCACCGGACGGTTCCTCGTCGTACCAGACTTCCCCGTAGACTGCGCCACGGCCTCTGATGCGGATCACTCAAGCCCTCGTCGTCCAAGAATCCGTGTGCCTGTGCGGCTAATTCCCTTGGTTCTGCGCCTGGTCCGGCGACTTCGCGAATCCTGCGTGGAATTCCTTCAAGGTTGCGCCGCGGCACCAAGTCGAAAGATCCTCGAACAGAATCTCCAGGTGCTCGTACAAGCGCTCGATGTCCACCGCGTCGCGGAAAGTCGGACTCCCGCCGGGCATGAGCTCCGAGGAATGCAGCATGAACTCCAAATGACCGGCATTTTCGGCCCGCACCCCTCGCGCGGCCCGCAGCATTCCGTTGAGCTTGCTCTCTGCCGGGCACAACCAACTGAGCGCCGGCGACACCCTATTGGCAGCCTGGCGCAGCAAGGGGGTGCGATACGCCCAAGGCGCTTTTCGGTAGAGGCCGCTAGTGTGGATCGTTACGGGCACCTCCAGCAGCGCACCCGTCGTCGGTACCGAAATGTCAGAGGGGTCGAAGAAGTAGGGTCGACCGGGAAAGGCAGTGTAGTCAGAGCCGCCTTTCCCGTTTGGATCGCCCGGATTTCCGCCCCAATCGACACCCGGGGTCACGGAGCAATCCACGCGATATCCCTCGTCGAGCAGCATGGCGGCATAACGACCGTCGAAACCCCAACGTCCGGCACGATGACTGATCATCTCCTGATCAAATCGGTCTTCGAGGAGATGGGTGAGGGTCTTGATCTTTTGCTTCATCACCGGCTCAGGATATTCGAACAGGTAGGGCTGGAAACGGAAATCATCGTCGGTAAGGGGGTCAAGCGGCGGCGAGTTCCATGCGTGCAGGTGCATCCCGATCTCGCCGGCCTTGCGCGCAACCACGTCGCGCGCAAACTCGACAAAGGCGTCGGACATCGCCATCTCATAGTTCGTCAGGTAAACTGGCTTGAAACGGAACCGTTCGCAGAGCGCCTGGAAACGAGGCAGGTACGCCGCGTTGTGGGTGGTGATCTCCCGCGGTCTTGACCAGAGATCATCACCCTCGGTGTCTACCGTGATGATGAATGGCGTCTCATCCATGGGGCGCTTCGCTCGACATGATCATGTTGGCAGTGTCGTTGCGCATGACTTCCTCGAACGTGTCAAGGTAGGCAGCTAAAACCTTGTCTTCCCCGTGTTCCCGGGCCATGAATGCGCAGCAACGATCGCTTGCCGCCTTCCAGGCAGTCGGGTCACCCAACAGGTGACTGATCGCATCTGGAAACTGGGCAGCGGACGTTACGGCAACGCCGAGACCCTCCCGCTCAATTACGCGGTCCGGATCGATCAGAGTCACCACGGGTACGCCCCTAATCCACGCTTGCAGGTACGAATTCGGGAATCCTTCAATATCGGAGGTATTGACCAGCACCCTGGTCCGACCATAAAGCTCATTGGTGTCCCAGTACGACAGGCGGCCATGGAACAATACATTGGTTTTGGTCGCAGCCGCGTCCCTGACATCGCGGAACAGGGCTTCTTCGCCGGGCAGGGCCCCCCCCACCAGATGAATCTTCGCTTCCGGCAATCTGTCAGCTAGGCCGAGAATCCGGTCTGGTCTCTTTAGGCGCCGGATATTGCTGACCCATAGCACGTCGATATCACGGTCGGCAACCAGCGGCTGCTTCTCCACCAGCATTCCCGCCACCCGACTCGACAACCCGTAGCTGCGCGCCAAAGTCTCTGCCTGAGAGACACTTTGCACGAGGACGGCATTGGCTCGCCGCAGGCCCTGTGCGTAAAGCCAGCGATCGCGCGCAAATCGCACGAGCAGGCGGGACCTGTCACAGTCCGTATCACTCGCGCTGCGGAAGACGAATCGCTTGCGATGACGCTGGCAGAACCACGCCAGCAGGCCGACCTGCATGCCCGCGCAACTGGTGTAGTAGAGGTCGGCTTCGGCGCGTGCCAGCGCCGACCACATCCCGGTCCAGCGAGGATGAATAAAGCGGAGGACCGGCAGTCCCGCGTCGGGACGATACGCTTTGAAAACCCGTATCCCTTCCCACTTCGCGCCATCAATTTGGCCATAGTCCCCAACGACCATGCTCACATCATGACCGCGGCGCGCCAGCGCCCGACCGAGCAGTGTTTGCTGAACCGACTCACCGCCGATGGTGTGCTGTCTGTATTCAGGCGCCAGCACCGGCAAATTCTCGAGGCCGACGAAGCAGACCTTCATCATGTTGGCAGCCTAACGGCGCCGCATTAAACGATGCCGGAAACTGCCCACTTGCCCTTAGTCCATTCGGACCATCCCGGATGATAACGGGCGTTTATCTCAAGCTTGCTAACTACCAGCAGCCGCCAGCCGCGGCCCTGGCTTCGGTAACGGTGTGGTCGTAGGCGAAGGGCTGAAACTCGACGCACAGCGTACCGCTGTCGAAGAGGGCGCATTCGGCGAGTTTGTGATTGCGCTTGCGCGAAGCACCCGCGGAATCGGGATACACAAAGGAGATGCGGTACCCGCGTAAAGAAAGCGGTTGCGCTGGCGGAAAGAACTGCGCTCAGCCCTGCGTCCGGGCGCGCGACGATGCCGAGCGGGCCGGGCGGACAGTGCCGAGCCCAGCGTGATGCACGCGGCGTGTCGTTTCTCCTTCGCCGAGGAATCGCAGCCACCACTCGCCCTCCAGGCGACTGAGAAAGGCATCCCCTTGCTGGATCGCGGCTAAGACGTCGGCGTGACGGGAATGGACCAGGGTCCATGAACCCTCCCGTCGGAACCAGCAGTGCCGGTCCGACAGCTCCCGAACGAAGCGTGGCTCGAGGCGGCCCCGCAGCGCCGCCGCACCCTGGCGCCAGGCATCCACCAGGAGCCGCCGCAGCACACAGTCGAATGAGCCGTTCCGGGCCGCAATCTGGACGACCTCACTCACTCCGCCCTTGAGAATGTAGTAGAGGTACCACCCGATTAATCGCCGCTCGCCGTCGCGCACGGCACGAGCGCGAAGTGTTCCGTGGCGCTTTTTCCGGGCGGTCTGGTCGAGCAGCCAGGCGAGCGTGCGCGCGTCGTACACCGGCTGCAACGCGATGCCGGCCATGATGTCGGGCAGATGTGCCAACATCACGGCTGGATCCAGTGTGTTCTCCACGAGATCACATTCTTCACGAAGGAACTGGTTTGGGCGCAACCGGGCGGCAAGCGAGTCGGCCAGGGCGCTCAGCGGGCGCGTTACGAACGCCAAGGGAGGAGGTAACGCGGCACGCTCTTGCAGAAGCGACAGCACGTAGCGGGCGGGGCGCAGCGGCCGGGTCCAGTGAAGGTTGTAGAGCAGCGGTGCTGGCCAACCTAGGCCGATCCACATCTGCCGAGCCTGGTCGTTCGCTCCATCGACGAGCGTAAGATCCTGCGGTCCCGAGATAAATGCTTTCGTAAGCTGCAGCGCCGTGAGACTGTTGCATTTGTCCGGGTCCACCATGAACTGCGTGCTCACGGCGACGCGGAGTCGCCGGCCCCGGAACATCATCGGACGCGGCATCACGGTCTGGAAGCCGGCGATGTACCCATTTTCCTCGGCCACCCACGATGGCAACTCGAGGTCGCGCCAGGGGTTGTCGAAGAGCATCTCCCGGAAGTAGGCCTCGCCCGTGGCCTGTGAACGCCAGCGATGTTCCGGATACACGCGGGCGAACAGCGCGACGACGGCGGGTACATCATCCTCGGTAAGGATCCGAATCATGGTCTTCGCGCGTTCCGGCCCTCACAGAAGCCTGCCCGGCCAGGCGGCCGACCTCACTTCCGCACGTTACCCGTAGAGCCCTGCCGTTCGAAGGGAGCCGGACTTCGTGGCAAATCGATCAGCCGAAATCCCGACGCGCTCCTATTGGCATCCGCTTCGCCTCAATCGGCCGTGCCAGAAGGCTGCAGCGCGGCCAACTGATCGGTTGCTCCGCCGTTCACGGCAACCACTCGAGCGATCCGCGCGAGCGTTCGCAAATCGTCGAGGTCGAAGTCCTCGATCGCGATTCGTACGTTGAAGCGCTGTTCGAGTTGTAACAGCAACTCCACGAACTGGAACGAGTCCAGAATGCCGGTCTCGAGGAGATCGGTATCCGAGGACGGCACCTCGATGTGAAATCTCTCGGAGAACAGAGCGCCGAGTCGCTCAATGATGGCGTTCGCGTCGGTCAAATTTCGCCCCCTTCTAATAAACTGTTGAAAGACTCCGCGCATTCGCTGCTCGGAGCAGGACAACACGCTGCGCTGCTGCTTGTCGCGACGTAGGCTCGCGTTTCAGTTGTGCTATGCACAGTTCACGTGCGACTCGGCAGACAATTTCAGCAACTTGCTAGCTCCGCCCGAACGCCGGGTTGACCATCAGATCCGTCCCAACGACGTTCTCGGGCAACGGTGCTTCCGTCTGGGCCTTGTCCGCACCGGACTCGGCACTGAGGAACGCGTTCTTCAAGCGCGGGCGGTCAATCTTGCCGTTGGCGTTCTTGGGCAGGGCGTCAAAGCGAATCCAGCGGGCCGGGAGCATGTAGCCGGGCACCAGCCGGGCCAGGCCCTTTCGCAGGTTTTCCGGGGAGATGCCGTTGCCGGATGCCGGGACGTAGGCGCAGCAGATCAGCCATCCTTCGAAGCCTTCGGATTGAATCGCGACTACCGCGCTCTCACGCAAGTCCGGGAGCGCGTGCAGCGCTGCCTCGATTTCGCCCAGCTCGATACGGTAGCCCCGGCTCTTGATCTGCATGTCGGCGCGGCCGAGGAAATAGAACAGGCCGTCCGCACTGCGACGCGCCAGGTCGCCGGTCTTGTAGACGCGGTCGTGGGGGCCCGCTCCACCAGGGTACGGGAGAAACGCACCTCGGGTCTTCTCCGGGTCGCGCCAATAGCCGGGACTCAGGCCCACGCCGCGGATGTAAAGGTCGCCGATCTCGCCCGCAGTCACGGGCCGCAACTGCTCGTCCATGACCAGAAGTTCCTCCCCGCCGCACGCGGCGCCGATGGGAATCGGCTCACGCTCGTCGGCCGGGCATCGGGGCAGCGTGTAATAGCTGCTCACGATGGTCGTCTCGGTGGGGCCGTACAGATTGGTGAATCGCACGTGCGGCAGCCGGCGCATCCAATGGATCAGCGTGGGCGTCGGCAACACTTCGCCCGCGAACAGCAGCCGGCGAAGGTGAGGGAAGTCGTCCTGGCGCACGACATCGAAATTCGCCATCAGGTTGAGGACCGACGGAACCGAAAACCACTGCGTGAGCCGGGCTTCGCGAATGAACTGCGCCAGCTTGTGCGGCAGCAGATTGAGTTCCGGGGGCACGAGATGCAGCTCGGCCCCTGCCCACAGCGTGCCAAAGACATCGAAGGTGGATACGTCGAAACGCAGCGGCGGATGCTGGGAAACGCGGTCCGCAGAAGTGATGCCGAAGTACGCGCCTGCCCACCGGATGAGATGCACGACGCTCGAGTGGGTGATTATCACGCCCTTGGGCAATCCGGTGGATCCCGATGTGAACAGAATGTGCGCCACATCGCCGTCAGTGTTGGCGTACATCGGCGGCGTCGCCGGATAGGTGGCGAGATCGCCAAGGGTAAACGCCGGTGCCGGGTCAGCTTCGGAAGGCACGTCTTCGTCCAGCCATCCGATTACAGGCTGCTGCTTGAGCGTCGCTGTCGCCAACGTGTCGCGCAGCCCCTGGCCAACGGGGCCGGCAGCAAGAATGAAGCGGCAGTCGCTGACTTCGAGCACCCGCGCCTGCCGCGCCGCCGGACTGGCCGGATCCATCGGCACGTAGATCGCGTCGGCTTTCAGCGCGCCGAGCATGGCCACGATCGCCGTGGGCATCTTCGGCATCAGAAGACCGACCCGATCTCCACGCCGGCACCCCGCGTCTTTAAGGAGGTGGGCGAGTTTGTTGGCTTCCTCTTCCAGCGCCCCGTAGGTCAACCGGGTGCCTTTGAATACCAGTGCGATTGCCTCGGGGTGCGCCTGCGCTTGCGCGGTTACCCCTTGCTGCAGTAGTAGCGGTGTCATCATGCTGGGCAGCGCGCCACAGCGCGTTCGAACACGGTGCCAATATGCTCCATTTCCACGGTACTCGCGGGCACGTCGAGAATGAAGGTGCGGTAGCCGACGTCGACATAACGCGCCACTTCGTCCGCGACCCGATCGTAACTGCCCACCAGAAAAGGGCAGATGGCCTTGTAGTTCTGGAACGGCACCAGCCAGTACGGATTCTCTTCTCCCGACCGTGCATTGCCGAGTTCCGAGAGTTGGCGGTGCCAGGACGAGTCCGACACCTTCATGGCCAACTGGTGGGTAAGCTGGCCTTTGCGGTCTTCCGGGTAGCGCGTGCGCGCAACCGTCCAGGCTTCGGCCTCTTTCGGACGGGCGATAATGCCGATGCGGATGCCGTTCGAAGCGGCATCGTTCGCGGGTGAGACGGCCGCGTACTCGACCGGCGGTTTCGGGTATTCGACAGCCGTTGCCCCCAGTTGCCGCGCCGCCTGCATGCCCGCTTCCGAGGACCCGGAAACCAGCAGGCCCGGCATCAGGTTTGCGGGCAGCGGCGGCGTCAGCTTCAGGTTGGTCACCTTGTAGTAACGCCCTTCGAAGCTCACCGGATCAGCCGATTGCAACAAGTTCCGGATGATGGTGGTGTATTCCGTCAAGCGTACGTAACGGTCATCGTGGGGCGTCAGATCGTTGAGCGCCGCCAAATCGTTCTTGAACCCTCCCGCCACCATGTTCAGATACAGGCGGCGGCCGTACAGAAACGCCAACGACGTGATCATCTTGGCCACGCTGTAGGGGTGCATGTAGACCGGCTGGATCGCGACCAGGGGACAGAGACGATCGGTGGCCTCGATGATGATCTGCGATACCAGCCAGGGATCCAGTTGCGCATTGTCGGTAAAAACAAGGATGCCTTCGCACCCCGCGTCCTCGCTGCAGCGCGCCATCTCCTCCAGTTGGCGAAAACACGTCTCGGGCTGCGCCACGAGAGAGGTGGGACAGGTGGAGAAGATCTTCAGGCCATGATCGGGCGTGGAGGTAGCCATATTGAATGCTCGCGCTCAATGGAAGTGTGCTCAATTTAATCGTCGGAAGACGCATACAATGCGCGTCGTAAAGACGCCTAAACCTGATCCAATCGGCTCATGGCTCAGATTCACCGGCGAAGAACTGGATTTGTGCATTATCGGCGTCGCGCCGCGCCGCTACGGAAAGGACTGGCGTCGCTTGGATGCGCCTGCCCTATTGGGGAGCCGTCAGGCCAGAAAAAACAAGGGTATGACCTTTCGGTCATACCCTTGAGTCACGTCAACGAACAAGCAGATGGCTACACGTTGTTTGGCCCGGATTAGAACTGATAACAGCGGGTCGGCCGCCTGCATTTCGTGTAGTGTATGCGCTACACTTAGTAGAAATTCTCCTACATTGGCACCCGGTATTCAACTGGTTGGCATGGTCCATTCGGACCATGCCCCGATCGTCTCGGCGTCCGGCGTCTTTTCGCCACTTGTCTTGTCCGCCCTGCAACTTCAGGGCGTGACATCGAAGGCATCGATGATCACCCAAGTATCGCTTGAGGCAGCGTTCTTGGTTCCTACCGCCGTTATGGTCAAGGTGTGAGCCCCGCGGGGAAGCCCGGTGGCGGTGAACACCACAGCTAATTCAGGGAAAGCAGAGGAGGTATCCACCCTACCCACGAAGGTCCTGTCCACTTGGGCGATGCCGGCGCCGTTGTGGCGGTAACCGAGCCAGCGCACCCCCGTTCGGTAAAGGTCAGCGTCGCCACTGCAGCGCCTCCCTGCGTTTCCGCGAAAGTCCCGCCCGTGGCCCTTGAATCAGTCCCGTGAATCCAGAGACCGGTGTAGCTCACGGGCGGATCCGTGTCTTTAATGCGTATTGCGGCACTTGCGGTACCGGTCGACGCATCCAAGAGGATGTTGGCGCCGCCTGATGTGGTGGCACCGGTCACTGTAATCACTAACTAACGTGTGACTCCCGGCCGCGAGGCCGGAGGCCGCAAACACGGCTTCTGACGTGAGCCCCGGGCTGCCAGGTGCGGCGGGTCCGGCGGTGTCGACCGAGGTTGCCGCGCCGCCATCGATGGAAACCGTCGCGATCCCGCAGACGCTGCATTTGAGGCCAATCCAGGTTACCGCTGTGCCGGTAAACGTAAACGTGGCAGTTGCCCCGGTCACATCCGAACTGCCGGCAGTTCCGCCGCTAAAGGCGGCGACTTCCGGACCGCGCCGCACCCAGGCACCAGAGGGGCTGGCGATTACCGCGGGGTTGTCCTCTTCGAAGCGGCTGACCGTGGCGCTTCCGTTGGATACGCTAACGGCCACGCTGGCCGAAGTTGCGGTGTTGCCCGCGGCGTCACGAGCCACTGCGGTCAGCGTGTGCGAGCCATTGCTCGTAGTGGTGGTGTTCCAGGAGACTGAGTAGGGCGCGGTAGTGTCTTCGATACCAGGATCGCCACCGTCGAGTTTGAACACAACACTGACGACGCCGACGTTGTCGGAGGCGTTCGCGGTCACGTTGATTGCGCCGGCCACGGTGGCACCGTTTGCTGGAGCGGTGATTGCCACCGTCGGTGCCGTGGTTTCAGGCGGTGGCGCGTTGGAGACGTTCACGGTCACGCTGGCCGAGGTGGCGGTGTTGCCCGCGGCGTCACGCGCGGTCGCAGTGAGGGTATGCGATCCGTTGCCTGCGGCGGCCGTATTCCACGGCACCGAGTAGGATGCCGAGATATCTTCGGCACCGAGTTTGGCGCCATCGAGTTTGAACTGCACCCCACAACCCCGACATTGTTGGAGGCGTTCGCAGTGACGCTGATCGTGCCGGATACGGTAGAGCCACCGGCCGGTGATGTGATCGACACGGAGGGCGGCGTCGTGTCGGGAGGTGGGCCGTTGTTGACCGAGACCGGGTTGGAGCTGTACTGGAGGCCGAGCAGATCTCTGGCGACCGCGATCAGAGTATGCGATACATTGCCCGCGGCGGCCATGTTCCACGACACCGAGTAGGGGGCGGAAGTGTCTTCCGCGCCGAGATTGGCGCCGTCGAGTTTGAACTGGACACCGCCGACGATGAGAGAACCGACGATACTTACGCTTGCGGTGACTGTGATCGTGCCGCTGACGGTCGAGCCGGACGCCGGGGACGCAATGGTGACGATCAGGCTTCCGGGTGGCGGCAGTATTTGTGCCACAGCCCGAGTCGGTGCAAAGGAGGCCGAACTGACAATCAGCAACAGCGCTGCCGCGTAGGCGAATCGCTTGATCATTTCACTCCGCCGTTTTTCCAATGAAGAATCTCGGGATCACCGCACTCTTGTCACGGCCTGACAGGCATTCAGGTAACCGGCGCCGATCTCATGCTGCTGGTATCCCGGCATGGGCGTTGCCGTCAATTCCAGTACGGACTTGACCTGATCGGGTGTCAGCGCTGGATTGGCCTCGAGCATCAGGGCTACGGTTCCGGACACATGAGGGGTCGCCATGTCGGTGCAGCTGGCAGCCGCGTAATACACCGCATCGGCGCCGAGGTTGATCAGGTCCACGGCGAAGAAAGTGTTCATGACTATGCCCGTCGTGGTCCGGGCCGCCACGATGTTTACGCCGGGTACAGTGATCGTCGGGTGGTAGAGAACATCACCCGGAATGCCGCGCGAGGAGAATTCGGCAACCGTGTGTCCGTCCTTCTGTCCTGCCGCCGCGCAGATCACCCACGGCGCAACACAGTAGGGATTCAGGGTGTTCGACCCGGGCCCGGCGTTGCCTGCGGCGAAGACGACGACCAGCCCTGCATCGTGGGCCAGCTTGCTGGCCACGTTGATGGGGTCATTGGGCGAAAAGGTACCACTGGTTCCCCAGCTGTTGGAGATGACTCTGATTCCGTATTTGGTCCGGTTTTGAAAAATCCAATCGAAGGCCTCCAGCGCGTTGAAGATAAACAGCGCTTCGCCGGCTCCAACTCCAACCAGCCGCGAACCGATAGCGACGCCGCGATATTTGCCGGCGAGCGCCGCGCCGGTTCCTCCGACCGTCGAGGATACGTGCGTGCCATGTCCGCTGGTCGTGTCGGTGTTGGATAGACCTTCGAGAACGAGCGGCCCGCTCCCGAACAGGTCGGGCGCGAGCTTCACGTTCTGCGCCACCTTGGTCGCGAACGGCAGATCACGATGAGTCGCGTCGATGCCGGAGTCGATCACTGCAATGGTGACGCCCTTGCCGGTATAGCGCAGTTCGTTCCAGGCGCGGTCCGCACCGATCAGAGGGATGCTTTGATTGAGGAA
>Ga0099828_10003274_pt1 | contig 11298 bp, 8 predicted proteins | sample CZO8metaG_2_FD_79338 | JGI IMG/M metagenome (GOLD analysis project Ga0099828, IMG submission 79338) | Vadose zone soil microbial communities from the Eel River Critical Zone Observatory, Northern California, USA - CZOApr15con2H1.8 metaG | ecosystem: Environmental > Terrestrial > Soil > Vadose...
GTGATTGCAAAAGGCGGAGCAATCCTCACAGCGCTTGCCAGAGCTTTTATTGAGAGCGACGCGAGCCTGGCCGAAATCAATCCACTTGCACTCACAGCCGATGGGCAGGTACAGGCAGCAGATGCTAAAATTCTGATCGATGACAATGGGCTGTTCCGTCAGAAGGAATATGCTGCCTGGGCTGAGTCAGAAGAATCCAATCCACTGGAATTTGAGGCCAAGCAGGAAGGCTTGACTTATGTTAAGTTAGATGGCGATGTGGGTATTATTGGCAATGGCGCGGGACTGGTGATGACGACGCTCGATATGGTTGCACGCGTCGGGGGCAAGCCTGCTAACTTCCTTGATATTGGCGGCGGGGCTAAGGCCGAGGTTATGCGTAAGGCATTAACATTTGTAGCACGTGACCCGCAAGTTAAGGGTATCCTGGTTAATATTTTTGGTGGCATCACTCGCGGTGAAGAAGTAGCAAAAGGTGTGATTATGGCCCAGACCGAACTCCCCCAAGGCATGCCTATTGTTGTTCGCCTCTCTGGTACTGGCGCGGAAGAGGGGAAGGCGATGCTAAAGGATGCCGGACTTGATTGGGGGAAAGATATGCGCGAGGCGGCTCAAAAGATCGTTGAAGCTGTAGAATCGATGGAATAGAGGGCACTAGCATGAGTATTTTACTTGACAATACAACGCGGGTTATCGTGCAGGGCATAACCGGGCGCGAGGGACATTTCCATACCCGCAATATGATAGCGGCGGGCACAAACATCGTCGGCGGAGTGACTCCTGGGAAAGGCGGCACGTTGGTCGAGGATTTGCCGGTTTTCGATACTGTTGAAGAGGCTAAAAAGGCTACAGGAGCCAGCGCATCCTGTATCTTCGTTCCACCTCCTGGTGCTGCCGACGCCATTATGGAAGCTGCGAGCGCCGGTATCGAACTCATTGTCTGCATCACTGAGGGCATTCCTGTTATCGATATGACACGCGCTATCCTCGTGGTGTATGAACATGGGGCTCGTCTGATTGGTCCAAACTGCCCGGGCATGTGCACACCGGGTCATGGTAAGATTGGAATCATTCCTTACCAGATATTTATGCCGGGACCGGTGGGCTTCATCTCTCGCTCCGGGACACTTACCTATGAAGTTGTCGCCTTACTAACCGAGGCAGGTATTGGCCAGTCCACCTGTATAGGCATTGGTGGTGACCCCATCATAGGCTCCACATTTACTGATCACCTGAAGCTGTTTGAAGCTGATCCAGAGACGAAGGCAGTAGTGATGTGCGGTGAGATTGGCGGAAGCGACGAGGAAGATGCAGCCGAGTACATCAAGACGATGAGCAAACCCGTCGTTGCTTTTATTTCGGGACGCACAGCGCCTCCTGGAAAGCGCATGGGGCATGCTGGCGCAATTATCTCCGGCAATACCGGCACGGCACAGGGAAAAGTTGCGGCATTGCAGGCCGCGAAGGTTCCGGTTGCTGATACTATATTCGACATTCCTGGTTTGGTGGAAGAGGCATTAGCGCAGGCATGACGTTGGGGTGAAATGCACGTGCCCCTAACTACCTAGAGGAAATAAATGACAACGGCTCTGATCTATGATCCAATCTTTTTAGAGCATATTACACCCCAGCACCATCCTGAAAGGCCAGAGCGTTTGAAAGTGGTGATGGATGTCCTGCGTTCATTAAACTGGCTGGAGCGCGAGGGCCTGGTACAGCTTGTGCCACGTGCTGCAACGGTAGATGAGTTAGCTACAGTGCATGAACGCGACTATATCCAGAGCGTGGAGGAAGCCTCACGCAAAGTTGCCGAGGAACAAAGTTCAGGCGGACGCAAGACACGCTTCTTTGCCACCGATACTTATGTCTCAGCACGCTCATATGAAGCGGCCATCAAGGCGGCCGGCGCTTCTCTTACGGCCATCGACGCCATTATGAAGGGAGAGGTCGACAACACCTACTGCCTGGTACGTCCCCCTGGTCATCACGCGGTAGCAGAATCCGCAATGGGCTTTTGCCTGTTCAATAACGCTGCGGTCGCGGCACGCTATGCTATCGATCGATACGGGCTTGAGCGTGTGATGATCATCGATTATGACGTGCATCATGGAAACGGTACTCAGGAGATGTTTTATAGCGACCCGCGTGTACTCTACTTTTCGATACATCAAGCGCCTTTCTATCCTGGTACTGGACTTTCAGATGAACGTGGCGAAGGAGCGGGCCTTGGCACGACCATAAATGTACCATTGCCGGCCACCACTGGCTATGAGACCTATGAACCGATATTTCGACAGGTGATGGCCCCTGCTGCTGAGCGCTATAACCCACAGTTGATTCTTGTGTCCGCCGGCTTCGATGCTCATTGGAAAGACCCGCTAGGAAGTATGAATCTTTCCACGGCAGCTTTTGCAAAGCTAACAGGGATCATCATAGAACTGGCTCAATACCTGTGTAATGGTCGACTGGTCATAGTCCAGGAAGGCGGTTACGATTTGGATGCGATGGCTAGCTGTGTATCAACTTGCATAAATCTGCTGCTAGGTGACGATGCTGCTGTCGATAGCCTGGGTCCGGCCCCAACTACCAAATTTCGCATCAATACTGACGTGCTTATTGCTGAATTACGTCGCATCCACAAGTTGACTGGCTACCGTATGCGGAACGCGCCCAAGCCCGATATCGAACAGCTACGACGCGAAATCAAAGGAACAGATGCCTGATCCCTCCCTGGAGAAAGCATGCTCAAGTCTGCACAAATACGACTACTTACAAGCAATGACCTGCCGTTGCTCCTGCGCCTGATCAATACTTCTGAATACATTTACCAGCGATTCACCCATGAAGAGTTACCTGCACTGCTCAAGCATTATCCGACGATGGGTATGTTCAGTGGTGATTCGCTGCATGGCTTTTTGCTCTCGCAAACTGTGAATCCTCCCTCGGCATGGATAGGTGGATTTGGGGTGAGTTGGACAGAGAGCCTATCGTATGTCAAATTGCTAGACATGCTTTTGGAGCACCTGGCGAAGTATTTAATTACAAGAGGTGTGCGCTATCTCTACTATTCGGGTAACGACATGCAGAATGATTGGCTGCGCGACGTGCTTTTAGTGCGCGGATTTGCCTTACATCGCCTGCTCTACGCCTATGATAAGTACGACTATAGTGTCCCCGCGCCAGGAAATGCGGATGTCAAGTTGCGACCTGTCGAGACACGTGATATACCAGCGCTGCTTTCTATCGAGGAAGAATGTTTTGAGGACTTCTGGCGCTATGATGCGCTCTCTTTTGCAGATATTGCCGAAACCCATCCTTATTTTGTCGTAGCCGAACTGGACGGCAAAGTAGTGGGCTATCAATTTAACGCGCTGGATGGCGAGTTTGGCTATCTTGTACGGATTGCAGTCCATCCTTCAGTGAACGGCGAGGGTATTGGTGTGCGTTTAATGAGCGAAGCGATAGATTTCTTCAAAAAAGCGCATGTCCTGCGTATTATGCTCAATACGCAGGACGATAATATACGAGCACATCGCCTTTACGAATGGTTTGGGTTTGAGCGCATAGAGCAGGAAGGATTTGTCCTACGCAAACTTTTGTAGGGAGCGATGTGAAACAGCACCCTCTTTCAGATCCACCCGACCAGGCACCAGACGTCAAGCAGTTCGGTTTTATTCTTCACTTGTAGGGGCGGGAGTTTTGTGACGCGCACGTGCTGGCGCACGCGTGTGAAGGTCGCATGATTGAGAAGGATATTATTTTCCTTTGCTTCCTGCTGAAGGCGAGATGCCACATTGACGGCATCTCCAATAGCAGTATAGTTTTGAATGCGATCTCTTGAGCCGATATTACCCACCATTACCTCACCGGTATTGACGCCGAAACCAAACGAGATAAGCGAGTCCTGTGGTTGAGAACGTTGATACTCCAATACCGCCATACGCATCTTCCAGGCAGCGCGCACCGCGCGCAATGTGTGGTCTTCCTGGGCCAGGGGTGCATTGAAGATCGCCATTAGCGCATCACCCCAGAACCCGGTCACGGTGCCTTCTTCATCCCAGATCTCTTTGACCATTATTTCCAGGTAGGTATTGAGCAAGTTCACAACATCTCTTGAAGCCATACGTTCGTTCAGGCGCGTAAATCCACGAACATCGGCGGAGATAATCGAAATTTCTTTTGTTTCCCCACCCAGGTTCAATGCATTCGGATTCTCGATGAGCTGTTGCACAACATTGGGATGGACATAGCGACCAAAAATGCGGCGAATATCTTTGGCTTTGGCCTCGGCACGTTTGAGTTCGGTACGATCATCTATAACAAGCGCCATACCTATAGGTGCATCCTGTGTGTCGCGCAATGCAGAGACATAGAAGTTCAAGTTGACCACGCCTCTTCCCGGAATCTCGCAATCGATGGCATTAGGTACAATCGTGCCATGATAATGCTGCACATGCGCGTTTTGCAGAAGTTCGATTAGACGGACCTGGGGCAATACACTAAATACCTCACGGTAGTCCTTGCCTACTGCCGAAAGCGGGTTGATTTGCAGGATGAAACCAGCCGCGTCATTAAACTTTGTGATGATACCGGAGGAGTTGGTGGTAATGACGCCGTTTGCTATGGACGCGAAGATGTTATCCATATATTGTTTGTCTTCTTCGACCTTTTGCAGTACCTTCTTGAGATCGGCGAAAAGGCGGGCATTATCAATGGCAATAGCCGCCTGATGGCAAAAGGCGACCATTAGATCGCGGTGCTTATCGCTGAACAGGTTTGCGTCTATTCGACTATCGACATATACCGCGCCAATGCAGGTTTTCCGTACTACTAGCGGGACGCACATGATGGAGCGGATGCCAAAGGCTATGATGCTCTCCTGCCCCTTTGATTCAATCTGCGCGTCATCATTGAGTACCGGCTCTTGCGTATCTACCACACGCTCAACCGTGCTACGACTGATTTGATACTGAAAAGCGCTCTGATCGATAGTTCTCTTTTCTTTGTCCCGGGCGATAGTGAACTCAAGTTTATGGGTGTCTGGATTCACCAGGACGAGAAAGCCACGTTCTGCTTTCACCACGTCGATCACTTCATCCATGACCAGGCGCAGCACTTGATCGAATTCAAGTGTCGAGTTGAGGACACGTGCTATTTCATAGAGGGTTTCCAGTTCGTTGCGCTGGCGCTGGAGGTTGTTGATACTGGTATTGAGGACCTCACGCTCACGTTCGAAAGTGCGGGTTGGAGACGAGAGCGGGCGAGAGGGGGAGTCAGGGAGAGCTTGAGAAGCTTGCGCCTGTACTAATTGTTCTTGCAATGAGAATAATACACGCTGCCCGACCTGGTTAAGCTGGCCTAATTGAAGGTCAGCAGTGCGACATACGCTAAGTGAATCACTGAGCAGTTGGACACGGTGATCGCTAGCCTGGCCAGCATAAGTACCCTCGACGGCTATTTCCAACTTGCGTGTATGTTCGTGAAGCATACGCGAGATTCGCATAAGGCCTTCACCAAGTGACCGTAAGTCATTATTTGCTTTTGATGTTGGATCAGGCGTTACTGTCACGATGTCCTCCATGCTAGAAAGTTTGGCTGCTTCTACCTGCTGCCACGTTGTTAATGTAATGGTACTATCCGGAAACAGGTATTATGAATGAATGAAAAGATGGATGGGCATATACCCCATTGACATAGACGCTAATGCCCATCAATTATAGCATATAGAAATGTCTTAGAGACCAGCTAAAGCATTTATACGCCATGTTCTTTCAGATAGGTTGTGAAGGACATTGGAGTAAAGCCAAAATCGCGTTCGACACTATGCAGGTCGGTGGTATTGTCAAACGTGAAGAGGGTCATTGCGGCCTTCGTCAACGGGGGTTTGGGTAAGACAGCTTCCATGACTGCCGCACCTATACCTACAAGTGGCGTGGGAGTGGGTACTTTGATACGTTTCTTGTGCATAGCTTGTAATAATGCATCAATTACCTGCGTGAAGGAGTAGTACGCAGGACCGCCGATTGTGTAGGTTTTGTTTTTTGTGCGTTCTGGCTCTTGCAATACTTTGATGATTACGGTGACGACATCTTCTACGTAAATCGGCTGAAACATGACCTTTCCACCGCCAATCAGCGGCACCACAGGGGCTGTGCGGATGAGGTCAGTCAACCCTTTGATGAAAGGGGCATCCTTACCAAATAAGACAGATGGCTGGATGATCGTCCAGTCAAGGCCGCTTTCCTTGACCATTTTTTCGGCCAGGTAGCGTCCTTGCATGTAGCTTCCGGGTTTATCGGGTTTGGTGCCCAGGCCACTAATTACGATGATACGTTTGACGCCAGCTTTTTTTGCCGCCTCGACCAGGTTTGCAGTGCCCTGGACATTGGTTTCTTGATAGTGATTACCCGCTGATTGCTTTTGATCAGCGGTGATGAAAGCTGCATGCACGATGGTATCAACACCCTGAACAGCGGTTTCTAGAGAAGCCGGGGACGTGGTATCACCCTGGACAAATTCTAACGTTCCAGCAGGCAATATGCTCGATGCACGTTTTATATTACGGACCAGGCAGCGTGGTCTTTCGCCCTGAGCAACCAGGCGAGATACAAGATGGCGTCCAATATAGCCTGTTGCGCCTGTAATAAGTATCATCATGACCTCCCGTTGAAGGTAACTACTATCTATAAGACGCTGTGAGAAATGTTTTCAGGGAACAATTGGTCCCCGATCTTTGTATCATTTGTTGCACTTGTATCAGTTGTAGCGCTTGTAGCACATGTATCTAACAAATATGAACAAGACTAGAAGTGATTTCTCACGATAGACCACCCTTGTTAATTCCTCTCCTGTCTCTCTTAAGTATAGTACACAGATCAATATAACAGGTTCGGGCTTACGGAACATTCAGCGTAGTGATTCGGCCGGGAGCAGAATTCTTATAGTAACACCCTCGCCAGGGGCGCTTTTGATGGTCAAGCTGCCTCCCGCAATGGCGAGAAGTGCGCTGTGTGTGAGCAAACCACCGCCTGTACCTGTTGTGGAACTGCTCGCGGAAGCAATGCCAACGCCATCATCGGCCACAATGACTTCCAGGTATGGGTGCTCACGGCTGTATGAAGCCTTGAGGACCAGACGGAGACGGCGATGGACATCGGTTCCACGAGCATGGCGCGCGGCATTACGTAGGGCTTCCTGCACAGCAGCAAAGATCAATTCGGCGATTGCGGGCGGCGTGACCTCGTCTATTGAGGCTGCTGTCTCGTCAGACACACTCCACTCAACCTCATCAAATGCGTTTTGAAAATCTTGCTCTAACATGGTACGAATAGCATGCATCATGCCATCACGCTCTAAGCGATGGGGGGCACCCGGCGCGGTGGTGCGCATCATCGTCGCGAGACGGCGATGTGCATCACTGATCATGTCTATAGCTTCATTCAATGCCTGTTCATGGCAAATCTCGGAAGTTTCAAGATTCAGAGGTGGATGCGGCTTCGAGTCAGGGAATGAACGAAATGTTTCCAATCGCAAGAGGGCAAGGTGCATCTGTGGGAGGATTTCGTCGTGCAGTACGCGGCGTTGTTGAGCGCCAAGTAACTTCACATCTACAACGCGACGGCGCAGTAGCCCAGTCACAGCCTGCATCGCTTCATGATCACCAAGAGTATCGAGTATGCGCTGGCCACATGCATGCGCCAGGTTCATATCCTCATCTGTGAATGCTCCACCGTCCTCGCGCGGACCCAGATAGAGGGCGGCAACGAGGCCGCGCTCATCGTAAATGGGCAATACCCAGCAAATCATGCGCTCCCCATGCAAGGTAATCTGGACACGTTTTGGAGCCTCAGCTTCAATGTTACCCCTGTTTTTTGGAGCAATGAGCTTGGTTCCAAGCACAGCCTCTACAGGCCAACGATAGCTGAAATTGCGCCTGATTGTTCCAGCTGTAACAGTCAGGTACGCAAACTGTACAGCTAAAACATCGTGGCACAGATGAAAAAAGAGATTTTCCAGGTCTTGCTCTGTCTTCCGCAGGTCAATATTCAACCAGTGACGGAGGCTGGTACTGCGCACAAATGGTCCTAGCAGAGCAATATAGCGATCGTGGGCAGCGTAACTGCTCCAGGTAAAGAGAGCATATGCAATGGAGGCAAGAGATGTGATCAGCAGCAATCCTCCGAGACTACTACGTGTGAAGGTAACCAGAAGAGCGATAAAGAGAGCAACGGCTGTGGCAACGATAACAATACCTCGCCACTGCTCAAAGAAGCCTCGCCGCGCTAAAGAGCGTTCGATCAGAATGCCATGACGAACAATAGAATAGCCAATGAGCAGAATAACGAGCGCTACTGCCAAGGTGGCGCTCAGGTCCAGGATCATCAAATTAAGTGGAAATAAATCCACAAGAGAGAGACCTCGAGGAACAGAGGTATCGGAAGGGATGGGTACGGTGGAATGCCCCAATTGTACCCAGTTTACTATCGACTGAACCACCAAAATAGCGAATGTCGTTGTGAGCGCAGCCATCAGGAGAGCTGCTAATAATAAACCGGGCCGTGCCAGGTGCCAGGACAGGTAGGGTTCTTCCAGTAGTTCAACATCGGTAGGATCATCCCAAAATGCATCGACCAGTGCCTGACGCAGTGAGGGAGTTGTTTGTCGAATACCCGCGAGCGTGTTGCCATCTCCAAAGCCCGAAGGCAGACCGAGAACATAACCCCAGAGTACACGAAGCAATCGACTTATGCGACCAAACGTAAACCACGGACCTATAGCACAAAAAGTAACATAACACAGGAACAACACTGGTACGAGGACAACGGGTGAAAACTCTCCGGTGGCTAAGTCATTCAAGCCATCGCTATAAGCGATCAGCCTTAATGTTCCAACAAAGGAGAACTTTGACTGGTTGAGAACCAGCAGCAACAGGACGATACAGCCGAGTACGCCACTAATAATCAACAGCATGGGACGACGTTTGCGCCACCCGGTATTGATCAGGGCAGCGTAATATAAGCCGATGGCAAACCAGATGTATGGTACTCCCAGTGCAGGAATCCAGATCAGATGCCATAAGAATTCCTGTGGAAGTAAGCCCGATGCTTGTGCGAGGGGGCTGCCGATTAGCAGCGCGTGGATGAAGAAGAACAGAGCAGAAAGTCCAAGGCCTACAATGCCGAGACGAGCTATGCCGCTTCTGCGATCTCCGTTAAGCCATACCGTCATCGCAAGCCAGAGAAAGGTGACAAGGTTAAAGATAGAGAGGGCCAGTGCAACGGTTTGGAGAAGGTACGCAGGTTCGAGAAAGTGGTGAAGCGACATTTTAATCCTCTTTGGACCTGTTACGGCGTATGAAGCGTTTGCGCAATCCATTCTCTCTTGTAGAGGATCCCGGTACCTGCCCTACCTCTGATGCAAGCGTAGAGGTGTCCTCATCGTCCGTTTGCGCTTCAAGATATAGTGGCACCCATTCGCCCCGGCGGTCCTGTATAAGGGCGACGCCATCCTCATCCCAGATGATCATGCGATTGAGTGTGTAGATCAGCGTTGCCCTGGCTCGTGCAACTTTATCATCGACTGCTGTTTCACTCAGGCCCCATGCGGCATAGATTCGTCCATTCGTGCGGCTCACAGCGCGCTTATCGTGAAGATTGAGACGAGCGGCTATCTGTTCATTGGTCATACCCTGCGCCAAAAGTTCAACTACACGAAGTTCGTTCGGCTCCAATAGGGCACGAGGGGATTGTTCATCAAGGTCGCGCACTTCCTGAACACGGTCTTCAATTTCGGGATCAACCAGGCTTCGTCCATTGACGGCATCACGCAAGAGAGGTACGAGCATACCAGGCAGCAGGTAGTTACTTTTGCGGACATAGGCATAGTGGGTGAGGATGCCAGAGGCGCGAAACTCACGGTAATATTCGTCATCATCCTGAATGGAGTAAAAGACGACGGGCATGCGCGGACGCTCGCGTCGAATGGCAACGGCGGCCCCTACACCGCTGAGAGCTTTTCGTCCAGCCTGCGCATCCTGTAGCTGTACATCCATTAAGATAACATCTATATCCAGTTCCAGCGCTCGTGCGAGGGCCTCCTGCCCGGTTGCTGCTTCACCCAGTACCTGTACGGCACCAGTCGCCTGCAGTCCTTCACGCAAAGCTTTTCGCAATGGCCCATGATCGTCAACTAGCAATACTTTTACAATTGGCATAGTATTAACACGCCTTCCATTAACATAAGTAAAATACAGTTAAGTATATCAGTTAGATTAGGGGAGCCCAGTTAAGTATAGCAGGTTCGCGAGTAAGTATACAGGTTTTGAGGCACAGAGAACGAATGTGTTGCAAAAAATGGTCGCGTAACGCCACTTGATATGTGATATCCCCTTTTTCCACTCGCCTCTATCTGTCCCTTCCTGTTTTTTGCTCTGTTGCAAACTCAGTTTGACAGAGCAATACTCTATCTTCCTCGCTGTTGCAACAGAGCCCGCCTTCAACGAAGTGCTTCAAATGCGGTTTGGGCGAAGTGCAATTAGAGGGTTTCCCAACAATTGGCTTGAGTTTAGACTCTTAATACGTTACAATAGTGCCCTAAATAAACCCGAACCCTTATAACGGTGGAGAATAGTTGATGGTAGAGCCATTGGTTGAACAGATCATTCACAAGATTGACCAAGCCGTGCAGCTTTACTATCGGCTTATCCTAGTCGTAGCTCCAGGTGGAATGGGAAAGACTGTGGCTCTTCGGAAAGTGGCTAAGCATACGGAATTCGGGTATACCAATATAAATTTAGCACTCAGTCAACGTTTACTGAGCTTAACAGAGCGGCAAAGGTCTTTGCAGGTATTTCGGTTGCTCAACGAGATTGTCGAAGAGAATGGTACTCAGGTGGTGCTCTTAGACAATATTGAACTTCTCTTCGATACCTCACTTAAGCAGGATCCCTTACGCCTCCTCCAAGGAATCTCTCGCAACAGGACTGTGGTTGCCAGTTGGAATGGCAGTATTGAATATGAGCATCTCATCTACGCGCAGCCAGACCACCCTGAGTATCGCCGTTATCCAACAACTGGCCTGTCGGTGATAGGTATAGAGCAACGTAGATAAAGTTGGCCAGCAATAAATAACAATGAAGGTTGTGCTATGAAGTACGGAGATCTGATACAGTTTGACCCTATTGAAACTGTTATCCAGCTTCGCGATGCAGACAAAATGAGCGAAGCGAGGCAGCTTGTCAGTACCTACGTTATTTCAGAGGAGATGGCAGAAAAACTTACTACGATTGTGTTTCCACAA
>Ga0099828_10003277_pt1 | contig 11294 bp, 9 predicted proteins | sample CZO8metaG_2_FD_79338 | JGI IMG/M metagenome (GOLD analysis project Ga0099828, IMG submission 79338) | Vadose zone soil microbial communities from the Eel River Critical Zone Observatory, Northern California, USA - CZOApr15con2H1.8 metaG | ecosystem: Environmental > Terrestrial > Soil > Vadose...
AGAATGCCCACTGCCAGCGTGGCCAGAATTGTCAGGGTGTAGGCGAACCGATTCGCCTTTAGACGCACCCAGAAAGCGCTTGCGCGCGGATCCATAGGCTACTTCCTCCGGGAAAATCGAACGTTTGATTATACCTGTTCATCAATCAGCAGACGGGGGCCTACAAAAATCAGCAAGCGGGGCCTACAGATAACTGAGGAACTATAATTAGACGCAGAAAACTAGCAAAAAGTTAACCGGTTTTTTTGACTGCTGTTGGGAATGGGCTTTCCTCAGGCTGCGGAAAAACGCGCCTGCGCGACAAATCGCTGCCACAGCGGCTAAAAGCCGTCACTGTTTCGGAACGGCTTTCGCGGCCCTGAAGGGCCGCATCCACGGTGCTGCACGCGTCCACGGTGCTGCACGCATGCCCCAGTTTTTCCGCAGTCTGTTAAGTCGTGCCGATAAGATATTTATTTTTGTCATTCCGCAGCAGCTTCTGCGGCCGGGAAATCTTCCGCGGCCCCTGCGGGCACGCCAGCGTGATCCGGCGCCACAGCCATCGATTCGGCGGCGCCCTTCTCCTCCGATATCACCACGCCGGCGAGGATCAACAGCGCGCCGATGGCGGCCCGGCCACCCAACCGTTCTCCCAGAAACAGGAAGGAAGTCAGCCAGGCGAACACCGGTTCCAAAGAAAAGATCAGCGCGGTATGAGTGGAAGGGGTGAACTGCTGCGCCCAAGCCTGCACCGAGAATGCCAGCGCAAGGCTCAGGAACCCCGTGATTATGATGGCGAAAATGACCCGTGGCGACCACAGCACGTAAACTTTCTCGGCCAAAGGGACTGCGAATATCATCAGGACCGCGGCGGTGGCGGTTTGCACCACGGCAATCTGTCGCCAGCGATGTACCTGCGCGGCATGACCCAAGTAGATGATGTGGAAGGCGAAGACCAGCGCAGCGCTGAGGGTAAGAAGATCGCCGTGATTCATGCTTTGAAGATTCAATCCGCTAGTCGCGGAGGCGGGGACAGTCAGGAGGTACAGACCGATGAATGCCATCACTACGCCCAACGTGCTCCAGCGGCTGATCGTGCGTTTCCAGAACAGGGCGAGGAATACCGGCACGAGCACAACCGCTACGCCAGTCAGAAACGCGGACTTGGACGGCATGGTGTACTTGAGCCCGCTGGTCTGAAGTTCGTTGCCGATCCCCAGTAAGATCCCAATGAGCACGCCATAGCCTAAGGAGCCGCTGCTGAGGCGGCGTAAATCGCGATGAAAGATGAGGGCGAGCGTTCCGGCGGCCAGGCTCATGCGGACGGCGTTGAAGAAGAGAGGGGAGATATCCGCGAGGGCGTTTTTTATGACGACGAAAGTCGCGCCCCAAATGAGCGTGATCAGCACGAGCAGGAGATGGGCCTTGAGCGAGCGGGACACGCAGGTAGGGTAGCAAATTGGCTTATTTCGCGGGCTGGTTCGAAAAAGGTAGCTGCCGGTCAGACTATGGCGGAGAGACTGACACTGCAGCTGTTGGATGGCCGGTTGGGAACAGTTCTGCCAACCGCTGACGCAAAGCAGCCATGTACTCTTGAATCTTGCTGTCTTTGGGTTTTCCTCCGTGCGCTAAGTCCCAAAGAATCCTGGTCGCTGCATTGACGATGAGTTCTGCGTTGTGCGCGCGAAAGTACGCAAACCGCCATTCAACTCCGACATTGATCTCAGGATGCAAGATTGGAGCTTCGATCTTGCCCGAAGGATGAACTGCCAGATCGCGCAGACGGTAAATCTCTTTGAGGTTTTGTCGAAGAACGGCAGTGCCCTCCGGTTTCAAATGAAACGCGCGGCGAAGTACTTCTGTGACTTGGGAGTAGCGCGCGGTTCGCTTTGTCCGCCACCGAGTGACGAGACTCGGTGGCAGCTGAACGTGCGTTTGCATTAGCGAGTAGAACGCATCAAGGGCGATTGCTGCTGCCATGACCGCTTGCATAGACGCCTCGAACTCTCGCTCAAGAGATGCGGCCTTGTCTTCTTCGTTTGTTCCGGCCCAAGCGATCTCTCGGGCCGTGCGTCTTGCCTTCGCATCGTCGAGGTGCCGAAGCGCGAGTTCAGTCCATGTAGGGCAGACATCGAATCGTACGCGAAGTAGCACATTGCTAGTGGAACTACCATTGGCACCGATGCCGATAGTCAGCCCACCGGGGGGTACAGCGACAGTCATACCTCGTGAGATGAAAATCCCAGCCATCGGTTCGTGCTTTCCTAATGCAGCACAACTCTTGTTAGGCCAACCCGCCTAAACCGCCATGGCGGGCGGTCTATGACCTGGCACCGCGAGGACTGCCGTGTGGGTAAGTTCTCATTATAGAACCACAAATGATCTGTCATCCCTGCACCATTTCCTTGGGCCGACCTGGGGCGCTGCCATGTTCATCCGTCACAGACTCGCTGCCTGGTCCAACTCAGCTTTCGCCTTGTATTCGCCAGCAAAATCGTGCTACTGTAGCCAACAATGAGTGAGATGGCGCCTATTTTCGGCTTTCAGGAGTTCTGGCCCAAGTCTTATGAAGTCTACGGGCCGGTGTTCGAAGCTTTTGCGAGGTTCGGAGACCTTACAAATAGGATGCTTGCTGCTGCGGACGCCAAACCAACGGATACCGTAGAGAAGGCTGTATATTTTCTGACCCGGCTGACAGCGTTCGTTCTGAACGATGTCGTGCTTCTGTGCGGTAATGGCTCCGGTACTGGCGCGATGAAGATTGTTCGCGGGATGTTTGAAACTTCCACGTTGGCTGAATATTTAAGACGAAATCCGAAGGAAGTAGACGACTACGTTGACTTTGGAAGGATACTTTCTTGGCGTAGGTATCAGTGGCTATTGGCCAAAGCGCCTGAGACAGCCAAACAATTTACGGCGGAGAAGGTGAAGGAACTTGAGAGTGAGTACAACCGCGTTGCATCCCGTTTCACAAATAACAAGGGCAAGATACGGAACCAGTGGACAACTAAGTCAATCGGTGAAATGGCGCAAGAAATGGGACGCACTGACCAATATGAACTGGTTTACAGTCTTGGTTGCTCGATTCACCATGCAAACTTCGAAGGATTAACCGGTTATATTGAAATGAAAGATGACATGGTGACGATGGACGGGCCACCGTCCTTCAAGTGGACAGGCTCGGCTCTCATAGCCGCTCACACGTATCTGCTGTTCGCGCTAGATACGTTGAACGAATGCTGCAAACTCGCTTTCGATGAAGAGACCACAGCGGCGGGTGAAGAGTTCAACGCTGTCTGGAAAGGGCGGGAGGTTTCATAGCGGCAGGATTTCGGGGCCGGGAGAGTTTGAGTGTGGAGCATGACGCACGTCGCTGTTGACTTAAATGAAGCGGACCTGCTGGCAAGGATGAGGAACTTTGAAGATCACCTTGTAGAGCGAAAGACTGCGAAGGATGCGAAGGACTGGAAAAAGACGGCAGTTGCTTTCGCAAACTCAGCGCCAGTCGGCCTTCCCGCGGTGCTCTACATTGGTGTCCGGGACAACGGTGAGATTGAAACTCCGCAGCCGGACTTGGATGAGATTCAGAAGAGATTCAACCAACGGATGCAGCGGGTCTATCCGAGAGTTTTTTACGTGCCGAAGATCATCAGAGGGGAGAACGGACTACAGGCACTTGCTGTCATTATTCCCGGCAGCGAATTGCGCCCTCACTTTGCAGGCTTATCGTATGTCCGCAGAGGTTCCGAGAGCATCGAGGCTTCCGAAGAACAGTTTGCAGAACTGATAGCGCAGCGGGACAGCAAGGCGGCTCGAATCCTTGCCTGGAAGGGGAAGAACATTACTGTTATCAATCGCGCAGCTATTCCAACTATCGGCGGATACTACTCAGAAAGCCAGTGGCCGAACAGCACGGTGGTCACAGACTGCAATCAGTTCTATGTGACGCTTCAGGCCGTCATCCATGAACCTCCAAGTTCGTTTCCACTCAGCCGTGTGGAAATCAACTTCGACAATATGCGGCAGAAATTGCAGTTGGAGATTCTGCGGTAAAACTGAGGTAGTCTTGGGACAGGCCAGGTGGCCCAGCCCTTCACGGCGCATTTCTACTCTCGAGGGTGGCCCGTCCAAGGCCCGCTTGGGCGGGGATTATCCGCGGGTAGACGTGCTCTCACCGTAAGAAGGATCCCAGCTCGCTCTTTCTTCCGCGCCGTCACCTGCGACTCGACCTCCACCGGGCCCGCTTAACCGCTCAGGTAGTGACGAAAGCTGCTCCAAACCCAATCCTCGGGCCTAACGACCAACCCACGCTTGACTGGATTACGGTGTATGTAGCGGAGCTTTTCCACGAACTTGCGCTCGCTCCAAAGGTTGAAATCGTAGTACCGGGCCTGCCAGAACGGGTCCGCAGCTCGTAGGGGCCAGCCTGCGTGCGCCGCCCTGTTTCAGGGATTGCATGGCTTGTGCCAGCATCCCACGCTCGGGCTCGCTTACCAGCAAGTGCACATGTTCTGGCATCACCACGTAGCCGTACACGCAAAGACCGTACTGCTGTCGAACTCGCTCCAGCGTGGATTCGAAGGTAGTACGGGAGCTGACGCTTTCGAAGTTTGGCCGTCTGCGATAGCAACTGAAGGTGAGGAAGTGAAGCTGACGAGATTCGTGGAAGCGTTTCAGTCCCCAAGGCATGTGGCGGAGCCTATCTCAGCAACTGGGCCGAAGTCAGTGAACGATGAACATCCCCGCCCAAGCAGAGCTTGGACGGGCCACCCAGCCAGATTTATGTATATGTCTGTACATACAAACTTGATGGTACAAAATGTTCCACGTGGAACACTTCTTCATTGGGCTGGGCGGGGGGATGGTAGCGTGCTGTCGCGGAGTCCACTTGAGTGCACATGCCGGAGCAATGTGAAGACATCAAAAGCTTCAGGCCATACTCACGGTTAGGGATCCTTCGACTCGTACAGTGCTTCACTCGGGAAGCGCTGTACTCGCTCAGGATGACAAGTTGGGCGGCGGGCTGAAGATCACTGCACACGGGCTGAAGGTCACTTCGCCTCGTACACCGTTTTCCCGCCGACTACTGTTCGCAGCACTTTGGTCTGTAGAATCTTTGGCGGCGCCACGGCTGTGATGTCCTGATCGAGCACCACGAAATCCGCCAGCATGCCCGGCGCGATCAGACCTTTATCTTTTTCCGCAAATTCCGCGAAGGCCGAGCCCGTCGTATACGCCGCAATCGCCTGATCTATCGTCAGCTTCTCCTCCGGGTAGTACTCGGATTTGTCATTTTCGCTACGGCGCGTGATCGCCGCGTACAGCCCGCGGAATGGGGCGACGGGTTCAACCGGATAATCAGTCCCAAACGCCAGCGGGACGCCTTCTTTCACGAACTCAGCCCAAGCATAGGAATGCTCGGCGCGTTTGGGGCCCAGCCGCGCCAGCGCCCAGTTCATGTCGGTGAGCAAGTGGTTGGGCTGCATGGAAGCAATCACTTTCAACTCTTTAAAGCGCGCGATCTCCACGGGAGTTGTCACCTGTGCATGCTCGATGCGCAAGCGAAGGTTGGGGGTTGAGTTTGACGTAGGAGCTGCCGAGCTTGGCTCGGCCTGGACGGACGAGGCGCCTGTCCCCACATGGCCAGTGCTGGCGGCAAATGCGTCGAGCGCCATCTGCACGCCTTTGTCGCCGATGGCATGGAAGCCCACCTGGAATCCGGCCAGCACGCGCGCCTTGGTCATCTCGTTCAGCTTGGCCTGATCGTACTGTGGCAGGCCGGAGTTCTTGGGATCATCGGCGTAGGGTTCAAGCAGCGCCGCTGTGTGCGAGCCGAGCGACCCGTCCATAAAGGCCTTGAGCATGCCGGTATGTAGCATGTTGTCGGACTGCGGATGCGCTTTGCGCTTGGATTCGAGCTCATCGAGCGGCGCGTCGAAGGGAAGCCATTCCGTAATGCGGGCTGTCAGTTTACCCTCGCGCTCAAGCTCTTCGTAAATTTGGAAGTCTTGCCAACGGGAGTTGTCCTGCGCCGAGGTAATTCCCGAGTTGGCAAGATCCTGAAGCGCCGCCTCAAGCCCCTGTCGGCGTTTGTCATGGGTGGGCTTGGGGATCACGGCCGTGACCGCGTCGCGAGCGGTTTCGCGCAGTATGCCATTGGGTTGACCTGTCGGATCACGATCAATCTTGCCGCCCCTCACATCATGGCTCTCCCGGGTGATGCCGGCCAGTTGCAAGGCGCGAGTATTTGCCACGGCGATATGGCCATCCACGCGGTTCACAAAGACGGGATGGTCAGCTGTGACTGCATCAACATCCCGGCGCGTGGGCGTTGATTTGACCGGCCAAAGAGTTTCGTCCCAGCCGCCGCCCACAATCCATTCTCCGGGCGCAGCAGTTTCCACACGGGCACGAATGCGCTCGCGGAATTCATCCAACGATCTGACACCAATGAGATTTACGCTCAGCTTTTCGGAGCCTGCCTCGGCGAGGTGCAAATGTGCATCGTTGAATCCCGGCATCACAAAGTGTCCGCCGAGCTCGATCACCTGGGTTTGCGGCCCCTTCAGCTTGAGAACCTCGTCATTCGAGCCAACTGCCTGGATGCGGTCGCCACGGATTGCAATCGCCTCGGCACGTTTGATCTCTCGTGAGGACGAAGTCCCGGCTACACCGGTGTAGACGTTGCCGTGCAAAAAGATGACATCCGCCTTGGGCTGGGCTTGCTGGTTTTGCGCCTGGGCCTTTTGCGCCAGCGGATTTTGCGTCTGACTCACGGGAATCATATACAGCAGGAGCGCGCAAACCCGGAGAGAACCGATGTTTGCCCTCATTCACCTGCTCCGGCCAGTGCGAGCAGGGTGAGCAGAATTCGTTTAAGCCCCAGCTCGCGTCCGTTACAGTCAAACCATTCTTGCAGAGTGTGGGCTCCTCCACCCGAGCCGCCGCCGCCGATGGCGATGGCTTCGCGGCCGAGTGATAGAGGGATATTGGCGTCGGTAGAGGCACGCTGGACTTGTGACACATTCCCCAGTTGCACGTCCACTGCGCGGATCACTTGCAGAATGCGGGCGTTCGATTCCAGTTCCCCCGCGGGACGATTTCCGATGGTCACAAATTCACAATTCAGGCGCGAGGGCCGGCGGGAAGAGGACCGCATCTCCGCCGCGCGGGTTTCCTCCTCGATAGCGTGGTCCAGTGCGGCTCGCAGGGCGCGCTCTACACGCTCCATCTCAGCCGTGGAGGTAGAGCGGATGTCCACTCGCATACTCGCCGACTCGGGTATGGAATTCACCGAGGTTCCGCCGCGGATCACGCCGATGTTGAAAGTAGTCTTCGGCGTCGCAGGCACCTGCGTCTGGGTAAACGCCTGGATGGCGCGCGCGAGCACGACAATGGGATTGGGCGTGCCGAAATCGCTCCACGAGTGTCCGCCCGGGCCGCGCACGATCACTTCAAAGCGGCGGCTGCCGAGTGCTTGCGCGACGGTCGTGTCTGCGCCAGCGCCATCCAGCACCAGGCTGTAGGCGATCGAGTCTTTCCAACGAGGGGCAGAAAAGATGTGGCGCATGCCGCGCAGGTCGCCTTCACCCTCTTCGCCGACGTTGCCGATAAAGACGAAAGGCAGAGCATGCCGGAGCCGAACGGGCCGCAAAACCGCAGCAACAGCCAGCATAGCCGCTACGCCCGCACCGTTATCGGAAACGCCCGGACCGTAAAGGCGGCTTCCCTGCTGTCGGATGTTGAGTGGCGTGCCGGCGGGAAAGACCGTGTCAATGTGCGCACTGAGCGCAACGTAACTCCGGCCGAAACCGGGATGAACTCCGAACACGTTGCCCACGTCGTCGCTGTGAACGTCATCAAGACCTATTTCCTGGAAGCGCTCGGCCAGCCACGCTCCTCGCGCTGCTTCACCGAATGGAGGTGCTGGGATGTGCGCCATCTCTAGCTGCCAATGCGCCAGTTGCGGCTCTTGCGCGCGGAACCAGTTAGAGGCGGACTGGAATTCGGGCGAGGCCGATAAGCGGGCGATCTTCTGCTGGATGTCAGGGAAAACGTCCGAAACTTCCGCGCGTGGGGTGAGGGCCATGATCGGAACTAAATAAGAATAATTGGTCATATTACAACGCGGAGGAAGGAGTTGCGATTCTGTTTGGTGCGACCGGCAATTGCGGAGGGCAGTAATAGTTACTTTGGCCCTGGTATATTTCGGCTGGGCCTTACTTAATCCGATGTTGTCTGTCCTGCCGGCTGTACGCACTCCAGAATTTCCGCTTCGCTCAGGGTGTGGTCGGATGCTTTCGCGCGCTTGTAGATGCGCTCGACAATTTCTTCAGAAGGCGGAATCCCGTGGCGCTCCAGCCAGAAGAGCACATTCGATTTGCCGCTCATGGGACCAATATCAATCACCTGCTCCAGGCCAAACACGTGCGAGGGCACACCGGAGTAGACGGCATTGGCCAGTTCGATGTCGTTCTTCTTATAGGCCTTGATGACGGCGGCTGCGTGTACGCCAGTCGCCGTGCGGAACGCATCTTCCCCCACTACTGGATAGTTTGGCGGGATCGGCACACCAGTGGCGCGCGATACGGCAACGCAATAATCTTTCAGCTTCGTGAGATCCTGCTCGGCCCAGGGCGCAATACCCATGAGCTTCAAGTTCACGAGCATCTGGTCCATCTGGGTGTTGCCCACCCGCTCGCCGATTCCCAGAGCGCAGGCGTGAACACAATCGGCGCCAGCCATGAGCGCCGCCATGGAATTTGCAATTGCGAGTCCGCGATCGCAGTGCCCGTGCCAATCCACACGGACCTTCTCGCCTGAAGGTTTTACTACCTCGTCCATGATAAAGCGTACTAGAGAGAAGGCGCCCATGGGCGTGGCGTGTCCCGCGGTATCACAGATGACGATGGTGCTCGCGCCGCAATTAATCGCGGTGGAATAGAGCCGCTTCACCGTCTCGGGGTCGCAGCGCGAAGTGTCCTCGGTTACATACATCACCTCAAGCCCCAGCGAAACGGCATACTTAACGGCCTTCTCCGTCGTCTGCAGCAGGAACTCATCGGTCCAACCTTCGGTGTAGCGGCGGATCGGACTGGATCCGAGAAAAGCCGCAACCTCGATGCGCAGGCCGGTTTTCTGCACGATTTCGGCAATCGGCCGAATGTCATTCTCGTGCGTGCGGGCAGCGCAGTTGGCCTGGATCTTCATCTTTTGATTCACGATCTCACGCGCCAACGCCGTCACGTGTTCTACTGCTCGCCCTCCTGCGCCAGGTAAGCCGAGGTCGAGTGAGTTGATGCCCAGCGCTTCCATGAGATGAAGGACTTCGATTTTTTCCTGGATCGATGGATCACGGACCGATGGGGACTGCAAGCCGTCGCGCAGAGTTTCGTCGTTGAGGAGGACGGGGCCTGCGGGCCGCAGTGACGCGGGATGGATGCGATTCCAGTCGTAGATGAGTTCGGAAGGTTTCACAGACTCAACTCGAAGCCTGCCGCAGAGAAAACATTCTGGTTGCCGCAGAGGCTAAAAAGCCCCCCATTAATGAAACAACTTATCGCGGGGCCAAAGGCCCTGCGTCACCCAAAACCATATTTTGCCTGTGAAATCATGCCGTACCTTGACTCCCTGGCACACGATTGAACGGGCTGCAGAAAAATGCTATCGCAGAGGAAAGATCCAACCTCAGGGGCTTAAAGCCCTCTGGATTTTGGGACGCTTACGCGGGCCTAAAGGCCCGCTCTTCCACGGTGCTGGGCAATTTGTCGCTCTTCCCGAAGCATGTGAAGTCGCTTTTCCCAAGCATGTGAAGTCGTGTTTTTCCAAAGCGTGTGATGTCGCTTTCCCGAAGCATGTGAAGTCGCTTTTCCCAAAGCATGTGAAGTCGTGCTATTTCTGAAGCATGTTAAGTCGTGCCCTCTCCACCACGGGCGATGTCCTCTCTCGGTGGTGTCCTAATTTCATAAACCACAAAGGACACGAAGTTACACGAAAGGGCACCTTTTACGTTTTCCTCTTATTCCGTCGTGTTCCTTCGTGGTTAAAATTCGGACGCTGCCCCTCTCTCGCGCTACGCGAATTGCCCTATTTCCCTTCCTTGGGCGGAAGCGTCAGCCCGAATACCGAGATCTGGCCCTCTCCGGCGACGTTCATGCGCACGTCGTCAGAATTGGGCAAATAAAGCGTTTTGCAATGTTCGCAGCGGTACACTTCGGCATTGGGACCCCAGGCTTTTTCCACATCCCCACACTCCTGCTCGAGAACGTCGGCCATATAGAACCAGCGCTTTAGATGGCCGCCGCAGAATTTTCCCTTGGCGTTCTTTTCATTGCAAGCACGCTGCCCCACCTTCTTGATCTTTACTTTGTGATGGGGAAGCTGAGGAGGAGTCTGTGTACCGGAACTGACAGTTTCGCTTGTGGCCAAAGGATTTTACCCTCGTAGGCGCGGCCTCGGGGCCGCCGGATTGGGCTCGAACAGCTTCATTCTACTCGAAGCTTTTTCGGTGTACCAGACATCCGGCAAACAGGTATGGCCTGCCTCACCGTCCGAGCACCGCCCCGCAGATGACAACCAGAGCTACAGCTTTCCCTTAGTCACCGTTCCCGCTGACCGCAGCGCACCACGCATCCTCGCACCCAGGCCACGGGCGAACATTAAATCCAGAAATCCTTCCATTTGCCGGCTGAACGACTCACCGTAGCCGTACCACCAGACTTTCTTGATGCCGGGCAGACGGTCGGAATCCAGGTACTTGATGCGGACCATTTCTTCCAGGCCCAAGCGCCCGTGAGTGCGGCCCAGGCCGCTCGACTTCACGCCACCGTGCGGGGCCTCGCTGATGCCGAAGCAGGAGACCGCGTCGTTCACCATTACTGTGCCGGCGGCAATGCGTCTGGCCAGGGCCTCACCGCGAGCCTTGTCACGTGTCCAGACACTCGCGGCGAGTCCGTATTCGGAATCGTTAGCGAGGCGAATGGCTTCATCGTCGCTTTCGAACTGCATGATTGGCAGCACGGGCCCGAAAGTCTCTTCGCGCATGATGCGCATTTCGTGCGTGACGTCAGCGACCACAGTGGGAGCGTAGAAATTTGGCCCGAGTTCCAGCAGCCGCGACCCACCGGCCAGCACGCGCGCGCCACGGGCCCGCGCATCTTCCACGTGTAATTCGGCTATGCGCAGCTGCCGTTCGTGGATCATTGGCCCGACATCGCTTTCGGCATCGAGCCCATTGCCCACGCGCAACCGTTTCGTTTTCGTGACGCAGGCTTGGATGAAGCGGTCGTAGAGGCTGCGGTGAACATAGCAGCGCT
>Ga0099828_10003282_pt1 | contig 11290 bp, 10 predicted proteins | sample CZO8metaG_2_FD_79338 | JGI IMG/M metagenome (GOLD analysis project Ga0099828, IMG submission 79338) | Vadose zone soil microbial communities from the Eel River Critical Zone Observatory, Northern California, USA - CZOApr15con2H1.8 metaG | ecosystem: Environmental > Terrestrial > Soil > Vadose...
CGCCATCACCGGCGAATACGACGTGATCGCCCAGGTCGAGGCCCCCGACGTGGCCGGCATCGGGACCATCATTGTCGACAAGATCCAGAAGGTCGACGGCGTCTTCAAGACGGTGACCTGCCTGGCCGTCCGCTAGGCCGGAACCCCTCCCGCTTGCGGGGAGCGAAATAAATCTCCCCCCTTGGGCGGGAAGCGAGATTAGTCTCCCTCGCCCTTGGCGGGAAGCGAAATTGTCTCCCTCCCCCTTGCGGGGTACATCCCAGGTGGCTATGGGGTCAAGCGGCGGACTGGGTGAGGGCCATCGACCAAGCGCGCTGCTCCTCGTACCGGGTGCGGTCCCGCAGGCAGGCGTGAAGCAAGCCCACCAGCTTGTTGGCGATCACCCGGGTGGCCTCGTTGTGAGTTTGCCCCCGACTCCGCAGGCGCTGATAGCAACGACGAGCGCCCGGCGAATGGCGCACCGCGGACTCCGCCCAGCAGAAGGCGGCGGTGGCCAGCCGCCGGTTGCGGGCCAACCGGCGAGTCACCTCCCGCCACTTGCCCGAGGCACGGGTGACGGGGGCGTTGCCACTGTAGTTCCGGCGTGCGCTAGCATCCGCATAGCGAGCCGGGTCATCGCCCGACTCTCCCAACACCCGGGCGCCGAGGACGTCGGCCAGGCCTGTGAAGCTGAGCAAGATCTGGGCGTCCGGGTGCACTCTAAAAGCCGCGGCCAGGTCGGCTTCCAGCTGGGCCAGCTCCTGGCGGACCTGGATCAAGATCCGGGTCAAGGAGGCGACCTCGGCCCCATGGGCCGCGATCAGGCGGGGCTGCCGCAGGTCCAGCTGGGGCGCCCGCAGCAGCGCCTGAATTTCCTGGGCTCGACTGGCCACGTTCCGCTGCCGGCCCTGCCGCCGCAGGGTTGCTTCCAGCTGGCTCCGGGAGAGTCGCCGGCCCTGCGCCGGGGTGGGCGCCACGGACAGCACCGCCAGCGCATCCCGAATATCATCGGCGGCCAACAAGGGCACCACCGCCGGGTAGAACTCGAGCAGCCCGCTGCGCAGCTGATTGCGCAGCCGACTCTGCAGCTGGATGGCCCGCCAGTGGGCCCGGGCGCGCGCCCGGATCTCCAGGGCCGGCTCGCTATCCCCCTTCAGCGGGCGGAGCTGCTGATGATCCGTGCGGACCACGTTGGCCAGCATGACCGCGTCCTGCCGGTCGGACTTGGCCCGGGCCAGCGAATGCCGGTCCCGAGAGCGGGCCGCGGTCAGCGGGTTGATAGGGAAGACCTGGTAGCCGCTCCCCACCAGGGCGTTGACCAGCAGCCCGTGGTCGGACTCCACACCGACCATCACCTCACCCGGGTCGCTGACGAACTCGGCGATCGTCTCCTGAAGTTTGGCCAAGCCCGCCACCCCGTGCCCAATGCGCAGGCTGCGCAGCCGCTGCCCCGACTCCGACATCACTTCCACTTCGTGCTGGTTCTCCGACCAGTCAATGCCGACGAAGATCATGACCTCCCTCCTTGCGGAATGATGCGACCCGAACCAGGAGAAGCTTGGACGCCTCAATACCGAGTGCTCCAGCGCACGACATCCTCAGCAGTCCTTTTCCTCTCCTCGCTAGAGGCGGGGGCACGGTTCCCCGCTAGCGCCTGCCACGGCGCGAGGGTTGGTAAGTGCTCACCCGCCTCCGGCTCGGCTAGCCCATATTGTTGGGCTTACGCACGTATTGAGGGTCGGGGAGGGGGTCTCGGGGCTCTTCGCGAGTCGGCGGATCGGCTTCTCCCTCCCCCTTGCGGGGAGGGTAGGGGAGGGGGTCTCGGGGCTCCTAGTTAGTCGGCGGTCCCGCTATCGTCCCGGAGCCGCTGGACGACCTCGACCAGCATCTTGTAGGTCAGGCTGGCGTTCCTGTTCAGGAGGGGTTTGATCTCCCAGGATGCCAGGGTGTAGCAGACGGTGTCCTCGTCGGCGATCACGCTGGCGGTCCGAGGCCCCCCACCAAGCACGGCGATCTCGCCGAAGAAGTCGTTCGGCCCGATGCGGTTGAGGATCCGTCCCTGCTTCTTGACCGACGCCCGCCCGGACCGGATCACGTACAGGCCCAGGCCCGTCTGACCTTCCTCGACGATCGGGGCGCCGGCCTTGTAACTCTGCTCCTTGACCAGCTGCGACAGTTGCTGCAGCTCGTCATTGGACAACCCCTTGAACAGCGGGACCCTCCGCAATTGCTCGCGGGCGTCGGTCTTGGCCATGGCTGCCGTCACTATACCGAGGAAGCTGCGCCCACCGCGGCGTGCCTCCAAATATCGCGGCGGCGCGCAACCGTCCCCTGCTATTGACGGCGGCCCTCGCTTGGCGTATAGCGGGAGTGCGCAGATACGCTCCGAGAAGAGGGTGCCATGACACTCGATGCGGGCGGGCGGGGTCTCAACCCGGCGCGGCGGGGACGTCTCTTCCGCAAATACACGATCGTCTTCGTCGGCCTGGTCGCTGGATTGCTGCTGGCCGGCGGTCTCGTCGAGACCTATTTCTCGTTTCGGCAGAACCAGGACGCGTGGCTACGGCTCGAACGAGCCGAGGCCAGGCCCGCCGCCGCCAGCATTAAGCAGTCGCTGGCGAGCGCAGAGATGCAGCTGGAGTCAACAGCCGGCGCCCAAATGCGACCTGAATTATCTGGATCGGGTATGCCACTGGGTCCGCCCGAAGAGTCGGCCCAGGCGCAGCATCAACAGTGGCTGACTGCCATCCCGGGCGCAACGCAGCTGAGCTTCCTGGATTCGATGGGGAAGGAGGAGCTTCGCATCTCTTCGTCGAAACCGGATGTGATTGGCAGTGGGGTGGATCACTCTCGAGACGTAGCGTTTCTCGTTGCGAGCTCGAATAGGGTTTACTACGGTCCGGTGTACCTGCTCGCAGCCGCCCCTTCCGGCCCTGAGTCGGACACTTTGGTAAAGCCGATGCCTGAGGAGCGCGGTGTGGTTGATCCGTACATGACTATTGCTGTGTCGCGGTTCGCCGACGCTGGGGTGCTGGTCGCGGAAGTCAACCTGAAGTTCGCGCGGAGTCTCATCTCAGGCATCAAGATCGGACAAACCGGCCAGGCATACGTGGTCGATTCGCGAGGGCAGCTCGTTACGTTTGAAGTCGGACCAGGGTGGAAGTCGCTGCTCGGAGCCGGCGCCGTGGGCAGTCGCGTGGCGGTGCCGGTCAAAGACCTGTCGTCACTACCTCAAGTTCACGCTGCGGTCAGTGATGCGCGCAAGGGCGGAGCCACTGATGTCACGGTCGCTCGGAATGTGCGGGGACAGCTTGTCTTGACGGCGTACGAAGCCATTGCTCCGCCAGGATGGTTTGTCTTCGTCGAGCAGCCGGTGCAGGAAGCGTATGCCCCGTTCTATGGATCAATCCTTGGGACAGCGATTCTTCTGCTTGTCGGTATGGGTGTCGCTGTGTTGGCAAGCATGTTCTTCGCCCGCCGGATGGTGACTCCGATCGAGGCGTTGCAGGCAGCGGCCGCGCGCATCGGTGCGGGGGCATTGGATCAGCGGATTGATGTTCGGACTGGCGATGAGTTGGAGACGCTTGCCGACGAGTTCAATAAGATGGCCGGGCAGCTCCGAGAGTCGTACGGCAATCTTGAAGCAAAGGTCGCGGAACGGACACGGGATCTTGCGGAGAAGAGCCGAGAACTCGAGGTGGCGAGCCGGCATAAGTCGGAGTTCCTGGCGAACATGTCGCACGAACTGCGAACTCCGCTGAATGCGATCATCGGGTTCTCCGAGGTGTTGATTGAGCGGATGTTCGGAGCGCTGAATGCGAAACAGGACGAATACCTGCACGACATCCTGTCCTCTGGCCGCCATTTGCTTTCGCTGATCAACGACATCCTTGATCTCTCGAAGGTCGAAGCCGGCCGCATGGATCTGCAGCTCTCCGCCTTCTCGCTTCGGGAAGCACTGGAGAATGGCCTCGCGATGATCCGAGAGCGCGCCAGCCGCCAGGGCCTAGCAGTCGACTCGGACCTCGATCCCAAGGTCGAGCTCATCGTGGCCGACGAGCGCAAGGTGAAGCAGGTTCTCTTCAACCTGCTGTCGAACGCGGTGAAGTTCACACCGAGTGGTGGCCGGGTGAAGCTGTCGGCTCGGATGTTGTCTGATGAGGCGCGCATAGCCGTCAGCGATAACGGAATCGGTATTGCTCCTGAAGAGCAGCAACAGATTTTCGAAGAGTTCCATCAGTCCGACCGCGCGAGGGCGCAAGAGGGCACAGGACTCGGTCTCACGCTGGCAAAGAAATTCGTGGAGCTGCATCGTGGCCGGCTCTGGGTCGAAAGTGAGGTCGGTGTCGGAAGCACGTTCACCTTCACCATCCCCTCGGCCCGCGCCCCGGTGAGCGCATATAGGGAGCTGGAACCTGTCCGCAGCGGGGCGGTCCCGGACTCGACCGAAACCGTTGGCATGCTGCCGCCATGACGGAGCGCGACGGCGAGAAGCTCATCCTGATCGTGGAGGATGAGGAGAAGAATCTCAAGCTCGTGCGAGACGTGCTCCAGTTCTCGGGCTTCCGCACGCTTGAGGCGCGGGACGGAGAGGCCGGCGTCGCTCTCGCTCGGCAGCACAGACCAGACCTGATCCTGATGGACATTCAGCTCCCGGGAATAGACGGGGTCACAGCGCTCGAGCAGCTGAGGCGAGAGCCAACCACCCGGGCCATTCCTGTTGTGGCCCTGACTGCCTCAGCGATGCGAGCAGATCGGGAACGCTTCCTCGGAGCAGGGTTCGATGGCTACCTCATGAAGCCAATCAACATCAAGGAGTTCCCGGAGCAGGTTCGCAGATTCTGCGACGGGACCACGCAGGGACGCTAGGAAGCGGGGGTACTCGATGGATCGGCAAGCAAAGATTCTCATCGTCGACGACAATCCCCGGAATGCCAAGCTTCTCGAGGCCATCCTGACACCTTCCGGCTACGCTGTCATGGGAGCCGCCTCTGGCCGGGAAGCGCTAGGAAAGGTGGCTGCCGAAGGGCCGGACATCGTGCTCCTAGACATCGTGATGCCCGACATGAGTGGCTACGAGGTCTGCCAGCGGCTGAAGGATGACCCAGTCACCCGGCTGCTGCCCGTGGTCATGCTCACGGCCAGTGGGGAGCAGGAAAAGGTGAAGGCGATCGAAGCCGGGGCGGATGACTTCATCCCAAGACCCTTCAACCACCAGGAGCTCTTGGCGCGGGTCAAGTCACTGTTACGGATCAAGGAATACCATGACACGATCCAGGCGCAGGCATCAGAGCTCGCCGAGTGGAACCGCACCCTGGAAGAACGCGTCGGCGTACAGGTTGCGGAAGTCGAACGGCTGGGCCGGTTGCGCCGGTTTCTTTCGCCCCAGCTCGCCGAGCTCATCGTGTCTTCAGGAGACGATCGCCTGCTCGACAGTCACCGGCGCGAGATCACCGTCGTTTTCTGCGATCTGCGGGGCTTCACCGCGTTCGCCGAAACGGCGGAGCCAGAAGACGTCATGGCGGTGCTTCGGGAGTTCTACGATGCCCTGGGAGAGCTGATTTTCCGGTTCGGGGGAACTCTCGAGCACTTTGCGGGCGACGCCATCATGACCATCTTCAACGATCCGGTCCCCTGCCCCGATCCGACGGAGCGAGCTGTCCGCATGGCCGTCGCCATGCGGGAGCGCGTGGCTGAGTTGACCCGGGGATGGCGAAAGCGTGGCTACGATCTGGACTTTGGTGTGGGACTCGCCCTTGGCTATGCCACGATGGGGAAGATCGGCTTTGAAGGGCGGTTCGACTACTCAGCAGTTGGGACCGTCGTAAATCTCGCATCCCGCCTTTGCGACGAGGCCGCTGGTGGCCAGATTCTCCTCAGCTCCAATACGTACGCTGTGGTGGAGGACGTTGTCGCGGCCGAATCAATCGGACCCATTACCCTCAAAGGTTTCCATAAGCCTGTGGCTGCCTTCAACGTAATCGCTTTGAAGCCAGAGTCGATCGGGGCAACGGTAGCGCCCTTGAACGAACGGACCCGGTGATCGGCGCGGACGCCTTGGCGTTCGATAGCCACCTTCATGGCGTCAGGGGTCCTCCGGCGAGCGGCGCGTCAACGCCTCGATGTCCGTCGGGAGGAAGGTGACGGTCCACCTCGGCAGGTCCGCCACTCCGCTTAACTGGTCGACCGCGGAACTCACGGCGGCTTCAAAATACGCCGGCAGGAAGTCGTCGAGCCTCAACCGCGCCTGGTCAACTAATGGGGGGGGCCGTATTGACCGCAATACGATTTTTCACTCGGCGTTAGCCTGATCCTACCGCCGCTGGGCTGTCGCGACGCATGACACGAACCGAAATAGGCGTGCTCTTACCCTTCAAAGAGAGACTGCGATGCTCTAGGCTGCCGCAGTTGACGCCGCTTGCCGTGCAGACGGCGTCGCTGATCAAAGCTTCTCCGGGCTTTGCCACCGACGCTAAGCGAGCCGCCGTGTTGACGTTGTCGCCCAAGACTTGGACAAACTCGATTGACGCCTCTGCTCCGCGGACCGTGCCTACATAGACCACGCCGGAATGAACTCCGGCGCCGAGTTCGAGCAAGGGGCCTCCAGGAGCGGAAGGCACTGCGAGTTGGAGCAGCTCCGCGGCGGCCCCAACAGCCTTACGGGCATACTCCGGCCCTGAAAAACCGGGCGGATACACAGCTTCGACCTCGTCTCCGACCAGGTCAACAACGAATCCATCCGTGTTCACCAGCACTCGTGTGGCAGCCGAGCAAAACGTGTTGATCGCGCGACTGAAGTCTGTGGGAGTCATCCGCTCGGCAAGGGGCGTCGAGCCCCGGACGTCAACGAATAGAACAGCCATCTCCACTTCTGCCCCGCCGGGATTGCTCGTGATGAAACTGTCGCATCGGTTGCAATAGTGCGGATTCCTGCTAGAAGGGCGCCTCCCCCGCAGACGCATGTAGCTGCCTCCGATTCCACGAAACGGAACGAAACACATCTTGCAGCGAGGTGGCGAAGGCAGCCAGCTATGGAAGCGCTGATAAGCAAGCAAAGCAGGATGGCCAACGGCGAACATCGTGTACCAGAGCTCCTGGTTCGGGTCTCTCTCCATCAACCTCCTACCTCCAACAACTGACGCGCTTCTCAGGCGGCCATCGGCGTGCCATCACTCGCGCCACGGTCGGTACCGAACCTTTTGCTTGGGTGGCGGCGCACAGGGGTTTGTCTCGTTCACAATCTTGGTCGAGAACCAGTGGTGGTAGCCGATGGTGATCTGATTCGCAGGAATGCGTTTTCCGGCGTAGGTCACGTCGTAGGTCGCCTTCGTCAGCGGGTCCGAGCAGTAGGTCTTCTCGCCAGCTGGCCTGATCGGCAAGGCTGGTATGGTGATTCCCACTCCCGCTTCCAGCTGCTTCAGCGGTAGCCATTGGGGAGCTTCAAGGAGGCTCACCACCTGGTCAAAGTCCCACTCCCTGGTCTGGTAGTTCGTCATGTGAGCCTCGTTGCCGAATCCGAAGAGCATGTAACTCAGCTTCTCCGGGTACCCCAGGTTGAAGTCAAAGTGGCGATACCACACGACACGCTCAACGGTTACTGGGAGATAGTCGATCGCCGGTGGGATGCCTGTCCACGGCCACTCGTCGTATACGGGTTTGTCGGGAATATCACGAAACACGTCTGCGCAGAAGCTGGCGCGCGTGCCCGTTTGAATCTCGGGGAGCGTCAGGAGATCTCGGTCGCTGTTACCGAGAAAGAACGTCGTATTGGGATTGTCCTTCCGCTCGTGAAGGTACTGTCGCATCCCATAGTCAGAGAACCGCACCCGAAGCACCAGCTGGTACATATGGTCTTCCATGTGGAACATGGTCAGGTGGCAGAGAAAGATCGTCTGCGTACCGAGCACGACAAAGGCGTGTCGATCGGCTGCGTCGACGATCGGATCCTCGTGAGAATGGTTGGACACGGCTTACACCTCCAAGCACGATAAGAAACAGGTCAGTATCCGAGGCGACCCAACGCCGTAGATGCCGCTTCACGCAGCGCTTCCTCAACCTCCTCCAGAAAGCCGTCCAGGTTAGACCTGCCATCCCTACCTGCGGCGGTGGCCCAAGGACCCATGGTGGTGGAAATCAAGAAGTGGATGGGAACACCCTGCGGTGGCTTCGTCCCCATGACTCGGAATGCGTAATCGTCGACAAACGCTTGGCCGTAGACAGCAGGGTCGAAGCGCGAGCTCGTGACGATGAGTCGTTTGGAGTTCAGATTTGGAATCGGTTCCGTGATGCTGCAAATCTCGAAGACTTTATCGTTCAGACAGTTCATCTTGTCCGCGTCGTTATTCAGGGTGCCATCAATGCCGAAGAAGTTGAATGAGTAGCCGAGAATCAGGAGGTCGGAGCCCAGCTCTGCGAACATGCGCCCAGCCTTGTCGTCTTTATTCAGCAGCGTTGTCAGGTCGTCATTGCTGGCGAGAACGAACTCCTTTCGGATGTACTCCTTTTGCCTCTGAACCTCCCCAGGAGGACGACGATCACGCTCGGCAGGCAGCATCTGGAAGAGCCCAATCGTGAAGCGCTTGTCGGTCATCGTTACCAGGCGGCAGTACAGGCGCTTCGATGTCCACAAGCATTGGCCGAGGATCTTGCCATATCCCTGACTGTCTGGCCGGATGACCTTGTGCGCGAGCCAGACGGCCGCCGCCGCGGCCCCGGGCTTGGAGCCCTCGACCCCGTAGATCCCAACCGTCGGCTCGAGCGTGCTCCGGTAAACGACTGGAGCCGATAGTGAGATGAGGTCGCGCATGGCCGCATTTCGGTAGCAGACGCTGCCGGCCGGGTATGGCACGTAGCCGGCCTTGTGGGGATCAAGGGTGATCGAGTCGGTGTCGGCCAGCGCCAGGCATTGCTCTTCGACGTAGGGGCTTAGGGGATACTCGGGCACGGCTTGGACCACCTTGGCTCTGGGTTCCAGTGGCCCAAGCGATGTGTCCGCGGGAGTGTGCAGCATGCTGGTGACATAGCCGCCCCAGGCGGCATCGCAGTGGATTGCGAAGTCCAGACCCTGTTTTCGAAACTCGGTCCGCAACTCGATGATTTTCCTCAACGGGTCGACCGCGCCCTCTTCAGTGCTGCCGATGACGGCGACGACGGCGATCACGGGTATGCGGTTCTGGAGACACTCCTCGAGACGCTCCTTCAATCTAGTTATGTCCATCCGGGCTTGCAGGTCGACCGCGATGTCGAGGATGTTGCTGCGTCCTAGTCCAAGCAGCGCACCTGCCTTGGGCCACGAGTAGTGGCTTGAGGCGGGTACCATGGCTACGGGGGCCTGCGCCGCACTATCGGAGATAAACCTCTGGTAGAAGTCGATAAGGCCGACACTCTGCACGGCGTACTGAGCCAGCGACGTGGTCGTCTCATCTAGGGAAACCCCATACAAGTCACTCATCTTCGGCACGAGGTTCACGACTTCGTCAATCTCCACGTTGAGTAGAGACCATGTATCCAGCTTGGTTAGTTGGTCGCTTCGTCCATCTGGCAACTTGACCTGCAGCGGCACGGCGCGCTTGAGGTTGGGGTCGTCAAGCAGGGCCGCCCTAAGCGCCACCGGAAGGAACTTCGCATTACGCGCTGCCCAGAGCGCCTCAATGTTGGCCACCGACCCGTCACAAGTGATGTGACCCCATGGCCTCACAGGGCCCGCTTGGCCGGGCACGCTCCCCAGAGCGAAGCCGAGCATCCTGCAGAGTTCGTCGGCAACACGGATCTCCAGCAGCGTCGTCACGGGCGAAGCCTCCGCAGCTACGTTGTTTTGGTTGTAAAGCATGGCGGCGAAGTATCCGACGGTCGCTGGAAGAGCCTGGTCCCACAGCATGTGGCCTTGGTATCTCGCACTGAAGAACGGCGCCGACTTCTTAAGGGCCGTGAACAGGTCCCCAGCATTCTCAGTGAGGTCTTCAACCGCGCGCTTGTATTCGGGAGAGTCCTTGACTTTGCGGGTAATGAACTCGGGGTCACTGGGCTGAAACCCGCGCCGGTATTTGCAGTGTTCGGAGATCGCTTCCGCTATCAGACGTCTCAGAAGGGTTGCATTCTCCGCCTTAGGACCCAGGAACCAGGCTTCCGGTGTAGCTCGGCCCCGGCCTTCCAGTACCATTTCCCGACGACCCTGCGGTGCGACGTAGGACTCGAGTCGCGCGGTGAGCGTCGGTTGCGTCTTGTCGTCACAAGGAATCGGTAACATCGGTCACCTGATCAATGGACAGGAATCAGGAAGAGGGCCTTGAGCCCCCCTCGGTAGGCGACCTTCATCGGCCATCGTCGCCATCGCGGCCTCCCTCCTCCAGGAGCCTCGCCTAACTCAGCCCACAGTCTACTCCCGCCGGCCACTCCCTGGCTGGTGTCCTCAATTTCCCTTCGGTGTCAGGCTCGCTCACACCCCCGCGCATGTGCATGGCGACCCGAGAGTGAGAACGTTGGGCTGCCCCTTCCAGAAACGGGAGCGAATCGGTCCAGTGACCGGTGGCGCAGGAATAGGCCGCTGAGCCTCTCACCTGCACTTGTCCGGAGGATGGCCTTATCATGCCGTCATGGGGAGGAGAACCTAGGCTGGCCGAAAGCAAGGTCGACAGCCTGCGCCGGGTGCCGCTCTTCTCGCATTGCTCGCAACGGGAGCTCGAGTTTCTGTCCACCCGGACGGACGAGGTGAGCCTGAATCCGGGGCGGGTCCTGATCGAGGAAGGCCAGCCGACGGAGTCGTTTTTCGTGCTGCTGGCGGGCGCGGTGGAGGTATCGCGCAATGGCCGGGCGGTCCGGCGGATGGCGCCGGGCGACTTCTTCGGCGAGATCGGGATGCTCGATCGCGGGCCTGCCACGGCGACAGTGAGACCACTGAGCCGACCGATGCGCTGGTGATGAGCCACGCGCAATTCCGCGACGCCATCAAAGCCAACGACGCGTTGGCGCTGAAGGTCATTGCGGCGATGGCCGAACGCCTTCGGGCGACCGACCCGGGGTAGAAGCAAGGGCCACTGAGACCCCCTCCCTGCCCTCCCCGCAAGGGGGAGGGAGAGACTGGTCCGTCCCCTCTTGGTGGGTCCGACGGTTCAATCCGCGCAGCAATGAGATGCGGTCAGGATCGCAGCATGGCAAGCGCCGCCGAGGCCAGGACCCACGCCTGCCGGACGGGCCGCCTCAGGGTCTCCTTGGCCACTCGTTCGCGCCTGATTGTTTTCCGTTCGCGCAGCGCCTTCGAGGCCAGGGTGATGCGCTCTGCCTCTCGGAGGTAGTCGTTGACGCGGATTCGCGC
>Ga0099828_10003284_pt1 | contig 11287 bp, 9 predicted proteins | sample CZO8metaG_2_FD_79338 | JGI IMG/M metagenome (GOLD analysis project Ga0099828, IMG submission 79338) | Vadose zone soil microbial communities from the Eel River Critical Zone Observatory, Northern California, USA - CZOApr15con2H1.8 metaG | ecosystem: Environmental > Terrestrial > Soil > Vadose...
CGCTTGTACTTGCCGCAGTAGCACTCCCAGTCCCGGGTCGGGCCGAAGATCTTCTCGCAGAAGAGCCCGTCCTTCTCCGGCTTGAGCGTGCGGTAGTTGATCGTCTCCGGCTTCTTCACCTCGCCGTGCGACCACAGCCTGATGTCGTCCGCTGTGGCCAGCCCGATACGCAGGTCATCAAAGAAATTGACGTCAAGCACGTCTGTCTCGTCCCCTAAGCTCAGTCCCTCGTACCGTTCCGGTTCAGGACCGGTCACACCTCTTCGACGCTGCTGGGCTCGCGCCTGGACAGGTCGATCCCTAGTTCCTCGGCGGCGCGGAATACGTCCTCGTCGGTGTCCCGCATCTCGATCGTGGCGCCATCACTCGAAAGCACTTCGACGTTGAGGCAGAGAGACTGCATCTCCTTAATCAACACCTTGAAGGACTCAGGTATGCCCGGTTCCGGGATGTTCTCGCCCTTGACGATCGCCTCGTATACCTTCACCCGGCCGAGGATGTCGTCGGACTTGATCGTCAGCAGTTCCTGCAGTGCGTACGCCGCGCCGTAGGCCTCAAGCGCCCAGACCTCCATCTCGCCGAACCGCTGGCCGCCGAACTGCGCCTTACCGCCGAGCGGCTGCTGGGTGATCATCGAGTACGGCCCGGTCGACCTGGCGTGAATCTTGTCGTCGACCAGGTGCAGCAGCTTCATGATGTAGATGTAGCCGACGGACACCGGGTCCTTGAACGGCTCGCCGGTCCGGCCGTCATACAGCCGCGCCTTGCCGTTCTGCCCGACGAGCCTGACGCCGTCCCTGTTGGGCAGCGTGGCGTCGAGCAGGCCGGTGATCTCCTCCTCGCGGGCACCATCGAACACCGGGGTGGCGACCCTGGCGCCAGGCTCGGCCGCCTCGGCGCCGACCTGGCGCAGCCGCTCGCGCCAGGCACCGTCATCGGCCGCGCTCGCCTTCCCGCTCGCGCTCGCCTTCCCGCTCGCCTTCCCGCTCGCGCTGCCCTTCCCGCCACCTCCGTTGAGCTGCCAGCCGCTGGCCGCTACCCACCCGAGGTGGGTCTCGAGCACCTGGCCGACATTCATCCGGCTCGGGACGCCGAGCGGGTTGAGCACGATGTCGACCGGCGTGCCGTCCTCAAGGAACGGCATGTCCTCGACCGGCAGGATCTTCGCGATGACGCCCTTGTTCCCGTGCCGGCCGGCCAGCTTGTCGCCGTCGGTGATCTTGCGCTTGGCCGCGACGTAGACGCGCACGAGCTCGTTCACGCCGGGCGGCAGCTCGTCGCCATCCTCCCTGGTGAACACCCGGACACCGATGATCTTCCCGGACTCACCGTGTGGCACCTTCAGCGAGGTGTCGCGGACTTCCCGCGCCTTCTCGCCGAAGATCGCGCGCAGCAGCCGCTCCTCGGGGGTCAGCTCCGTCTCCCCCTTCGGGGTGACCTTGCCGACCAGGATGTCACCGGTGACCACTTCGGCCCCGATCCGGATGATGCCGCGGTCGTCCAGGTCCGCCAGGACCTCCTCGGAGACGTTCGGGATGTCCCTGGTGATCTCCTCGGGGCCGAGCTTGGTGTCTCGCGCGTCCACTTCGTGCTCTTCGATGTGAATCGAGGAGAGAACGTCGTCCTGGACGAGCCGCTGGGAGAGGATGATCGCGTCCTCGTAGTTGTGGCCTTCCCATGGCATGAACGCGACCAGCAGGTTGCGGCCGAGCGCCATCTCACCATGGTCGGTGCACGGGCCGTCCGCGATGACCTGGCCTTCCTCGACCCGCTGGCCCTCGGCCACGACAGGCTTCTGGTTGAAGCAGGTGCCCTGGTTGGACCGGCGGAACTTGGCCACCAGGTAGGTGCTGCGGGTGCCGTCGTCGTTGGTCACCGTCACGTAGTCCGCGCAGGACTCCTCGACCACGCCCGCCTTCTCCGCGACGATGACGTCGCCGGCGTCCGTGGCTGCGCGGTACTCCATGCCGGTACCCACCAGCGGCGCCTCGCTGCGCAGCAGCGGCACCGACTGCCGCTGCATGTTCGAGCCCATCAGGGCGCGGTTGGCGTCGTCATGCTCGAGGAACGGGATCATGGCCGTCGCTACCGAGACCATCTGGCGCGGCGAGACGTCCATGTAGTCCACGTCGTCCGGCCGGATGTAGTCGACCTCGCCACCCTTGCGGCGCACCAGCACGCGGTCTTCGCTGAACGTGCCGTCAGGGCCAAGTGGCGTGTTCGCCTGCGCGATGACGTGCCTGTCCTCCTCGTCCGCGGTGAGGTAGTCGATCTGGGTGGTCGCCCTGCCGTGGGTGACCTTCCGGTAAGGCGTCTCGACGAACCCGAAAGCGTTCACCCGGGCGTAGGAGGAGAGCGAGCCGATCAGGCCGATGTTCGGGCCTTCCGGCGTCTCGATCGGGCACATCCTGCCGTAGTGCGAGGAGTGCACGTCCCGGACCTCGAAACCGGCCCGCTCACGGGACAGGCCACCCGGGCCAAGCGCGGACAGCCGGCGCTTGTGGGTCAGCCCGGCCAGCGGGTTGGTCTGGTCCATGAACTGGGAGAGCTGGCTCGTGCCGAAGAACTCCTTGATCGCGGCCACGACCGGCCTGATGTTGATCAGGGTCTGCGGCGTGATCGCCTCGACGTCCTGCGTGGTCATCCGCTCCCTGACCACGCGCTCCATCCGGGCCAGGCCCAGCCGGACCTGGTTCTGGATCAGCTCGCCCACGGTCCGCAGGCGGCGGTTGCCGAAGTGATCGATGTCGTCGGTCTCGACCGGCATGATGACGTCGCCCGACTTCATCTCGTCCTCGCCGGCGTGCAGCCGGACCAGGTACTCGATGGTGCCGACGATGTCGTCCTCAGTGAGCGTGCCCTGCCGGATCGGCAGGCCGAGGCCCAGCTTCTTGTTGATCTTGTAGCGGCCCACCTTGGCCAGGTCGTAGCGCTTCGGGTTGAAGTACAGGTTCTCCAGAAGCGCCTGCGCCGACTCCCTCGTGGGCGGCTCGCCCGGGCGGAGCTTGCGGTAGATATCGAGAAGAGCGTCGTCCTGGCCGGTGGTGTGGTCCTTCTCCAGGGTCGCTCGCATCGACTCGTACTCGCCGAAGCGCTCCAGGATCCGCGCGTCGTCCCAGCCCAGCGCCTTGAGCAGCACGGTGACGCTCTGCTTGCGCTTGCGGTCGATCCGGACGCCGACGCTGTCCCGCTTGTCGATCTCGAACTCGAGCCATGCCCCGCGCGACGGGATCACCTTGCAGCTGAAGATGTCCTTGTCGGACGTCTTGTCCACCTGGCGGTCGAAGTAGACGCCCGGCGAGCGGACAAGCTGCGAGACAACGACACGCTCGGTGCCGTTGATGATGAACGTTCCCTTGGGGGACATGAGCGGGAAGTCGCCCATGAAGACCGTCTGGCTCTTGATCTCGCCCGTGCTGTTGTTGATGAACTCCGCCGTGACGAACATGGGGGCGGAGTAGTGCATGTCCTTGTCCTTGCACTCCTCCACGGAGTACTTGGGCGGCTCGAACCGATGATCACGGAACGAGAGGGACATGGTCCCGGTGAAGTCTTCGATCGGGCTGATCTCCTCGAAGATCTCCTCAAGGCCCGACTGCTCGGGAACGTCCTTGGCCCCCGCCTTGCGCGCAGCATCGATCCGGCTCCGCCAGCGCTCGTTACCGAGCAACCAGTCGAACGAATCAGTCTGCAGTGCTAGGAGGTCGGGTACCTCAAGAGGTTCCTTGAAGCGGGCGAAGGAGACGCGACGAGTGGCGGAACTGGCGGCCGAGGCGCTGCGCGATGCTGCCAACAGGGGTCCTTCCGAGCTTGTGGCCGAACTATCACCGCACGCACGCGAAACGCCCGCGGACACGCCGCAAGGGGTTCGAGGATGCCGAGGACGTCAGAGTGCAGCGCAAATTAGCAGCATAGCCGATGGCTACACCACTCGTCAACTGTATCTCACTATGAGGTTCACGGTTGCTCCGCAGCATTGCTCGTTCTAGGCAAAACGTCAAGCCCACGCAGCGTGGTCCGGCGATCTGAGTGGCGTGACGAACGCCACATTCGACTCTATGTGTAGGAGATGCTTCTCCCGGGTAGGAACTAATGTTTACCCCTGATTATTCCGAGTGCGAACCATACTCGCGCACGGTCGTGTGCCGGGCCGGCCCGACGGGCCGGCCCGGCACACGCTGCGTTCGGGGATCGGCTACTTAACCGTTACGGTGGCGCCGGCGCCCTCCAGGGCGGCCTTGGCCTTGTCCGAGGCCTCCTTGTTGACCCGCTCAAGGACCGGCTTGGGTGCACCGTCCACCAAGTCCTTGGCCTCTTTCAGGCCCAGGCTGGTCAGGCTCCTGACCTCCTTGATGACCTGGATCTTCTTCTCGCCGGCCGCCTCAAGGATGACGTCGAACTCGTCCTTCTCCTCGACCTCCGCCTCGCCGCCGCCGGCTCCGGCCGGGGCGGCCGCAGCGACCGCGACCGGCGCGGCGGCCTTGACGTCGAACGTCTCCTCGAACTGCTTCACGAACTCCGAGAGCTCGAGGAGGGTCATCTCCTTGAACGCGTCGAGCAGGTCGTCGCTACTGAGCTTCGCCATGGTGCTGAGATCCTCTTCCTGGTTCCTTCATTCCTGATTGCCCTGGGGGCTATGCCACGGGAGCGCTGGCACTGTCGGCCGCGCTCTCGGTTCCACCATCAGCCACGCCTGCCGCATCCCCGGCGGCACCATCGGCGCCTTCCCCGGCAGCGGACCCGGCGCCATCCTCGGCGGCGGCGCCATCCTCGGCCGCCGACCCGGCGCCATCCTCGGCGGCCCGCTTGACCCGCAGCGCCTCGACGAGCTGCGCCATCTGGGTCGGCAGCGCGACGAACACGGCCGCGGCGCCCGACATCGACGCCTTCATGGCGCCGGCCAGCCGGGCCAGCAGCACCTCACGCGACTCGAGATCGGCGAGCTTGTTGATCTCCGCCGGCGTGATCGCCTTCCCGTCAAGGACCCCGCCCTTGATCACGAGAAATGGGTTGGCCTTCGAGAAGTCACGCAGCCCCTTGGCCGCCTCGACCACGTCGCCCTCAACGAAGGCGACCGCCGACGGGCCGCTGAGCAGCCCGTCCAGTTGCTCGGCGACGCCCGCCTCGCTGGCAGCGATCTTCGTCAGCGTGTTCTTCACCACGGTGAACGTGGTGTGCTCGCCGAGGGATCCGCGCAACTCAGCCAGCTGCGCCACCGTCAGGCCGCGGTACTCGGTCAGCACCGCGCCCGCCGAGGTCTGGAAACGCTCGGTGAGCTCGGCGACCGCGGCCACCTTCTCCGCCCTCGCCATGGGCCTCCTTCCTGGTCCGCGACCCTCCCCTGAGCAGGGGCCTGGCCGGAGACGTCCGGCGTCGGCACAAGGGCACCCAGGAATGCGAACGCCCCGGCGCAGGGCACCAGGGCGTTTAGCGCTACCCGGTCCGGAAGCGGACCAGGCGTAGCGATTCAGCTCGGTCACCTGCGTGGGCCGCCCGCTCTCGCGGGTCCTTCGGTCATCACGTGGGCACGTAACAACAGCCGACGGTCTTTGGCAGGCCTTCAGAGTACGCGCCCGGCCGCGGACCACCAAATCAATTCAGCGGCCGCGTACCGCGGCCAATGGGCCGACCGCCCGCAACCGGCGGCCCGCCCGCGCCCGGGCCCTCAAGTCAGCTCGCTGCGGCTTCCTCGAGGTCATCGATCAGCCCGCGCGTCTTCGCGGGATCGACGGGGATGCTCGGGCCCATGGTCGTGGTCAGCGCGACCTTCCTGACGTAACGGCCCTTGGCCGCCGACGGCTTGAGCCGGAGCACCTCATCGAGCGCGGCGGCGTAGTTCTCCACCAGCGCTGTGTCAGGGAACGAGGCCTTGCCGATCACGAAATGCAGGTTCCCGTGCCGGTCCACCCGGAATTCGATCTTGCCGCCCTTGATGTCGCTGACCGCCTTGCCGACATCGGCCGTGACGGTACCGGTCTTGGGGTTGGGCATCAGACCCCGCGGGCCGAGGACCCGGCCGAGGCGGCCCACCTTGCCCATCAGGTCGGGCGTGGCGACGACCGCGTCGAAATCGAGGAAGCCGCCCTGGATCCGCTCGAGCAGGTCATCCGAGCCGACATAGTCCGCACCCGCGGCCCGGGCCTCCTCAGCCCGGTCTCCAGTCGCGAACACCAGGACCCGGGCGGTCTTGCCGGTGCCGTGCGGGAGCAGGACGGTGCCGCGGACCATCTGGTCGGCCTTGCGCGGGTCCACGCCAAGGCGCAACGCGACCTCGACGGTGGGGTCGAACTTCGTGGTTGCGGTCTTCCTGGCCAGGCCGACTGCCTCGGCGGGGCTGTACAGCCGCGCCCGGTCGATCTGCTCGTCGGCCTGCCGGTAAGCCTTGCTGCGCTTCATGATCAGTCTCCAAACGTGTACGGGAGGTCGTGGTCAGCGGACCAGCGCCTGGCCCTGCCACTGATATGCGATCGGCGACAACGTGCCGCGCGACCGATTTATGCCCGCCGGCGGAGTCAGCCGTCAGCGGGTCGCCCGCCGACGGGGTGAGCCGTCAGCGGAGTCAGGCGTCGGCGGAGTCAGCCGACGACCGTGATGCCCATCGACCGGGCGGTCCCTGCGATGATCTTTTCCGCCGCCTCGATCGTGGTCGCATTCAGGTCCGGCATCTTGGTCTGCGCGATCTCGCGGACCTGCGCCTTGGTCACCGAGCCGACCTTCGTGGTGAGCGGCTCCCCGCTGCCCTTGGGTACGCCAGCAGCCTTCTTGAGCAGCTCAGGAGCGGGCGGCGTCTTGGTGACGAAGGTGAACGACCTGTCCTCGTAGATGGTGATCTCCACGGGGATGACGTTCCCGCGCTGGGCCTCTGTCGCGGCGTTGTACTGCCTGCAGAAGTCCATGATGTTGACGCCATGCGGGCCGAGCGCCGTGCCCACCGGCGGGGCCGGGGTGGCCGCACCCGCCTGCAGCTGCACCTTGACGACTGCAGCGATCTTCTTCTTCCTCGGAGCCATCAGTACTGTTCCTTACCTAACGACGGATGCGGATCAGATCTTCGAGACCTGATCGAAGGAGAGCTCGACCGGGGTCTCCCGGCCGAATATCGAGACGAGCACCTTGAGCTTCTGGGTGTCCGGGTTGATCTCGTTGACGGTGGCGGGCAGCGTGGCGAACGGGCCGTCCATCACGGTAACGGACTCACCGACCTCGAACTCGACCGAGGCCCGCATGATCTCGGCCTTGGCCGCCTTCTCCTCGGGCTCCGGCGCGAGCAACCCGGCCACCTCGTCCAGGCTGAGCGGCGAGGGCCTGCTGGACAGCCCCACAAAACCGGTGACGCCCGGCGTGTTGCGGACGGCAGCCCAGGACTCATCCGTGAGTTCCATCCGGACCAGGATGTAGCCCGGCAGGACCTTCTCCGAGACCTGCTGCCGCTTGCCGCCCTTGATCTCGGTCACCTCGTGGACCGGCACCTCGATCTGGAAGATGTAGTCCTCCATGTTGAGCGACTGGGTCCGGCTCTCCAGGTTGGTCCGCACGCGGTTCTCGTATCCGGCGTAGGAGTGCACGACGTACCAGTCGCCGGGCAGGGACCGCAGCTCCGCCTTGAACTCCGCGATGGGGTCGGCTTCCTCCTCGGCATCCCCAGCGTCGTCGGCCTCACCAGCGTCGCCAGCATCGGTCTCATCGACGCCGCCAGCATCATCGGCATCACTGGCCGCCTGGGCATCAGCGGCCTCCATCACCTCGTCGGCATCAGCAGCCTCGCCGGTACCAGCAGCCTCGCCGGTACCAGCAGCCTCGTCAGCCACGGCGGCGTCGGCCGACTGGGCAGCCGTAACCTCGGCCTCGTCGTCGTCCGGCCGGCTGGGGCTCGCCCCGGCCTGGCCGTTCGTGACGGGTCCATCCGCCGCCTGATCACCAACGTGTACTTGGAACTCGGACACGATAACTCTTTCTCTCCGCTCTTCCTGGCGGCACCGGCGCCAGGACTTCCTGGCTATGCCGGCCCCCGGATCTTGCCGCGGTCCCGGCCTTGCCGCGTGCCTCGCTGCGGCTATGGCTCCCCCCGGAGCCGTCAGCCGAAGACTGCGAGCACCAGCTTGGTGAACCCGTAGTCCAGGCTCGTCACGATCGCAACCATGACGAGTATGAACACCATGGCCACCGTCGTGTAGGTGACCAGCTCCTTGCGGGTCGGCCAGATCACCTTGCGCAGTTCGGCTACGACCTGCCGGACGAACAGCGCAGGGGTAGTCCGGCTGCCCTTCGCCGGGCCGCCGGGCTTAGGCCGTCCCGCGACCTCACCACGCGTCTGAGTCGCCATGTCCTCACCTGAACAACGCTGATCGGTTCACTGGCTGGTACCACCGGCCCGCGAAAATCCGCGGACCGCACTCGCAGGGCAGGAGGGACTCGAACCCCCAACCACCGGTTTTGGAGACCGGGACTCTGGCCAATTGAGCTACTGCCCTCTGGCTGCGTGACCGGCCAGGCAAGTGCCTGCCGACGGTCCGCACGACGACTGCCTAGCGACTGCCACAGCCCATGCTGACAGACAGCGGCCACCGGGTGGACCACCACCAGTTGCTGAAGTCTATGTCGCCAGAAGCCGCCCGTCGAACCGCCAGGCCAAGAAACCCCGTAACCTCCCGCCGGCCTGCGGGCGCGCCTGAGGGGTACCACCAGCCGCACCCCCGCCCGCCTCGGTTTATTCGGCCCAGCCCCGGCCGGGTGGTGCCACCATGGATGTCATGACCTCAGTTCACCCACGCATCTCCGGCCGCGTCGCCGCCATCGCCGAGTCCGCCACACTCGCCGTTGACAGTAAGGCCAAGGCGCTCAGGGCCGCCGGCCGGCCCGTCATCGGCTTCGGCGCCGGCGAGCCCGATTTCCCGACCCCTGACTACATCGTCGAGGCCGCTCAGCGGGCATGCGCCGAGCCACGGTTCCACAAGTACACGCCGGCCGCGGGGCTGCCCGAACTCAGGGAGGCGATCGCAGCCGTCACGGCCCGCGACACCGGGTACCAGGTGAGCGCCGCACAGGTGCTGGTCACCAACGGCGGCAAGCAGGCCGTGTACGAGGCCCTGGCGACCCTGGTCGACGCCGGTGACGAGGTGCTGCTGCCTACGCCGTACTGGACCACCTATCCCGAGTCGATCAAGCTGGCCGGCGGCGCCGTCGTGCCCGTGCCGACCGATGAGAGCACCGGCTACCTGGCCTCCGTCGCCGACCTGGAGGCGGCCAGCACCGAGCGGACCAAGCTGCTCCTGCTCACCTCGCCGTCCAACCCGACCGGCGCCGTCTACCCGCCGGAGCAGCTCGCCGAGATCGGCAGCTGGGCCGCTGGCCACGGGGTCTGGGTGGCGACCGACGACATCTACTCCCACCTCGTGTACGGCGATGCGCGCTACGCTCTGATGCCCGCCGTGGCGCCGGAGATCGCGGAGACCTGGGTCAGCCTCAACGGCGTGGCCAAGACCTACGCGATGACCGGCTGGCGGGTCGGCTGGATGATCGGCCCCGCCGACGTGGTCAAGGCCGCGGCCAACCTCCAGTCGCACGCCACGTCGAATGTGTGCAACGTCGCGCAGGCGGCCGCGCTGGCCGCGGTCAGTGGAGACCTGTCGGCGGTGGCGGAGATGCGCACCGCCTTCGACCGCCGCCGCCAGACCATGACCACCATGCTGAACGATATTCCTGGCGTGATCTGCCCCCTTCCTGACGGAGCCTTCTACTGCTATCCCTCGGTCAAGGGCGTTCTGGGCCAAGAACTTGCGGGGACCAGACCAGCTAGCACCGCCGAACTGGCCGAGGTCATCCTGGAGCACGCCGATGTCGCGGTGGTGCCCGGCGAGGCCTTCGGCACCCCCGGGTATTTCCGCCTGTCGTGCGCCCTGGGTGACGGGGATCTGGAGGAGGGGATCAGCCGGCTCGGCAAGCTGCTGCGCGAGGCGCGCTGACGCGGGAGGCGGCCAGTGAGCGAGCCGAAGGGGCGCGGCACCGTCTGGACTGAGGAGCGAGGAACGAGCGACGAGGGAAGACGGTGCCTTAGGGCGCCCCGGAAGCGAGCGGGAGGCACAGCCGGGTGCCAGACTTGGCGGATGGCACGGTTTAGTTGATGGCACGGGCGCTCGCTGCGCTCCCCAAAGCGCACCTGCACCTGCACTTCACCGGCGCGATGCGGCACACCACGCTCGTCGAGCTCGCCGCCGGCCGCGGGCTCCAGCTGCCGGAAGCGCTGACCGACTCCTGGCCGCCCCAGCTGAGCGCGGCCGACGAGCGGGGCTGGTTCCGGTTCCAGCGGCTCTACGACATTGCCCGCTCGGTCATCAGGCAGCCAGCCGATGTCCGGCGGCTGCTGCGCGAGGCGGCTGAGGACGAGCGCGCCGAGGGGTCCGGCTGGCTGGAGATCCAGGTGGACCCGTCCGGGTACGCGGCGCAATTTGGCGGCCTGACCCCCGTGGTGGAACTGGTGCTCAGCGCCGCCCGTGAGGCTACCGCGGCGACCGGTGTCGGGATCGGCGTGATCATCGCGTCCAACCGGACCAAACATCCGCTGGAGGCGCGCACCCTGGCCCGGCTCGCCGCGCGGTACGCGGGCGATGGGGTCATCGGGTTCGGCCTGAGCAGCGACGAACGCCGGGGCGCCGCGGCTGACTTCGCGCCCGCGTTCCGCATCGCGGCCCGGGCCGGGCTGCTCTCGGTGCCGCACGGCGGGGAACTCCTCGGCCCGGCCAGCGTGCGGGCCTGCCTGGACGAGCTGCACGCGGACCGGATCGGCCACGGGATCGCCGCCGCGCACGACCACGACCTGACCAAACGGCTCGCGGGCGGCGCAATCACCCTGGAAGTGTGCCCGACCTCCAACGTCGCCCTCGGCATCGCCGTCACGGCGGCCGACGTGCCGCTCACCTCCCTGCTGGATGACGGGGTCCCGGTGGCGCTGGGTGCCGACGACCCGCTGCTGTTCGGCCAGCGGCTGACCGCGCAGTACGAGATCGCTCGGCAGGCACACGGTCTGGGCGACGAGCAGATCGCGGAACTGGCCCGGATGTCGGTCCGCGGATCGGCAGCACCCCCGTTCACGGCCTCCCGCCTGCTCGCCGGGATCGACGCCTGGCTCGCCTCCCCGGCTGACCCCGGATCAACCCGGTGGGAGCCGGAGGCGGGCTGAGGGAGCTGGGCGCGGGGGGCTGAGGGAGAGCTGGAGGCGGCGTGAGGGAGCCGGAGGCGGGCCGAGGGAGTTGGAGGCGGCGTGAGGGAGCCGGAGGCGGGCTGAGGGAGC
>Ga0099828_10003291_pt1 | contig 11273 bp, 12 predicted proteins | sample CZO8metaG_2_FD_79338 | JGI IMG/M metagenome (GOLD analysis project Ga0099828, IMG submission 79338) | Vadose zone soil microbial communities from the Eel River Critical Zone Observatory, Northern California, USA - CZOApr15con2H1.8 metaG | ecosystem: Environmental > Terrestrial > Soil > Vadose...
GCCGGTCAGGATTCGCGAGCGCCTTGCCCAGATAGGCGAGCTCCTTTTCCATGAGCAAGCCTGCCGCGGCCTTTTCCACGAATCGCGTGATGCCGACCACTGAGGCGTGCGCGCGGTGCGCCGAACCAAAGGCGTCGCAAACAAATAGGCCATCGCACAGCGCGGCGAGCTGGCGGGAGAATGTTTCGTCGTTGGCCTCTTCTTCAGGATGGTAGCGGACATTTTCCAGCAGCAGCACGCCGCCATCGGCCAGCGCGCGGCTTTTCGCCTCCGCGTCGGCGCCGATGCAGTCGGAGACAAACTCCACGCGGGCACCCAGCAGCTGGGCAAGTTTTTGGGCCACAGGCTTGAGCGTGAATTTCGGGTCGCGCTTGCCTTTCGGGCGGCCGAGGTGAGAGGCGAGCACCAGACGCGCGCCTCGCGAGATCGCCAGGCGAAGCGTCGGCAAGGTCTCACGGATGCGCGTATCGTCGATAACCTCGGCGTTTTCCAGGGGCACGTTGAAATCCACGCGGATGAAAACTCGTTTGCCGGTCAAGTGCAGATCGCGAATCGAGAGTTTGCTCATTGGTACGGCGGGACTCTTCGCCGCGCTCGGAATGCCAGGCGCTAGCAGTCGTTACAGGCGTGCGGCCATAAACTTAATCAGGTCGCGGCAGCGGCACGAATAGCCCCACTCGTTGTCGTACCACGCCAGGACCTTCAGACAGTTCGCGCCCACCACCTTGGTATAGCCCGCGTCTACAATCGAGGAATGTGGATTGCCCTTGAAATCGGCGGAAACCAGCTCCTCCTCGGTGTATTCGAGGATGCCCTTCATGGGGCCTTCGGCGGCGCGACGCATCGCGGCATTGACGGTTTCGACCGTCGCCGGTTTTTCGGTGAGCACGGTGAGGTCAACCACGCTGACGTTCGGCGTGGGCACGCGCATGGCGTAGCCGTCGAGTTTGCCCTTCAGCTCGGGGATCACCAAATGCAGTGCCTTCGCGGCACCGGTAGAGGTCGGAATCATGTTGATCGCCGCGGCGCGGGCGCGGCGCAGGTCCTTGTGCGGGAGGTCTAGTAGCCGCTGGTCGTTTGTGTACGAGTGGATCGTCGTCATGGTGCCGATGCTGATGCCGAAGTTGTCGAGGATTACTTTGGCCACTGGTGCCAGGCAATTCGTCGTGCAGGAGGCGTTGGAAACCACGTGATGGCGTGCCGGGTCGTAGGTCTTTTCGTTCACGCCCAGGACCAGGGTGTGATCGGGGTCGGTGGCCGGCGCGGAAATGATGACTTTCTTGACCGGCCCGCGCAGGTGTTTCCTCGCATCCGAGCCCTTGGTGAAAAGCCCCGTGGACTCTATGACAATCTCGGCGCCGGCCGAAGCCCAGTCGAGCTCGGCCGGGTCTTTGACTTTGAACACGCGGAAGCTCTTGCCGTCCACGGCGATGGAATCGTCGGTGTAGGTGACTTTGTGAGTCAGGTTGCCCAGGATGGAGTCGTACTTCAGCAGGTGCGCCAGCGTCTGTGGGTCGGTGATGTCGTTCACGGCGACGAATTCAATTGCCGGATCGCCCAGCGATGCGCGCAGGATGTTGCGTCCGATGCGGCCAAACCCGTTGATGCCCACTTTGATCGGCATGCTTCCCCCCAGCAGGTTCCGTGGTTGCGGTTCCGCGCGGCGGCAAACTTCAGACGGAAGCGAAGATGCTAGGGCGCGGACAGGAAAAAGTCAAACGAGGCCTAGGGATACTGCTTGACGCTGACGACGTGGTCGCCCGAGAAACGCACAAAAACGGTCTTCACCGGCGGCTGGCCGTAAATCCAGTCTTCGATTTCCGTTCCGTCGGGGCCGCGCTCACGGACTTTGCGTTCCGGCTTGCCGATGGCCGCAATCACCATCTCGCGGTCCATACCCACGACGGCGCGCCTATCGCGAATGGCCTGCTGGAAGTGCGGGGGCAGAGTCTCCACCCACTGTACGGAGGCCGAGCGCTGCTTGGAAAAATCGAGCACGCTGCCCAAGTATTTCTTGAGTTCGTCCGGAGTCATATCCGGGAGCGGCCGCCCGAAATCGAGGTAGATCGTGGATCCGACCGCCGGCTGCAGGCCCGGCTCGGCGTTGGAACTGCTGGTCGTGGCCGTGGGCATGGGCGCGCCGCTCATTTCGATGTGGATGCGATCGCGCAGGCGCGTCTTCCGGTGACCGCCGCCGTTCAAATCGATCACGATCTCGCGATCGCGAAACTCCATGCGCGTGAGCTGCACTGTATCGCCGGCATGGACGGCCGTTCCGCCGCCGGCGATCTCCTGCTGCAACGTTTTTTCGTTCAGCGGTTCGCCAGCCTTCATGCGGAAGCCCTTCTTGCCGCCCGGCAAAGGCTTCAGAGCCCGCGCAAACTCGCCGGAAACAAAGCGCACCAGTGCCAGGCGCGACTCCGGCTGCAGAGTGGCCTTGCGGTCGGGTTTGGTTTGACCGGGGTTGCCGGAAAGCTCGGGCAGTATGGGCAAGCTCTGGCCGGGCGGGAATTCCACGATCGGACCGGTTTTCGGCCGCAGGTGCAGGATGGGCGGGACATCCGGGATGTCCGCGTCCATCACAAGCAAACATGAAACAACGATCGAGGCCAGCCAGAGCATGAGAGAACTCTGAAGGCTTATTCTAAAGCTTCTTTCGCGGCGGGGGAAGGGCTAATCCGCCGGGTGCATGCCAGCCAGACGACTGCGGCGACGCCTACGACGGTCATCACCGCGCTCCCTTCGGGACCGTGCGCGCCGCCACTCAGCCAAACAGGTCCGACGATGGCGGTCTGAAACAAAGGCCGGCCGAACTGAAACCCGCTCACGCGCAGGGACAACACTGGACCGAGCAGGAAGTTCCAGGCCCAGTGCAGGCCGATGGGCAACCACAGGGCGCGCGTCTTCAGGTAGGCCACCGAGAACAGCATGCCGGCCAGCACGGTGTTCGCCGTGGAGAGCGGTGTCACCGCCGGGTTACGCAGGTGGGAAACTCCGAACAAAGCCGAAACCACCAGCACCGCACCCCAGGAGCCCAGTGCATCCACAAGCCGCTGGAAGGCGTAGCCGCGAAACAGAATCTCCTCATACGCGGCGGCCAGAAAAAGAAGACCTCCGACGCGCAGAATTCCCAAGGCAATCGAAGCATTCGCTGCGGCCAGGCCGGAATAGCGAATCCCGTGTAAGACCACGATGCCGCCGACCACCAGAGCCGCCAGCGCCGCGCCTATGCCCGCGCCGGCAGCGAGTTCCCTGCCCCATCCCGGGCCGACCCAGAGACCCAGGGCGCGAAAGCCCCGCTGGTCGAGCGCACGAAGAAACAGCCAGGTAAGACAGAGCAAAACAGCATTCAGCGCAACATAGACCAGAGGCAAGAACCATCTCTGCGGCAGCCCGCGGGTCAGCGCTCCGACCGTGGTCTGCACGGGCGAGAGGAAGACGTAGGCCAGGGCGACAAAAAGCAGTGCGCGGAAAAGCGGACGGACATGGCCTGCGGAATCGAGGAAGATGCTATGCATCGCTGGGCGGGGCACCAGATCAGGAGCGGAGGGCATGCGGCTCAGCCGCCTTATTTATTCGCACGCACGCGCACGCCGCGGCGGTCGATGCGCATGGGCAGGACTTGGCCGCCGCAAGCCGCCACGGCAGCTTCGACCCGCGCGCGGGCGTCCGGCTCGATGACCAGCGTGAGGCAGCCGCCGCCGCCCGCGCCGCAAACCTTGCCGCCCAACGCGCCGACGCGTCGCGCACCGGCAATGATGGCGTCAATCGTCGGCGTGGAAATGGTGGGCAGGTTGCGCCGGCGAAATTCCCATTCCTGGCGCACCAGCCGGCCGACCTCGTTCCACTGGCCACGCTCAAGCGCCACATGAACGCGCCGCGCGACGCCGGCAATTTGCTCGAGGTTCCGCCAGACGCGCCGGTCGCCGTTAATGTGCGCTTTGAAGACCTCCCAGTTATTGATTCCCGATTGCCGCGGCTTGCCGGTGTAACAGAGCACGAGGCGCCGCTCGAGCTCGTCGAGATCGACGCGCAGGGCTTCGCGGCGTTCGCCGCCGGGAGCGAGATGAATGGCGCTGGCACCGCCGAAGGCCGGCGGGTAATGGTCCTGCGTGCCCGTGGGCACGCGGATCACGATGGCTTCGGCGTCGCGGCTGATGTGGATCCAGTTCTCCAGACTCATGCCCGCGCCGGTCAGACGGTCGAGCGCGGCGCAGATGGCCACGGCCATGGCGCTCGACCCACCGATGCCCGCGCCGGCGGGCGCCTGGGAATCGGTGGTCAGCACGAGGCCGGTGCGCGGCCGGAAAAAGCGCACCAGGTGAGCCAGCAGCGGCAAGCGGTAGCGCGCAACGCGGTCGAGCGCCTCGAGAGAGGCAAACGATTCCCGGCGGCGCGTGTCCTGCGAGATCAGCACGATCCGTTTGTCGCCGCGCGTGCGCACGGTCCGCGGCGTTTCAATCGCGCAGGAGGCGTAGCGGGTGATGGCGCAGTTCACCGTCACGGCGCCTTCGTGAAAAAGGTACAGCGGCCAGATATCCAGCGTCCCGCCAGCCAGATCCACTCGCGTCGGAGCCTGCGATACGATTCTCAACTTTACTTGCTTCCCTTCTCCCGATAGTCTCGGCCCGCGCGCGGAATCATAGCAGATGGCGGCGCGCGTAGAGCGCGAAACGCGCATGAGAACTTCGTACCCGGTTCCTGTGCTGGAACGATTCCTGCTCGGATTCCAGGGCACTTCCCTGCCGGGCGAGCTGCGCGAGCTGCTCGCACAGGGCCTGGCCGGCGTGGCCATTTTCCCCCGCAATTTCACCAGCCTGGAGGGATTGCGCCGGTTGACCGGTGAAATCCGGAACGCGGCGGGCAGGCCGGTGCTGATCGCCACCGACCAGGAGGGCGGGACGCGCTTTGCGCTGAAAGAGCCGTTCACCGTCTGGCCCACGCCGACTGAGCTTGGGTTGATCAACGATGCGAACCTGGTCGAACGCATGGCGCGAGCCATGGCGCAGGAGCTGCGTGCCGTGGGCTGCAACCTTGACTTTGCTCCCATGCTCGACCTGGCCGTCAATCCTTCGAGCCCGGTCACGCTCGAGCGCAGCTTCGGCGCCGACGCAGGCAAGGTCGCGCGGCTCGGCGTGGCCTTCGTCCGCGGCCTTGCAGCGGAAGGCGTGCTGGCCTGCGCGAAGCACTACCCCGGGCACGGCGATACGCAGGTGGACCCGCACGAGGACTTGCCTGTGTTTCAGGGCGAGATGGCCCGGCTGCGTGGCGTGGAGCTCGTGCCCTTTGCCGGAGCCATCGCCGCGGGCGTGCCGGTGGTTATGACCGCGCACATCCTGCTGCCGAAAATTGACGCAGAGTGGCCCGCGTCGCTTTCGCGAAGGATGCTCACGGGAGTGCTGCGGCAAGAGATGGGCTTTGGTGGCGTGATCCTTGCGGATGACCTGGGCATGGGCGCGATCGCGCGGCGCTACGGCGCCGGCGAAGCGGCCATCGCCGCGTTTCGCGCTGGTACGGACATTGTTGCGCTGTGCCACGATTGGTCTGCCGTGCGCCCGGCCATCGAGGCGGTCGCCAAGAGTTACCAGCGCGGCACGCTCGACGCAGCAGAAGGGCAGACCAGCCACGAACGCACCGAACGCGCTCGTGCGGCGTCGGAATCGGCGCGGCGAGAAACGCCTTCGCTCGACGTCGTGGGCGGCCCCGAGCATCGTGCCCTAGCGGATGAAATTCGCGCACGGGTGGCTCAGGCGGACCGGTGACCGAACAATCCGTGCGGAGGAATCAGACCACAATGCAGATCAGGTCGCGGCGGCGTGAGCCTTGGTCGCGGGGTTTTCTTCGGTGTTCTTCGCGGTGGATTTCTTTTCCGCTTGCACTTTTTCGTGCGCCAGGTGCGGCTCAAAGCAGCGCCGGCAGCGCGCCTCGTACATTCCTGCAGCGCCGACGACGATCAAATCTTCCGAGGCCACCAAGCGCTGCGTGTGCACGGCCGGGTTGCCGCAGCGCACGCAGATGGCTAACAGCTTGGTGATTTCTTCGGCCACGGCGAGCAGGCGCGGAATGGGCTCAAACGGCCGGCCGAGGAAATCCGTGTCCAGACCCGTGACGATGACGCGCTTGCCCGCGTCCGCCAGCTTCGTACAGACTTCGATGAGCTGCTCGCCCAGGAACTGCGCCTCATCGATGCCCACAACTTCGGTGCGCGCTTCCACTTTCTCTATTACCTCGGCCGCGGTGCGTACGTTGTCCGAGCGGATGCCCAGGCCGGAGTGCGAGACGATTTCGTTCTGCGCGTAGCGCTGGTCGATGACGGGCTTGAAGATTTGCACGCGCTGGCGCGCAATCTCCGCGCGGCGCAGCCGCCGGATCAGCTCCTCACTTTTGCCGGAAAACATCGGCCCGACGATTACTTCGATCCAGCCCATGTTGCCTTTCACGATGTCCACGGTTCGGCGCGCCTCCTGCCTTTAAGCTAGCACAACTGGCTGTGGAAATTCACGCCGCGCGGCGCGGTCAGGAGCGGCGGTAAAGCGCGGCGTTGAAGAACGGCGCGAAGGCGTTGATGACGGCGACGCGGAAGGCGTCCTGGCGGGTGATGAGATTGCGGGTCAGGATGCCCCAGGCGCCCTGGGCGTCGCGGATGCCGTGGCCGCCGGCGTAAGCGTCAATCGCGGCGGCGAGTTCAACGCCGTGGTCGAGCACCTGGGCGGCGAGCGGCGCAGGGATCAGGATGCTTCCTGACTGGCCGTAGGCGGCGCGGCCCGAGCCATCGGTGACGTAAGCCCAGTTCTCGAGAAAGACCAGCCGCTCGCCGTCTTGGTCCATCACATCCAAGCCGCCCTCGAGACCGACAAAATACCGCCAGGGCTTGCTGTGCTCGCGCGCCAGGCGCACCAGGGCATCGGCGCGCTGCCGCGCCCCGGCCATCAGCTCGGCGCGTGTAGCGGGTGTGTGGCCAACACCGCTCGCGACCTCCTGCCCCACGACTTCAAACTGCGCGTTGGGGTCGAGGCTCGGGCCGAAAACGGTCAGCGCTTCCCAAACGGCGTTGAGTTTCGGCCGGCGCGTGCTGCCCACCGCGACGTAAATCTTGTCCATAGAAGAACCCTTTTGGAACCACAGATAAACACAGATGAATACAAACGCAAAAGGAGAAAAACATCATCGCAGAAACCGCAGAGGTCATTCTTTCCAGAGCTGCGCCTGTTTCTCGCGGCCGTAGCGCTCGAGCAGGAATGTCTTCAACTCGTCGACGGAGGAAAACACCTGATCGGCGCAGGCCAGCATCCAGCCGCTGACTTCGTCGGGCGATAGCGGGGTCACCAGATACACCGAGATGCCCTGGCGGTACGCCGCGGTGAGCTCGGCCGGAGTGCCGCCGCTCAGCGCGCCGGCGTTTTCCCAGTAGCAGATCAGGTAATCGGCTTTGTTTTCGATCAGGTCCAGGTCGAACTGGATGATCTTGCGCACGACGCGCCGGAAGCGCTCGACATCGGTTTTTTTCCAAGCGCGGAAATTTGCCACTTCCTCGTCGGTCAGATTCTTTTTCCGATCCTCGGCGGGGTCGTAGACGCGGTGGCCGAGCTCTTCGCGAAGGAACGGCGTCAGCTTGCGGCGCCACATCTTGCCGCCGTCATTGGCGAATTCGATTGGACCGCAGAGGTACGCCAGCATCGCCGCGCTTCGCTGTCATTCCGAGGAAGTGGCGCCGAAGGCGCTAGGACCAAGGAATCTCGACCGCCCGGCTGAGATCCCTCGCTCCGCTCGGGATAACACCAAGATTCCGGTTACTTTTTCTGCGCCACCCATTCGACCAGGCCGATCTTCGCCAGGCGATCAAAAAGACCTTCGATGAAGCCTGGAGGCAGCTCGCCGAATTCGGCCGCGACTGCGTCTTCGATCTCCGCCAGCGTACGCTTGCCGTCGGCGAAATTGCCAGCCTCGTAGACGATTAGGTCAAACTGCGAATTCAGATCTTCCTCCGGGAATTTTGCCTTCTGCTCCTGCCACCAGGCGTAGTCGGCGCCCATGGTTTGCTTGAACCACGGGGATGACGGCCCATCGGCAATGGGCCCGATGTATTTCTTTCTCGGAACGCGGAGCATTCCTGCAGGCAGCTTCTCCTCCTCATACGACTCCTGCAACCTGGCACGCGTCGCGAGAATATCCTTCCCCGCGGGAACCATCGCATCCAGCTGTTCCCGCCCGCCGTCTGACATCAGCGCGTTAAGCGAGCGTAGTGCGCGCACCTGTTGCTCGTGGAGAATCATTCTTCGACGCTCGAGCCGGCGCTCAGCTTCGGGCCGCAATCGATCAAACGTCTGCCAGTCCTCCCCTTTGAATGACCCAAGCGGAATCCGCTTCCAGAACCGCGCAGAAGACGTCGCCGCGGGCAAGCCCACAAAGACAAACAAGCGCATCGCGTCCTCGTCGCCAGCGGTGGCAAGCCAGACAGCCGCGGCGGTGGCCAGCACACCGCAGCGGAGTAGCGTGGTGGAATCGGCCCTGTCCGGCGTATCTTCGTTGGTGTGGTGCGTCCAGTCGGGCCAATGGCCGAGCTGCACCGCGGGCACGCGCACGGCGCCGTCGTTGAACATGTCGTGGTCGCTGCCGGCGCTGTACGGCGTCATGCGCCAGTGAAACAGGTTGTGCGAGCCGTTGGGCGAAACCAGGTCGGCCGCCTCCACCTGCTCGGCGACATTTTCAATCAGATCGTTCAGAAACGACGGTAGCGAATCGGGCGTGCGCGAGATGTTCATCCGCGAATTCGTCTTGACCAGGTTTTCACCGACCATGTCCATGTTGATGGCGGCGACGGCGCGGCCGGAAACCTCCGGATGCTTCGTCAGCCAGGCAACCGTGCCGAAATGCTCCGGCACCCAGAGGAAGCGCAGGGTGCGCTTGAGCGGCGGGATCTTTTTCTGCTCGAGCAGCGTTTTCACCGTGCGCGCAATCTCGACAAGCGACGCCGAGCCGGAGGCATTGTCATTGGCGCCGAACTTGTAATGATCCAGGTGCGCAACGACAATGATTTCCTGGGAAGGATCGTTGCCGCGCAGATACGCGCTGGTAACCTCGAGCGCGCCGGAATGCAGCTCTGCATCTACCTTCGCGCGCAGTCGCAGCGTGCCGGCGGCCACTAGCGGCCGCAGCCTGGCCCACTGGCGGTGTGAAATCTGGAAGCCGAATCCGGCTTTGTCTTTCTCCTCCGCCTGCACCCAGAGACCATTGTAGCGCACCAGGTCGGGATGCTCCGGGCGATCGTTCGCCGCGGGATAAATCACCACGCCCAGCGCGCCGCGGCGGATCACCGCCTCGCGGTGGACCGCGCCGGCATAACCCGAGGCAAAAACGATCCTGCCGCGCACGTCTTTGCCTTCGTAGCTGGCGGGATCCGTCCCGCGGCCTACGTCTACGGCTTCGCCGCGCCATTCCCCGCCGTTTGAGAGCGTCGAAAGACACACGGGCTGGTCGGAAAAGCGGCAGAGACGCTCGCGAAACGGCGCGTCGGTCCACAGCTCACCTTCGCGCACCGCCCAGGCCATCGGGCCGACATGAGTCGAATAGCGCGTGTGGCCGTCGGAAGGAAACCTCTCGACTTCGACATCGGTGATTCCGTAGCTGTGCAGCCGCGTAAGCACCCATTCGCGGGCCTGGGTGAAACCCGGGCTGGCCTGGATGCGGTGGAACTGGCTGATGCCGCGGATGTTGTCGAGCGCGCGCTCGCCGGAATACTCCGTGGCGATGGCGTCGAACAGCGGCTGCGAAACCACGTATTTGGGCGACGAGTCTGCGCCGGTCTGCGGCCCGGACGCGGCCCTGGCCAGAAGGAAGAGGAAACACAGCGGAAACAGCCGAAGCGCACGGCTCATCAGGAGTCAACCCCCTGGGCTGGAATGAGGCGGGCGGACTCTAGCACGACGCGGTGCGCCGCGCAAAGCGAACCGGTTGCCGGAAGCGCGGCGCCGGAATGAAATCCAGAGGAAAGAATGGAGCGGCCGAGGGGACTCGAACCCCCGCCTACAGCTTGGCAAGCTGTCGTACTACCCCTATACTACGGCCGCTTCGGGGTGAGCTTGCTTTATAGCATGGCGCTGCCGGCCCGTACAAGGGCCCCCGGCGCGAAGCACCTCTACGCCGCAATCCCGACGGCGCTGCACGACAAGGATCTCAAAAAGCAGCCCTAGGCTAGTTGACCTGCATCACGCGCGTCGCCCTAACCACGGGCGACTTCTTTTGACGTTCTGCGAATTTGGCGGCCTTGCCCCGGTCGGTATAGACGCGGGCGAACTTCTCGCCGTCGTGGTAATACACGGTCACTTGCCAGTGCCGATGCTTGCGCCGCTTGTCTTTGCCCAGCTTGGTCCTTTTTCTTTTCTTCACGCGTCCCTGCCAGGGGGCTAATTTCTCCCGGGGCTCACCGGCCAATATGGCAATTTCAGCGATGCCGCGCAAGTGGCAAGTTAGGGGGTAACTTTACAGATATAAACCGGAGGCGGCGGCAGGCGCGACCCCGCAGGAAAGGCTATTGAACCGCTGCGGCCGCGGTGGTATTGTGCGCGTCGTTCCCCCCACAAGGAGCGGATTCGCGTGCGGAATGCCGTCAACTGGATCCTTGTCGGCTGCGGCGGTCTGCTGATCGCTGCAGAAGTCCTGCTGGGCGCCGCGACAGGGTTTGATCTGGCACTGATGGGCGTCAAGCAGGCGGAAATCCTGAAGGCCGAAGGAGACGCGCAGGCCCGCGTCACGCGCGCCAATGCCGAAGCGGAGGCTATCCGCCTGGTTTCCACCGCGGCCGAGAGTCATTTCAAGGAGCGCGCAGAAACGATGCGGCGGCTGGAAGTGCTAGACAACACGCTAGGCCAGAACACGAAATACATCGTACCGTCAAACTCTACGCTGGTGAACGCCCTGGGGCTGGATGCGGCCGCGCCTCTTGTGGCCAAGAAAACCCACAGCTCTCTGGGCGATGCGGCAACGCCTCCTCCGGCTGTTCCTTCGTCGCCGGCTGGGCGCTCCTGAATACACCGTCGGTGAAACGGACGCGGGCGAATCCCATTGACTTCGGCGCGGCGGATACCTAAGGTTCGTCCAACGGTGGACCGCACGGACCGATCTCCGTTCAAGCAGATCTCTCTGCTCGTATTTTTCGCCGGAGCCGCCGTGGCCGCGCTGCTCTGGCTGCTCGAGCGCCACCTGGTCGCCCACCCGCCCGCGGTTGCGCTGCTCGCGGCGCGGTGGGTGGCCGTGGCCGGGCTGCTCGGGTACGC
>Ga0099828_10003293_pt1 | contig 11271 bp, 13 predicted proteins | sample CZO8metaG_2_FD_79338 | JGI IMG/M metagenome (GOLD analysis project Ga0099828, IMG submission 79338) | Vadose zone soil microbial communities from the Eel River Critical Zone Observatory, Northern California, USA - CZOApr15con2H1.8 metaG | ecosystem: Environmental > Terrestrial > Soil > Vadose...
ACCCCTCGCCTGCTCGCGAAGTGCGGGAGCGCCGTCGAAGTCCCCGGCAAGCAGCAGATCGAGGACCCTGCGCTCGCCCGTGTCAAGCGGGCGCGCACCACCGGCCATACGGACAGTTTGCCGACCATGGCACCGCACTCATCTCGGCAGAATCGGGCGTGGCCGCGACGGCAGTCCAGCTCTACCACGGGTCACAGATTGCAGGTCGCTGGATCGCGGCCTCAGAGGACCGCTCGGCCCTGGTTACGGCGGCCGCCAGGTCCGAAAGTTATCTGGTCTTGGACGGTTGCCCGGTCCGGGATGCTGTACCTCCACGGCACCGGCCTTGCTGGCCCTGGATGGGAAACCAGCCCAGCGCGGACGGGCGCCAACTGTCGTAACGTAGCTGGCCAGCAAGGTAAGGCGCCCCGAGCAGGACTCGAACCTGCGGCCTACTGCTTAGGAGCTATCCGGGGCCCGACGCTGTAGCTACCAGGAAAAACCCAGGTGGGCGCGAACTGCTGTAGGCCAAGTTATCTGGTCATCAAAAATCTCCGCCGCGGCGGGCCGCCGCCGCGGCGCGCACTCCCGTCGCCCCGCGCGCCGCTACGGTCTCGGGCGCGTCCCCCCATCCGTTACCCGGGAGTGAACATCTCCGCTGTGCGCTACGCGCTCGCGCGGCGACAGATCGCCTGACACTCCGGTGATCGCTGCTCGGCCACCGGAACGGACGGCGGTAACGACCACCCGTATGTCACCTCGATCGGGCGCTCCCCGGCAAACGTCGAAGACTCGCCGGCGCCGTCGCGCTCCGTGGTCGGTCATCGGCGCCAGGACGCACACCAGATCCGCCGTTCGGTGCGGCCAGCAATGGTCCGTATTTGGCCCGCGCTCGCGCGCCATGACGATCGTTCGGTGCCGCCGGTGGCCGCTCGGTGTTCGTCGACTGAGGTGCGCAGATCAGTTCTTCTGCGCCTGGCTGGTCGCCGGCGCTGTCGTCTGGAGCGGCGGCGATGGTGTTCTCCCCCCGGCTGGGGAGGATGTCGTTACCGGTGATTGTGCCGGGGTCACCCCCGGTTGAGGCAGTGCCGGCTCATGAGTTCGCCGGGGCCGGCGTGGGTTTTTTGCCCGGCTGGCGGCGGCGCTTGTCCCGTGCGTAGATGACCCCTGGCTTGCCGTCGCCGGAGCTGCGGCGGTCCAGCTCGAACAGCGTGGTCGCGGCCATCAGATCGCTGAGCTTTGCGTACCCATAGTTGCGGGAGTCGAAGTCCGGGCGCTGCTTGGTGATGATCTGGCCTACGGATGCGAGCGGGGCCCAGCCGTCATCGTCGGAGGCCGCTTCCACGGCGTTACGCAGCTGGTTCACCAGGGCGGTGTCTCCCTTGAGCTGCGCGGCGGAGGTGCGCGGGGCCGGCTTGAGCACCGCGCCTGCGGGCGTGGCAGCGCTCTCGGTATAGGTGAGGTTCTCGATGTAGATGAACTTGTCGCACGCCGCGACGAAGGGTTTAGGCGTCTTTCGTTCGCCGAACCCGTACACGGTGAGGCCGGACTCGCGGATTCGTGCGGCCAGGCGGGTGAAGTCGCTGTCGCTGGAGACGAGGCAGAACCCGTCGAAGCGCCCCGAGTACAGCAGGTCCATCGCGTCGATGACCATCGCCGCGTCGGTGGCGTTCTTGCCGCTGGTGTAGGCGAACTGCTGGATGGGCTGGATCGACTGGGCGAGCAGCTGGTCTTTCCAGCCTTTCAGGCTCGTGCCGGTCCAGTCGCCGTAGGCACGCTTGACGTGGGCGGTGCCGAACTTGGCCACCTCGGCCAGCAACGCCTCAGCGATCGCTGGCTGCGCGTTGTCCGCGTCGATGAGCACCGCGAGCCTGGCGGCGTTCTCGCTGACCATGCTGCTCCTCCTTATCCCGGATGCTACTGGGCAGGAGGCGGCCGGCAATGTCAGCCAGGTGCGCCGGCTCGCTCGATCTCCGTCAGGAGCGGGCCCTGACCAGCACGCCACCCGCTTGCCGCCGGCGTCCTCCCTCCGGTCGTCAGCGACCGGGCCGCAGATCCGCGTTGCCCCAGGCGGTCGCATCCAGATCTGGACATGGCGTTGGCAATCGGCCCCAATGCCAGGATGGCCAGCATGGGCGAGGCGGCAGCGCCGGAAACCGGGACGATCATGTTGGACTGGAGCAGCTGGGTGCCGTGGCCGCGTGTGGCTATCGACAACCGCGGCGGCGCGGCGTCCTTATCCCGAACGAGATCCCCGGCGCCTACGAGGTGAAACGCGCCGGTCACGAAGATGAGCAATGCCTGTATATCGGCAAGGCTGGCAACCTGCGCTCCCGCATCCGGCAGTGCCTGGTGAAGGGCAACGGCCCGCACCCGGGCGGGAAGCTTATCCGCGAGGGTGAGGACGTGTCCAGTTTCCTTGTTCCGACAGCGGGGTTCACCCTCAGTGACGCACACTCAGTTGATCTCGCGCCTGGAGCCGCCTGGACGCCAGCCACGAGATGCTGGCGGCCGTGCATGGCGCTTTTGAATGGTCGTTCTGTCGCGCTTGGTGTCTGCCGTCACTCGCTCGACAGGTGAGACCACTGGGTTGGGTTGGCTGCAAGAACGAGGAACACCACCGGGGCCCGGAGTGGCCCAGCGGCACGGCCGGGTTATGCTGCCGCACCGGGTGGGCGGCGGGGTCATTGCCGTTTGGCGAACTCTACTTCCATGGCCGGGATCGTGGCCGCCAGGCCGGAACGCCGCACCGGTATGCCTCGTACTGCGCGCCGAATCGGCGGGCCAGGGCCGGCTCCTCGTACCAGCGGGCGAACGAGGCGACGGTGACCCAGACGACGGCGGCGTAGCCCAGCAGCACGGGCTGGCCCAGCGCGAGTGCCTGCCCGGTGATGGCGGCCACGACCGCCAGGTATATCGGGTTGCGGACATGCCGGTAGAGGCCGCCGATCACCAGGCGCTCGGCCGGGGCGAGGGGGGCGGGGGTGCCGTGGCCTTCGGCAACGAAGCGCGCGAACGCCTGGACCAGCACAATGGCACCCAGGATGAGCATGGTCAGTCCGGCCGCGCGCACTGGCGCCCAGTGGGCCAGCGGCCCGCGCACCCGCCAGCGGGTCAGCCACCAGGGGACCAGGCCCGCCACGACCCCGGGCGCGATTGCGAAGAACAGCGCGCTGCCTGCGACGGCTGTGGGCCTTTGCATGCTGGCCTCGTTCAGGCGGTTTGCCGGGCCGCGGCGCGCCGCGCTAGCCCGGCGATGAGGTGAGCGGTTCGCTCCGGCTGGTCCAGCATCACCCAGGTGCGGCTGCCGGGGACCAGCTCGACCCGTGCGTTGGGGAGGATGGCAGCCAGCCGGCGGGCGTGCTCGGCGGGGAAGAACTTGTCGTCGGCAGCCCAGGCCAGCAGCGCGGGCTTGGTGAAGGCGGCCAGCTCGGCGGCGATCTGGTTCATGAAATCGTCGTCGCCCAAAGCCGCGGTGAGCCGCCGCAGGTCGCGCCGCACGCCCTTGTCGGCGAAGTACGCGGCGACCCACTGGTCGATCAGGTCATGCGGCAGATCGCCGTGGGTCAGCCAGCCGTACGCGGTCGGCAGGGAACGGGCCGGCCTGGCCTTCAGCAAGGCGAGCAGCGGGGTGAGCGTCCCCGTGCGTGCGGCAGCGATGAGCGGCCGGAACGGCTTCGGCGGGAAGTTGTCGAACGCGTCGCCGGTGGCGAGCACCAGCCCGCCGAGCCGCCCGGCGTGGCGTGCCGCAACCACCTGCGCGACAGCGGCCCCGCTGTCGTTGCCGACCAGGGTGACGTCGCTGAGGTCCAGCGCGTCGAGAAAGCCGGCGACCAGGCGGCCAAGCCCGGCTGCCGTCAGGTCGGCGCCGGGCCTCATCGGAGCCGGGTGCGCGCCAAACGGCAGATCCGGGACCAGGCAGCGGAACTCGTCCTCGAGCAGGTGCACGACGGGGTCCCACAGGTGGGCGCCCATCAGGTAGCCGTGCAGGAACACCACCGGCGCACCGGCGCCGGATTCCTGGTAGTGCAAGGTGCCGTGGGACAGTTCGACGTGGGACATGGCTCCTCCAGTGGTTCGCTGCGGTAACATACAAGCAGTCTGTACTAGAATTACATACAGGCAGTACGTATGACAAGGGCGGCGACAGGCGTATGACCAGGACCAAGCACGATCTGCGCTCCGAGGCGACCCGGCGGCTGCTGGTGACTGCTGCGCGCGCGCTGTTCGGCGCGCGCGGTTACGCCGGCGTGGGCACCGAGGAGATCGTGCGGGCGGCCGGGGTGACCCGCGGCGCCCTGTACCACCAGTTCCGCGACAAGGCCGGCCTTTTCGCCGCCGTGGCCGAGGAAGTCGAGGCCGAGATCGCCGAGCGGATCGCGGCGGGCGCGGCCGGAGCCGCGGCCGACCCAGTGGAAGCACTGCGAGCCGGCGCGCAGCTCTTCCTCGATGCCTGCGCAGAGCCCGAGGTCGAGCGGATCATCCTGCTCGACGCCCCCGCCGTCCTCGGCTGGGAGGCGTGGCGGGACCTGGCCGGCCGCTACGGTCTCGGCCTGGTCCAGCTCGCGCTGCAATCGGCGATGGACGCCGGCGCGATCGTTCCGCAGCCCGTCGCCCCCCTCGCCCACGTCCTCATCGGCGCACTCGACGAGTGCGCACTCTACGTCGCACGAGCCGAGGACCGGCCGACGGCGCGGGAGGAGTGCGCCGCGATCTTTGACCAGATCTTGCGCGCCATCACCCCGGACGCCTGATTGGCCACCACCGCCTCGATCACGACGGACCGCATTGCGGCCCACCATGGCTTCCCATCTGCTTGGCACCGCGCTCGGGCAACGAACCTGCCCCGGCTAGAAGTGCCATATGCAATGCGATGCTTGTGCAGCAGAAGACAGCACAATGGAGACAGCGCCAGAACTGGCTGTTCTGTGCCGCTCGGCCACAGCAAACTCGCCAACTGCAGGCAGCGCAGAGTCGGCGGTCGGGAGCGTACTCAGAGTGGTCCGTATGCGGGTGCCGCGGTTACGTGGCGTAACTGCCACGGCGGTCCTACCGTGAGGTTCTCATCATTGCTGGGGCCGTCGGCTGGCCCTGCCTTCCGGGTCTCAGCCCGACCCTGGGAGGTACCCGATGATCGCCATCGACACTCCATCCACTGTCCTCGTCCCCGCCGAGCCGACATTCACCGGCCCGGAACGTCTGGCGCTCGGCAGGTTCCTGGCCGGTTACAGCGGGCTGACCCGCGAGGCCTACGCGCTGGACCTCGGCCAGTTCGCCGGCTGGTGCCGTCAGCATCACCTGCGCCCGTTCGAGGTGCGCCGCGCTGACATCGAGTGCTTCGCCCGGGACCTGGAGGCCAGAGGCCGGGCCCGTGCGACGGTTACACGCCGCCTGTGCACGATCGCCGGGTTCTAGCGCTACGCCGTCGAGGAAGAACTCCTTGATCACTCACCAGCGGCGCATGTCCGCCGGCCGCGGCTGGATTATGAGTCGCGTGCAACCGGCCTGGACCGCAACGAAATCGGCGCTCTTCTGGTCGCGGCCGGGCTGGGCTCACCGGCCGAGCACGCCCTGATCTCGTTGCTCGCGCTGAACGGGCTGCGAGTGTCGGAGGCCACCGGCGCCGACATCGAGGCGATGGGTCTGGAACGCGGGCACCGCACCCTCACATCACGCGCAAAGCCGGCAAGGTCGTCACCATCCCGCTCGCGCCGCGCACTGCCCGGGCGAGCGTTGCGAGGGGCCGATCCTCCTCGACGACGATGGCCGGCGGCTGGACCGGCACGGTGCGGGGCGCATCGTCCGCCGGGTCGCGCGGCGCGCCGGGATCGGCAAGCCAGTCGGGCCGCACACCTTGAGGCACGCGTTCACCGCGGTTTCGACGCCGGCGTGCCGCTGCGGGACGTGCAGGAGGCCGCCTCGCACGCTGACCCGCGGACCAGTATGCGGTACGACCGGGCCCGCACATCGCTCGACCGGCACCCAACCTACATTGTCGCCTGGCCGGAGCCGGCCAGGCGGGAGGCCGGACCACCGTCCGTTCAACGCGCGCCACACTGGATGGAAGCCGGGCTCAGGCTCTCCCGGCCGTACTGTCCTACCGCTGTGCTACCGTCATGTCATGGCAGTCCGCAAGAAGCGCTCCATCTCGATGCCCCCCGAGCTGGATGCCGAGATAGCCGCCGCCGCCGAGCAGGCGGGGATGAGTTACAGCGCGTGGCTGGCCGACACCGTCCGCAAGGAATTCACCATCCGGGCGGGCCTGGCCGCCGTCAGCCAGTTCGAGCGCGACCACGGCGCGTTCAGCGCCGCCGAGAGCGCCGACGCCGACGAATGGGCCGCCCAGGCGATCCAGCGGGCCGGCCACGCCGGAGCCGGTTCCGGGCGCCGGACTGCCTGATGGGCGTCACCTACGACACCGGCGCGCTCATCGCCGCCGACCGAGGCGAGCGCCGCATGTGGGCCCGCCACCGCGCCCTGCTGGTGCGCCGCGAGGTGCCGGTAGTCCCCGCACCCGTCGTGGCCCAGTCCTGGCGCGGAACCAGCCGCCAGGCCCTTTTAGCGCGGCTGTTGTCCGGCTGTGACATCGAGGCCCTCGATGACGGCCAGGCCCGCTCCGTCGGCGCCCTCGCCGCCCGCACCGCGACTACTGACATCGTCGACGCGTGCGTCGTCGAGGGCGCCCTGCGCCGCCGCGACCTGATAGTCAGCTCCGATGAAGGCGACCTCCAGTCCATCGCATCCGCGGTCAGCCGCCGCCTCGAGATCGACCGCCCCTGACCCCCTGCCCGGAAGTCAGCCGATCAGATCCTGGCGGGCGACAGGCGCACATTCTCCGACCTTGTCGCCGACGCGTGATTCACACGCACTCGAACGCTGATATGCGCGCAGCGCTGTTGCGGGGCATTGTGGTCCGGGCCGGGCGAGCGTTGGTCGTTCTGCGCGGCCGCGGATTATTGGTCAGGTGTTCAGCTTGTCCCGTTCGGCCCTGGGCAGGCGGGCCACCACCAGCTCGTAGGAATGATCGATCAGGTCAGGCAGTTCATCCTGGGGTACCGAGCCGTCGAGTGTGACTGTGTTCCAGTGCCGCTTGCTGAGGTGGCAGCCGGCGGTGATCGCGGGATACCGGCGGCGCAGCCCGGCCGCGAGATCCGGGTCGCATCTGAGGCTGACGCTGCCGGGCGCCGGGCCCAGCGTCACCAGCGCGAACATCTTGCCGGCGACCTTGAACACCGCCACCTCATCGCCGAACGGGTAGTCCTCCGCCGATCCTGGCCTGGCGCTGCACGCCGCGATCACCCGGTCTCGCAGTGAATCGGTCATCACCTGCTCACCTGCCCGCCCCGCACGCCCCGGCCTGCTGCCAGTCCCGGGACGGGTAGACAGCGGGCCTGCGGCAACGGCGGCACCGGGTCAAGGCTCGCTTGGCCCCGCACGGCCCGGCTACGGGGTGATCTTCCACAGGTCTGAGGCCTGCTGAACGAAGGCCGGCGCCGATAGGCGCATCTTGCCGGCGCACGCGCGGATCACAGCAACCGCAGCAGCCAGCGCGTACCACCAGAAGTCGTCGGCCTGCCACCAGGCCACCTCGCCGGGCAGATCCGGCTGGATCCCGCCACGGGCTGACGCGCTGGCCGGGATCGCGAACTGGATCTTGCGGTTCTCCCGGCCCTGGAACTTGCACTCGCCCAGGTATTTCTCGCGCAATCCCGGATAAGAGACGGGATCGTCCCGCCCGACGCCGGCCACCTCCAGCGCGCCGGCCGACAGCCGTATGAACACCTCTGCTGGGGACGTGTCGTGACGAGGATGCAGCTCCTCGATGGCAGCCGCTAGATCGAGCACGTCCTCGCCTCGCGCCAGGCCGGACAAGAGCGCCGAACAGCCTCAGCACCGTCCTGATCCGTCGGACCCTTCCTGGCCATACCGAAAACCCTATGCCCAGGCCCAGCCAGATCCCGGGTCATCACCGAGCGCGGCCAACGGCCGAGAACATGAACCCGCACCTCACCGCCGGTCGGAGCGGCGAGGACGAACGAGCTGGACGCCGACGAGCGGCGACAGATCATCGGGAGCGAGGAAGGGTTCCGTTCGCGCTGTTGGTGAAGGGTCGGGGGTGTTCCCCGGTTCGTGGCTGGCGGAGTGGTCTCGCAAGCACCCATTCGGCGTCTCGCCATGTAGCCGGCGGGACAACCATGACCATGTGTCCGGGGACCGGGCTGCTCAGTCAGAAGGGCGCGGCCTGGTGGCCGGCTCATGCCGCATGAGCGAGCGTGCCCGGGGTCTGGTGACCCCCCTCCTGGTCTGCGGGGCATCCTGGCGGTCAGGTTGCCGCGCTGGTGTGCGGCATCGTGGCGGGTGTCCCGGTGGCCTGTTCGGCGAGCAGGTGGTAGGCGCGGGTGAGCAGCTTGCGGGAGATCGCGATGGTGGCGATCTTCTTGCCGCGGCGCCTGGCGATGGCCTGGTAGCTGGCGGCGAACTCCGGGGAGCGCTTGGCGGTCTGCGCTGCCTGGTTCAGGACCCACCGCAGCCACGCCGAGCCTTGCTTATCTGTGCCTCCGGGCGGCTGTCAACCAGTCGATCAGCTGCGGGCCGTTGCCGCAGGACGTAGGTGGCGGAGGCGGGGGCCGCGCGGTTTCTGGCGGGCAGGCCCCCCTGGGGCCCGGCCCGTAACTGTCCCGCGGAGGGCTGGCAGAGGCTCCGTTGTCAGAGGGCGGCCGAAGGCCGTCGCGCAGCGACCGTGGCCCTTGACGGCGGAGGGGCCAGCCCGCACAATGCGCGGCCCCCGGTTCCGCCGCCGGCCATGCCGCGAGCGTGGAACCGCGGCTGCGGGGGGGCCGATTACATGGTGGTTGTCCCTTCAGGGATGGTCCGGTAATCCGCGGGTGGAGCGCCCAGGCTTATCTCGGTGCACGGCGGCCGGTGCGCCACCGGCGACATGATGGTGATGGGGTGCCTCCGGGCATGGGGTGCGGCTGCTCAATCTTGGACGGCTGTCCAGGCCAGATGGCCCGGCAGGCAGCAGGGCTTCGGGAGCCAGCCGCAGGTCATCAGCTGAACGGGCGCAACCCGCGGACCTTCCGGACGCCGGGGAAGGGGTTCATGGTCAGGTGGCTGGCTGCCAGGCCTCATCGCCCAGGTCGCGCAGCGTGTGGTAGCAGCGGCGGGCCAGCTTGCGGGCGACGGACAGCAGCGCGCGCTGGCCATCGATCCGGTGGAGTTTGAGTTACCTGGTGCGCTGGGATGGGTTGATGACGGCGCCGCTATGCGATGAGCGCGATCTTCCCGGTGGTGTGGCTGCTCATACTCGCGCGGTGGGCGGCGACGGCATCGGCGAGTTGGAAGGTCTGGGTCACGAAGACGTGCAATGTCCCCTCCTGGGCGAGCCGCGCAAGTTCCAGGCGAGCATCGTTGCGGATCTTGGTGCCTGGCTCCGCGCCCGGCGCGCCACCGAGAACCTTGATCCCGGCCGCCAGCTGCGCCTGACCGCCACGATGGTGGCGATCCGCGCCTGGTCCGCAACAAGTGCGAGCGAAACGTCGATCGCCTCATCGGTGCCGACCAGGTCCAGCGCGGCGTCGATCCCGCCGGGCGCGGCGGTGCGGACCCTCTCAGCCAAGCCGTCGCCAGACGCCACGAGCACGGCGCCGAGCTTGCGGAAAAAGCCGTGCTGTGCCGGGCTGGCCGTGGCCACCAGCGTGGCCCCGCGAGCGGCCGCGAGCTGGACCGCCATGACGCCGACACCGCCAGCGGCGCCATGAATCAAGACCGTGTGCCCTCGTCCACGCCGGTTGCGGTCAGGGCGTGCCAGGCGGTCACGTCGGTGAGCATCAGCCCGGCGGTCTGCGCCAAGTCCAGCGCGGGCGGTTTGGGAACCAGAGCCTGAGCAGGCGCCACCAGCTCAGCTGCATAGGCGCCGGGCACCCGGAATGTAATCACGTCATCGCCCGCCAAGACCGATCGCATCAGGCCCGGCCGCCACCACCATGCCCGCCGTCTCCGAACCGGGCCGGATCGGCAGCCGCGCAGGATCGGCACCGAATGGCCCCGGTGTAGGACTTCCATTCGACCGGATTCACGCCCGCGGCCCGGACCTTGATCCGGACCTCTGAGCCCGGCTGGCAGTGGGCGGCTTGCAGGCGCCGGGACTCTTGCGCTGCGGCTTACCCCGAGGATCAGCGATTTCTTGGACGATACTCGTTCCCCGCCCTTCCGAGGAACTCGATGAGCTGGCCGCGGCCACCGCAGGTCAGGCGGAACCCCTGTGCGCGAGGGGGGGCCAAGGTATCTGGTCTATCGACGCTGTAGCCAAGCCGCCAGCAGCGCCGATGCCGGGAAAGGACCAGATCAGACGTCGCGTGACACCCTGGGCGCGAGTCAGGCCGATGACCTACTACCTGGCAGAGCCCCTTACGGCGGAGCTGACGATTGACCAGATAGAGCCACTATATCGATCATGCTAGCGATTTTTGGTTAGCGCCCCGAGCGCGACTCGAACGCGCGACCTACTGCTTAGGAGGCAGTTGCTCTATCCGCTGAGCTATCGGGGCCAGGCACGGGCGGATCATCAGCCCAGGCCAAGCTTAATGGTAGCCACCGGGTCGTTCGAGGCGCGTGCTCGCGGCGTATGCACTCGGCTGGCTGGCCGGCCGCCGTAGGGTGAGACGAGCCCGGCGGGCCGAAGCCTTCCGGTGGACCGAGGGCCTAAGGAGCGAGCGCGGTGCAGGTCCAGGACGTGATGACGCAAGCCACGGTCACCGAATCCCCCTCCGACAGTCTGCGTTCGGCGGCTGAGCATATGTGGCGGCAGCAGACGGGCTCGCTGCTGATCACCGACGACGGCCGCCTGACCGGGATCATCACCGAGCGGGACGTCCTGCGCGCAGTCGCGCTTGGCGCCGATCCGGACCGCTGCTCCGTTGACGAGGCGATGACCGCCGAGGTATTCACCGTGCCGCCCGACATGCCGTTGCAGGAAGCGGCCAGGGAGATGGCCACGCGCTGGATTCGGCACCTGCCGATCGTCAAGGACGGGCGCCTGCTCGGCGTGGTCAGCATGCGCGACGTGACGGGCATCTTCGCCGCGCTCGCACCGGGGGATGTCAGCGTGGAGCATGAGTTCGACCAGCTGGTGCGGGAGCGCCGGCTGGCCCGCATCGAGCACGGCGACCTCGACTAGGCCCGGCTTCATGATCCCGGGGATTTCTCAGCTTGGGTTCAAGGGGTCGTCGCAACCTGGCTGGTAGCGGCTTGATCCGCTGACTGCTGAGGTTACCTGTGTCCGGGGTGCCG
>Ga0099828_10003295_pt1 | contig 11267 bp, 8 predicted proteins | sample CZO8metaG_2_FD_79338 | JGI IMG/M metagenome (GOLD analysis project Ga0099828, IMG submission 79338) | Vadose zone soil microbial communities from the Eel River Critical Zone Observatory, Northern California, USA - CZOApr15con2H1.8 metaG | ecosystem: Environmental > Terrestrial > Soil > Vadose...
CGCGTCGCGCAACTGCTGGCGCGCCTGGGCCGCGGCGCCGGCGAAACGTGGATCTCGACTTTCCACTCGTTCTGCGCGCGGCTGCTGCGCCGCGAGGCACCCCGGTTGGGGCTGCGCCGCGACTTCGCCATCTACGACGAAGAGGATCAGGCGGCTGCCGTCAAGCTGGCCCTCAGCCAGCTAGGTTCCGGAGAAACAAATGTCCCGGTGCGCGGCTTGCTCGAACGCATCAGCTTTGCCAAAAACCACGGGCTCTCTCCCGAGCAGTTGGCCGCTGAAGCCCACGACGAACGGGCTCGCGCCACAGCGACGGTCTTTGAAGTCTACGAGAGAATTCTCCGCTGGGCCGGCGCGCTCGACTTCGACGACCTCCTGCTCCGCGCCGTCGAGGTGCTGCGGCGTTTCGACGACGCTCGCGCCGTCTGGAGCGAGCGCTTCCGCTACATCCTGGTGGACGAATTCCAGGACACCAACCGCATCCAGTACGAGCTGCTGCGCCTGCTGGCTGGCGAGCGGCGCAACCTCTGCGTGGTGGGCGATGAGGACCAGTCCATCTATGGCTGGCGCGGCGCCGACGTCGGCAACATGCTCGGATTCGCCGAGGACTTCCCCGGCGCGAAAGTTGTCCGCCTCGAGCAGAACTACCGCTCGACGCAAAAGATTCTGGACGCCGCGGGCAGCGTAGTCGCGAAGAACGTTCATCGGCTGGGCCACACGCTGACCGGGACCCGCGGCGAGGGCTCCAACCTCAAGTTCTACGAGGCCCAGGACGCAGCCGCAGAGGCCGAGTACGTGGCCGGGCAGATCTTCCAACGGCTGCGCCGCGATCCGGGGGCGCGCGTCGCCGTCCTCTATCGCACGAACTCTCAATCGCGCGCGTTTGAGGAGGCGCTGCGGCGCGTGACCCTGCGCTACCGCGTCCTGGGCGGCTTCAGCTTCTACCAGCGGGCCGAGGTCAAGGACGCGCTGGCCTACGTGCGGCTGGCGATCAACCCGGACGACGACGTGGCCCTGCTGCGCGTGCTGAACACGCCGCCTCGCGGCATCGGTAAAGCCACCGTGGAGACGCTGCGCGCGCTGGCCCAAGAGCAAGGCGGCTCGCTGTGGGCCGCTATCGGCGAAATCATCGAATCGGCCGCCACCGGGCGCGCTCTGGCGCCGCTGAAGGGTTTTCGCGAACTCATTGAAAGCTTGACCCGTGAGCGCGAAGCGCTTCCTCCGGCACAGTTCCTTCGCCTGGTGCTCGACTGCACTGGTTACCTCGACATGCTCGCGCAGCGCGAGTCGGCTGAAGACGCCGCACGCGTCGAGAACCTGGAAGAATTGGTGAATGCTATCGCTGAGAGCACGGAGCGCGACGAGGCCCTGGCCGATCTCCTCGACCGCGCGGCGCTGGTGAGCGATGCCGATGATTACGACGAGCGCGCCCTGGTCACGCTGCTGACGCTGCACAGCGCCAAAGGGCTGGAGTTCGACCACGTTTTCCTGACGGGCCTGGAAGAGGGCGTCTTCCCGCACAGCCGTTCGAGCAACCGCGAGGAAGAGCTCGAAGAGGAGCGGCGGCTCTGCTACGTGGGGATGACGCGCGCCCGCGAAACGCTCACGCTGACCCGCGCGGTGTACCGTCGCATCTACGGGAACGAGCGGCTGCAGAGTTCCCTACCCTCGCGCTTCCTGCGCGAGATCCCCGGCGAGCTGGTGGACACCGCGGAAGGCTCGCTTGCCGAGGCGGGCGCGACGCGCCGCTACGAGCCGGACTGGGAATACTCCGGGCGGAGCGCCGCGAACGCGCTGATCGGCCAGCGCGTGCGGCATCCCACCTACGGCCTGGGAACGATTATCGCGGTGGATGGCGAGGGCGACGACCGGAAGCTGACCGTGAGCTTCACCGACTACGGCACGAAGAAACTGCTCGACCGCTACGCGCATCTCGAGTGGGCTTGATGGCAGGCGCAAGCGACTGCTCCACGGAGGTTGCGCAGCGGCGCGGGGCAAGGTAGAGTCTGCACGTCTTGTGGGTGGGCGACGGTGGGCTCCCAGCTTTTCCGCACCAAGAGCATCGATCAACTGATGGCCGGCGCCGAGGACCCCGCGCGGCGGCTGAAGAAGACCCTGGGCGTACTGAGCCTGACCGCTCTGGGCATTGGGGCTATCATCGGGACCGGAATTTTCGTCTTCACCGGCACCGCCGCCGCGGGCGAAGTGGTGAAGTACCCGTCCTTTCTGAAGGCGCCGCTGCTGGACGTTCTACTGCACGGGAAGCACGCGCTGATCACAGGACGCCCAGGGGCCGGCCCGGCTATTGCCCTTTCCTTCTTTCTGGTCGCCATCGTGTGCGGCTTTGCGGGGCTGTGCTACGCCGAACTCGCCTCCATGATCCCGATCGCCGGCAGCGCCTACACCTACACGTATGCCACGCTGGGCGAGCTGGTGGCATGGATCATCGGCTGGGACTTGGTGCTCGAGTATGCGGTCTCGAACATGGGCGTAGCCGTCGGTTTTTCCGAGCATGTGAACAAGTTATTGCAGGGCTTTGGGTTTCAACTGCCGCCTGCGCTTTCGGCCCCGGCCTACAGCCCGGCGAGCGGTTGGGCCTGGCACTTCAACGTGCCCGGATTCACCATCGTGATGCTGCTTACGGTGCTGCTGGTGATCGGCATCCGCGAATCCGCCGAGGCCAACAGCACGATGGTCGGAATCAAGCTGATCGCGATCCTGGTTTTCGTGTTTGCCGCGACGAAACACGTGGACACCAACAACTGGCGCCCCTTCATGCCCAACGGCTGGCAAGGCGTGCTGACCGGCGGCGCGATCGTCTTTTTTACCTACATTGGCTTTGATTCGGTCTCGACCGCCGCCGAAGAATGCCGTAACCCAAAACGCGACCTGCCGCTGGGCATCCTGTTCTCGCTCGGCGTCTGCACGCTGTTTTACGTCGCCGTGGCGATTGTGCTGACCGGCATCCAGCCGTGGCGAAGCCTGTCGAATGCCGCGCCGGTGATCAACGCGCTGCACCTTATCCGTCTGTACCGAGTGGAACGATGGGTGACGATCGGCGCGTTGACGGGAATGATCTCGTCGCTGCTGGTCTTTCAATTGGGGCAGGCGCGTGTGTGGTTTGCGATGTCGCGCGACGGCCTGCTCCCCAAGGCTTTTTCCCGCGTCCACCCGCGATTCCGCACACCCCATGTGGCTACCTTGGTTGCCGGGCTCTTCGTCGGCATCCCGTCAGGCGTTTTTGATATCGATACCTTGGCCGACCTGGCCAACATCGGCACGCTGTTCGCCTTTGTCCTGGTGTCGCTGGCCGTGCTAATCCTCCGGCGGACCCAGCCGGAGCGGCCGCGCGCCTTCCGCGTGCCGCTGGTGTGGCTGGTCGCTCCGCTTTCCGTATTCTTCTGCCTGATCCTGATGGCCGGCCTGCCGGTGGAGAACTGGATCCGCTTCGTTGTGTGGCTGGCGATCGGGCTGGTGATTTATTTCAGTTACAGCCGCCGGCACAGCGGGCTGGAAGCCACGGCCGCCCAGCGGGGCAGGCGATGATCCTGCGGCTGGGCAATTGCGCGGCAGTGCTGGGAGCCATCGCGCTGCTGGCGTCGGGGAACGCATTTGCCTGGGGAGCCAACGGCCACAAGCTCGTTGCGAACAAGGGCGTCGAAACGCTCCCGCCCGAGCTGCGGCCGTTCTTCGAGGCGAACCGCAACTTCATTGTGCAGCATTCCACCGACCCGCTCGAGTGGCTGGCCAAAAAACCTTCCGCGGAACGCCGCAACCACATCCTGATGCTCGACCGCTACGGCAAATTCCCCTTCGATGCTCTGCCGCGCAGCTACCGAGCGGCTCTGAGTAAATTCGGCAAAGCCAAGCTGGAGGCCAACGGCGTGCTGCCCTGGCAAATCGGCGTTTACAGCGAGAAGCTCACCAACGCGCTCAAGGCGCGCAATCGGGAGGAAGCGCGATTGATGGCCGCCTTGCTGGCCCACTACGTCGCCGAGGCCCACGACCCGTTCAACACCACCGAAAATTTCGACGGCAAGCTCTCCGGGCAGCCCGGCGCCGACCTGCGTTTTGGCAGCCTGGTGGACCGCTTCTCGCTGTTCTTCCCCGTGCGGCCGAACGATGCCTTCTATGTCCACGACCCCACCGACCACGCGTTTGACGCCTGCCTCAGCGCACATAGCTGGCTCGAGGCCATCCTGCTGGCCGATCGGCGCGCCCGCAAGGGCCTGAGCGACTACACCGACGAATACTACGATCGCTTCTACAACCAGGCCGGCGCCGTGGTATTCCGCGCACTCTCCGATGCCGCGACCGACGTCGGCTCTTACTGGCTCACCGCCTGGATCAACGCCGGGCGGCCGTTGCTGCCGTCGCGGTAAGCTATCTCTCCCGTGAACCGCCAACCGGCTGAGACGCTGCTGGCCGCGCTGCCCAAGGCCGAGCTCCACCTTCACCTCGAAGGGTCCATTGAGCCGGCCAGCGTCGTGGAGCTGGCGGCGCGGCACGGCGTCGCCTTGACGCGCGAAGAAGCCGCCGCGCGCTACGCCTATGCTGACTTCCCGGGATTCCTGGAAGCGTTCAAGTGGGTGACATCGTTTCTCCGGGCGCCCGCAGACTACGCCTTCGTCACCGAACGCCTAGCGGAACAATTGCTTCGTCAAAACGTCGTGTACGCCGAGGTGACCGTATCCGTTGGCGTGATGCTCCGCCGCCAGCAGGACCCCGAGGCAAACTTCGCCGCGATTCTGCAGGCGGCCGCGCCAGCGCAGGCGAAGAGTTTACGCCTGCAATGGATCTTCGACGCGGTGCGGCAATTCGGCCCGGCGGCGGCGATGGAAGTCGCGCGCCGCGCGGCGCAAATGAAAGGCGAGCATGTGGTGGCGTTCGGGATGGGCGGCGACGAGCTGGCGCTGCCCGCAGTAGATTTTCGCCGCGTCTATGAGTACGTTGCGGGCGAGGGCCTACACCGGCTGGTGCATGCGGGCGAAATCGGCGCGCCGCAAAGTGTGCGCCAGGCGGTTGAGTTCTTAAACGCCGAGCGCATCGGCCACGGCATTGCGGCAATGCGCGACGAACGCACCATGGACTTTCTCGCCGCCCGGCAAATTCCGCTGGAAATCTGCCCCACCAGCAACTTTTCGACCGGCGCCCTGGCACGGCAGCTCGGCCGCCCCGGGCCGAAGCCCGCCGATCATCCCCTGCGAGAGTTCTACGCGCGCGGCCTCGCCGTGGCGCTTTCCACCGACGATCCTGCGATGTTCCACACCGACCTGCTCGGCGAATATCGTCTCGCGCTCGCCATGGGGTTGAAGCCCCGCGATCTCGTCCGCATCGCAGAGATGGGGCTCGAATTCGCCTTTCTTCCCGCGCACGAAAAGCAGGCGCTGCTCGACGCGTTCCGCGCCAAGAAAAGCCTCCCGGGGCTGCTATAATGCCCGCATGAAAGCTCACGTCTGGGTGATGTTGAAGCCGACCGTGCTCGACCCGCAGGGGCAGACGATCCAGCACGCGCTGGCTTCGCTTGGGTACACGCAGGTGCGCGACGTCCGCCAAGGCAAGTTTTTCGTGCTCGAGCTCGACGGCACCAGCCGCGAAGACGCGCAGAAGCAAATCGAGCGCATCGCCCGAGAGATCCTTACCAACCCGGTCATCGAAGAGTTCCGTCTTGAGATCGTGGAGTGAGCGGCCCCGGCGCGCCGGCCATTTCGCTTTGTTGCAGAAGGCACACAGTGCCTGGCGCTCGTGTTCCGGCCGGACGCGAATATGCTAATCTGAAGTGTTTGCATACAAGCTTTTCGCCGGCGCCTGAAACAGCAAGTTGAGGGAGTAGAGACCATGTGCGGGATCGTGGGTTACATTGGGCCGAAGAAGGTGGTGCCGCTGATTCTCGACGGCCTCAAGCGTCTGGAATACCGCGGCTACGATTCGGCCGGCATCGCGGTAGTGTCGCAGAACGGCAAGCTGGAGATACGCCGCGCCTCCGGCAAGCTGCGCAACCTGGAAGAAGCCATCCGGCTGGCGCCGCTCGACGGCATCTACGGCATCGGCCATACGCGCTGGGCCACCCACGGGCGTCCCACCGAAGAGAATGCGCACCCCCACCGCGACTGCACCGGTCAGGTCGTGGTGGTGCACAACGGCATCATCGAGAACTACCTGGAGCTCAAGCGGCAACTGGCCAAGGAAGGCCACAAATTTGTCACCGAAACCGACACCGAGGTGATTGCGCACCTGGTGGAGAAACACCTGAACGGCATACCCTTGGAAGAGGCCGTGCGCAAGACGGTAAAAGAACTCGACGGAGTCTATGCGCTCGTCTTCCTGTCGACCAAAGACCCCAACAAGATTGTCGCCGCGCGCTGGGGTCCTCCAGCCGTGATCGGACTCGGCCAGGATGAATACTTCGTCGCGAGCGACATTCCCGCCGTGCTCTATCACACGCGCGACATCTTCTTTCTCGCCGACGGCGACCTGGCGGTGATCACGCCGCAGGGCGTGCGGTTGCTCGATTTCGAGGGCCGCGCCATCCAGCGCCCGGTCCAGCACGTGACCTGGGACCCCATCATGGCCGAGAAGGGCGGCTTCAAGCATTTCATGCAAAAAGAAATCTTCGAACAGCCCCGCGCCGTCCGCGATACCGTGCTGGGGCGGATTTCGCTCGATTCCGGCAAGGTGTTCCTCGACGAGATGGACATCACCGAAGCCGAGTTCAAGAACTTCCGCGACATCAGGATTGTGGCCTGCGGGACCAGCTGGCACGCCGCGCAGGCCGGCAAGTTCATGATCGAGCGTCTGGCCCGTATCCCTGTGGAAGTGGACTACGGCAGCGAATTTCGCTACCGCGATCCCCTGGTGGACTCCAAGACCCTGACCATCTGCGTCAGCCAGTCCGGCGAAACGGCCGACACCCTGGCGGCGCAGCGTGAGGCCAAGCAGAAAGGCTCGAAGACGCTGGCCATCTGCAACGTCGTGGGCTCCATGGTCACCCGGGAAGCCTCCGGCACGATCCTGACCCACGCCGGCCCGGAGATCGGCGTGGCTTCGACCAAGGCGTTCACCGGCCAGTTGACTGCGCTGATACTGATCGCGCTCTACCTGGCGCAAGTGCGCGGCAAGCTATCGGCCGATTGCGCCAAGGCGCTGCTGCAAGAGCTGACGCGCGTGCCGCACAAGATGGAGACCGTCCTGCAGGCCGACGAGGCCGGAGTGTACGAGGCGCTGGCCCGCCAGTTCTTCCGTTACACCGACTTCCTCTACCTGGGCCGCGGCATCCACTACCCCATCGCGCTCGAGGGCGCGCTGAAGCTGAAAGAGATCTCCTACATCCATGCGGAGGGCTACCCCGCCGGGGAGATGAAACACGGACCCAACGCCCTGATCGACGAGAACCTGCCCGTGGTTGTGCTGGCCACGCGGGACGAATCCGACCACGATTCGATGACCCGGTATGAAAAGAGCGTCTCGAACATCAAGGAGGTCAAGGCGCGCGATGGCATCGTCATTGCCGTGGCGACCGAGGGCGACCAGCTCGCGCGGGAAGCCTCCGACCACGTGATCGAGATTCCCCCGGCACCTGAGATCATGGCCCCGATCCTCGAGATCATCCCGCTGCAACTGCTGGCCTACCACATCGCTGTGCGGCGCGGCTGCGATGTGGACCAGCCGCGCAACCTGGCCAAGTCGGTTACGGTCGAATAGTGGCCCGCGCCTTGTGCGCGCTGCTTTCGGGGCGGACCTATCAAGGTGTCACCGCAAAATCTGCGTCGCGTGCCGCGCGGGTCGCGTAAAATTCCCGGTGAGGTGCGAATCCGGGCTTTCCAATTCGCCTGCCTGGCAGTGCTCGCGCTCGCGACGCTCCAAACTGCCCCGGGACTCGCCGCGCAAACCGCCTCGACGGCGAAAGGAAAAATCGCTGCGGTCAGAGTCACCGGCTCGCAACGATACACCGAAGCGCAGATCGTCGCCGCGAGCGGCTTGCGCGTCGGCGAGGTGCTGGGCAGCGAAGAAATCCAGGCCGCTGCGGACCGGCTGGTGCAGCTTGGGCCGTTTTCGAGCGTGCGCTTTCGTTTCTCCAGCCTCGGGGAAAACGTCATCGTGGAATTCCAGGTTGCAGAGGCGCCCACGGTGCCGGTTTCCTTCGACAACTTCCCCTGGTTTACCGACGCCGAGCTGACCGACGCGCTCAAGCAGGCGGTAGGACTGTTCGACGGCACCGCGCCTGAGCAAGGCGGCATCCTGGACACCATGACGACGGCACTCGCGAAGTTGCTGGCCGGGCGCGGTGTCCGCGCCGCCGTCGAACACACCTTGATGGCCGATCCTACCCGCGACGGGATGATGCTGCAGTTCAAGGCCATAGGCGCCAGCTTGAGAATCAGCGCGGTACAGTTCAGCGATGCCCTTGCGGCGGGATCAAAACGCGTGCAGGAACGCCTGCCCGACCTCGTCGGCAAGCCCTACTCGCGCTTTGCCGTGGAGGTGTTCGCCAAGGAGCAGGTGCGCCCTCTCTATCTCGAACGAGGCCACCTGCGCGTGCGCATGGGCACGCCGAGCGCCCGCTTCACAGGCAGCCCCGATCGCCCGCTGCCCGACAGCGTCCTCGTGGCGGTGCCCATCGAACCGGGTCCCGTCTACCGTTTTGGCGGGGTCCAATGGCAAGGCAATGGAGCCTTTGGCGCGGCGGCGCTCAACGAATTCCTCGGACTGAAAACAGGCGAGATCGCGGATGGAATGAAGATCGCCGCAGGCTGGCATCGCCTCGAGGACGAATACGGCCGCCGGGGCTATCTGGACGTCAAGGTCCAGACGGAGCCCGTCTACGAAGATGCCGCCAAGCGCGTCACCTATCGCGTCACGATCAGCGAGGGCCCGACGTATCGCATGGGCGAACTGGTGATCACCGGTGTTTCGCTGGCTGCCGAGAACAAGGTGCGCGAGGCTTGGCGCCTGCCCAAGGGGCAAGTCTTCGACCGCGTCCACTTTGACCAGTTCCTCAGCATGCTGCAAATGAATCGCGCCGCTATCTTTGGCGAGCTCCCCATCCACTACGACGAGGCCGGGCACTGGCTGCGCACCAACCCAGAAACGCGAACGGCGGACGTTCTGCTCGACTTCAAGTAGCGGCTTTCCCAGGATTTGTAGCACGGGCTTGTAGCCTGTGCTCATCGGCGATCCAGCGCCCACGGCATTTTTCAGCACGCTGCTAACGCTCCCTGCCTGGGCGCGGCCTCCATCGAACGCACCGATGCAGCAGCAAGCTGGGGTATACTGCGCTGCGATGGAAAAGGTCACGAACAGCAGCGTCTCTGCCGCGCGCGTGGGCGAGACGCCGCAGCTCGAAAAGCAGGAGCTGCTGTTCGGCCGGCTGCGGCGCCTCGATTCGCTTCTCGTGGCCCTGTCCGGCGGCGCCGATTCAGCCTACCTGGCCTGGGCCGCGCACACCGCGCTCGGCGAGCGCGCGCTGGCCGTGACCGCGCTCTCGCCCAGCTTCTCGGCTTACGACCGCGAGCAGGCCGAAGCCTTTGTGCGGCACGTGGGCTTGCGGCACGAGTTCATCGAAACGGTTGAGCTGGAAAACCCTCTCTACGCCGCCAACAACGCTGACCGCTGCTATCATTGCAAGGCTGAGCTTTTCAGCGAACTCGACGCGGTTGCTGCGGCGCGCCATTTCGCGGCCGTGGCCTACGGGATCAACGCTGACGACACACGCGACTTTCGCCCCGGTCATCGCGCCGCCGCCGAACACAAGGTGCTGGCGCCGCTGCTTGACGCCGGGCTCCACAAAGCGGAAATCCGCGAGCTTTCGCGCCGCGCCGGCCTGCCCACGTGGGACCGCCCGGCCTCGGCGTGTCTGGCCTCGCGCATCCCCTACGGCACGCCCGTGACCCCGGAAAACCTCAGCATTGTGGAGATGGGCGAGGCCGTCCTGCGCGAGCTCGGCTTCCGCCAGTTCCGCGTGCGCTACCACCAGGATCTGGCCCGCATCGAAATTGCGCCCGAAGAATTGCCTCGCGCTCTCAACCCCGAGATGGCTCGGCTGCTCGCCCAGCGGTTCAAGGCCATTGGCTTCACCTACGTCACGCTGGATCTCGAGGGCTACCGCCAGGGCTCGCTCAACGCCGCTCTCAAAAAGTAGGAACGCACGGTGGCTCCCCTGAGGTCCGCGCGCCAGCGCTTCGCGCTCCAATGGTCCAGTCTGACCACGAGGCCGCAATGAGAGTAGTGGCCTTCTATGCACACTTAATTAACGATCCCACTACCAGCGAACCAGATCCTCAGGATCTTCTACCACCACGACCTCATACTTTTCCAACATCGGCAGCAGTGCGTTCTCCAGTTCGCGCTTCCAAAGTTCCCCTTCATAAAACTTCGTTTTCATCGGCTCTCGCGAAGGGATATCAGGGAAGCCGCGCATCCAGAAGAAGGTGTCGGGATCTTCGACGGAAAGAAATGGACCTAGTATTTTCATCCCGATTTCTGTGTGCGCCGGAATAGACTTGGAGCGGAATATCTCAAGGAACTCGGAGCGCCTGCCGGGCTTGGTCTTATAGGTGCGCATTTCGATGATCATTTAAGCGCCTCCGCCAGCAGACTTGCGCGGCGAGCGTAAAAAAGCAAGAATGCACTTTGCGGTAATCCGGTTACCTTATGGAAACTCGTCCTGCGGTAAAAAGCGCGGGTGTGTCGCAACCACCTCTCCCGACGAAGTGCCCGCTTACAGCGGCGCTGAACGCCATCGGTGGCAAATGGAGCTTGATTTGCCTCTATTGGCTGGATTCCGGTACGCGCCGGTTCAACGAGCTGCGCCGGCTAATGCCCGAGATTTCCCACAAGGTCCTGGCCGCGACGCTCCGCAGTCTGGAGCACGAGGGGCTGATCTGTCGCACTGTTTATGCGGAGATCCCGCCGCGGGTTGAGTACCGCATCTCTAGCCACGGAGAAACCGTCCGTCCGCTGATCCAGGTCGTTCGAGCATGGGGCCGGGAGCACCTTGAGTGGAAGCGACGGACGCATCTCCGGCCCCGGCGCCGGGCGATGGCGGTAAGCTGACCGTCAGGAAACGCGGGCCTTGGTCGCCATCGTTGTCGGCAGGCTGGTCTCTTCGCAGGAGGCGAGGATTCTCCATCCAAAACTCCTGAAGAGCACTTGTGCGACGCCGATCCGACTCCTGAAGACCTCGAAAAGCTGCTCGGGCGTTGACACTTGCGGCCATGTGGAGTAGCTTCCGCCTCAACACTTTCGCGGAGGCACAGCCATGAAATCAATTC
>Ga0099828_10003298_pt1 | contig 11264 bp, 9 predicted proteins | sample CZO8metaG_2_FD_79338 | JGI IMG/M metagenome (GOLD analysis project Ga0099828, IMG submission 79338) | Vadose zone soil microbial communities from the Eel River Critical Zone Observatory, Northern California, USA - CZOApr15con2H1.8 metaG | ecosystem: Environmental > Terrestrial > Soil > Vadose...
CGTCGAGATGGTGCTGGCCGATGGCACGATCGCGACATTCGGCGGGACGGCTCCGGACCTGCCGGGCTACGACTGCGTCCCGCTCATCGTCGGCAGCGAGGGGACGCTCGGGATCGTGACGAAGGCGTGGCTGCGCCTGCTCCCCCTCCCCGAGGACGTCCGGACGTTCCTCGCGGAGTTCCCGGACGTGCGCTCAGGCGCGCGCGCCGCCTCCGCGATCATCGCGCGCGGCATCGTGCCCGCCGCGATGGAGATGCTCGACCGCACCACGATCCGTGCGGTGAACGCCGCGTTCGACGTGCACCTCTCGGAGGACGCGGGCTCGATGCTGCTGGTCGAGGTCGAGGGCCTGGTCGAGGAGACGAGCGGCGCATCGGCGGCGATCGTCTCGATGTGTGCCGCAGAAGGAGCCCTGCGGGTGCGTGCCGCCGCCACGCAGACCGAGCGCGACCTGCTGTGGAAGGCCCGCAAGCTCGGGTACCCCGCGCTCGCACGGATCAAGCCGAACAGCTACATCCACGACGCGGTCGTCCCGCGCTCGAAAGTGCCCGACGTCCTCGACGCCGTGAACGCGATCGCGGACCGGTACGGCTACACGATCGCGAACATGTTCCACATCGGCGACGGCAACCTGCATCCGCTACTGCTCTTCGATCTCCGCACCGACACGATCGAAGGAGTCATGGAGGCCAGCGCCGAGATCCTGAAGGTCGCGATCCAGGCCGGCGGCGCGCTGTCCGGCGAGCACGGCATCGGTCTTGAGAAGAACCACTTCATGTTCTGGGTCTTCGGACCCGAGGATCTCGAGGCGATGCAGCGCGCGCGGGCGGCGTTCGACCCGGACGGCGTGATGAACCCGGGCAAGATCTTCCCCGGCGGCGACGTGTGCGCCACGATCCCGACCGAGCGCATCAAGCGCGGACTGGCGGAGGGCATGTGGATCTGAGCGCCCTCGCGATCGACGGGCTCGTCCCCTCCCGCGCCGAAACGCCGGCAAGCGCGGAGGAGGTCGCCAGCCTCGTGAGTGCAGCGCATCGCGACCGCGCGGCGGCAGTGATCTTCGGCGGCGGCACGCGCATCTCCGTCGGCGACGCGCCGTCGCGCTACGACGTCGCGATCGATATGCGCGGCGTCCGTGGTGTGGTCGAGCACTCCCCGTCTGACCTCGTCTGCATGGTCCGCGCGGGCACGACGCTCGCGGACCTGGCCACGGCGCTCGGGCGCCACGGGCAGCGCTGGCCGGTCGACGTGCCGGAGCCGGAGCGCGCGACCGTCGGCGGCACGATCGCGTCAGCGGCGACCGGTCCGTCGCGGCTGCGTCACCAGCACGTGCGTGACTGGGTCATCGGCTGCGAGGCCGTCCTCGGTGACGGCACGCGCGTGCGCGCGGGCGGCCGGGTGGTGAAGAACGTGACCGGGTACGACCTCACGCGCCTGTACAGCGGGAGCTTCGGCACGCTCGCGGTGCTGGTGGAGCTGAGCCTCAAGCTCGTGGCCATCGACGAGCGCGCGCAGGTGCTCTCGCTCCGCGGCGATGCCGGGACGCTCGCGTCGCTCGGGAAGACGCTCCGCGCGACGCTGCCGCTCGATGGGTTGGTCCTCGCGACCGGCGACGCGGCCGGCGGCGGTGCGGCGCTCACCGTGCGCGTCGCCGGGGCGCGCGCGGCGGTCGACCGCGTGACGCGTGAGATCCGCGCGCGTGGCGCGTTCGCGCAGACCGAAGACGCGGCGTGGCACACGCTCGTCTCGCTCCCCGCGCGCACCGATCGCGTCGCGCGTGCCGCCGTCCCGCCAGGCAGCGAGAGCGAGGTCCTCGGCGGCAGCGCGGTCGCGCACATCGGGACCGGCAGCGCATTCCTCTTCGGCGAGCGCTCGAACGGCGAGATCAGCGCGCTGCGCGGGCGCTGCGAGGCGATCGGCGGCGCGCTCATCCTCGAGCGCACCTCGTCGGAACAGCGGCGCGCGCTTGGTACGTGGGGCACGCAGCGCGTGCCAGCGGCGATCGCGCGCAGCCTCAAGGAACGCTTCGATCCGCGCGGTGTGCTAGCACCTGGCCGACTCCCCGTATAGCGTTCTGGACGTGGGTGTTGTTTCCCCGATCACCTTCGACACCGAGTCCGCGCGCGGCTGCATCCACTGCGGCATGTGCCTGGAGTCCTGCCCGACCTACCTGGTAACGCGTCTCGAGACCGAGTCACCGCGCGGGCGCATCCATCTCATGGAGCAGCTCGCGGCCGGACGGGTCGCGCCGACGGACACGCTGCTGCTGCATCTCGACCGCTGCCTCGCGTGCCGCGCCTGCGAGTCGGTGTGTCCCTCCGGCGTCGGCTACGGCGCGCTCATCGAGAACGCGCGCGCGGCGCTCGAGAAGGCGCACGCCGTCCCGCGCTCCACCCCCGCCTCCTGGCTTCGCCGTCTCGCGCTCGGCACGCTGGCCGATCCCGCGCGCCTCGAGGCCGTCGCGGGCCTGCTCTCGCTCTACCAGCGCACCGGACTGCGGCGGCTCCTGCGCACAAGTGGTCTGCGCCGGCGTCTGCCGCCCGCGCTCCGCCGGCTCGAGGGCCTCTATCCGCCGTTCGGCCGTCCGCGTTATCAGGTGCAGCCCGCGCCCGCGGCGCCGGTCGCGCGCGTCGCGTTGCTGCTGGGCTGCGTGATGCGCGTGGCCTATGGCGACGTGCACACGGCGGCGGCGCGCGTGCTCACGCGGCTCGGCGTTGAAGTGGTGGACGTGCCCGGCCAGCTCTGCTGCGGCGCGCTGCACGCGCACGCCGGTGCGCGGGCCGAAGCGATCGCGCTCGCGAAGCGGAACATCGCGGCCTTCGAAGCGGCGAAAATCGACGCGGTCGTGGTGGACGCGGCCGGCTGCGGCGCGCATCTGAAGGGCTACGGCCATCTCCTCGCGGACGACGCGGCGTGGCGCGAGCGCGCCGAAGCCTTCGCGAGCCGCGTGCGCGACGTGACCGAGTACCTCGCGGCGCTCGGCGGCGATGCGCCGCTGGGCCGGCTCGCGATGCGCGTCACCTATCAGGCGCCCTGCCATCTCGCGCACGCGCAGCGGATCAACGAGCAGCCGCGGTCGCTCCTGCGGCGCGTCGCGGGCCTCGAGCTCATCGAGATGGCCGAGTCGGACGTGTGCTGCGGCAGCGCGGGCTCGTACAACCTCCAGCAGCCCGAGCTCGCCGACGTGTTGCTCGCGCGAAAGCTCGACGCGATCGTGGCCACGGGCGCCGATGCGGTCGTCAGCGCGAACCCCGGGTGCATGCTCCAGGTCGCGAGCGGGCTGGAGGAGCGCGGCCGGCCCACCGCGGTGCTCCATGTGGTCGAGGTGCTCGACCGCGCGATGTCGTGACACTCGGCAGGGCGATGACGATCACCGCCGCGGTCGTCGCGACCATCGTGGCGGTCGGCGCGCTCCTGTTCATCCCCCTGTCGATCGCGGTGGGCAAGCCGGGGAACGCCGCAATCGAGGCGGCGCTTCTCGTGATCTGCGTCTGGTACGTCGCGCGCGTGATGCGCGCCGACCGGCGCGCGCGGTTGGCACGTGAGGCCGCGCTCCCAACGGAGCAGCGGCCGCAGCGACGTCAGCCGCGGCGCCCGATCACCTTCCAACTGCGCGAGACGCTCGTGTCATTCGCGGTCTGGTTCGCGCTCGTCTTCGCGTTCGACGCCCTCGCGCTCGGGCTGGACGCCTTCGTCAACGCCGGCGTCAGCCTCTTCGCCGGTTTCATGCTCGCGACGCTGACCGTGACCGGAAGACACATGATGTTCCGGCTCACCGCGGAAGAGCAGGACCAGACTCCAAAATAGGGCGAACGAGGAGCGGCTTGGCCGCGAGAAGCGAGACCACAAGAGCGGAGCGACGCGGCGAGACGACGCCGCGGAGCGGGCGGAGGCGAGCGCGACAACTTCAGAATAGGGCGAGCGACGAGCGGCTTGGCTGCGAGGAGCGAGACCACAAGAGCGGAGCGACGCGGCGAGACGACGCCGCGGAGCGGGCGGAGGCGAGCGCGACAAATGGATCTCGGGGTACAGATCGAGCCGCAATTCGGATTCAGCTACGAGTCGGTGCGAGACATCGCGCGGGCGGCCCACACCGCGGGCTTCACCCGGCTCTGGGTCTCGGACCACCTCTTCCTCCACAAGGACGCGGTCGCCGTGGACTGCCTCGAGGCCTGGACGCTCCTCGCCGCGCTCGCGCGCGACACCGAGGGTATCCGCATCGGCCCCATGGTCACCTGCCAGTCGTACCGCAACCCCGCGCTGCTCGCGAAGATCGCCGCAGGGGTCGACCAGATGTCCGGCGGTCGTCTCGAGTTCGGCATCGGCGCGGGCTGGAAGGACGTCGAGTACAAGGCGTACGGGTACGAATTTCCCGAGGCCGGTGTGCGCGTCACGCAGATGATCGAGACGCTCGAGATCTGCACGCGTCTCTGGACGCAGGAGCGCGCCAGCTACAAGGGCAAGTACTACCGCATCGACGAGGCGGTCTGCGCGCCGAAGCCGAAGCAGAAGCCGCTGCCGATCTGGGTCGGCGGCACGAAGCCGCGCGTGATGCGCATCGCCGCGAAATGGGCGCAGTGGTTCAACATGTCGAACCCCGGCCAGAGCGCGCTCGACCGCATCGAGGTGATGCGCGCCGGGGTCGAGGCCGCGTGCAAGGACGTGGGCCGCGACCCGTCGACGCTGAAGCGCAGCCTCTTCGTCCAGGCGTTCGTCGCTTCGACCCGTGCGGAGCTGGCTGCGCTCATCGACACGCTCGCGAAGCGCGCGAACATCACGCGCGACGCGTGGCTGGCCGCGCGGTCGGGCGCGATCGTCGGCACGACGGACGAGGCCGCGGAGCGCTTCCGGGCCATCGCGAAGGCCGGCGTGGACCACGCCAACGTGATGCTCCCGTACGGCCACGAGCTCGCGGGCGTGAGGGCGCTCGCCCAGGTCGCTCGCGAGCGTTAGGTCGCGGGTCGCTTGGTGTGGTGGTCCGTCTCGCGCTGATACGCGGACACGAGCGCGATGAGCAGCGGCTCGGAGAATGCCCGGCCGACCAGCTGCAGCCCCACCGGGAGACCGTCGGTGCCGAGCCCGCAGGGGAAGAAGATGGCTGGCAGTCCCGCGAGGTTGCCCGCCGCGATGAGGCCGATGTTGCCGGGCCGCCGGCTCGGCGGCGGATTGCTCGCGGTCGACGGCGGGATGTCCAGCGGCTGCGTCACCGGGGTCGCCGTGATCGTGCGCCCGGCCGAGAGGATCACGTCCGCGCCGTGGAAGATCTCGTCGAACGCCCGAGAGAGCCGGACGCGCAGACGCATGGCCTGGAGGTAGTCGCGAGCGCGGATGTCGAGCGCGGCCCGCAGCCCGGCCTTCTGCCGCGCGTCGACGAGCTCTTCGAAGCGCTCGCCCTCGATCAGCTCGGCGAAGATCGTCGCGCCCTCGGCGCCGTAGACGGTCCCGACCATGGGCCCGAACGGCATGTCCGCCGGAAGGGTCGCGCGATGGAAGCTGGGCACGATGCGCTTGAACTCGGCGATGCCGTTCTCCAGGGCCGCCTTCGCAGACTCGGACGCGTGATCGGCGATGTCCTCCTCGGCGAACGCGACGCGGACCGCGCGTACCTGCTGATGCACGTCGCGGCCATCGAGCGGCCGGTACTTCCGATTCGCGGAGGTTTCGTCGTCCTTGTCCGGCCCGGCGATCGCCTCGAGGACCTGGGACGCGTCGTCGGCACTGCGCGCCATGGGCCCGATCTTGTCGAGCGTCCACGAGAGCGCCATCGCGCCGTGCCGTGAGACGAGCCCGTAGGTCGGACGCACGCCGGTGACGCCGCAGTAGGCAGAGGGCGTGCCGATGGAGCCTGACGTCTCGCTGCCGAGCGCGAACGGCACGAGACCGCCGGCGACGGCCGCGCCGGATCCGCTCGACGAGCCCCCGGACCAATGTTCGGTGTTCCACGGGTTGCGGCCGGGCCCCTGCAGCGACGCGCTCGGGTAGCGATAGCCTCCACCACCCGCGAGCTCGACCATCGCGAGCTTCGCGGCGAGGACGCTCCCTGCGCGACCGAGCAGCGCGATGACCGTCGCGTCATTGTCGAAGACCTGGTCGCGATACGGCGGCGCGCCCCACGTTGTCGGCGCGCCCTTCGCCGCGAGGAGGTCCTTCGCGCCGTAGGGGATGCCGAGGAGCGGTCGGGTATCGCCGCGCTTGAGCGCGGTGTCGGCGCGTGCCGCTTCGCGGCGCGCGCGCTCGCGCGTCACCGTCGCGACGGCGTTGTAGGTAGGGCCGATGCGCTCGAGGAGATCGCAGAATTCATCCGCGAGCTCGACCGCGGACACAGAACGTTCACGGAGGGCGGTGCGAAGCTCGCCCACGGTCGCGAAACGGTGTTCGCTCAGGGTCGATACACCGTCGATGGCTCCGTCGCGATCGGCACGGACGTCTTGCGCAGCTCGGCCGCGCTCTTCTCGATCGCCTCGCGCGCCTGCGTCGCCAGCAACTCGGGATCGTCGATGTCGCGCGGTGTTTCTTTGGGCTGTTCTGTCACGGTGTGGCGAGGATAGCGTGCTACCCTCGGTCAATGGAGCCATCACGCGCGCAACGGCGCTATGTGATCGCGGAGCAGCCACTCAGCGCGCGCGACTACGACGTCCCCGTGGGCTGGTGGGGCTGGAACTGGGAGCCGCCGGTGCCCATGTCGATCACCGAGATCGTGCAGGCGGGCAACATGGGCGCGCGGGCGGCCGCGCTGTGCGCCATGGCCGTCGAGGCGCACGGGTCATTGCTCATCGCCGCGGAGCATCCGCACTCCGGGAAGACCACGACGCTCACCGCGCTCCTCGACTACCTGCCCGCATCCACGCGCCGCATCTTCGTGCGCGGCTGGTCGGAGACGTTCGACTTCCTCGCGCAGACGCGTCCCGCCGAGACACTGCTCCTGGTGAACGAGCTGTCGTCGCACCTCCCGGTCTACCTCTGGGGGCCGAAGGCGGTCCGCGTCTTCAGCACGCTACGGAGCGGCTACGCGCTCGGCGCGACGCTGCATGCCGACACCGCCGAGGAGGCCGTGGCGCAGATGACCGGTGAGCTCGGCGTCGCGACGGCCGATCTCGCGAAGATCGACCTGCTCATGGTCATGCGCATCTATGGCACGACGCACGGCGGGCACGCTCGTCGCGTCGTCTCGCTGCACACGCTCTCGGCGCACGGCGATCGCGTCGACCTGCGCCCGCTGGTCACGCACGACCCGGACACGGACGGCCACACGCATGAGGCGCTCGCCGAGGCCGCGCTGCTCGCGCGACTGCGTGGCGAGAGAGCTGCGGCGGCCGAGGCCGAGCTCATGCGTCGGGCCGATGCGCTCGACGAGCTTCGCCGCAACTCGACGCTCGACATCCCCGAGGTGCGCGCGGCGCTCGCTGCGGAGCGTGGCGAGAGCGCGCCCCACGGACTAAGAGGAGATCCAGTGAATGGCTGATCGACCAAGGACCATCGGCGAGCTGCGCGAGACCGGCTACCGGCCCAGGTCCGTGAAGGAGGAGCTCCGCGCGAACCTCATCGAGTCGCTCGCCAAGAAGAAAGGTCTCTTTCCGGGGATCGTCGGCTACGAGACGACGGTCGTCCCGCAGATCGAGAACGCCATCCTCTCCGGCCAGGACATCATCTTGCTGGGCGAGCGCGGTCAGGCGAAGACACGCATCGCGCGCCAGCTCGTCGAGCTGCTCGACGCCGCGGTACCGGCGATCGCCGGCTGCGAGATCAACGACGATCCGTTCGCGCCGATCTGTGCCGCCTGCCGCTACCGCATCTCGAACGACGGCGACAGCGTCGAGCTGGTGTGGCTCGCGGCCGATCAGCGCTACACCGAGAAGCTCGCGACACCGGACATCTCGGTCGCCGACCTTATCGGTGAGGTCGACCCGATCAAGGTGGCCGAGGGGCGCTACCTCTCGGACGAGCTGACCATCCACTACGGCCTCGTGCCGCGGACGCACCGCGGGATCTTCACCCTGAACGAGCTTCCTGACCTGGCCGAGCGCGTCCAGGTGAGCCTGCTCAACGTGATGGAAGAACGCGATGTGCAGATCCGCGGCTACAAGGTGCGGCTGCCGCTCGACCTCTTCGTCGTCGCGTCCGCGAACCCCGAGGACTACACCAACCGCGGCCGCATCATCACGCCGCTCAAGGACCGCTTCGGCTCGCAGATCCGGACCCACTACCCGAAGGAGATCGGGATCGAGGTCGGGATCATGGAGCAGGAGCGCAACGTGTTCACCGACGAGGGCCTCAACACGATTGTGCCCGGTTACATGAAGGAGGTCCTCGCGGAGGTGTCGCAGCTCGCGCGCCGGTCGCCCGAGATCTCGCAGCGGTCCGGCGTGTCGGTGCGCGTGTCCGTCGCGAACTACGAGAACCTGGTGTCCAGCGCGCTCAAGCGCGCGCTCCGCACCGGCGAGACCACGATCGTGCCGCGCATCAGCGATCTGCCCGCGGTGATCGCGTCGACTGCCGGCAAGATCGAGCTCGAGTCGGTCGGCGACGTCACCGAGGAGCGCGTCATCGAGCGTCTCGCGCAGCGTGCCGTCCTGAACGTCTTCAACCGGACGTTCTCGCTCGGCGAGTTCGACGCGCTGCTCGCGGCCTTCCAGCGCGGCGCGACCATGCACGTGTCCTCGAGCCTGCCCAGTAGCGAGTACGTGAAGCAAGCACTCCAGATCCCCGGGATGAAGGGCGCCGTCGCGAAGCTCGGTGGCACCGGCAATCCCGCGACGATCGCCGCGGCCGTCGAGTTCGTGCTCGAGGGCTTGCACCTCAACCGGAAGTTGAACAAAGAGCGCGGCGAGACGCGCTCGACCTTCCGCGCGTGAACGAGTTCGACGGCATCATCGCCGTCGCGCGGCAGGCAGTCCTCTCGCTCGCATATGGCTACGCCGGCCCGCCGTTGATGGCGCGTTGTGCCAACGGGCCGGCTGGGCGCATGTGCTCGCTCGAGGACCGCCATGCCGCGCGCCGTCGTCTGGCTATCAACTCTTCGCACGGCGGGGCGCGCGCGTGAAACAGACCCCACACCTTGATGACTTCGGGCGTGAAATCAAGTACTCGCGCTGGGACGGAACGCAACGTCTTGATGCGCTCGAGGCGGAAGAGCTCTTGAGTGCGATGTCCGACGAGCTTCTCTCCGGTGGCGATCTGGAGGACGCGATGGCGCGGCTGTCGCGCTGGGGCATCCCAGGTCGCATGGAGGGCATGAAGGATCTGCTCGAGAAGCTGCGCTCGGCGAAGCAGCGCCGCGCGCAGCGTCACGACCTCTCCACGGCCTTCGATCAGCTGAAGCAGAAGCTCGAAGAAGTGAAGACGCTGGAGCGCGAGGGCCTCGAGCGCCGGCGCGCGGCGGAGGCGCCGAACGAGCAGCTGCGCCAGGCGATGGAACATCTCGCGCAGGAGCGGCTCGGGCAGCTCGACGCGCTCCCCGAGGACTTCGGCCGCGCCGTGCGCGCGCTCAAGGACTACGAGTTCGTCGAGCCGAAGGCGGCGGAGAAATACCAGGAGCTGCTGAACGAGCTGCAGAAGCAGGTGCTCGGCTCGTACTTCAAGAACATGCGCGAGTCGCTGCAGAACCTCACGCCCGAGCAGCTCGAGCGCACGCGCCAGATGATCCGCGACCTCAACCGCGCGCTGAAGGAGCGCATGGAGGGCGGCGAGCCCGACTTCGAGGCGTTCCAGCGGCAATACCCCGAGCTCGCCGGAGGCGCGAAGGACTGGGACGATCTGCTGCGCCAGCTGGCCCAGGGCATGGCCGCGATGCGCTCCCTGTGGCAGAGCATGTCGGCCGACATGCGGTCGCAGCTCGAGGAGCTGCTCGGCACAGCCTTCGCCGACCCGGGGCTGCAGTCCGCGATGAACGAACTCGCCGACACGCTGTCGCAGCTCATGCCGACCGAGGGCTACCAGCACGGCATGTCCGGCGACGAGCCGGTGTCGCTCGCGGAGGCGCTCGGGCTGATGGACGAGATGAACCAGCTGTCGGACATGGAGGACATCGTCCGCAGCGCGCGCGCGAGCGACGACCTTGATCCACTCGATCCCGATCAGGTCGAGCGCCTGGCCGGGCCGGGCGCGCGCCAGTCCCTCGAGCAGCTCCAGAAGATGATCGAGCTGCTCGAGGAGGCCGGCCTCATCCGGAAGGACGGCGAGCGCTACGAGCTCACGCCGCGCGGCATCCGCAAGATCGGGCAGCGCTCGCTCGAGGAGATCTTCGCGACGCTGAAGCGCGACGCCTTCGGCAGCCACCGCTCACGCTCGCGCGGACGCGGCGGCGATCCGACGGACGAGCTGAAGACCTACGAATTCGGTGACCCCTTCCTTCTCGATCTGCCAGGGACCGTGCGCAACGCGGTGTTCCGCGACGGCGCGAAGGTACCGGTGAAGCTGCAGGCGAAGGACTTCGAGGTATACCGCACGGAGCTCATGACGCAGTCGGCGACGGCCATCCTCGTCGACGTCTCACGGTCGATGCTCTTCCGCGGTTGCTTCCTCGCTGCGAAGAAGGTCACGCTCGCGCTCGACTCGCTCATCCGCACGACGTTCCCGAAGGACGACCTGTACATCGTCGGCTTCTCCGCCTTGGCGCAGGAGCTGAAGCCGCAGGACCTGCCGGGACTCACCTGGAACGAATACATCTACGGGACGAACATGCAGCACGCCTTCTCGACGGCGCGCGCGCTGCTCTCGCGCTCCCGCGGCAAGAACAAGCAGATCATCCTCATCACGGACGGGGAGCCGACGGCGCACTTCGAGGTCGGCGATCCGGAGCCGCGCTTCAATTACCCGCCCACGAAGCGCACCTTCGAGGAGACGTTGCGCGAGGTGGTCCGCTGCACGCGCGAGCAGATCACCATCAACACATTCATGCTGGCGCGCGGGCACTACCTCGTGGACTTCGTGAACCAGATGTCGAAGATCAACACCGGGCGCGCGTTCTACGTCGAGCCGGAGCGCCTGGGCGAATACGTGCTCGTCGATTACGTCGGGCACAAACGGCGGCGAGTCAGCTAGGACGACGACAGCGAGTTCGGCGGCTGGTCCGATGTTTTCTCGCGGCGCAGCCGGTTCACGCGCTTGCCCGTGAGCGCGACCGCCACGCCCGCGCATACCATCGCGCCGATGATCGGCCAGTACACGATGCCGATGGTCGCGCCGACGAACCCGAACGCCGCGCCGAAGCGATCTCCGGGTTGCGTGGTGAAGCCGAACAGGCTTCCGGTCTGCGCCGCCCAGGA
>Ga0099828_10003301_pt1 | contig 11258 bp, 8 predicted proteins | sample CZO8metaG_2_FD_79338 | JGI IMG/M metagenome (GOLD analysis project Ga0099828, IMG submission 79338) | Vadose zone soil microbial communities from the Eel River Critical Zone Observatory, Northern California, USA - CZOApr15con2H1.8 metaG | ecosystem: Environmental > Terrestrial > Soil > Vadose...
GATGTCGGCGCTGGTGAGACCTTCGTACGTGCCGTAGTTCCATTCGAGCAGGTCAGGCTCGACCTGGGCCGCGGAGCCGAAGCCCGCCAGCTCGCACGTCCGGACCGCCCGCTGCAAGGGGCTCGTGAGCACTCCCGCGAACGCCAAGCCCTCGCATTGCTCTCCGCGCTTGACGGCCCCGACTTCGCCCTGCGCGGTCAGCAGCAAGTGCGTCACGCCCGTGTGCTGGCCAGAGATGTTCCAGGCGGTCTCACCGTGCCTTGCCAGGTACACGATAGGAAGCGCGTCGCTCATGACCGGGTCCGCTCAGGCGTGCGTCTGGGTGCATCGTAACATTCCCGCAATTGCTGAGGCTGCAGCAAGCGCTGAGCGATCATCGATCCACCTCGTCGAATGACTGTTCCAGCCGATGGGCAACGTCCAGGGTCCCTCACAGTGTCCCTCACGGCGCAACCACCATGCCGAGCTCGACGAGCCGAGCGATCCGTTCGCATTCGCTGCGGCGACAGCCACTTACGCGAGTGCACGGCCCGAAGGAGACCAGCTGTGCCAACGCCATGCTGATGGCCGGCTACCGCGTGCCCACCGGTTGGCGTTCCGATGCCGAGGGAGTGGGCGCGTCATCGTTCGCCGATGCGTAGTAATTCACGATCAGGCGGGAGCCGCGCTGCCCCGTCACGTAGGTCCAGACCCACTGCCAAAAGACACTCACCCGAAGGCTCGACTCCCCCACGAATTCGAGGTGCACGGCCGCCCGCGCCGAGGAGGGATGCCCGGAAGAGGTCGTTTATTACCCGCCGGCGGGCTATGCGTGAAGTCATGATGGTCGCCTCGGCGGCGCGAGCCGGTGGCGCAGGATGGCTTCGATGCTGTCGACAGCATCGACCAGGCCATCGGTCGCGCCAACGAGGGCAGGGTCGAGTGACGGCTCGCCCCTCAGATCCGCCTGGAGCGAGCGAAGCGCGCGTGTCCATGGCGGCGGCCGCAGCGTCCTGAGCGCTACTTCCAGCTGACTCATCGTGGTACCGAAGGCCGCTGCCAGCGTGTCCAGCCGCTGACCAGCGATGTTACCTGGTGCTTGGCGGCCCTGTCGCACCTGAAGGAGCGCGTGAAGGGCGAGCTCTGCGTGGGCAAGACGCGCCACCGCGGCGGTCACGATAACAGCCACTTCGGCCGTCAACGGAGGACGCGGAGGCTCGTTGGATAGCCGCGCAGTGGAGACCTCGGCGTCGCTGCGCGCCCGACGCGCCGCGCCTTGCAGAGTGCGCAGCCGCTTTAGATCCACCCCGTTGGGGCGTGCGAGCTGTCCAAGAAGCGCGAGGGCGTACTCACGGTGAGCCTCGAGGAGTCGTGCGAACCTCTCCGGGGCGCTGGCACCCTCCCACGTGGGCCAGACGACGTAGGCGATGACGGCCAGGGCCGCTCCGATCGCCGTGTCGATCAGCCGAGCCTCGGCCGTGGGGATCGCGGGGTTGCCGAGGACGTCGAGCAGCACCACGAGGAACGCCGTGAGAAACACGCTGTAGACGAGATAGGCCACGTTGAGGAAGGCGTAGGCCACCGCGAGGTAGGCGCCGACCACGACGATGAGCCAACCCTCGCCAAGATGGCCAAGCTGTGCGCCCGCGATGCCCATGACGGCTCCCAGCGCGGTACCCGCCGCACGATGGACGCTCCGGTAGAGTGTGGACGCATAGTCGGGCTTGAGGACAATGAAGACCGTCAGCACCACCCAGCGGCCCGATGGCAGGCTCGTGGCCTGGACGAGCACCTCGGCGATTCCCGCGACCACGGCCAGGCGTAGCGCGTGACGTCCCGCCTCGGTCGTGGTGCCGAGATTAGCTCGAAGCGTAGCGATCGTCGTCCCGAGGGTGTCATCGGTCCCTGATAGGGCCGCACGGGGCCCCTCGCCGCGCATCCATGGTTGTGCTGACACGGCGTCGAGGCGAACCATGATACCGACCACCGCGCGCAGCTGCCCGAGCAGAGCTTCGCCGGCCCAGCGCCACGCGACGTCGGTGGCGATGTTCAGCTCCGTGACTCGCCCGCTCAGATCACCTAGACGCCCGGCCCGCTCGTCGCGCCGTGCCTCGAAGGCGACCGCGATCAAGTCCAGCACCGTCGCGGCGTCGGCGGTCGCGTGAGACAACAGATCGCCGTCGCGCGCGTCGGACTTGCGCGCTTCCGCCCCCAGCGCAGCCAGCGAGGCCCGAATCCGTTCGGACTGCTCCAGCAGGTCGAGAAGCATGAGCCGGGTGGCCGACGGCAGCAGCGGATTGGGGTCCGCGAGGCTCGTGATGGCCGGGAAGGACACGGGCGCCGGTGCCTCGAATCTGCCCGCCGCCAGTCCGGAAGCGTAGTCGGCCAGGATTCGGTACGACGCGGCGAGGGCGGCTCGCTCGCTGTCGCCTCGGCGGAAGGTCCAGGTGCCAGCGACCAGCGCCGCCTGGAACAAGCCGCCGGCGAGCACCAGAACTGCTCGCCACGCCGCGTGACCAGGCGGGAGCGGTTGTCCGGCCGCGATCCCCAAGCCAACCGCCCACTGCAGGACCACGACGCTCACGCCGGTCCCCAGACACACCGTCAAACCGGTGGCGTAGCCGTAGGCGATCACGGCCATCAGCAGGAGCCACGGCATGGTCGCGACGGTGGCTCCGAGGAACGTCGAAAAAGCCATGCCGATGCTGGCCGCGCCGACCGCGGCGATGCGGCTTCGACTCACGCCCTGGAAGGATGCGAAGCCGGCCGGCAGCGCGCCCAGCGCGGCGAAGCCGCCGTCCTCGCGGTGGCCGCTCGCCCAGCCGAGGGCGAGCGGCACGACCACACCGACCGCCACCCGGGCGGCGTGCCAAGGAGCGAAGTCTTCCCAGTGGACGGGCCCGAGCTGCACAAGCTGCTTCCACTGGAATCCGCCCGGGCGGATCACGCGGGACCTGGGGGCGCTGACGTCAGCGGAGCGACCCCGCGCCCGAGATGCTGCGCAGGTTGGACCGAGCCAGCTCCAGCATTCTCCCCACACCTCCGTTCAGCACCACGTTCGTCGCCGCCAGCGCGAATCCCGTCATCTGGGCGACGGTGACGTGCGGCGGGATCGACAGGGCGTTCGGATCGGTGACGAGGTCGACGAGGGCGGGACCGCGGTGGCCGAGTGCTTCTGTGAGGCCTGCCCGCACGTCAGTCGGCTGCTCGACGCGGATCGCGTGGATGCGCGCTCGCCGGCGACGGTGGAGAAGCGCGCCACGACGTCCGTCTGCTTGCCCACGTGCGAGAGAAACTTCGCCTTCGTGTAGCGTGTCAGGTCGCTCGTCACCGTGAACGTCCCGTACGCGCCGGACCCCTTGGCGTGGACCACCCGCTCGGGAATCCGCTCACGGTTGAAGTGCTGCATCTGCTCGAGGAGTTGCACATCTTCCATGAGGACCGGACCCCGCGGACCCGCCGTGAGCGCCTGCTGGACGGCGATCGGCGCCCCAGTGACCGCCGTCAGTCGTTCCGAGCTCTTCGGCCTGTCGGTCATCACATCCGCCGCTGAGCGCGCAGATAAAGAAGTCCCGCCAGCACCTCGTTCTCGTCCTGCGCGAGCTGCTCCACGGGACGATTGGCGGCTTCCCGCATCACGCCTTCGACGATCGTCTGTTTTAGGTCGGGCGTGATGTCCGGGTTTCCCAGGGTCTTGATCATCCCCGCCAATGGATCCATCAGATGCTCCATGAAGTGCTTGATTCCGCCCGGTCCGCCGCCGAGGTGCCACTGCAGACTCGGACCCATCACGCCCCAACGCAGTCCGGGCCCGTAGCTCACGGCGTCGTCCGCATCCTCGACGCTCAGCACACCCTGCTGAATCAGGTACATGACCTCGCGATAGAGCGCTGCCTGGAGACGATTCGCGACGTGACCGGGAAGCTCCTTGTGCAGCCGCACAGGCTTCTTGCCGATCGCCGCATAGAACTGCATGGCCCGCTGGATGGCGTCGGGGGCGGTCTTCACGCCGCCGACGACTTCGACCAGCGGAATGACGTGCGGCGGATTGAACGGATGGCCGACCAGGCAACGCTCGGGGCGCGTGCACTTCGACTGCATGACGCTCGGCGTGATGCCCGACGAGCTCGACGCAATGATCGAGTCCGGTGGGGTCGCGTCGTCCATGTCGGCGAACAACTTCATCTTGAAATCCGGCCGCTCGGGGCCGTTTTCCTGGACGAAGTCCGCGCCCGACAGCGCTTTCTTCATGTCGGTCGTGAAGCCCAGGCGATCCCGGGACGCGCCGGTGGACTGGCCGATGCTCGTCAGCACCTTCCACGCGTCGTCGACGTACTTGCGGAGATTCGCCTCCGCATTCGGCGCCGGGTCGGTGGCCACCACGTCGAACCCGCGCGCCAGGTACAGCGCGGCCCAGCTGGCGCCGATGACTCCGGTGCCGACGATTGCGATCCGGTGAATGGGCTTGTCGTAGGCCATGATCACTTCTCCCTTGCGGCACTTTCGACGTACGCGACGCCGGTGAGGTTGCCCTGCGCGTAGAGAAACATCTGCCTTTCGGAGCCATCGAGCCTGGCGGAATAGACCGAGCCGCCAAAGTCGGTCACGAACATCCGATCGTGCGGAACGTCCAGCGCGAGGCCAATACCCTCCATGAGGTGGGTCAGCACGATCTCCGGCGCCCCGGGCTTCGCTCCATCCAGCGGTGCGCGATTCACGGTGTTGCCGCGTGGAGGATCGCCACGATCGGTCCAGTAGAGGACGCGATGCTCGAGGTCGAGCTCGAGGTCGATCGGCTCCGGCAAACGCTCGAACAGGACTTCGATGTCGCTGCGGTGGGCGGGCTTCTCGCCGTTCGGGATGTCGATGCCCGCGCGGTAGATGCGACCCAGCTCGCCGTTGTCCGGACCTTTCTGCGTCCAGTACATGTGGCCACGGGCGGGATCGAGCGTGATCCCGACGCACCACTTCGTCGGATCCGGTCCCGGTCGAGAATCGCCCTGGCTCGTGTCCACGAGGGTCTCAACGTTCGAACCATCGAGGTTGGCTCGCATCACGCGCATGCCCTCCCGGTCGCACCAGTAGAGCTTCCCCGTGTTCTTTTCGATCGTCATCTGCTTGGGCGTGAACGTGCCGCCCTCGGGAATGATGGTCTTGCGATTCTTCCCGTCGAGGTCGGCGCGCTCGATCGAGCCATCGTTGAGGTTGGGCACACCCATGTTCGTCCAGTACACGTGGCCGGCCCGGGGGTCGATGGCGACCCCATCGGGCAAGTGGCAGCCGTCGGCGATGACCTTCTTGTCGGAGCCGTCCGTTTTCATCGACAGGACTCGGCCGCCGCTCAGGTCCAGGACGTACAGACGGCCGGCACTCGCGTGATCGTTCTTTGGACTCACTGTCGTCTCCTAGCTGGCTTTCGCGCGATCCGTTGGGATGGCCCCGCTCGCGCGCAACCCGTCGATCTCAGTCGCGCTGAACCCGAGCTGCTTGAGCACGTCTTCAGTGTGTTCTCCAAGTGCCGGGGCACGCTGTGCCGGCACTTTCGTGACGCCATGCACCTGAATCGGGCTGCTGATCGTCGACGTCAGCTTGCCGCCGGCGCCTCCGAGCGGAACGACGATGTCATTCGACCGCAGCTGCGGATCTCGCACGACGTCCTCCGGCCCCCGCACGGCGCCGAACGTCACGTGAACACGCTTGAAGACTTCGTACCAGTGCGTCATCGGCTTCGAGCCGAACACCTCGTCCAGAATCGCGGTCAGCTGCGACATGTTCTGCATCAGCCTGGCCGGATCAGAGAATCGTGGATCGCTGAGGAGATCCCCACGGCCGATTGCGTCCGCGACCGCGACGAACTTGTCGTGCGTGACGATGAGAACGAACCAGGTATCATCCGAGGCGCGATACACGTTCATCGCCGCATTGGCGGGATTGTGCCGGTCGTGAGGCCCGAAGAACTTCGCCTCGCACAGGGCGGCCTGGATGGAGACGCTCGCCGACCAGACACCTTCAGCGAGGAGTGATGTCGTGACACAGGATCCCTTGCCGGTGCGCTCACGACGATACAGTGCCGTGACAATCGCGGAATACAGGCCGACCGCCGTCGCATTGTCCCCGCTGCCGGCCACCGGCCAGGTCGGCGACGCGCCCGCGTCGCGTGTCATGGACAGCAAACCGCTTCGCGCCCAGTAGGCCGTGATATCAAATCCCGGAAGATCGGCGTCCGGCCCCTGTTCTCCGAAGCCGGTGACATCCGCATAGATCAGACGCGGATTCCACTGCACGACATCGTCATATTCGAGCTTCAACCGTCGGCGCGCGGGATGCGGCGTGTTGACGATGAGCACGTCGGCCCACTTGACCAGCCGCTCGAGGACCTCCTGCGCGCTCGGAGATTTCAGATCGAGCGTGATGCCGCGCTTGTTGCGGTTGGCCAGGTGCCAGGGATAGGCGTCTATCGCTTGCGGCTGCGGCGGGATCTTGTGCCCCATTCTCCAGAGGTCGCCCGCGGGCGGCTCCACTTTGATCACCTCGGCGCCGAAGTCGGACAGGATCACTGCGGCGCTGGGCCCGGCGATAAAGCTGGCCAGGTCCACGACCTTTACACCCGAGAAGATGTTGTCAGTCGCCATCGTGGCCTCCTCAGCGCCCTTGGAACTGTGGGGCGCGCTTCTGGAGGAAGGCCTGCGTGCCTTCCTTCTTGTCGTCCGTGCCGGCGCACAGACCGAACAGCGAGGCTTCGAGGGACAGGCCCTCGGCCTGACTCGTTTCGAGGCCTTTGTTCACCGCCTCGAGTGAGAACTTGATGGCGAGCGCAGCATTGGCAGAGATTTGCTTCAGAATTGCCTCCGCGCGCGTGATCAACTCGGCGGCCGGAACCACTTCGTTCACGAGCCCGACTCGATAGGCCTCCTGCGCGCTGATCATTGCTCCCGAGAGAATGAGCTGCAGGGCCCGGCCTTTGCCGATCAGCCGCGGCAGTCGCTGCGTACCGCCGCCGCCCGGAATCAGTCCCAGGGTGACCTCCGGCTGGCCGAACTTCGCGTGCTCCGAGGCCACCCTGATGGTGCACGCCATTGCTGTCTCGCAGCCGCCTCCGAGCGCGAAGCCGTTGACGGCGGCGATGACAGGCTTGCCAAGGTTCTCGATGAGATCGAGGACCGCCTGTCCATACGTGCTCGACATCTGCGCCTCGACGGCCGTCACGTGAGCAAGTTCGCCGATGTCGGCGCCCGCGATGAACGCCTTGTCGCCAGCGCCCGTCAGGATGACGCCGCGTACCTCGGCGTCGTCGCGCGCGTCCTCGAAGGCCGCTCGCAACTCCTCCCACGTTCGTCGATTGAGCGCGTTGAGCACCTTGGGGCGATTGAGCGTCACATACGCGATGCCGCCCTTCTTCTCGTAGAGCACATTCTCGAGTGCCGGCGCTGCGACGGTCGAGGTCATCGGCGTGTCTCCCTTGGGATCCCGCTGGTCATACGAAGGCGCTGAACCCGGTGATGGCCTTGCCGACGATCAGGTTCTGCATCTGGTACGTGCCCTCGTAGGAATAGAGGGCTTCGGCATCCGCGAAGAAGCGCGCGACGTCGTAGTCGAGGACGATGCCGTTGCCGCCGAACAGCTCGCGGGCCCAGGCGACGGTCTCGCGCATCCTCGCCGTGGTGAACGCCTTCGCAAGCGCAGCATGATGGTCGCCGAGCTTGCCTTCAGCCTGCAGTTGCGCGGTGCGAGCCACCATGCACTGGCACGCGGTGACGTTGGCGAGCATCTTCGCCAGAAGATCCTGAACGAGCTGGAACGATCCGATCGGCTTGCCAAACTGCAGCCGCTCCTGCGCGTACCGGACCGCGTGCTCGTAGGCGCCCATCTGGCAACCCGTCGCCTCCCACCCGACGAGAAAGCGGGTCATGCGCAGGACGCGTGCGGTATCACGAAAAGACTTGTCGGCCTGGAGACGGTTCGCCTCGGGCACCCGGCAGTCATTGAGCGTGATCTGGCCGTTCTGAACGACTTTGAGCGCGATCTTGTTCTGGATCTTCTCGACGCTGAAGCCGGGGGTGTTCTTGTTCTCGACGATGAAACCCTTGACCTGGTTGTCGGCGACGTCGCGCGCCCAGATGATCGAGACGTCGCACCACGGCGCATTGCCGATCCATCGCTTCTGGCCGTTGAGAACCCACGTGTCGCCGTCCCGCTTCGCCGTCGTCAGCAGGCCGCCGCCCGCGCCCGAGCCCACCAGCGGTTCGGTGAGCCCGAAGCAACCGATCTTTTCCATGCGAGCCATCGGCGGCAGCCATTTCTGCTTCTGCTCTTCCGATCCTCCGAGGTAGATCGAGCCCATGGCCAGGCCGTTGTGGACGCCGAAGAAGGTGGCGATCGACGAGTCGACGCGCGACATCTCCATCGCGACCAAGCCAAACAGGAGCGCGCTGCCGCCGCGGCATCCATAGCCCTGCATGGCGAGGCCGCCGACGTTCAGCTCCTTGAACGCCGGAAGCAGCTCGAACGGAAAGGCGTCCTCGGCCCAGTACTTGGTGATGATCGGCGCCACCTTCGTCTCCATGAACACGCGCACTTGTTTCACCACCACCAGCTCATCGGCCTTCAACGTCTCGGCCAGCTGGTAGAAGTCACTGTTCGGCGGGGGCAGTGGCTTCTGCTGTTGTTGTGCCTTCGTCTCGGTGAATGTGGTCATCTCTGTCTCCGTTGCCGTCGCGCGATGTCTTACTTCGCCTTGTCGTCTGCCTCGCGAAGCGATCTCCCCCCGGCGATCCAGCGCCGTGCCGGGGTGCGCACGTCATTGTTCGCTGATGCATGGTGGTTCACGATCAGGCGAGAGCCTCGCTGCCCCGTCAGATACGTCCAGACCCACTGCACGAAGACGGCGATGCGAAGGTTGGAATTGGCAAGAAACTCCAGGTGCACCGCGGCCCATGCCATCCAGGCGAGAAACCCGCTGAGACGCAACCGGCCGCTCTGCAGCACGGCGAAGCCCTTGCCGACCACTGCCATGGTGCCTTTGTCGAAGTAACGGAACGCCGCGGAAGCGGGTTTGCCCTCGATGCGGCGGCGGATCAGCATCCCGGCATAGCGTCCCTCCTGCATCGCGACCTGGGCCACGCCGGGCAACGGATGACCATCCTGATCGAGCGACGCCGTGTCACCCACGACGAAGATCTCCGGGTGGCCCGGCACGCTGAGATCGGGCTCCACACGCACGCGCCCGGCGCGATCCGTCCCGGCCTTGAGCCATTTGCCGGCGGGCGACGGCGCCACGCCGGCGGTCCAGATCACCGTCTTGCTCGGGATGCGGTCACCGGCCACGATGACGCCCTCGGCGTCGATCCGGTCCACGCCGTGGCCGAGCCTGACCTCCACACCGAGTTGGTCCAGCCGGGCTTTCGCGGCGGCCGACAGGCTCTCGGCGAACGGGCCGAGGACGCGCGGCGCCATGTCGACCAGAACGATTCGTGCCGAGGTCGGGTCGATGCGCCGGAACTCCGATTGCAGCGTGCTGCGAACGAGCACCGCCAGCGCGCCCGCCATCTCAACGCCTGTGGGACCGGCGCCGACCAGCACGAAGGTCAGCAGATCGCGGTGACGCTGCGGGTCCTCTTCCGCCTCCGCCTGCTCGAAGGCGCCCAAAATTCGGTTTCGAATCGAGACCGCGTCAGCGAGACTTTTGAGCCCGGGGGCGAACCGCTCGAATTCGTCGTGGCCGAAATAGCTGTGGCTCGCCCCCGTCGCGAGAATCAGATAGTCATACTCGAGAGGAACACCCTCGCGATCGACCGAGTCGATGAACACGCACCGCCGATCGACGTCGACGCCAGTCACTTCTCCGAGGATGACCATGGTGTTCTTCTGCTTTTTCAGAAGTCCGCGGATGGGTGATGCGATCTGGCCGGGGCTGAGCACGGACGTCGCGACCTGGTACAGCAGCGGCTGGAACAAATGATGATTCGTCCGATCGATCAGAAGGACCCGCACCGGTGCCTTCCCAAGAGCCTTGGCGCCGGCGAGACCGCCAAAGCCGCCCCCCACGATGACGACACGAGGAACGCGATCATCCATGGGTTTCCCGATCTCTCGATTCATTCCTTCCCTTGAGTCTCACTGTCTGGGTCGACGTCATTGGCGGTCGTACGAAAGAGACGATGGCTTCGCGCCGCTCGCCACGACCGCGTCGCTCACTCTGGTCCTTGGGTGTGGGCAATCGCCATGCCAAGCCTCGGCAGGGGCTGCTCGCGGCAACTACCTGATTGAGAAGACGCTCAGAGCGAGCCCATGCGGCGGGGAACCGGGTGCGTTCCGGACAGTGCCAGTAGACCAGCATCTGCTAGTCGGTTGGCAGAGTCCTAGATGCGGACATACCGCGTCCGGAGACCCTATTCCCAACCGCCGCAGGAGCGGGGTGATTCGAGCATGGCGCCGCCCCTGGTCTGACATGTCGTCTCGCCAGGCGCCGAACGTCATCGCAGTGGCGCCGCGCTCATGAGGTCGGGTTCCCTCGCCGTCATCGTCGCCACGATCCAGAGCACCGGGAGAAGAAAGGCCAGCGAGCCCGGTACCCACATGATCACGCCGGCGGTCGCCTGGTCTTCTAGTGCCGAGATCGCGTGGGACCGCGGCACGACCTCGTAGGAGGAATAGATCACGCGGTCTGAGAAGGTGAGGATAGCGGCCAGCACGCTGTTCTGGACGTCTGCGAGCACGAGATACGGGATCATCGTCCAGCGTGGCCAGGGCGAGTGGCTCGGCCACGGCAGGATCACCGGCCGCCAGAAGAGCATGGCGGTCGCGAAGAAGCACGCGTGCTCGACGTGGTGCCAGAAGTCGGAGCGCAGCGCCAGATCGTAAAGCGCGGGAACGTGCCACGTCCAGAAGGCCACGGAGAACGCGGCGCCGCTCACCGCCGGGCTCGCCAGCACGCGGGCGATCTGCCGGCCCGGAGGCGAGGCGAGCGCGAGGGCTACCCATCGACGGATCGGCCGAGGGAGTCCGAGCAACATCGGAGCGACCGGGGCGCCCATCCACAGGAGCGGTGGCGCGACCATCATCAGCAGCAGATGCTGGGTCATGTGGGCCCGCAAGTGCAGGAGAGCTTGCGCCTCGAGCGGTGGACTGACCGCCAGGATGATGGTGGCGAGCCCGGCCATCATCGCGCCGAGGCGACCCGCCCCGAAGCGCTCCGGCATTCGGCGTGAGAGTGTGATCCACCCTCTCAGGTAGAGACCGGCGGCGAGCACGGATACGACCACGACTGGCTCCATCGTCCA
>Ga0099828_10003302_pt1 | contig 11257 bp, 11 predicted proteins | sample CZO8metaG_2_FD_79338 | JGI IMG/M metagenome (GOLD analysis project Ga0099828, IMG submission 79338) | Vadose zone soil microbial communities from the Eel River Critical Zone Observatory, Northern California, USA - CZOApr15con2H1.8 metaG | ecosystem: Environmental > Terrestrial > Soil > Vadose...
AATCAGAACACCGGCGCGAAAATCACCGGACTGAAGCCCGAGCAGGTCCGCGTGCACACCACCTATCTCGGTGGCGGGTTCGGCCGCCGCGCGGAGCAGGACTTTGTCGCCGAAGCGGTGGAACTTTCGAAGGCCGTGGGTGCGCCCGTGCAGGTCACCTGGTCGCGCGAAGACGACATGCAGCACGACTTTTATCGTCCCGCCGTCTACTGCAAGCTCGTTGCCGGACTCGACGCAGACGGATGGCCCGTCGCTTGGAAGAGCCGCATCGTCAGCCCTTCGATCATGTCGCGCTTCTTTCCCGGATCGGTGAAAAACGGCATCGATGAAAGCTCTGTGGAAGGCCAGGCCGACAGCAAATACGGCATCCCCAATTTTCTGGTTGAATACGTGCTGACGGAAACAGGCGTGCCCGTTGGCTTTTGGCGCTCCGTGGGAAATTCGCAGAACGGCTACATCACGGAATGTTTCGTGGAGGAACTCGCCAGGGCGGGCGGCAAGGATCCCCTGGAATTCCGCCGCAAGCTCCTGGCAAATGCGCCGCGGCATCGCGGCGTGCTGGAACTAGCGGCCGCGAAAGCCGGCTTGGGCCAACCGCTTCCGGCGGGGCGCACGCGAGGCATTGCCGTCGTGGCATCTTTTGGAAGTTACGTCGCCGAAGTCGCGGAAGTCAGCGTGAATCGCGGCTCCGGCGAAGTGCGCGTGCATCGCGTGGTCTGCGCCATCGACTGCGGCCGCCACGTGAATCCCGATACCATCGCTGCGCAAATGGAAAGCGCCGTTGTCTTCGGCCTGACGGCCGCTCTAAAGGGCCAGATCACTATCAATAAGGGGCGCGTCGAGCAAAGCAATTTTCACGATTACGAGATGCTCCGGTTGAACGAAATGCCGAACGTGGAAGTCCACATCGTGCCCAGCAGCGAAGCTCCGAGTGGTGTTGGCGAGCCGGGAACTCCGCCGATTGCGCCCGCGGTGTGCAACGCAATCTTCGCGGCCACCGGCAAGCCGATTCGCCGGCTGCCCATCCGCGCCGAGGATCTGGCGTAGCGCCGGGCTCTGCGTTCATTGCAGAATAGCCCTTGCCCTTGACTTCTACTCTTATTGCCGCAATCCCCCTCGCAATTTGGATTTACCTCTTTCTCGCTCGGGGAAATTTTTGGCGGCTGCGCGAAGACAAATTCGAGCCGCAGCCGCTCGAAAGCTGGCCGCGCGTGGTTGCCGTGGTTCCGGCTCGCAACGAGCGAGAAACCATTGCTCGCGCCGTCGCTGCCCTTGCGAAGCAGGATTATCCCGGCGAATTCCGGATTGTTGTTGTCGATGATCACAGCGAAGACGAAACCGCCGTGCTCGCCCGGCAGGCCGCGGAAGAATCAGGCGCAGTGCCGCGCTTGTCGGTCCGGGAAGCTGCTTCCCTCCCTCCGGGCTGGACCGGAAAGCTCTGGGCGCTGCAGGAAGGTGTTCAGGCCGCAGCTGCACAAACGCCGGCATTCTTCTGGTTCACCGATGCCGATATCGTCCACGCGCCGGACACCCTGCGCCGCCTGGCCTTCCGCGCAGAAACGGAGTCGCTCGACCTTGCTTCCCTCATGGTTCTACTTCGGGCGAAGACAATTCCGGAACGATTGCTAATTCCTCCTTTCCTGTATTTTTTCCTGCTGCTCTATCCCCCGCGATGGATTGCTGACCCGAAAGCGCGCACGGCGGGTGCCGCCGGCGGATGCATTCTCTTGCGGCGCGGCGCGCTCGAGCGCATCGGGGGCTTCGCCGCGATTCGCAACGAAGTGATCGACGACTGCGCGCTGGCGCTGGCGGTGAAAAAAAAGGGCGGGCGCATCTGGATTGGCCTCACCCGCGCGAGCGTGAGCTTGCGCGCCTACGGCAGCTTCGGCGAAATCCGCGACATGATCGCTCGCACGGCGTTCACGCAGCTTCGGTACTCGTTTGCTCTGCTCATGGCCACGTTGCTTGGACTGTTCGTGACCTATCTGCTGCCTTGGTTGGCCTTTTTCGCGGCGGAGGACGCATCGTGGCTGCTGGCGGGCACTGCCATTTCGCTGATGATGGCGACCTTCCTTGTGACCGTAAGGTTTTACCGTATCTCGGGGCTGTGGGCGCTGACGCTGCCGGTCGCGGCCGTGTTCTACGGCTATGCCACGTGCGTTTCCGCGGTGCGCTACTGGCTGGGCCGCGGCGGCCAGTGGAAAGGCCGCGCCCAAGCGCCGCGCGAAGTCTGATCCGCCACCCTCGCAGTATCAAAAATTCTGGTCATTCAGATCGGAGTTTGTTATTCTTAATGAGCTTGAGGTACAGGGCTGTATCCCGTTGGCCGCTCAGCGGCCACCTTCCCAAAAGGTAGGGAGCGGCACCGGAGGCCACCATGAGCGTTGTTCCGAATTCCGGGAACGGCAAAGTGACCGTGCCCGATCTCCTGCAGCGGAAAACCCGAGCTGCAGGTTCCCATCCCCAAACCGAAAGAATCACCTGCCTGACGGCATACGACTATCCGACCGCGCGTCTGCTGGATGAGGCCGGCGTCGACGTCATCCTTGTCGGCGATTCGCTCGGCATGGTTGTGCTGGGGCACGAGACCACCCTGCCGGTCACCCTTGACGAGATGCTGCATCACACGCGGGCCGTGCGTCGCGGAACGCGCCGCGCGCTGCTCGTCGCGGATATGCCTTACGGCAGCTATCACACAGACACCGCGGAGTCGCTGCGCAATGCCGTGCGCTTCGTGAAGGAAGCCGGGGCCGAAGCGGTGAAAGTCGAAGGCGGAGAGCGCCGCCTGGAGCTCATTTCGCGGCTGACGGAAGCGGAGATCCCGGTGATGGGTCACGTCGGCCTGACCCCGCAATCGGTGAATGCCCTGGGCGGGTACCGCGTGCAAGGCAAGACCCCGGGTGCTGCCGAGCAGTTGATTCGCGACGCCCGCGCCGTGGAAGCCTCGGGAGCGTTCGCGGTGGTCCTGGAGGCCGTGCCGCGTGAGCTTGCGGCGCAGATTACGCAGGAATTGCGCATTCCGACGATCGGCATAGGCGCCGGCCCCGATTGCGACGGCCAGATTCTCGTTCTGCACGATCTGCTGGGCCTTACCTTCAACCAGACGCCGAAGTTCGCGCGGCAGTACGCCAACCTGGGCCAGATCATCACGAGCGCCGTGCGCGAATATTGCACTGATGTTCGCACCGGCGGCTTCCCTTCCGATGCGGAGTCCTATCACGCTCCGCAGGCGGCCAAGGGCCGCAAAACCATTTTCATCGCGGGCTAAACCGCCTGCACACATTCCGTAGCAAACAGGAGCCCCGCATGACACCAGAAGAGATGCGAGTCTTGTACGACTACAATGCCTGGGCCAATCACCGGCAAATGGATGCGGCATCCCGGCTCACGGCGGAGCAGTTCGTGCAGCCAATTGTTTCCAGCTTCGGCTCCGTGCGCGACACGCTGGCGCACATCTATGGCGCCGAGTGGGTCTGGCTGGAGCGCTTCCAGGGCCGCTCGCCGGCTTCTCTTCCCGGCGCGGCTGAATTCCACGATATTGCGAGCCTTCAACAGCGCTGGAATGAGAACGAATCGCGCTTGCTGGGCTTTGTGCGGGGCTTGACTCAGGCCGACCTGGATCGCGTGATGGAATACAAGACGCTGAAGTTCGGCGTCTATCGCAACCCTCTCTGGCAATCGATGCAGCATCTCGTGAATCACGGCACGTATCATCGCGGACAGGTCACGACGCTTCTGCGGCAACTCGGCGCGCAACCGATCCTCACGGACCTCATGCACTTCTATCGGGAGCGCTCCACGGCCGCCGGGGCCTAGCTTCGCCGCCCCTTTCTCCCACGTGGAAACCATTCGAACCATCGCCTGGATGAAGGAGCATGCGCGGCAAGCGCGTGCGGAGAGCCGCATCGTCGGCCTGGTTCCGACCATGGGGGCGCTCCACGGCGGGCATTTATCGCTGATCGAACGCGCGAAGCGGGACTGCTCGCCGGTCATCGCCTCCATTTTTGTCAACCCGAAACAGTTCGGCCCGAACGAGGATTTTGCCAAGTATCCGCGGTCGTTCGAGAGCGATTGCATGAAGCTGGAGCAAGCAGGAGTGGATTCGCTCTTCGCGCCGGCACCTTCCGAGATCTATCCGAATGGGTTCGCGACCTACGTGAATGTCGATGGCCTGAGCGAGAAACTCGAAGGGCGCTCGCGGCCCGGCCACTTCCGCGGCGTAACGACCGTCGTGATGAAACTCCTGCAGATCGTTCAGCCGAACTTCGCATATTTCGGACGGAAAGACGCGCAACAAGCGCGAATCATCACGCAGATGGCGCGCGATTTGAATCTTGACGCGGAAATCGTCGTTTGCCCGCTGGTTCGCGAGCCGGATGGCCTGGCCTTGTCCTCCCGCAATGCCTACTTGAATACGGAAGAGCGCAAGGCCGCCGCTGTTTTGTATCGCGCGCTGGACGCCGCGAGGCGGGAACTTGCCGCCGGAATCCGCGATGCGCTGCAAGTGCAAACTACATTGCGCCGCAAACTGGATTTCGAGCGGCTGGCGAGCGTGGACTATGCGGAAGTCGTTGACGCCGAATCGTTCGCACCGGTCACGCGCGTCAGCAAACCTTGCTACGTGGTGCTTGCCGTTTTCATCGGCAAAACACGTCTGATCGACAATCTGTACATCGAGCCGAAATCCGCGGATTCGGAGGAACTGTTGTTTCATTTCTAACGCCCTTGGCGCGCCCTTGGTGCGTTTTTCCTGCCTTTCTTCTGCTAGAATCTCCTCACAGCCCCAAATCCCCTTCGGAGGTGACGGAGATGAATCTTCGAATTCGAGCGATTTCCATTTTTCTGGCCCTGGCGCTTGCGGTGCCTGTTTTGGCGCAGGCAGAAGGCAGCGTTCCACAAGGAACGAAGATTACGGTGGTAACCGACCAATCTGTGAGCTCCAAGACGGCCAAGATCGGGCAGACCGTATCAGGCTCGGTCGCGCAAGATGTGACGGCAGAAGGCAAAGTGATGATTCCCAAGGGCTCGCCGGTCAAGCTCACGGTGAGCACTGTGCAGGCTTCTGGACGCTTGTCCACGCCGGCAAAACTATATTTGCGGCTGCACACGGTGACCGTGGGCGGAAAGACGTACACGCTTGCGACCAGCTCCGCCGGAAGGACACTGGGCGGCAAGGGCAAGCGTGACGCCGGGTTCATCGGCGGCGGCGCTGCGGGCGGCGCGATTATCGGAGCGCTGGCGGGCGGCGGCAAGGGCGCAGCGATCGGGGCAGCGGCTGGCGCGGGAGCTGGAACGGCCGGTGCGGCGGCAACAGGAAAGAAAGATATCGAGTTTCCCGCCGAAACGAAGCTGGCTTTCACCACGCGGACGGCCGTGGCCATCAACTAACGCCAGAATTCACCGCCGGCGGGCCGAGGGGCTGCGCAACTTCATGCCTATGTGCGAATTCCAGCCGAACCTAAAGTAACGCTTTAGTTTTCGAGTGGCGACCCACCGCCACACCTCCTATATTTTGCGAAAGAGCGCGGAATCGATGGTCAAGTGTCTGGTTTGCTGCAAGTGCGTCCAGCCCATTCCGTTGCTAATCGCCATGAAGGCGTAGAATACTCGCCGTTCTTGCGATCCGGAGAGAAGTCCCGGTTGAAACACCTTGGAGGGAACCATGCGGCGGGTCACCGGCCTGGGCGGCGTCTTTTTCAAAGCCGAGAATCCGGAGCAACTCTACCAATGGTACGAGAAGCATCTTGGCATCAAGCGCGAAATGGACGGCCAGGGGACCGCTTTCCGCTGGCGCGACGACGGCGACGCGGAAGGGTTCACGGCGTGGGCGATTTTCCCCAAAGACAGCGAGTACTTCCATCCAAGCCAGCAGCCCTTCCTCTTGAACTACCGGGTCGACAACCTCGACGCGCTGCTGGAGACGCTTCGCGCAGAGGGCGTGTGGATCGATCCCAAACGCGAAGATTACGACTATGGACGCTTCGCCTGGATCATGGACCCGGAAGGAAATCGCATCGAACTGTGGGAACCGCCGAAGCGTGCCTGAATTTCTGGCCGGATGACGTGCCGATCCAAAACCGAGCCATCTCCGAAGGTCCAGACATTTGAGACGGAACTTCTGCGCGGGGCTATTTCTGCGAGAGGCGTTTGAGGACTTCCGCGGCGTGGCCTTTGGCTTTGGCGATTGCCCAGACCTCTTCGATCCTGCCGGTCTTTCCGATGAGGAAGGAACTGCGGACGATGCCCATGAACGTGCGGCCCATGAACTGCTTTTTCTGCCAGGAGCCGAACCTTTCGATGGTGGAATGGTCCGGATCGCTCAGCAACGGAAAATTGAGCTTTTTCTTTTCCTTGAAGGAGGCCTGGGCCTTGACGGAATCGGCGCTCATGCCAAGGATCACGACACCGAGCTTGTCGAATTGTTTCTTTGCGTCACGAAACTCGGACGCTTCGATGATTCAACCGGTGGTGTTGGCTTTGGGAAAGAAAAAGAGCAGCACGCGCTTACCCTCGAAGTCGTTCAGAGCAACGTCCTTGCCGTTGTCAGACTTGAGGCGGAAGCTGGGGGCTTTGGCGCCGATTTTGAGCATTAGAACTCCCTCACGTTAAACCTTGAAAGAGAAAGCGGACGGCCTCGGAAGGCCGTTCCTACAGTCGCCCCTAGATGCAAACGAACGTTGCCGAATCAAAATACTGAATCAGGAAAGCAGTTTGCGCAGGATATCGTTGACGGCCTGCGGATTGGCCTGGCCGCGCGTGGCGCGCATGACCTGGCCCACAAAAAACTTGAACACACCTTCGTTGCCGGCTTTGAATTTGGAGACGTTGCCGGGATTCTGTTCGATTACTTCTCGCGCGGCCTGCTCGATCGCGGCGTCGCTGACCTGCGCACCGAGGCCTCCCGCCGTGACGATTTCGGCGGCGCTCCGGCGGGATTCGAACATGGTGGCAAAGACTTTCTTTCCGATCGCGCCGGTAATCTGGCCGGATTCGACCAGTTTCACGAGTTCCGCGAGCGCCGCGGGTGAGACGGGACTCGCGTCAATCTCCTTGCCGGAGTCTTTCAAGCGTCGAAGAAGTTCGGTTTGCAGCCAGTTTGCAGCGGCTTTGCCCGGCGCTCCGGCTTTGACCACGGACTCGAAATAATCAGCGAGCGCTCGTGTCCCAGTGAGCACTTCCGCGTCATACGGCGTAATCCCGAAGGTGGAGACGAAGCGGGCACGCTTGGCTTCCGGCAATTCCGGGAGTGTGCGGCGAACTTCTTCGCGCCAGGCCGCGCCGACGTGCACAGGGAGCAAGTCCGGCTCGGGGAAATAGCGATAATCGTGGGCTCTTTCTTTCGAACGCATGGAAACCGTGTGGCCTTCGGCTTGATTCCAGAGGCGCGTCTCCTGCGGAATGCGCCCGCCGCTTTCGAGCACGCCGATGTGGCGCTCGATCTCGTACTCGAGGGCTTTCTGAAGAAAACGGAAGGAGTTGAGGTTTTTGACTTCCACCTTGGTGCCGAACTCCTTCGAACCGCGCGGGCGGACGCTGACGTTCGCGTCGCAGCGAAGCGAGCCTTCCTCCATGTTGCAATCGCTGACGCCGGTATAGAGCATGATCTGGCGGAGCGCGGTGAGGTAGGCGTAGGACTCATCAGGCGTGCGCATGTCCGGCTCGGAGACAATTTCAACCAGCGGCGTGCCGCAGCGGTTGTAATCGATGTAGGCCTTCTGGGCGGATTGCGAGAAACCTTCGTGAAGATTTTTGGCCGCGTCTTCTTCAAGGTGAAGGCGGGTAATCCCGATACGCTTCCTGGCGCCAGCAACTTCAATCTCGAGCCAGCCACCGGTAGCGAGCGGCAGTTCGTACTGCGAAATTTGATAGCCCTTGGGGAGGTCCGGGTAGAAATAATTTTTCCGTGCGAAGCGCGAATGCTCGTGCACGGTGCAATTCAGGGCCAGAGAAGCGCGCATGGCCATCTCCACGGCGCGCTTGTTCAGCACGGGGAGCGTGCCCGGCAAGCCGAGGCACACGGGGCAGACGTTGGTGTTTGGCGGATCACCGAAACGAGTCGAGCACCCACAGAAAATTTTCGTCCTGGTCAGAAGCTGGACGTGGACTTCCAGCCCGATGACCGGCTCATATTTCGCCAGCACTACGGGCGCGATGGCTGCCGCTTCTGAGGCTGATTTCGCCATAAGGAAACAGTGATTATAGCATCAGCATCCAGATCTCAGAGCCGCACCTGCGGGTGGTCTGCGCCCCCGGGGAAAATGCGGCTGGAGCAACCAGAAGTGGTTCCGCTACCGCTTTTCGAATGCAGGCTGCCGCAAAGCCGGGAAAGTCTGCTCGGCCAAGGCGAATCCACCGAACAGAAGCCCGGCGTACAAGGCATCGCCTGCCAGCGTGTTCCAAAAGAACGGAATGCCAGCCCCATAACAGGCCGCGAGTCCGGCAACAGTGCGCGGATAGAAACTCCCGAGCGCCCACACGCCGAAATTAGTGACGATGAAAAACTGAATCGCGCCAAAAAGCGTCGCTCCCGCCACCCGGAAAGCAGTGCAGCGTCCTTGGAGCATGCGGCCGATGAGGACACTCAGAAGAAAACTCGCATAAACGATTGGCACAAGTTTGTGAAAACCGATGAATAGGTCACTAGCAAAGAGCATGAGCAGGGGAAACAAAAACGCAACGCGCCGATCGCGGACCATCGCCCCGGAGAACAGCGCCATGGCGCCCACCGGGGTGAAGTTCCACGGATGCGGAGCGATGCGCAATGCGGCGGCGAGCAGAATCATGGCGAGGGCAAAGATGGTGCGAAAGAACAGATTGTTCTTCCCGGAAAGATCGAGTTTCATTTTACGGTTTCCTCCATTTCAGGCAACAAATCGCAAAACACAAAACCATCGCGGTTTATAACTTCTCCAGAGCGGAAAGGAACGGGAAAGTGAAAGATCGGGCCGTCAAAAACAAAAGTGTGGAACTCGCCGTTTTCGCCGCAGGGGTCAGCGCTGGGCGGGAGATCGGCGAAGAAAGAATCGTCGAGCTCGCGGCCGGCGAAGCGGCGATCGAGGACCTTGGGATCCACGCAAACGGCGATGGCGCGGAAGCGTTGCGCGTGGAAGAAACGAATGAGTTCGCGAGTATCGCGCTTCCAAATAGGAAAAAGTGCAGTCATGCCGATGCGGGCCAGATTCTTTTCGCGATAGCCGCGCAGGTCTTCCAGGAAGATGTCGCCAAAGGCCACCTTTCGAACGCCGTGGTCGTAATGCGCACGCAACGCTTCCTCCATGCGCGCTTCGTAAGTGGGATTGACGCATTGAGGCGGGATGCGGACTTCGTGAAGCGGCAGGCCGATGGACTCGGCCTGCCGCTGAAGCAGCTCGCGCCGCACGCCATGCATGCTGATGCGCTGGTATCCTTCGGTCACGGTGGTCAGTAGCGCCGTTACGCGAACGTCTTGCTGCTGGTGAAGCGTATACAGGGCCATGGCGCTGTCTTTGCCGCCGCTCCAGCAGAAAAGAATGGGTTCGGGTGTCGACATGAGATGCTCCAAGAACATTTGAACTTGGCGAAATGGGGCGCAACAGGTTGCGCCCCTACAAGAGAAATTCAGTTCTGGCCGCCGAAGCGATAGCTCATGCCCAGGCGATAGTCGCGGCCGAGCGCGGGGTAGCCGATGGCGTCCTGATATTTCTTGTCCAAGAGGTTGGCGACGCGGCTGTAGAAGGAGAAGCCGCGGGTGAAGTTGTAGCTGGTCGCGAGGTCGAAGCGGGCATAGCCGGGATTGCGGGTGATGCCGAGCCCCAGGAAGTCGCTGTCGGTGCGCCGGCCCGAAAAGTAGCCAGCGAGATTGAAATTGAAGCGGCGATAGCTGGCGTTGAGCCAGAGGTTGCCGGAGTTGACCGGGCGGCGCAAGAGATGATTGCCGGGCTGCTCGACGTCAGGCGCGTTGGGGACGGTTTTGAGCACACGCGTATCGTCGAAAGAATAATTGGCTTTTAGCCAGAGCCAGTGATTCAGGTGAGCGTCGCCCGACCAGTTGACGCCGCGAGCGCGGGACAGGTCCGTATTGAAAAGCAGCATTTCGTTGCCAGTGAAGCAGGCGGAATTGGCCGGCCCGACGGTTTGATTGATCAAATCGCGGAACTCGTTTGTGAAGAAGACGGCGGAAACGCGAAAGCGGCCCCCACTGAAAAATTGATCCAAGCCGATGTTGAGGGTGCGGCTGCGCTCGGGGCGCAACGAGGGAGCGCCCGGATTGCAGGGATCGGTGCTGAAGGATTCAAAAACAGTCGGCTCTTCGATCCCCTGACCGTAAGAAATTCTAGCGCGGGTGTCGCCCCAAAAGCCCTGGGCATAGCGCAGAGCCAGGGCCGCACCCACCCGGGGCACGACGCGTGTGCCGAAATTGGTGTTCGCTTCCCCGCGAGCGCCTCCGCTGAGCGTAAGGCGCGAGACGGGCTGCCAGCGAACGTCGAGAAATCCGGCTTGATTATTGCGGCGGGCATGCGTGCCGCCGAGGCTGTTGGGAAATGCGTTTTCGACTTCATACTGATAGCCGGCGGTTGCGGCACCCTCACGGAAGGAAAAAGTGGATTGCTCGAGAAAGCCGGAACGATTGAATTGATCGGTGGCGAAGAAACTGAAATCGGGGAAAGCGTTGGTATCGAGGATGCGCGATTCCATGCCGGAGAGGCGGTGGCTCCAGTGGGAGCCGGTGCTGAAGGACCAGCTCAGATGGCTCGAGAGCTGCTTCAACTTGTCGTAAGCGGTGGTGTCAACGGCAAAAGGGTCGACGGAAGCGAAAAGAGTCTGGCCTGGAGTTCCGGCAAAGCTCGCGTTGCTGCGCACGGTGAGGCGGAGCTGGTTGGAGTCCGAGAAGCGGTAACCAAAATTGCCGGCGAGGCTGCGGTTCAGGAAAGCGTCGTCCACGCCTTGACCGCCGGTATGAAAGTAGGAGCCGGCGGCGGAGTAGTCAAAGGCACCAAGAACGCCGCCGACTTGAGCGCCGCCGCGAGCGGAAGAAAACCCGCCGCCTTCGGCGAAGAGATGGAGTTCGGGAATCCGCGTGCTACCTCGATGGCTGACAATTTGAATCACGCCGGACATGGCGTCGGTGCCGTAGAGGGCGCTTTCGGCGCCGTGTACGATTTCGACTTTGTCGACGTTATCGAGGGTCAAGTTCGAAAAATTGAAAGCGCCACCCGGTTCGTTGACCGGAGTGCCATCGACGAGCACTTTAGCGAAATTGGAATTGCCGCCATCGACG
>Ga0099828_10003305_pt1 | contig 11253 bp, 8 predicted proteins | sample CZO8metaG_2_FD_79338 | JGI IMG/M metagenome (GOLD analysis project Ga0099828, IMG submission 79338) | Vadose zone soil microbial communities from the Eel River Critical Zone Observatory, Northern California, USA - CZOApr15con2H1.8 metaG | ecosystem: Environmental > Terrestrial > Soil > Vadose...
CGCGCGCCGATAGTGATGGCGGCCCGCCCGGCCAGGATGGGCGCGATCAGCTTGGGAATGTCGCCGGCGTGATATTGATTGTCGGCGTCGGTGTTGACGATGATGTCCGCTCCGCGGTCGAGACACGCTGTGAGTCCGGTCATGAACGCCCTGGCGAGTCCCAGATTGACCGGGTGGCGGACGAGGTGGTCGACGCCGTGCGCCCGGGCCACGGCCACCGTGCCGTCGGTGCTGCCGTCGTCCACGATCAGCCATTCCACCGAGTCCGCCCCGGAAACCTGCCGCGGTAGCTCGGCCAGCGTGATCGCCAGCGCCTGCTCCTCGTTGTAGCACGGAATCTGGATGATCAGCTTCATGCGGCAAAGCTACAGCCACCCGGTCAGCCGGAGAATCCCGATCCACCGCTTGCTCCTCGTCATCCTGCTCGCCGGCGGCGGAGGCCGCCTCGCCGCGCAGGCACCCGCCGCTTCCGCGCCGAACCCGCCGGGGCACGGCGTGTCCCGCCGGCTGGCCGAGTGGCGTGCCCGCACCGTGGGCGACGTGCGCTACGATCTCGCGCTCGACGTGACGGCGCTCGACAGTGCCGTCGGTCGAGTCACGGTCCGCTTCCGGCAACGGGGGCCGGGGGACGCCATCCTGGATTTCCGCGGTCGCCGGCTGACGGATGGGCGCGCCAACGGCCACCCGCTTCCGGCGGACGCCGCCGACGGCGCCCACATCCGCGTCCCCGCCGGCCTGCTCCGGACCGGAGAGAACCGGCTCGACCTCGACTTCGTCGCGGACATCGCACCGACCGGTGCGAGCATCATCCGGAGCCACGACCCGGGGGACGGCAGCGACTATCTCTACACCCTGCTCGTCCCCGCCGACGCCAACCAGCTCTTCCCCTGCTTCGACCAGCCTGACCTCAAGGCGCGGGTGCGTCTCGCGCTCACTGCGCCGGCCGGCTGGACCGTCGTCGGCAACGGATCACTCGCCGGCGCCGATACCACCGGAAACCGGGTGACGAGCCGGTTCACCGAAACCCGGCCGATCAGCACGTATCTGATCGCCTTCGCCGCGGGCCCATGGCATCGGGCCACCAGCACCGTGCGCGGGCGCACGATCAACGCCTACGTCCGGCGGTCCCGCGCCGCCGAGGCCGATCTGGATACGCTCCTCGCCCTGAACCGGCGGGCGCTCGAGTGGATGGAGACCTACTACGCTCGCCCGTTCCCCTTCGAGAAGTTCGATTTCGTGCTCGCCCCCGCGTTCCCCTTCGGCGGCATGGAGCACCCCGGGGCGGTGTTCTACAACGAGGACCGCTTCATCTTCCGCGAGCGCCCGACTCTGCCCCGCAGGCTGGGACGCTTCTCGACCATTCTGCACGAAGTCGCCCACCAGTGGTTCGGTGATCTCGTCACGATGCGCTGGTTCGACGACCTCTGGCTCAAGGAAGGGTTCGCCACCTTCATGGCGGCGGAAGCTCTGGCCGACATCGATCCCTCGGCGGACGCCTGGAAGACCTTCTACCTCGCCAACAAGCCCCCGGCCTACGCGGTGGATCAGACGCTGGGTACCCGCCCGCTCTGGCAGGAGCTGGACAACCTCGACCAGGCCAAGAGCAACTACGGGGCGATCGTCTACAACAAGGCGCCGGCGGTGCTGCGGCAGCTCGAGTATTTCGTCGGTCCGCGGGCGTTTCGAACCGGCGTGCGACGGTTCCTCGCCCGTTTCGCCTACGGCAATGCGACCTGGCGCGACCTGCTTGCCGCGATCGGACAGGCGGCGGGGCGACCCCTCGCCGGATTCGGGCGGGACTTCATGCTCCGCCCAGGGATGCCGCTGGTGGAGCAAGAGCTCGTCGTCCGGGACCGGCGGATCGCACGGCTCGCCCTGCGGCAGCGCCCGGCCCAGTCGTTGTCCGGGCCGGCACCGTGGACCGAGCGGACGCAGGTGTTGCTGGCGTACCGAGACCGTGCCCCGGTCGCGATTCCGGTCGAGCTGCGCACGGGCGTCACCGAGGTGACGGCGGCCCGCGGCCGCCCCGCGCCCGACTTTGTCTTCGCCAACGCACGGGATCACGGCTACTTCCTTCTGCTGCTCGACAGCGCCGGCGTGCGCTCGCTCGAAGAGGGCGAACTCGAGCGGGTGGACGACGGGTTCCTCCGCGCCATGCTGTGGGGCGCGCTCTGGGACCAGGTGCGCCAGTTCCGGATGGAGCCGGCGCGTTTCGTGAAGATTGCCCTGCGGGCCCTGCCCGGCGAGCCGGATGAGCAGATCGTTCCCGTCGTTCTCGGCCGGCTTGGGCGCTGCGTCGCCGCTTACCTCTCACCCGCGGCGCGGGACACCCTCGAGCCGCAGGTGGAGCGGATGCTCCGCGACGGGACAGCGGACGCCACGAGGCCGTACGGCATCCGCAAGGCGTACCTCGATGCCTTCGTCGATCTCGCGGCCTCGCCCGCCGGCCTCACCGGCCTCGACTCATTGTACTCCGCCGACTCCGCTGCCGGAGAGCCGCTCCGCGACCCGACCCGATGGGAAATCGTCACTCGGCTGCTGGAGCTGGGCGCGGCGGAGGGGGAGGCGCGCTTCGCCGCGCAGCAAGCGCGGGACACGACACCGGACGGGCACCGGCGAGCCTTCATCGCCGGAGCGGCCCGGCGGACCGAGGACACGAAGCGGAGCTACTTCCGCCGTTATTTCGACGATGAGACACTCAACGAGGAGTGGGCTGCCGGCAGCCTCGGTGCCTTCAACGCCATCGAGCATCAGACTCTCACCCTGCCGTACCTGGGTCCGGCGCTCGACTCCCTGCGGTTCATCCAGGCCAACCGGCGGATCTTCTTCCTGGAGAGCTGGCTGGGAGCCTTCCTGGGGGGACAAACGAGCGACAGTGCCCGCCTGACCGTTCGGCGGTATCTCGACGAACTCCCCGGCCTGCCCCTGGATGTTCGTCGCAAGGTGCTTCAGTACGGAGACGAGCTGGAGCGAACGGTGCGGATCCGGGCACGGGAGCAGCCGGCGTCGAACTGATCTGGCCCGCCTCAGGCGCTGAGGGCCGCGGCGGGGCGCCGCTTGTGCCGCGCGCCGCGATGCACCACCCGTTCGTACACGGCCAGCACCTCGTCGGCCACGCGAGGCCAGGCGTAACGCGCTGCCTTGGCCACGCCGGCGGCGCTCATCATGCGCCGGCGCGCGGGGTCCCCCAGCAGCCGGACGACCGCCCGGGCCCAGGCTGCCGGATCGTCGTGGGGCAGCCGCACCGCCTCGGCGCCGCCGTTGATCAGCGCGTTGAAGCCGGGGCCGTCCGCCACGATCATCGGTGTGCCGCACGCCATGGCCTCGAGCAGGGTGATCCCGAACGACCCCCGGGTCGTGGGGCAGAGATACAGGTCCGCGGAGCGATACTCCGCCGGCCGGTCGTCCACCCGGCCCAGAAACTCCACGGCCGGGCCGAGGGGCGCGGCCTGGCGCTCGTAGTACCCGCGCCAGGGCCCGTCGCCCGCGACCAGGAGGCGGGCCGCGGGATACCGCGCGAGTACGCCGGGCATCGCCTCCAGCAGGGTGCCGAGATGGTTCCGGGGCTCGAGCCGGTGGAGGTAGAGCAGCCTCGGCGACGCGGCGGCCAGGTCCACCGGGCGGCGACCGCCCGCCTGGAAGTGCTCGACGTCGACGCCGTTGGGGATCACGTCCCAGTCCCCGCGGAAGTAGTGCGACATGGCGTCCACCACGGGCACGCTCACCGCGATGCGGGCGGCGTGCAGGTCGAGCAGCCGCTGCAGCGGACGGCGGAGGATCAGGCAGGCGGGCGAGCTGTCGAACCAGCAGTGGAAGGTCGCGACGACGGGGATACCCACCCGCCGAGCGACGAGCGGAGCGACGACGCCGAACGTCGGCGCCAGTCCGCCATGTACGTGAACGACGTCGAAGCGGTCGCGGAACAACGCCTCCAGCCGTTGCTGCAGCCGGTGACCGACCGTGATCCGGGCCACCCCGCCGTTGGCGTAGATGACGACGCTCCGCCCAACCCGCCGGACGAAATCGTCGTCCCGGTGCGTGCCTCTCATGTTCGAGGTCACGACCGTGACGTCGTGACCTCGCGCGCGGAACTGAAGGGCCAGGTTATGAACGTGCTCGGGAACGCCGCCCAACTGGGGATAGTAGTCCTCAGCGATCAGCGCGATGCGCACTCATCCTCCGGGAGTCGAAGCCACCCTTAACGTCGTACTGTTGCGGCGGTGTGCCGCGTCAGACGCTGGAAATTGCCAGGTGACGGCTACGAACGGCTGGGGCGCGTGGGCGCTCCACCCGGCTGGAGTCTGCGAGCAACTCGATGGGGTGTCAAGAATCTCGTGGCGGGGCGAAGAATCGGCGCCAACCGAAAGAAAAGGGATTGGACCAGCAGGAGGATGGAGTAGAACAGCGTCACTACGCCGACGATCACGATGCCCCTCCGATCCCCCGAAAGGCCCCATCCGGGGCCCGTGCCTTCCCGTGAACTACGCGGGCGGGGCGGACCCTGTTGAAGCCCGGGACGTCGGGTGGGCTGCCCCCCAAGCGAAAGGCCCCGCCTGAACGGGGCCTCAGCCGATAATGTCGGAATGTCGGGCGGGCCTGCGCCGTTTAATCGTCGTCGTGCCCGTGGTGCTTGTCGCCGTGGCCGTGACCGTGATCGTCGTCACGGCCCTCCTCCTGGTAGTACCGGCCCTCGCGCTGGTACACGACGATCTCACGGAGACCCGGACGGCGGTCGAGCCGGCGGGAGTAGTACCGGTCGCCGTCGGAGTACACGGTCACCTGGCGGTAGCCGTGCTTCTTCCACCAGCCGTAGGCGTTGCCGTGGGGAACGTGCAAGCGCTCCACCACGATGACCTCCCGGATCGGCTCGGCGTAGACCACCGTCGGGGGCGGGGGACCGACCGCGACCCCCGCCGTGACGGGCCCGCTGTGCACTAGGACTCCGCCTTCCACCGTCGTCTGGGCCCGGAGCGGCAAGGCGCTGAGCGCCAGCATCGCCGCGATCCCGCCCACCAGCATCTTCGCGTTCATTCTGACAGCCTCGGAATGGGGTTTACTGCGAGTCCGAACCAAGATGCGAGCGACGTGCCACAGCGTAACACGTTGCGCAGTCGTCGCTTCCCGTCAAACGCCCCATTGCAACGTCCGGCAACCAGGACGGGATGCAAGACCCGGCGCGGACCGGCGCTCTTCCGAATGCGTCCTCGCGCCCTACCTTTTCCGGCACCATGCCCGAACAGCCCGAGGTCGAGACCGAGAAACTCCGCGAGGCGGTCGCGGAGGAGCTCGAGCGCGAAGGTAGTGGCTTCCTCCGCTCGATCGCGCTCACGACCGCCATCCTCGCTGCGTTTGCGGCGGTCGCCTCCCTCCAAGCCGGTGGCACCGCCAACGAGGCGCTGGTACTCAAGACCGAGGCGACCCGGCGTCAGGCCGAGGCGTCGGACCAGTGGGCCTACTACCAGGCAAAAGGCATCAAGTCGGCGGTGTCGGAGGCCGCGGAGGCCGCCTATGCGGCGGCCGGCAAGCAGCCGCCGACCGAGCTCACGGATCGGGTCGCGCGCTATCAGCGGGAGCAGGAGGAAATCAAGAAGACGGCGGAGGAGAAGGAGAAAGAACGCGACAAGCTCTCGGCGGAGGGGGACGAACTGATGCACCGGCACCACGGGTTCGCCAACGCGGTGGCGCTGTTCCAGGTGTCGATCGCGCTCGGCGCGCTGGCCGCGCTCACGCGCGCGCGGCCCGTGTGGTACGGCTCTCTGGGCCTCGGCGCAATCGGCCTCGTCATGTTCGCGCGCCACCTGCTCAGCGCGTGACGACGATCTCGAGCAGGTCCCGGAGCATCGCCGCCGCGGTCGGGACTGGATCCCCCTCCGCGCTGGTGGCGCTCGACCGCCCGGCGATGTCTGTGTGGTACACGACCCCCATCTCGTCGCCGTCCATCCGAGCCAGCGGGTGATCCAGCGGCATCGGCGTGGGCCGCACGCTCAGCCGGAACCGTCCATCCCCGTTCGCCTCCGCCAGACACAGCAGCACGATCCGCTCTCCCCGCGCGCGTGCTGCGAGGAGCGTGTCCGCGTCCAGTGCGGCAATGCCCTCGACCCGCACGTCGGCCAGGGTCGTGGGCTGCCGCAGCACCGCGTTGGCGAGGATCACCAGCTTGTTCGCCGCGTCCCATCCGTCCACGTCGAGTGACGGATCGGTCTCGGTGAGCCCTCGTCGCTGCGCCTCCGCCAGAACGTCGGCGTAACTCCGCCCGCCCTCCATGGCTCGCAGGATGTACTGGGTCGTGCCGTTGAGCACCGCTTCCACCCGGAGGATGCGTGCGCCGGCGAGATCGCGCCGGCCCAGGTTGATCGTCGGCATCGCACCGCCCACGCAGGCGCTGAACCGGAGCGGGGTGGCGCCGGCGCCGAGATCGCTCAGCCCGGCGAGCTCCTGATACGCCAGGGCGAGGGGGCCCTTGTTCGCGAGCACGACGGGCAGGCCCCGGCGGAGCGCCGCCCGGGTGAGGTCGAGTCCCGGCTGCCCGGTGCGCAGATCGACCGGCGTGGCCTCGAGCAGCGCGTCCGCGGTCACGCTCTGCACCAGCTCCAGCGCCGGAGCGCCCGCTCTGCCGCCGGGGAGACCCGCCACGCTCTCCCCCCGTTCCTTGAGCGCGAGAACCGCCGCGGGGTCGAGTCCGTCCGCCGCAGCGGCGACGCCGCCGGAGTCGGCCGCCCCGACGACGCGGAACGCCACGCCGTAACGTTCGGCCAGCAGTTGAGCCTGGGATCCGAGGATCCGGAGGAAGCTCCGGCCGACGTGGCCGAGCCCGATGAGCAGGACGCCACGGGTTCTCGGCTCTGCTCGAGCTACGCTCACTGACGCATTCGTGCGCAGCTGTAGTCCTGCTCCGGCATGAAGTCTTTCGGCTTCGCCAGCGTGGCGAACCCGTCCTTCAGGTACTCGTTCCCCTCGCGCAACCGCTTGGGGTCGAGGTCCGGCACCGTGCGGAAGGCGGCGTAGATCGCCTCCTGCTTGGCCATGAATCGCTCCAACGTCGGCATCATCACGTCGAGCGGCCGGCACATGCCCCGATACAGGCGCTGGCGCACGCTCTTGATGGGGAGCCTCGGATCGGGCAACGAGTAGGGCGCGTTGACCAGACCGGAAAAGTCGAAGTCATAGGCCACGGGGTAGAGCCAAGGTTTCCCCTCGAACTGCACCAGCCGGACGTTGTGGTTCATGATCACGGACCAGTCGGTGTTCCCGATCAGCCACTCGAACACCGCGACAAGGTCCATCTGGGCCGGCTCCATCTCGGAGTAGCTCCCGCCCCCGTGGACGAGGAGTCTGCCGCCGTTCCGCTTGGCCATGTCCTCGTCCGACTCAAGGAAGAATCCGTAGCGGGTCAGCGTCTTCGTCGAATCGCGGGTGTCGACGTAGGTCACCCGGGCCAGTCGGGCGCGGTGGCTCAGATCGGTGAGCTGGTTGTAGGCACGGTACACGCCGTATTCGATCAGGAGGTTCTGCTCGTAGCGCGCCGCCTTCTGGCAGTGTGTCACCAGCTTGAGTGAGCTTTGGCCACCGAACACCGTCCCCTTCAGCTGGTCCTTGGGAAAATAGACCTTGAGGGGGGCGAACCCGCAGATGGACGACTTGAGCCGGAAATGGCCTCTGTTCCGAAGCTCGACCGGCACTGCGAGCGGCCCCGAATCGCCGGGGAACGTGAGGCGCGCCGGCTCGATCCGCGGATTGACGGTGTCCCGGCTGCCGAGGAGCGAACGGAAGTCGGCTGCGAGCGTGAGCACCAGGGGGGCGTCGTCGCGAAACAGACGCCGGGCCGCTCGGGGGCTGGGGTCCTCGCCCGCCTGGGCCGAGGCGGTCGACTGGAGGCCGGCGGCGCCCCAGGCGAGCGAGGCCAGCAGGGTGAGGCGTCCGATGGCACGCAGCATGGCCGCTCCGGGTGGACGAACGCGCCACCCATCTTACCTCGGCCGTTCGGGCTCCGCGAGGCTCAGGGGCCGGATGCTCCGCCCGGGGTGTCGGTCCAGGGCCCGAGCCCGGTACCACCCATCCGCTCCACCCCGCCCATCATCTCGCCCATCATCTCCCAATGCTCGCGCGGCATGACGTTGCCGGTGGAGTCGCGGAACTCCGCCAGCTGCTCGTAGATCGCCCGGCGCTTGCCCTCGACGGTGAGCGTGTCCGCCAGCAGCAGATCCGAGACGATGTCGTGCATCATGTGCAGGTTGTCGAAGATCGCCGCGGCGCGGGGGTGCCGTCGGGAGAACTCGGGCGCCACGGCCGCGGTCATCGGCATCACCTGCGGCATGCTCCCGGGCGGATCGGCCAGCATGCGGCGGAACCGGGCGACAGTCGCGGCCACGCCCGCGCGCCGCTCCGCTTCAGTGTGGTAAGCGAGCAGCGGCTCGTACAGGCCGACCTGAAGCCAGTGGTAGGCCCAGATGAGTCCGTTGAACCTGGGGTGAGCCCGGCGGAACGCCTGGCTGAACGCCTGGTCGTCCATCAGCTCCATCGCTTTCGGCGCGGCGGCGAACGCGTAATCGTGCTTCGACAGGTAGTAATCCGTGATCCGCTCGATCAGCGAATCCTGGGCGGCGGGTGAGAGTCGGTCGTCGGCGTACACGTCGTAGATCTGGCGATGAAGCACGTGGGCCCAGTCGAACATCATCTTGGCCCGCCAGGCAAGCTTCGCGTACTGCGGCTCGATGGCCTCCTCCGGCACGCCGAAGCGGGGCGGCCGCACCAGGAGATCACCGACCAGATACGCGTATGCCTTGTCCAGCGCGCGCTTCACGTCGGGCCCGCGCCGCGTGAGCAGCGTCTCGTACAGAACGGCGTGGCCGTAGTCGAAGGCGTTGAACAACCGGGCGGCCTCGGGATACCGCTCCAGGAATCGCCAGTTGAACCGGCCCGGGTAGTAGAACTGCTCGTCGCGACGGTCCTGCCCAACCGCGGGCCCCACCGGAGCGAGCGTCGCGCCGAGGACGACGCCGAAGGTCATCAATCGCAAGCTGGGTCGCATGGCTGACTCACCTCAGCTCGGCGGGCAGAAGCCCGCCGGCGCCGAACACCCGCGTGAGCCCGACCGTGAGCCCGACGTCCGGGCCGGCGGACGTGAGCCGGCGGGAGAGGCCGGCGTCGAGCACGACCGTAGGCGACATCTGCCAGCGCGCCCCGGCCCCGAGCAGGACCGTGGTTGGCGCGCCCTGCACCTCCTGCTCGGCCAGACCCTCGAGGATGAGCAACAGGCTCGACCGGAACAGCGTCCGATCCACCGCGACGCTCCCCGACCAGCGGGGCGCCACGGCTGCCTCGGCAAGGCCACTCTCCGATCCCAGACTCCAGGCGGCGTTCAGGTGGGCGCGGATCAGGCCCCACGACCGGGTGGCGATCGCCTTGAGGGTGACCCGGGCGACGTCGCCGGCGAGCGCGCCAACGGGAAGCGCCAGGTCGGTCCGCAGGGCCAATGCCGGGAGTGACCGGCTCTCGGTGTTGAAGTTGTAGAACGCGTGGAGCCGGACGCCGGCCAGGCCGAGATCCGTGGTGCCGGCCGCGCGGACCCGGGCGAGAGGTGCGGCGATCCCGACCTGGCCGTTCATGAACGCGCCGTATTCGAGCTCGGGCGTGATGAGCACGCTGGTGGTCCCCCCGGGACGCGCGTCCAGGCTCCACGGCGTGAGCAGCTCGAAGGCATAGCGCTCGGCCGGGTATGCGTCCTCGGTCTGAACCGGACGTCCCTCGTCGAGATTGCGGTAGTCGATCTGCGCCACCAGCGGCCGGCCGCCGAGGAGCGCGGCGGCCGCAATGACGGCGGTGCGATAGTGTCCCATGTTTGATCCTCGTGGGCGCCGGATGCCGGCGGCCGCGAGGAGGTTCGCGGCCGCGACTACGCGAGGAGCAAGGGCGGCGGCGTGGGGGGAGCCGGCGAGAGCGAGCGAAGCGCCGGGGCGGAGTCGCCCCCGGCGATCCTGACCGGAGTCTCAGTGACGATGGGCGTGACCGGCGCAGCCCGGACGGCTGTAGCGCCGCCGGCGCAGGGTTCGAGGAACGCGCAGTCGGTCGCGGCGCAGTGGGGGCAGTCCGCCGGCATGCCGGCGCCTACCTGCGCGATCGCCGCCGCGCCGGGGACGCCGGTTGGCGCGTGTGTGCCGTGGTGCCGGTGGTGATCGGCGCAATGCGTGCTTGCCCCGGCGGCCAGAGGCGCCGGGCCCGCCGTTTGACCGAGCACGATCAGCGCGGCGGCGCCTCGGAGCAGGGTGCGGAAACCAGAGCGGAGGGACGGCATCGGTGGAATATAGAGCTCAGCCCGCCAGGACGTTGACCGGCTGCCCCGCGAGCCGCCGGCCCAGCGCATCCACGTCGACCAGGAGCTCGGACGACCCCCCGTCGAGCCAGTCGCTCTTCAGCCGGGTGAACGACGCCTCGGCTTCTTCCCGGACCCGGTGGGCGAGCGCCACCAGGCCAAGACGGGGGTCGTCCTCGCCGGGCTCGGGGTCGCGCACCGCAGCCTCCGGCTCGGCCCACGCCATGAGCTCGCGCGAGACCCGCCGCGCCTGCTGAAGAGCCGCGATCTGGAGGGCGCGGGCCAGGTCGGCCGCGAAGACATGCGCGTCGTGCAGGCCTCCCAGCACGTCCTGCAGCTCCTTCAGCCAGGCGATGATCCCGGGCGCGCCCTCCAGCGCCCCGGCGACCGGCTCGAGCAGGTAGCGGAGCCGTTTTCCGGCGATGCGGGCCCGGTGCGCTTCTACCTGGTCGGCGATCGTTCCTACCAGTGCCAGCTGGCTCGCCAGCCCTGCCCCGAGCTCGCCGACCAGCCGGCCGAGGACGGCCCCCCCACTCCCGTTCGGCGGCACCGGGAGCGGCGGCAGCACCGTCACCCGGATGCCGGGGAGGGCGGTCCGGAGCTTCGCCTCCGTCCGGGCGAAGTCACGCGCAAGGCGTCGCTCGAGCCGCCGATCGGCCCGCGCCTTCCGCGCTTGAAGCCGGCCGAGGAGCCAGTCGGCACCCGCACGCTGGTAGTCGCGCAGCCCTTCCACCCTGGCCTCCACCCAGGCGATGTGTACCTCCAGATCCCGGCTCTGGCCGGTAGCCCGGGCGATTTCACGCAGGCGGCGGCGCACGCGTTTGGACAGGGCGGAGCCGAGCTGGGCGCGCCAGGCCCGGACCGCACTCCGGAGGCGCCGGAGCGCGACCCGGAAGTCGTGCAGCGCCTCCGGGTCCCCGGGCCGCCCCAGCCGGAGCCGGGCC
>Ga0099828_10003306_pt1 | contig 11252 bp, 9 predicted proteins | sample CZO8metaG_2_FD_79338 | JGI IMG/M metagenome (GOLD analysis project Ga0099828, IMG submission 79338) | Vadose zone soil microbial communities from the Eel River Critical Zone Observatory, Northern California, USA - CZOApr15con2H1.8 metaG | ecosystem: Environmental > Terrestrial > Soil > Vadose...
AAGGAAGAGATTGACGCGCTGGCTGAAGGCATTCAACGTGTGATTGAGGTGTTTTCTTGAGTTGAGAGTTGACAGTTAATAGTTGATAGTGAGTCGCAAGCGCCATCAACTATCAACTGCCGGCTATCAACTATCAACTGATTTATGGCTGATCTTAGCGAACTCTACCAACAGGTGATTCTCGATCACAACAAGAAGCCGCGTAACTTCAAAGTGCTCGAAACAGCCAACCGCAGGCAAGAAGGTTACAACCCGCTCTGCGGTGATCAGTTCACTTTGTATTTGGAAATGGACGGCGACAGAATCAAAGACGTGGGGTTTCAAGGCCAAGGCTGCGCGATCTCCAAAGCTTCAGCCTCGATGATGACGCAAGCGGTCAAGGGCAAGCGCACCGACGAGGCGGAGGCCCTGTTTGAGAAGTTCCACCACGTTGTGACCGGAAAAAACGGCGCCGATTCGAGTGCTCTTGGCAAGCTGGCGGCGTTTGCGGGAGTTTCGGAGTTTCCCGTCCGCGTGAAATGCGCCACCCTGGCATGGCACGCGCTGCGCGCGGCCTTGCGGGGAGAGCAGCACTCCATCTCCACTGAGTAGAAACTTGGAGGAGCAAACATGCCGGCGCTGGAGATTGGCTCCAACACCAGAAGCTGAAGGAGGATTCAATGTCGAGCGATGCAGTCGTGCTGAGTCGCGACTGTGAAGCCACTCAGATCCCGCTTGGTGGCGTGCAGGTGCTCCCTGCGGGTACGCCGGTGAGAATCATGCAGTCGCTCGGCGGCAGTTACACGGTCGCCACCGAGGAAGGCTTCATGATGCGCATTGAGTCCAAGGACGCCGATGCCTTGGGACTTGCACCGCAGGCGCAGCCAGCGGAGGCCGCGCCCGGCCAATTCAGCGAAAAGCTGGTTTGGGACCAGCTAAAAACCGTCTACGATCCCGAAATCCCAGTCAATGTTGTCGATCTTGGACTCATCTATTCTTGCCAGGTCACGCCTGTTGAGGGCGGCCACAAAATCGAAATCAAGATGTCCATGACCGCGCCCGGGTGCGGCATGGGAGACGTGCTGAAGGCTGACATCGAAGGCAGGCTGTCGCAACTGCCGAGCGTAAAAGAAGTTCATGCCCAGGTGGTCTTCGATCCTCCGTGGCATCCAGGCCTGATGTCCGAAGCTGCCAAGTTGCAATTGGGACTGGATCTCGACACCGGCTCGTCGTTTCCTGTGTACCGCTCCTGATGCTGCGGCGAGGCGGTCACTGCCCCGCTTCCGCGGGCATTTGCGTCAAGGATTTCGAGACGCCGAGTCTGCGCGGTGAAATGCTCGTGAATGCAATGCTGAATCCTCTGACTCCCAGCGCCGCAGCAGGTGCGAGGCGATACAAACCGCCCATGGGGCTATGCAGTACCTCACGACCCTGACAGCAAATTGATCGTTCCCACGCCGCCCTCGACGTTGAGCCGCAAGGTCACGGGAGACTTGCCATAGGCGTCGTTGACGTAGACGTCTCCCTCTCGCTCGAGACCGCGCGCATTGATGGAGCCGATTCCCCCGGCGGCGTGAACGCGCACACCCACGTTCTTGGGCAACCGAATGGTTGCAGTCCCCACCCCGCCTTCAATCCTGGCATCCAGATCTTTCTTCCAGTCCCCGGTGAGGTCCACCGTCGCTTGGCCGGCGCCCATTTCGACTGCGAGCTTGCTCAAGGAGAGACCTCCGAGCCGAAGAGTACCTTGGCCGGCCCCCATTTCGATTTTCAGCTCCATGGGCACGTCGTTTGCGAGACGCACGTCCCATTTGTTGCGGGCCCGGCCAAAATGGACACCCGCGCCGGCCTGCGTAATGGTGAGCTGTCCCTGATTGGCCGTAACGTCGTACCTAACGTCGGGTTTCCCCTCCGCTTCGCTGTAGTCGAAATCAGCATCCAACAGTTTACTCGCGCCGCCGGACAACTTGAGCTCCCCAGCGCCCATCTCGATGCGGACGCGGACCAACTCGGCGCCCTGCCGCTCGACAGATTCAACTTGGTGCACCTCGCGAGTGCCGCCCTGGCGGCTAAAAGCAACGCCGACGAGGAGCACAAGAAGGATGATCACCGCAATTTCTCCGCCCGTGAGCCAGGCGCCCTTTGCCGCCTCTGGTTGGCTGCGCAGCCGGTAGAAGTCCCAGAACTTGCCGAGCCCCAGGAAGATGAGTAACAGCGGCCACCAGCGGGATACCAGCGGCCACGGATTCACCTCCGGCCGCAGATTGGCGTAAAGGAAGAGCCCCCCGAGCGCAATCAATAGGAGCGGAACCACGATGGAACGGCGGCGATTGTTCGACATAGTCTACCCTTAACTATGATGTACGTCGCTTGGTCCTCGGGAGTTCCACCTTACTCGAGTGCCGGGGCGGAAGCGCAGGTTGGACGATTCGAGCATTCTTGAGCGAGCCCCTGTGCTGCAATTGCGCGTTCGGAAACACGCGTCCATAAGACCCCTTTTCCAATCACCGCACACGCTTTACAATCTGTGCCAGTGTCAGCATGGCACAGCCCTTTCGCTGGCACTTCACTTTGTGACGGGGCCCCAAGAAGATCAGAGAGCAGGTGAAGCGCACGTGTCAGTGACTCTCTCTCCGGGGGGGAGCCGTGAGAAAAGTCCTGTCTCGTCTGTGGAGGGAAGTGCACGGCCAGGACGTGGCTGAGTACGCCCTGCTACTTCTGATGGTTAGCCTCGCGTCTGTTGCTGCAATCCCGAAACTCGCCTGCGCGGTTGGCTGCATTTACGAAGAAGCCGCGATCTCGATTGAGAAGGGGCGCGATGGCATTCCACCAGGTCAGGAAAAGAAGTGCATGAAGAAGTGCTCCTGAAAGGGCCTGCGCGCACTCCTCCGCCCCAGGGAAGATGAGCGAATGCTGTGGGAATCCGGGCTGGGGGAGATTCCCGGAGGCAGCCGCACAGCCTGCCGGCCACAACTCTCCGCTTTCGGCAAAGCGCCGCTCGGCCTGAGGAAGAACTGCGACGCTATTTCTTCTGCCGCCCGCCCTGCTCCTTGGCATGCTCGGCCTGAAGCTGCTGGTAGCGCGCGAACTGCTCTGGCGTCAGAATTTCCTTCAGGCGCGCGTCGCGCTCCTCCATCAGCTTCTTGTGCTGCTCGCGAAACGCGGCTGAGTCTTGTCCGGCTTTTTGCTTTGCTGCCATTTTGCGTTGGTGGATGTCCTCCAGCACGGCCTGCACCTTCTCAGCCTGCTGGTCGGTCAGCTTGAGCTCGGCCTTGAGCTTGGCCACATGGCTGGCGACGTCCATCTTTTGGCCATGCCCGTAGCCGGCCCAGGCAAGCCCCACAGCGAAAGCAAGCGCGAAAGCCAAAACGAAAAATCGCTTTTTCATCCTCGCCTCCTCAGACGTGCTCTCCTTTGAGGTGTCCTCCCCCGAAGGAACGCCGAATTATAGCAAACCGGAGAAGGGAACGCAGCCGGGAGTTGGCCGGCGGCTGGCCCCACAGCGGCCACACCGGAGACGCAGCTTTGTACGTCCCCGGACTCTCTCGCGCTTGCCTCGCGGCGCAGGGAGGGTTCCAGCCAGGCGCGGCCATGCCGCCGGCCCGAGCAAATCCTCACTCCGATGTAACCCGCCCGCCGATTGACACGTCTCAGCAAACAAGCTACAAAGTAAGTGCGTACTTACATGCTGCGCAAACCGAGCCGCGTGCCGGCCGCCGACCGTCGCCGCCAAATCATGGGGGTGGCGATGAAGCTGTTTGCGCAGCGCGGCTTTCGCGGCACCACCACCCGGCAGATCGCCGAGGGCGCGGGCGTCAACGAGGCCATCCTGTTCCGGCATTTCCGCAGCAAGGAAGACCTCTACTGGGCCATTCTCGACTGCAAGTGCCGCCGCGCCGGATGGCGCCGGCAGCTCGAGGCCGAGCTCAGCGCCTCGGCTGATCCGAAGGAAACCTTCGCCGCGATTGCCGAGAGCATCTTGCGCCGCAATACCGAAGACACTACGCTCTCGCGCCTGCTGCTCTTCAGCGCGCTCAATCACCACCGGCTTTCCCACCGTTTTTTCCGCACGCATGTGGCCAGCTATTACGAGGCCTTGACCCAGCACATCCGGGAGCGCATCCGCGCGGGCGAGTTTCGGCGTGTCGACCCGCTGCTGGCGGCGCGCGGTTTTCTCGGCATGGTGGTCTACCACTTCTTGATTCAGGAGCTGTTCGGCGGCCGGCGTTACCAGAAGTTTGACCCGCACCGTGTTTGCCGCACGCTGGCGGAGATTTGGGTGGAGGGCATGCGCGCGCGGCCCGCACGCCAGCGGCGCGTCCCGCTTATGGCCGGCCCGCTGCGGCGGGCCGAACCGCGTACCAGTAACTTTCGCCGCCAGCGCGCATCTATAGGGAAGGGAAGGTGAACGTCCGGCGCGCCGGCCCCCCATCACAGGCAGAATGCCGGCCTCAGAGAGTCTACCCGTGAGCATGGAAAACGATTTGAAACTGCAAGCGACGAGTTCGACGACTATGCAGACAGCGAAGTGGGCGCAAAGTCTGGCCACTCTGGCTTGCTTCCTGGGCCTGCTCGCCGCCGCGGGCTGCTCGAAGCCCCAGGCGGCCCCCGCCGCGCCGCCTGCCGTGCCGGTCAGCGTGGCGACCGTCACACAGAAGGCTGTTCCGGTGCAGGCCCGCGCCATCGGCAACGTGGAAGCGTACACCACCGTTGCGGTGAAGGCGCAGGTTTCGGGCGAGCTGACGGCGGTGCACTTCCGCGCGGGCGAAGACGTGCGCAAGGGGCAGTTGCTGTTCACGATTGACCGGCGCCCGTTTGAGGTGGCGGTGCAGCAGGCGATCGCCAATCTCGCTCGCGATCGGGCGCAGGCCGAGAACGCCCGCATCCAGGCGCAGCGCTATGCCAAGCTGCTCGCCGAGGGCGTCGTCTCGAGCCAGCAGAACGACCAGGCGAGGGCAGAGGCCGACGCGCTGGACGCGGTGATTCGCGCCGACCAGGCTGCGGTGGAAAAGACGAAGCTCGATCTGGAGTACTGTTCGATTGCGTCGCCGATGGACGGCCGCACCGGCGGCCTGCTCATCCACCGGGGCAACCTGGTGAAAGCCAATGAGAACCCTCCCTTGGTGGTCATCAATCAGATCAACCCGATCTACGTCAGGTTCGCGTTGGCCGAGCAGTATCTGGCCGAGACGAAGAAGTCCATGGCCGCAGGCAAGCTGAAGGTCGAAGCGATTCTTTCGGGCAACCCCAGCCGGCCCGAGGAGGGCACACTAAGCTTTATCGATAATGCCGTGGACACCGCCACCGGGACGATCCTGCTGAAGGCCAGCTTCGCCAACCAGCAGCGGCGGCTCTGGCCCGGACAATTCGTCAACGTCGTGCTCACGCTGACCACCGAGCCCAACGCCATCGTGGTTCCCACGCAAGCCATCCAGACCGGCCAGTCCGGCCAGTACGTTTTCGTGGTCAAATCCGACAACACCGTGGAGTCGCGGCCGGTGGTGACCGGCAGGGCGGTCGAGGGCGAAACCATCATCCAAAAAGGTTTGCAGCCGGGCGAAACCGTCGTTACCGATGGACAGCTCCGGCTGATCCCAGGCTCCAGGGTGCAAGCGAAAGGGTAGGGATGCTCGGCAGCCTCCAAACTAACGCGGAAAGACAGCGATGAGCATCGCAGAACTTTTCATCCGGCGCCCGGTGGCGACGGTTCTGGTCATGCTGGCGATCCTGCTGTTCGGCGTGATCGGCTACCGCGTGCTGCCCGTCAGCGACCTGCCCAACGTAGATTTCCCGACCATCCTGGTGTTTGCCAGCCTGCCCGGCGCCAGTCCCGAGACCATGGCTTCTTCGGTGGCCACGCCGCTGGAGCGGCAGTTTTCCACCATTGCCGGCCTCGACTCGATGACCTCTTCCAACACTCTGGGCAGCACGCAGATCACCCTGCAGTTCAACCTCAGCCGGAGCATCGACGCGGCCGCGCAGGACGTGCAGACGGCCATCACGCAGACCTCCTCGCAGCTTCCGCAGAACATGCCCAGCCCACCGTCCTTCCGCAAGGTCAACCCCGCTGACCAGCCGATTCTGTATCTGGCGCTGAGCTCGCCCACGCTGCCGCTTTCGGACGTGGATGAATACGCTGAGACGTTCATGGCCCAGCGCATCTCCATGGTCGGGGGCGTGGCTCAGGTGCAGGTCTTCGGCTCGCAGAAATATGCGGTGCGCGTGCAGCTCGATCCGCGGGAGCTGGCCAGCCGGCAGCTCGGGATTGACGAGGTCGCGGACGCAGTGCAGCGGGGAAATGTTAACCTGCCCACCGGCACGCTGTGGGGCCGCCATCAGGCCGTCACCGTGCAGGCCAACGGCCAACTCACCGACGCGGCCGCCTACCGGCCGCTTATCGTGGCCTATCGCAACGGCTCGCCGGTGCGGTTGGAGGAGCTGGGGCGGGTCATCGACAGCGTCGGAAACGACAAAATTGCCAGTTGGTATAACGCCAGCCGCTCCGTGGTGTTGGCCATCCAGCGCCAGCCCGGCACGAACACCGTCGAGGTGGTGAACAACATCAAGGCGCTGCTGCCCACCTTCCGCGCGCAGGTCCCGCCGTCGGTCAACCTGAGCATCCTTTACGACCGTTCCGTTTCCATCCGCGACTCCGTGCACGACGTCAAGTTCACTCTGGCGCTGACCGTCTGTCTGGTCATCCTGGTGATCTTCCTGTTCCTGCGCAATCTGTCTGCCACGGTGATCCCCAGCCTGGCGCTGCCCATGTCCATTTTGGGCACGTTCGCGGTGATGTATCTGCTGGACTACTCGCTCGACAACCTCTCGCTGATGGCCCTGACGCTTTCCGTCGGGTTTGTCGTGGACGACGCCATCGTCATGCTGGAGAACATCGTTCGGCACATGGAGATGGGCGAAGGCGTGCTGGAGGCGGCCTTCCACGGGTCCAAGGAAGTCGGCTTCACCATCCTTTCCATGACGCTGTCGCTGGCCGCAGTGTTTATTCCGGTGCTGTTCCTGGGCGGCATCCTGGGGCGGCTGCTGCACGAGTTTGCGGTGACCATCGGCGCGGCCATCCTGGTTTCGGGTTTCGTTTCCCTGACGCTGACACCTATGCTGTGCAGCCGGTTCCTGCGCCCGCCGCACACGGAAAAACACGGGCGGCTGTTCATGGCCTTCGAGCACGTCCACGACCGCATGGTTCACGTCTATGACGTCAGTCTGCAATTTGTTCTGCGCCACCGGCCGGCCACGATGTTTCTCTCGTTTGTTCTGCTGGTGGCCACGGTGCACATGTTCCAGAAAATCCCCAAAGGCTTTCTTCCCAGTGAAGATACGGGCTCAGTCTTTGTGTTCACCGAGGCGGCTGAGGGGATTTCCTACGACGCCATGGTGGCGCACCAGCGGCAACTGGCTGCCATCGTCATGCAGGATCGGTACGTGGACAACTTGATGTCGAGCGTGGGCGGCGGCAGCGCCGGCGTCACCGGCAACACCAACCAGGGCCGCATCTTCATCCGCTTGAAGCCGCGCACCGTGCGCCCGCACGTGGAGCAAGTCATGGAGGAGCTGCGGCCGAAGCTGGCCACGGTCCCGGGCATCCGGGCCTACATGCAGAACCTGCCGCCCATCCGCATCGGCGGCCAGCTCACCAAGAGCCTCTACCAATTTACCTTGCAGAGTCCGGACACCGAGGACCTCTACCGTTACTCGACGCAGTTTTATGCGCAGATGCAAAAGATCCCGGGGCTGCAAGACGTCGCCACGGACCTGCAAATCAAGAACCCGCAGATCAATGTGGTGATCGACCGCGACAAAGCCTCCGCGCTCGGCGTCACCGCCCAGCAGGTGGAGGACGCCCTTTACACGGCCTACGGCGCGCGGCAAATCTCCACCATCTTTGCCCCCAACAACGAGTATCGGGTCATCATGGAACTCGATCCGCAGTACCAGCGGGATTCCTCGGCGCTCTCGTTGCTCTACATCCGGTCCTCGAAAGGCCAACTGGTGCCGCTCAATACGGTGGCCCGCCTGACCGCGAACTTCGGGCCGCTTTCGGTGAACCATTTGGGCCAGCTTCCTTCGGTCACGCTCTCGTTCAACCTCAAGCCGGGCGTGGCGTTGGGCGATGCGGTCGCCCGGGTGGACGCGCTGGCGCGCCATGCTCTGCCCAGCACCATCAGCATGAGTTTTCAGGGTGCGGCGCAGGCGTTTGAGTCTTCGCTGCGCGGCCTTGGCATCCTGCTGCTCATGGCCATCCTGGTGATCTACATCGTCCTGGGAATCCTTTACGAGAGCTTCATTCACCCGCTGACGATTCTTTCCGGCTTGCCGTCGGCGGGCTTCGGCGCGCTGCTGACCCTGATGCTTTTCAAGGTGGAGCTGAACCTCTACGCCTTCGTCGGCGTGATCATGCTGGTCGGCATTGTGAAGAAGAACGCCATCATGATGGTGGACTTCGCAGTGGAAGCGCAAAAGAGCGGCAAGAGCCCGGCGGAGGCCATCTATTATGGCAGCCTGATTCGTTTCCGCCCCATCATGATGACCACCATGGCTGCGCTGATGGGCACGCTGCCCATCGCGGTGGGCCTTGGCGCCGGCGGCGAAGCGCGCCGCCCGCTGGGTCTGGCGGTGGTCGGCGGGCTGCTGTTCTCGCAGATCGTCACTCTCTTCCTCACACCGGTGTTCTACATCTACATGGAATCCTTCCAGCAGTGGACGCGGCGGGTGTTCGGCAAGCGCCGCGCCGTCGAGGCAGGTGCGGAACTGCCGGGCGAGGCCAACGGGGAGCACGCCCCGGGTTTGGCCGGTCATTCGGTTCCCGCCATCAAAGCAAAGTAAGTCCCCCAGCGCCGGTCTTGAAAGGGACATCTGATTTCCTAAGCCGTTTGTCAGGACTCTGCCTCCATTGCCAGATGCAGGAAGAGCATGCTCAGCGCTTCTCACCGTGTACCCCAGACTCCGTTACGCACGGCTTTTGCCGGGCGCGGCTTGGCCGGCGCGCAAGGACCCGCAATCACGATTTGTCAAGGAGCAAAAGAGGAGATATACAATCCACGTACGGTCTGGCGAAAGTGATTGAGGGAACTCCTCAGGTCAAAACCCTTGAGGTGGCCAACTCGACCTTCCACAGATTTCCGCCCGGGCTACAGAAACGTGAACGTCGTAAAGCCGCGACATCTCCCAGACGAGATAGTTCATTTTCTTGGGGATGGGACACGCGTCGCGAGGCAAGACTCGCGATGGAACTTAGCGGTCGGCGCTGGCGGAGCGCGGCGGCCCGGCGGGGCTCGCCAGCTCCTTCCGGCGGGTCTTCACCTCGCGCACGGCATAGATGGGCTTGTTCTGCGATTCGTAATAGGTGCGTGCCAGCATCTCGCCGAGCAGGCCGATGGAGAGGAACTGGATGCCGCTCACAATCAGCGCGATCCCCAGCAGCAGCAGCGGGCCGTGCTGCACCATGATGGCTTCGTGCAGCAGCACCTTCTCGAACAGCAGGACGAGACTGATCGCCATTCCCACGCTCAAGCACAACAAACCGAACAGGCCGAAGAACAGCAGCGGCGTGGTGGAATAGTCCAGCAGGAACTTCACGCTCAGCAAGTCAAGTAGCACGCGCGTGGTGCGTCCCAGCCCGTAGTTGGACTTGCCCCTCCCGCGCGGAACGTTCTTGATGGGCACCTCGACGATTTTTGCGCCACTCCAGCTCGCCAGCGCGGGGATGAAGCGGTGCAAATCGCCGTAGAGATGGATCTGATCCAGCATCTCGCGGCGATAGGCCTTGAACGTGGTGCCAAAATCGTGCAGGTCGACGCCCGAGAGCCAGGCCATGATGCGGTTGGCGATGTGGCTGGGCAACTGCCGCGTCAGCCAGGCGTCGCGGCGTTCGACACGCCAGCCGCTTACGATGTCGTAGCCCTCCTTCATTTTTTCCAGGAACAGAGGGATCTCTCCCGGGTCGTGCTGCAGGTCGCCGTCCATGGAGATGACGATTTCGCCGCGGGCAAAGTCGAATCCGGCCTTGAGCGCCGCTGTCTGGCCGAAGTTGCGCCGCAGCCGCACCAGGCTGACCCGCCGGTCGTGCTCGTAGATTTCCCGCAGGATCTGGTAGGTGTCGTCGCCGCTGCCGTCATCCACGAACACCATCTCGTAGGGCTGACCCACCGCGTCCATCACTTCCGTGATTTTCAGATACAGCGGCGGAATGCTCTCCTGCTCGTTATAGAAGGGGATCACAATCGAGTACGTAATGGGCTCGTCGCTGCGCATCAGACTTTGGCCAAGCCACGATAGTTTATCAGTTGGATGCCGAGTGCGGTGACAAGATTCCGCGTCTCGGGCCGAGTCAGAGCTTCCAGCTCCCGCACGCGCTGCGCCACGAGGCGCGTGCCGGTCTCGCGCAGCGCCCCATCGGCGCGGCCGGGGTGGCACATCAGCTCGCTGGTGCCTTCCGGCAGGTCCCAAAGGATCGCCTCCAACTCCGCCCCATCCAGGAAGCCCGTCTGCGTGACGCCGTAAAAATACCCTGGGCAGGCGATCCCGGCCTTGCGCAACTGCTCCCGGCGATCCATGCCCAGCAGCGCGAGCGCGCGCGCCCGCAGATATTGCTTCACGACCGCGATTCTCGCGTCGGGATGACGCCGCAGCAGCGGACCCAGTCCCATGGGCCTTTCGACGGCGACCCGCACACCCGGAATGTGTTACTGGCGCGCCAGGCGCACCACGATCGGAAAAACGCCCGGCAGCATGTGCACGTGCTTGTGCCCGTCCAGGTGGGTAACCTCGATTCCCGCGCGGCGCGCTTTTTCGATTTGCGCCGCCAACTCGCGCTCGACCTCGGCCAGATGCACCTTGTGCGCGAACATTCTTTGCGCCAGCTCCACCGGCCCGCGGAAAAAGCGGCCGTCATCTCCCACCACGCTCGGAACTGCGGTCGGGTCACAGACGGGCCGGTCCCCGGTAAGACTCAGGTGGACCCCGACGCCCAGCCGAGGCGAACGACGCGCCAGCTCAACGGCCGAATCAAACGCCGTCGCATTCGCCATGAGGGTGGTGCTGGTCAGAATGCCCCGCTCGTGAGCTTCGAGGATCCCCTGATTGGTGCCTTCCGTCAGGCCGAAATCGTCGGCATTCACCACAAGTCGTTTCATCCGGGCGAGCCTTGTGAAAGGAGATAGATACCAGCGCGTCGCTGCCGGCGTCAATGTCGGCCCCGGCAGCGCCGGTGAGGGCCCCTTGCACAAGCCCCATCCGTTGGCGGGCGAATGAGCGAT
>Ga0099828_10003309_pt1 | contig 11251 bp, 11 predicted proteins | sample CZO8metaG_2_FD_79338 | JGI IMG/M metagenome (GOLD analysis project Ga0099828, IMG submission 79338) | Vadose zone soil microbial communities from the Eel River Critical Zone Observatory, Northern California, USA - CZOApr15con2H1.8 metaG | ecosystem: Environmental > Terrestrial > Soil > Vadose...
CGTGCGAGGCAATCGAGGTCGGCAATCCTGTCCTGCTCTTGTCTTCCCCCCCTTCGTCCCTGGAGGAGTTTCTCCATTCTGGGCCCTGCTCCTCAATCTTCTCCTTAAGGACGAAGCCGCAGCTACTGCATATTAGCTCCCCGCTCTCCTCATCTTCGACGAGGGAAGCCTTCCCGCACCTCGGACAGCGACGAAGGATCCCTTGGAGAGCCGCAGCCCTTGATGAACTTGTTATGTTGCTCATTTTTTTTCCTCCAATAATTATACTATGCTCCGGTATATAAGGACGGTAGTAAACTTGGACTTAGTAGGTCAGGCTGAGTGTTCTTGATAGTTTTCTGTTGACCGACCCGGATGAACGGTCAGCACGCATCCGCACGCTTTGACGGCGACCCGCCAGCTTCATTCATCCAAGCAAGCAAACGTTAAACCCGTCACGTGAAGGGAGGTCGCCTATTGATCGCCGGAATACCGCGGGAGACGACTCCGGGCGAAAAGCGAGTTTCGCTCGTCCCCGAGAACATCTCGAAACTGAGCGGAGTGCAAATAACGATGGAGCGAGGGGCCGGGGACCCGGCAGGCTATCCCGACTCTGCATACGTGGAGAAGGGGGCGAGGATCGCCGATGACGCGAGGTCCCTCTACGGAGGAGCGGATCTCGTTCTCAAGGTAATGCCACCGACCCCCTCGGAGGCGGGAGCCCTCAAGGAGGGCTCTACCCTGATCTCCTTCCTCTATCCGTTGGCGAATATCGAGACCGTTCAGAAGCTGACGGCCCGCCGAACAACTGTCTTTGCGATGGAACTTATGCCGAGGATAAGCCGAGCGCAGTCGATGGATGCCCTCTCCTCCCAGGCCACCCTGGCGGGATACAAGGCAGTCCTCATCGCTGCAGACTCCCTTCCCAGGCTGTTCCCTCTTCTGATGACCGCCGCCGGAACCATCCCCGCGGCGAAGGTCTTTGTGGTTGGCGCCGGTGTCGCAGGGCTCCAAGCGATCGCGGCGGCCAGGAGACTCGGAGCTATCGTGGAAGCGTACGACGTCCGTCCCGCTGTGAAAGAGCAGGTCGCTAGTCTTGGTGCCAGGTTCGTCGAACTGCCCGTCGAGACAAAGGAAGCACAGGACGCGGGAGGGTACGCAAAGGCTCAATCCGAGGAGTTTTACATGAAGCAGCAGAGACTCTTGGCCGAGCGCGCGCAGGCTTCAGACGTGGTGATCACCACCGCTCTCGTCCCGGGGCAACGCGCCCCCCAGCTGATCTCAGAGGAGGCCGTCAGGGGGATGCGGCCAGGGTCGGTCGTGGTAGATTTGGCGGCGGAGCAGGGCGGCAACTGCGCCCTGACTGAGCCCGGGAAAACAGTTGTCAAGCATGGCGTGACTATCCACGGACCCCTGAACCTCCCTTCTACGATGGCGCCTCAAGCAAGCCAGCTCTACTCCAGAAACATAACCTCATTCCTCCTGACAATGCTCAAGAACGGCAGCTTGACCCTCGACCTGAAGGATGAATTGATCAGAGGACCGCTCGTGATCCAGGGCGGCGAGGTCATGCACGCGCCAACGAAGCTTGCACTCGAGCAGGGGAGACGCTAGTGGTAGAGGTCTCCCAGGCTGACGTCGTCGTGAACCTCCTGATCTTCCTGATGGCCACCTTCCTCGGGACGGAACTCATCAGGCACGTTTCTCGCCTTCTCCACACACCCTTGATGTCGCTCACGAACGCGATCTCCTCGGTTTCCATCGTGGCTGCCCTCATCGTCATGGTGGGACCGAAGAACGACTTCATACTCACGCTGGTGACGGTCGCGGTCGCGCTGGCAGCGACAAACATCGTAAGCGGCTTCATGATCACCGACCGCATCCTAAGATTGTTCAGGCGCAGGCAGACAAAATGATAGAGCTCCCGGCCGAGTACCTGTACGTTCTCTCGATCGTCCTCTTCATCCTCTCCCTGAGATGGATGAGCGAAGTGAAGACCTCCCGACTCGGCAACTGGAGTGCCACCGCCGGAATGGCCATCGCAATCCTCTCGACGCTCGCGGCCTTTCAGATTCAGAGGACCGATCTGCTCGTGGGAGCGGCTCTCGTGGGAACCGTCCTGGGGACACCAATCGCCCTGAAGGTTCCGATGACGGCTGTTCCGCAGAGGACGGCGATGTCTCACGCATTCGGGTCGCTGGCAGTGGCTCTCGTGGGAGCGGCAGAGTACTATCAGGACCTCCCGAACATCAATTTGTTCACCGTGTCGGTCCTTTCGGCTGAGATGATACTGGGGTTCCTGACGTTCACCGGGAGCTGCGTCGCCTTCGCCAAGCTCCAGGGACTCATTCCCGGCAGACCCTTCGTCTACAGGGGTAGAAACGTGGTGAGCCTTTCGACCCTTGGGGCGGCGGTCGCCCTGGGCGTTTACCTCGCCCTGAACCCGACCCAGGAGTTCGTGCTGCCCATCATGGCCGGACTCGCGCTTCTCTTCGGCCTTCTCCTCGTCTTGGCGATTGGGGGAGCAGACATGCCGACGGTTATCGCGATCCTGAATTCCTACGCGGGGATTTCAGCGGCAGCGCTCGGTTTCGTCCTCGACAACAAGGTCCTGGTAGTCGCGGGAGCGCTCGATGGCTCCTCCGGTTTCATACTGGCGGTGATAATGAGCAGTGCGATGAACCGTTCCTTCGCCAACGTCCTCTTCGGCGGGGTGGGGTCGCGGATTACGGCGGGGTCGGCGGGCACAGCCCAGGCCGTGCGCTCGGTGCAGGCGTACACGCCGGAGGACGTCGCGACGGTTCTCGAAGATGCGAGGTCAGTCATAGTCGTCCCCGGGTACGGGATGGCCGTCGCCCAGGCTCAGCACGTCGTGAAGGAGCTCGCAGACGTGCTTCAGCGGCGGGGGATCGACGTGAAGTACGCCATCCACCCGGTTGCGGGGCGAATGCCCGGCCACATGAACGTCGTCCTGGCAGACGCGCAGGTTCCCTACGAGCAGCTCTGGGAGATGGATCGTATCAACCCGTTGTTCCCAGAGACTGATGTGGCCATCGTCGTCGGAGCGAACGACGTCACCAATCCTGCGGCAAGAACCAAGGCCGACTCTCCTCTGTACGGGATGCCGATACTCGACGTCGACAAGGCGAGGACAGTCGTCTTCATCAAACGTTCGACGAGGCCGGGTTTCTCCGGGGTCGACAACGAGTTGTTCTACCTCCCCAACACCATGATGGTCTTCGGAGATGCCAAGGAGGTGCTCACAGAGCTGGTGGCATCGCTGAAGAGGAGGGGTGGGTCACGGCAGAAGGGTTGAGTCGGAAGGGATGGCGGGCTCCCGGGCGAGTATCGAGCCGCCGATGATTAGGTCGCGAAGGGGGAGGAGAGTTTCATCCGGCATCTTAGGTCCCGTCCGGAAAAGAGGCGGAGGTTCACTTCTCCCTCCGCGGGTTCAGATAAGTTATTTAACCGAAGCAAATCCCTACCACTCGATGAAGGTCGGGGCCGTCTTCTGTGATTATGACGGGACGTTAGCGAGGATGGACATCAGTCGGGAACTGTCGCGAGTCCCGGACGAGCTCGTCGGAACACTTACACGGATCGCGGCGCATGTTCCCGTTGCGGTAGTCACAATGAAGGACTTTGATTTCATCCAGACGAGAGTTCCTTTTGCGGCCGGCTGGGCCTGCGTCGGGGGGCTGGAAGTCAGGCTGGCGGACGGGCGAATTTTCCGCAGTCGGGTTCGGATACAGGAATCGATACTTGAAGATATTCAGCGTCGGCTACCTCCAGGTTTCACAGTCGAGACAAAGCGGGGAGCAGACGGAGAGCTTCTGGGGTTGTGTGTCGATTGGAGATATGGCACCGCGCCTCATGACGATTTCATACAAGCTCTCTTGAGAGAGCTTCGCTCGAGGAACCTGTACGTCAGGTACGCTCCTCCTGAACCATTCATCGACGCACTCGCAGGGAGGCCGGACGAGGGCGCCGCCGTGAGAACACTCGCCCAGCTATTGGGAGTGAAAGGCTCTCTTATCTACATAGGCGACTCAGTCTCCGACAATCCCGCCTTCGATGAGGCAGACCTGGGGATCTGCGTCATACACGGGCAGGAACTCCTCCCGATCACGAGTCGCGCCGCTGTTCAGCAGTATGAACTTCACCCCTTTTTGACATCTCTCCTGCTGAACGAACTCGAGATTCCCGACGACGCCTGGTTCTTTCACCGAAAGTAGTCCTGTCAGCCATCTCCTCCGGCTCACTAGGACCGTAAAAATGAACGCGTAGAGGAAAGTTCCAGCAGAATCTTATGCAATAATGTGAGCGAACCATATAAAGAAATCTCTGCAATTTCATATCCCGAGTAACTAGAAATAAGATGAAGTACAGGAGCAGGGCTGAGATTATCGCGACGCTGCTGAAGGCGGGAGTCAGGGGAGCCTCCAAGACGAAGCTGATGTACAGCGCGATGCTCTCCTACGAGCAGCTACAGGCGTACCTGAAGTTCACGCAAGAAAAGGGGCTAATCGTCCAGGATGGAGAGTTACCTCGGTACACCACGACGGCGAAGGGCATGCGCTTCCTCGAAAGATACGCTAAGATCGGCCATCTTCTTACCCCCGTCGAGAAGGCCGTAGAGCTTAAGGCTCCTCTGAAACCCACAACACCGAAACCCAGTCCCGCCGCGGAAGCGCAGTAGCGTCTATGAGCCGGAGACCGGAATTTATTCCAGTTGAGCGGCGTGCCGCTTGAATCCCCTGGGTGCTAGACGAGTCTCACTGTCGGTAAGCATCCGGCTCCTCAACGGGTTACCTTCTTCGGAGCGCGGGGCGATGCCGGCTTCAGACCTCGACTACGGGATGCCCGACACGCTGTTCGTGTATACCCGTCGAGAGCTCGTGTATTCGGGCTGATGCGGCTGCCTCCCACTCGGGCGGTAAGAGGCGCCCATATTCTTCCTTCAGGCGCTGCATCTTCTTTCTTAGTGCTTGAAGCTGCTTCACCGCCTCGCTGAGTTGCTTGCTCTCCAGAGGACGGGCTCCGTTGACACGGGCATCGATGGCGTCCACCGCGATGTTGGATTGGCGCACGGCGGCATCGATGCGACCCGTAACGTCTTGGGCGCTGGCGTCAAGAAAGATTACACCTTCGGAGAAGATCCTGTAGCGCGCGCGCCCCAGAACGGGGTCGGGCTGACGCTCCGCATAGCCTTCCAGACGGAGCGATTCGAAAGCGTCGATAACCTCCGTGGGCGTAAAGGCTGTGCCCGCGATGATTCCAGGGAAATCCGTGTCTTCGAGTTCTATGACCATTCCCTCCTTAGGGTGGTGGGCGGCTTGAATGTAATCGTCAATGAGGCGGAACAACAAGTCAACCTTAGGTACGAAGATCGTAAGTGCGAAGAGGCCCGAAACGGCGCTCGTAAAGAGGAGAATGTACAGGTCAAGAAGTGTTATGGGCGTGCCGAGGCGTACCTCAAAGACCTGTTGATAGAAGAAGTACAGAACGAAACTGGCCATGAGAGTAATAGTGGAAAAGTGAAAAAAGCGGCCGCGCGCCGCCTCCTTCGAGACCCAGGGCAGCCTGAGTCCGTAGAAGCTCGAGGTCGTTCGTCTCAGAAGATAATAGTACAGCGTGAACGAAAGTAGTGACACGCTGACCCCGAGTATGAAGTATTGAGAGTACTGTCCAAAGAGGGCGAAGCCGAGTCCCAGAGCGATGCCGAGCAGAAGGCTGTATCGAATCCTTTCCGCATGTCTTCTCTTAAGAAAGGGAGAAGTTGGGTCGACGAGTATCTTCAGGAAAGCGAGGAAGGCGCTCAGCAGGGTTACGAATAGGGCGATCTGGACCGCGTTGAGGAGTATCGCATCTGCTATCGCGTCTAGGATCAATTTGCGCCCTCAACATCGGAGGGCTACTCCGCCTTCGGATCCGACTTCGCGCTCGGAAGAGCCTTGTAGAGCTGGCCCCTAGTCTCCTTCGCTCCCTTGGTCTTGCTCGACTGGGCTCTCTCTATCAACGCCTTCAGGACAGGTATCTCCTTCAGACCGGAGAAGAGCACGCTTGAAATCAGTTCACGCGCGTAGGGCGACGGGTAATCTCCACCTCTGATCTCTGCCCCGCCGGTCGCCTCCTCCAACCATTGCTTTGCTCTGTCCATCCCTTCCTTGTTCATTTCGTTTGGATTACCTGCGACGACCACGAGTGCCTTCGATGAGGATTTGATATCGCAGTCACAGGACAGGCGTCCTGCGGCCGCACCCTGGATGAGTGACAAGATCCTGTTTGCGGGGTCCAGCTGTTCGAAGGTGCCCTTCTTCCCCCCGAGTGCTCGCTTACCGGTGTCTTTCAGCACCTCGCTCCACGACTTTACCCATCCGCTGTACCCGAATGATGCGAAGCCCTGAATGCTGTTGATGATGTCTGAAGCGTCAATCACTTTTCCTCCGACATGCTCTGGCGAGGCTTCTTCTCCCGCGGCGAAGAGGACCTGCAGCGACCTCACTATCTCCAGATTCATCTGGTCGTAGCTGCGCTTTACCGTCACGCCGTCCCTCTGCCAGATATTATTGTCGAAGAGAAGTATACCATCGGCTGACTCTGTCAGGGCTCTCAGGCTCCTGGCCGCATTTCCGGCGTAGAGAGACCCCTCCGACTGGCTCGGTAAGACTCCCAGGGCATAGACAGGCTCCTTGTAGACTTCCTTCAGCATCTGAGTAATTACAGGCGACGCTCCCGCCCCGGTTCCACCGCCAAGCCCAAGGAAGACAAGAAACGCATCGACCCTGTGTGTAGATCGTTCGCCAACGGCCCGCCTTATGTTCCTCTTATCATCCTCGGCTACCTTGGACCCCATCTCCGGGTTACCTCCCGCTCCGTGCCCTTTCACAAGAGTATGACCGAGGAGAATCCTGTCCTTCCTGGGGACCGATGAGAGGCCGAGAAGGTCCGCCTTCGCAGCGTTGATTGCTAACGTCAGGGGCAACACGTCCTTGTGGCCGCCCCAGATGTTGTTGTAGACGAATGCATCGAGTATTCTTCCTCCCGCCTGACCAACTCCGATCGCGCCGATTCTCATTTTTCTTACCCTGTTACCTAGGTATGCAGTTGTTGGTGTAGGATATATACCGTTTATGAACGCCTAATCCATAAATCGGAGGTCAGCCATCAACTTTACGTACCATCCCCCTCTTCCAGCAGCTACACATGTCACTGGGTTATGTACGCACGGAGGCACTCTGAGCTCTTAAAGCAGAATCTGAACTCCCGACGTATCTGGAGTCCAGCTCCAGAAACGGCGATATCGACTGGGCCAGCGAACGTCAGCCGCCCATCGGGAGATACGTCGCGCGGCGTCGAGTAATTGAATTCGCGGCAATCCCGGTCTCCGAAATCACTCTTACCACTTACCGTATCGGGCGGCAACTGCATATCGCCGCCGCCCAGAGCTTTTGTCACTCCTATCGTGCCAGGGCAGAAGAACGAAATTGTCCAACCTGTGGAGACCGGCTCATTTGGCATATTTGGTTGGGTTTCTAGTGAATCTCTTCATACAATCTGGAGAACAGAAATAGTAAGTCCTCCCCGCATATCCCGTCTTCAATCTTGCAGTCTTCTCGTCCACCGTTCTTCCGCATACGGGGTCTTGATGCGGAATCGGGATCGAGGGCAAAAACGTCATACGTCTGTCTTTATTCGCCCAATCATTAACCCCTTTCCCTCGGAGGTTTTTCCAGAACACACGTCTTTTTTTTCTGCTACCTTTGCTTTCCCAAATCTCTAAACTATTGGATCTCTTGCATGAACCTTGAGATGGTAGGCAGGTCTCCAGACTCTCCTCTCGTACGAGTCGCATACGGTGTCGAGCAGGACGAAGCACTCGTATGCGAGGCACAAGAACCTTCGGTCGTTGTCGACCTCGTGGACGCAGGAGTGACAGGTCTCCCAGTTGGTGGAGCCACGCCTGAAGATTGAGGAGTCGACCGGGATTGGATGATGGGGCCGGTGAGATTTGAACTCACGATCGCCTGCGCTCTATCCAAGGTTTGGTCCCCAGGTTCACCGCCGAAATGCTCAGGTATCCTAGACCAAACTAGACTACGGCCCCACGGAAGACATGTCTAAACCTGACTCGGTTAAAGTTTAGTCAGAGTTCAGTCTCAGCTCCTCTAACAAGTGCGAGTAACTCACGTCACTCTTCATCTCCTTGTACTCTCGAAGCGCCGCCAGAACGACCTCCCGTTTCTTCACCCCGACCAGCCGCCTCGCGAGAGCAGACATCTTGCCACCGATCAGGATGTACTGCGCAGCGGTGGTCACGTTCTTGGGTGTTCGATTCAGGCTGGCCGATTCGAAATCGATGATGTAGGGGAATCCGTTGACCACGACGATGTGCTTTCTGAGATTGCTGAGCTGACCATGGTCGAGCCCCATTATGTCGAGTTTCCTGCACTGATTCAGAATGCGATGCAAGATCTCTCGCGCCATCGCTCTCCTATTGGGCCCCTTCAGCGACTTGAACCAAGCGTGGAGCTCAATGTAATCAATGTACTCTAAGAGCAGCAAGTCCTTAGTGTGACTCACCGCTCTGGCGCCGATTCCGATCCTGTTCGCGAGCCGGGTCAACTCGAACTCCTCCTTCATGCCGGGCCTGTTCGCATCCATCCGTCGAATCTTCAACGCGAGTACCTCCTCGCCTACCTCCGACCTCACGACCACGCTAACGGTGCCAATGCCGAGAATTCCCAGGCTTCCTATCTTCGACTTTCCCTCGAAAATCAACCGACTGACTCCGAGTTTCTCGAGTTGGGAGACTCGACTTCGAGCGGCTGGCAGGGATACCTTCGGGTAGGTGAGGACCCGGATGTACGGTGTTCGAATGAGAGCACTAACCGGGACTCGTTCCGAGAGTGTCTGATACAATATCGTTCAGCCCCGCCGAAAGCCATCCTTTCATCTTCGCCGCCCGCAGGAGGGGTCGACCCTCGAGGACCTTCCCATTCTTCGCGATCGCCCTGCTTATCGTGGGGGAACCACCCATCTTGGCGATTTCGCCCCTCACCATTCGCCTCAAGAAGTCACTCAGGCGGACTTCGTCCCTGTTCTGGAGGATTTGCACCTGTCCCGCCTCCCCCACCCAGACGAGTTTGGCTCTCTTCGAGTTCTTCGCCAAGAACTCATTCGCCTCTCTCTCCATGACGACACTCGGACCCAGTCTCTTCTCGATGGCCGACAGCTCCCGGACCTCAGGTAGAATCAGGAAGGCGCTCTCCCTCCTGTCATCGGAGGCGATCGCAGTCCTGGCAAGGGCGAAACCGGCCCTCTTGATGTGCCCCGAAAGATGCTTCATCGTTCGCTTCAACTCACCCCAGAGGATGTCCTCACTCGACTCACGGTGAGTGAAGGTTATGCCGATGACGTGCGCCTGAAGGTTGGGGCGCTTCTTGCCGCTCTTGCCGAGAAAGAACTGGAGGGTCGGACGCTTGAGGTAAGCACTTGCGGCGAGGACAAGGCGCGCGACGATCTCGTTGGAGATTGCTTTCGCTAGGTCTCTTCGCTCATCGACAGGGTCGGGCAGAGTCAATAGGCGATCCGGAGCCACGGCTCTCAGGTGGGCCGGGTGTTTGAGAACATCTACGAAACTGCCGTGCTCCAGGACCAAGACCTCGCAGGCGTACCCGCTGAAGCCTTCCTTCTCTATCTCCGCTCCGTAGACACCGACCCCTTTCATGAACTTCTTCAAGAGCCTGACATCCAGCCTCTGAGCCTCGCTCAGCCTTGTCTTGACGAGCTCTACGTGGAAGGGGGACCTGTCCGCGGCGCTCCTCCATTGGCCAGCCTTGACGTCGTAGCAGGGCACGATGTTCACGACGACTCCCTCCACGCGTGCCTCTGTGTAGGGATGCTGTGCGTATTTCTTCCCCCGCGGGTAACCTTTCGTGGCCTCGAGACCGACCTTCAGCCCCACCTCTTCGAAGCGCGCCTCGTCAATATCGGGCGAAAGCTTCACGAAGATGTCGATGTCCGCCTCCCCCGGAAGCCAGGTCCCCTTCGCAAAGGACCCGCCGAGGACCACATCCCTAGTCTCAGGGAAGCGGGCGGCGGCGAGCCTCGTCTTCGCCGCGACTTTCTCTACGGTCTCGGCGAGTCTCTTCGCCTCCTCGACGGTCGGAGTGCAGAGTTCTCTCGCCCCCTTCGGAATCGCGTCCGTCGTGGTCGTCATCTCAATGGGTAGACTCCGACGTCAGCGTAGACCGGTCCTCTCGGCGTCAACTCACTCGACTTGAGCTTGAGATGAGTTAGTTCCGCACTACCAAATTTGCGAGTCGCGTTGAGCTGGAGGAACGAGACGAGCGCCTCCTTCTTCGCGGCCGACCTGACCCGAGCGAGGGTGATGTGGGGCTCAAAGGGACGACTGTCCTCTTCCCCGATTCCTCGCAGCTCAGCGATGACCCTCTCCGCCATCGGAACGATTTTCCCCCTGTCAGCCTGAGCCACCCCTGCCCAGATTACGTTCGGATGCCCGGGGGACGGAAAGGCGCCCACCCCCTCGAGGGTTACCGCCGCACGACTCAACTCGAGCGACTTCAACCTCTTGTCGGCCTCCCTCGCCTGCCACTCGGAGATTTCGCCGAGGAACTTCACCGTGAAGTGAAGGTTCTCCCGACTGACGACCTTCAGGTCCGCCTGCGTTTTCCTTAGCTCCTCCTGAACCGAAACCATAGCCGTGATCACGCTCTCTCGAGGAACCTCGAGTGCCACAAAGGCTCGCAACTTATCGGCCCACCGTCTTCGAGATAATTAAGCTCGAGCGTCTCTGCTTTAATATCGAACACTTTCGCTGAGGAGGCGAAGATGCTGGTCGTCGCGATTACCGGGATGCCGGGAGCCGGCAAGTCAACCGCCGCCAAGGCGCTCGAGAATCTCGGGATGGAGCGAGTGGTGATGGGTGACGTGATCAGGGAGGAGACGAAGCGGAGGGGGCTCGTCGTCGACGAGAAGAACACGGGCGAGGTGATGAGAGATTTGAGGAAGATCTACGGGGAGGGCGCGGTGGCGGAACTCTGCCTCAAGTCGATTGGGAAGGCGAAGCCAGACCTACTCGTCGTCGATGGAATCAGGTCTCTCGCGGAGGTCGAGACGTTCAGGAGGGCGGGATTGGTGCTCCTCCTCGCGATTCACGCCTCCAGAGAGAGGAGGTTTTCCCTTCTCAAGGAGAGGGGGCGAAGTGACGACCCGATCACGTACGAGACGTTTCTCAAGCGGGACGAGA
>Ga0099828_10003311_pt1 | contig 11248 bp, 6 predicted proteins | sample CZO8metaG_2_FD_79338 | JGI IMG/M metagenome (GOLD analysis project Ga0099828, IMG submission 79338) | Vadose zone soil microbial communities from the Eel River Critical Zone Observatory, Northern California, USA - CZOApr15con2H1.8 metaG | ecosystem: Environmental > Terrestrial > Soil > Vadose...
CGCGGCGCGTGGGGGCGGCCCTCGTCCTCCACGAGCACTTCGCGGATCCGCGGATGCCGGCCTACCAGGGCCTGGCCGACCGGATGCTGGCCCGCTTCACCGACCGGGCCATCGCCGTGAGCGGCTCGACCCGCGACTTCCTCGTCCGCGAGCGCCACGTCCCCGCCAAACGCGTGCGGCTCATCTGGAACGGCGCCCCCCTGGCCGAGTTCGCTCCCGTCACTCTTGCCACCGCCCTCGCCACGCGCCGCGAGCTGGGCCTGCCCGCCGACGCGCCCGTGGTCGGGTCCATCAGCAGGTTGAGCGAGCAGAAGGGCCACCGCCATCTGCTCGACGCCGCCGCGCGCGTGCTCCCCCGCCGCAAGGACACCCGCTTCCTGATCGTCGGGGACGGTGACCAGATGGGGCCGCTGCGCCAGCAGGCCGATGCCCTGGGCATCGCGTCCTCGGTGGTGTTCGCCGGCCACCGCCCGGACGTCCCGGCGCTGCTGGGGGCGCTGGACGTGTTCTGCATCTCGTCGACCTACGAGGGAACGCCGCTCGCGCTCTTCGAGGCCATGGCCGCCGGCAAGGCGATCGTGTCGACCGCCGTCGACGGTTGCCGCGAGGTGCTGGAGGACGGGGTCACCGGCCTCCTGGTGCCCCCTCGGGATCCCGATGCCCTCGCGGCGGCCCTGTTGCGCGCCCTGGCCGACGAGGCGCTGCGCGCCTCGCTCGCGAAGCGGGCGCGGGAGGCCTCGGCGCGCTACGACATCGCGGCCTGCGTCGCGCAGATGCAGGACCTCTACGACGAGGTCCTGGCCGAGAAGGCGCGATGAGAGCGGGGCACGGCTCGCAACAGCCCTTCCCTCCCCCTGCGTGGGGAGGGACAGGGTGGGGGGTCGATGAATGACTGGGCTCGTGCGCCAGATCCGCGAGTCCTGGGAAGTCCCTCGCGACATCCTCTTCAAGCGGTATCCGCCGTTCGTGACGGGTGGCCCGCTGCCGCGTGGCGACGTACCGGTTTTCGTGTTCCACAGCCTCGAGCCCGACTCGTTCGGGCGCAAGCTCGACTACCTGGCCGACAACGGCTACCAGACGCTCTCGTCCGCCGAGTATCTGGAGGTCCTGACCGGAGCGCAGCCGGCCCCCGAGCGGGCGGTGCTGCTCACGTTCGACGATGGGCGCGGCAGCCTGTGGACGGTGGGCCAGCCGCTTCTCGAGCGCCACCGGATGAAGGGAATCGTCTTCGTCGTTCCCGGCCGCGTGCCTGCCCGCTCCGATGCGCGTCCTCCCGCCGGAGACGACACGTTCCTTTCCTGGGAAGAGATCGCGGCCTTGGCACGGAAGGGCTTGCTCGAGTTCCAGAGCCACACGCAGCGTCACGCCCGCATCCACACCGCGCCCGAGGTGGTCGGCTTCCTCACTCCGGGGATGCGGCGGGGCTACGCCGGCATGGACGTTCCCCTGATCGACGAGAAGGGCGCCGACCTTCTCGCGGCCGACGTGCCCCTCGGCACGCCCCTCCTTCGCTCGGAGCCGCGCACTTCCGAGGCGCTGCGCTTCCGTGAGGATCCGGAGATCCGTCGCGGGTGCGTGCGGCTCGTGGCGGAGGAAGGCGGCGAGCCCTTCTTCGCCCATGCGGGCTGGGAGCGGCGGCTGTGGAAGCTCGTGCGCGGCCGGCGGATCACAGGCCGCCTGGAGACGGCCACGGAGCGCGAGGAGGCGATCCGCTTCGAGCTGACCGAGGCCCGCCGCGAGCTCGAGGAGCGTACGCCGCGTGAGGTCGTCCACCTCTGCTATCCGTGGCACGCGGGCGGGCGCACGGCGCGCCGCATCGCGCGCGAGGCCGGCTACCGCACGGCGTTCTGCGGCAAGGTGCCCGGAGTGCCGATCACGCGGCCCGGCGGCGATCTCGAGTGGATCGCGCGCATCGGCGAAGACTACGTCGAGCTGCTGCCGGGCCGCGGCCGGAGAAGCTTGACGTCGGTGCTCGCCCGCAAATGGTCGCGGCGTTTCCGGGGCCGGACGTAGTACCATGCCGCGCACCATGGAGCCGGGCGATGCGCCTTCGGGCAACCTCCTGCTCCCCGTCCTCCCGCTGCGTGAGATCTGCCTCTTCCCCGAGGCGTCGCTCACGCTGGTGACCGCGGCCCCCGCGGCACTGAAGGCGGTGGAGGTCGCGCACCGGACCGGTGGCCGCCTGCTCGCGGTCTGCACGAAGGACGAAGGCACGCGCGAGACCCACGCGGTCGGGACAATCGCCCAGCTCGCCGAAGACCTGGCCCTCTCCGAGGGCGGCCACCGGGTCGAGCTGGACGGCCAGCGCCGCGCCCGCGTCGTGACCCTGACGGGAATGGACCCGTGGGTCGCCGAGGCAGCGCCTCTTCCCGAAGGCGACGCCGGCGACGACTGGGGCCCCGCGGTGGAGGCGCTGGCGCGTTACCTGCACGCCCACGCCGACCTGCGCTCCTTCCTCGACCAGCAGCGGCGGTCCAAGGAGCCCATGGCCTGGGTGAACCTGGCCTGCCAGCACCTGCCGATCACCGCCACCGCGCGGCAGAAGCTGCTCGACGCCGATGCTTCCGAGCGCTGCCTCAAGATCAGCCGCGGGCTCGACGCCCTCCTGCGCAAGGAGCAGGGAGCGGAGACATTTAAGTGATCGATCTGCCGGATCCTGGAACCCTCATTGGCGCCGGCGCCACAGGGCCTCAAGGATCTGATCGCGAGAGACACGTCACTCTTCCCATGTCAGCGCGCCGCACTGCCCCCGAGCAATCCGGCGACCGCCTCCGCCGTCTTGGTGACAGCGTCGCTCGTTCCACCTGCCAAGCCCGAGCCGCCGGACTCGCCGGTGACCGTGTAGCTGCCGAGGGTCTTGCCTGTCGAGGAGTCCACGAGCGTGATTTCGGTCGTCATCGAGGCCCGGCCCGCGGCCGCCCCGAGCATGAAGCGCTTGGTGCCTCCCACCTTCTTGAGGTGGGTGATTCCGACGTTCGCGACGAGGGTCTCCGGCGTCGCGGCCATCTCGCCGGTCTTGAGCTGCTCGCTCGAAAAGCGGTTGAGCGCCTTGACCCTGGAAACGGTCAGCCCCTCGAGGTCGGACTTCTCCTTCTTGACGTCTCCGGGCACGCGGGACTCCACGGAGATTACGACGGTCTTGTAGTGGCTCATGTCGGCGGTCACCGGCTGCAGCGTGACCGCCTTGCTGCGAGCCGCGCAACCCGAGACGACGAAGCCAGCCACGGCGAGGGCTGCGCAGGACAAGGCGACCCTGCGAGAGAGAGCGATGTGCATGGTCCCCTCCTTTCGATGCTTGACGCGAAGAGCATCGATCGTGCCAGTCCACAAGAGAGAGCGGACTGGGCGCAAATCCTTAACGAGCCGGCACCAGCGTCGACAACTCGGCAGACGTAGTCCAACTGCCAGCCCACGAAAGCGACCAGCGGCTGCGCCGACATGCGCATTTGCGGGGCGCTCGAGGGGCCCTCTGTCAGGCGTCCCCTGAGCTTTCGATGCGGGCGCGCGTGTTCTTCAATGACTTCCCGTTAGACCGATCCTGTCTCTGGGAATGGCACGCTTGCTGCTCATTGACTGATCGGGTTTGCGCCCCTACAGAACTGCGGGACTCGTTTTCAGAAGGGGAGATTCGCCATGATCACATTGCGGGTTGTAGCGGCGGCGTTGCTCCTGATGGGAGCGACGAGCTCACCAGGCGATGACGCAGATGCCATTGCGCCTGGGACTCGCCTTCGCGTGTTCGCACGCACCCTCGGCAGCAAGCCTCTTGTCGGAGTGGTCCAGTCGTTGCGAGACGACGCGTTGACTCTGGCGGCCGAAGGACACCCGAGTGCCGTAGTTGTCCCCCGACAGGAGGTTACACGCATCGATCGCAGCGGAGGCCGCCATTCAAGGGGCAGGTGGGCAATCCGTGGCGCGGGCTTGGGTCTGCTCGCTGGTGTCGCAATCGGATTGGCGGGAGGAAACACGTGTACCGGCCAGCTCCCGGATATCTTGACCTTAGGCACCTGCTCTGCAGGAACCAAGGCTGCGATTGGTGCCCTTCTTGGTGTCCCCGCTGGTGCTCTGATTGGCCTGGCCGTGCCTCCTGGTGAGCGGTGGGAGAGCGTTCCCCTAAATCAAGTTCGTTCGACCGAGAGGCATCCGTCGAGATTGCGGAACATCGTCTCCCTGACCATTTCCTTTTGAGCACCGGTCGCGTTTCGAATCTATTAGCACTACGCAAGGGACGCGATGGCGTGGTGGTACCTCTGGCGCCAGGATCCGGCAAGGGTCTTTACGGGGGAGCACCAGATATTCGGTGGCCGCTTGACGCACCTGTGACACCCTCGGGCCGTACAGCGTCGTAGCTGAGCCGCGGCGATCGGCGCCCTCGGATCGGCCAGAGGCACGAGCGCCAGCGGGCCGAGGTAGACTCGCGCCATGCGTCGATACTCGCGGGCTGTCCTGGTGTGACGGAGCCGTCCGTGGCCGGCGACTCCTCGACCGGCCGCCGCCTCGCTCGCAACACCGTCTTCTCCGCCGTGGGCGAGGGCAGCAACCTGCTCCTCTTCCTCCTCGGCTTCCTCGCCGCGCGGTACCTCGCTCCCTCCGCGTTCGGCCTTTACAGCGCGGCGTTCGCGTTCGTCGGCCTCTTCCGCATCCTTCCCGACTTCGGCATGTCGTACGCGTCGACGCTGGCCATCAGCCGTGACCGATCGCGAGCCTCCGGCCTCGTCGGCAACCTGCTCGGCTTCCAGCTCGTGCTCTCGATCCTCACCCTCGCCTTGTGCCTCGGCCTCGGCCGCGTGCGCTACGACGGCGTGCTGTGGACGGCCGTGCTGGTGCTCTCGTTCGATCTCGTCCTCAAGTCCCTGAAGTCGACGCTGCGCTGGCTGCTGAAGAGCCACGAGCGCTTCGGGACGGAGGCGGCGTCGCTGCTGCTCGAACGCGGCCTGCTGCTGGGACTCGGCATCGCCAGCCTCGTCGCGGGGGGCGGGGTCGTCGGCTTCGTCCTCGTCTTCGCCGGCGTGCGCGCGCTCGACACGACCGGCCTGATTCTCTGGGTTCACCGGCGCGTACTGGCCCTCCGCCCGTCCTTCGACCTGGCCGTCTGGGGGGAGCTGTTCCGCAAGGGCCTGCCCTTCGCCTACGCGGGCGCGATGATCACGATGTTCTTCCAGGTCGACGCGGTGATGCTCGAGCAGATGCGGGGAGTGGAAGAGGTCGGCTGGTACCGCGCGCCCGTGCTCGTCCTCGAAGGCTTGACGCTCGTGCCGCGCATCTTCGGGTACGCCCTCATTCCCACCATGGCCGCCCTCTACCCCCGCGCGCCGGAGAGGGTGACCGCTCTCTGTCGCCGCGGCATGAAATACCTGCTCCTCATCGGCCTGCCGATTGCCGCCTTCGGCCTGATCGCGGCCCGGCCCTTCGTGGCGTTCCTCTTCGGCGCCAACTACGGTCCCAGCGCCGACGCCGCGCGGATCCTCATCCCGGCCGTCGCCTTCATGTTCCTGTCCAACTTCGGCGAGACCACACTCGCCTGCATCGACCGCTGGCGGACCATCGTCATCGTCTCCACCGCCTGCCTCCTGCTCAACGTCGGCCTGAACCTGCTGTGGATCCCGGGCCTCGGCTATCGCGGCGCCGCCTGGGCGACGCTCGCCACGGAAGGCGCCTACTTCGCCGCGACGGCGGTGTCGTTGCGGCTCTTCGGCCATCGCCTCTCGTGGCTCTCGCTGGCGGCCCGTCCGGCCCTCGCCACCGCCGCATTCGCCGGCGTGCTGTGGGCGAGCCGCGGGCTCGGGCTCCTCGCCTCGTCGCTCCTGGCCTGCGCGGCGTTCGTCGGCGCGACCGTCCTTCTCCGCGTCTGGGATCCGAAAGAGAGAGATCTCGTCCGCAGCCTGCTGCAGGGCGCGGCCGCCGACCCCAGCGACCTCGCCTAGCTCAGGCCGCGCGTCCAAGATATTGGGCGCCAACTCATGTGAACCAACCGGCGCCCAGGGGCGTCTCACAGGCTAGTGACCGCCCACTCCGCGCCGACGCCCGCCGCCCTGGCGTTTGCCACGATCGCTTTCGCGGCGCTCCCACTAAGCGCTGCGGACCGGCCGCGCATCGAACCGGTGCGCGTCACGACGCCCCCCGTGATCGACGGCCGTCTCGACGACGAAGTCTGGCAGGGACCCCCGCTCGCGCTGTCCGACTGGCTCACGTACAACCCGCTGAACGGCGAGAGGATGGCGCAGCAGACGCAGGTCTTCGCGGCTTACGACGACCGCAACATCTATTTCGCCTTCCGCTGCCTCGACCCCGAGCCGGGGAAGGTGCGCGGCAGCCTCAGCCGGCGGGACGACATGTGGAACGACGACTGGGTCGGCCTCAGCCTCGACTCGTTGGGCAATGGCCAGACCTCCTACGACCTGTTCGTGAATCCTCTCGGCGTCCAGGGCGACGTCCTCACGACACCCAGCGCGGGCGAGAACAGCGCGCCCGACTTCGTGTGGGAGAGCGCCGGGCGCCGCACCGATCAGGGATACGAGGTCGAGATGCGGATACCGCTGACGACCATCCGGTTCAAGAGCGGCGCCGAGGTCGGGATGGGGATCCTCTTCTGGCGGCGGGTGAGCCGGCTCGGCATCTCGGCATCGTGGCCGGCCGTCCCCGCCGGGCGCAGCTTCATCGACTCGCATGCCGTGATGGCCCTCCACGACCTGAAGCAGCCCCTGACCCTGGAGCTCATCCCCACCCTGACGTACTCGCGCCGTGAGGTGCGTGCCACTCCCGACGCGTTCGGACCGGCGGACTCGAAGCCCGACGCGGGCCTTTCGGTGAAATACGGGATCACCTCCTCAGCGACGGTGGAGGCGACGATCAATCCCGACTTCAGCCAGGTCGAGAGCGACGCCTTCCAGGTGGAGGTCAACCAGCGTTTCCCGCTCTTCTTCTCAGAGAAGCGTCCATTCTTCATGGAGGGGCTCGGGACCTTCGAGCTGGCGGGCGTGGGGGGCGACGCCGTCATGCGCACCGCCGTGCACACCCGCCGGATCGTCGACCCGTTCTGGGGCGGAAAGGCGACAGGAGCGGCCGGCAAGCTGAGCTTCGCGATGCTCGCCGCCGGCGACGACGCGCCGGGCCGACCGCTCGACGGCGAGACCAACCCGTTCCTCGGCGACCGCAAGGACTTCCTGATCGGGCGGGCGCAGTACAGCCTCGGCCGGTCGAGCTACGCGGGCGCGATCCTCACCGACACCGAGTTCGGGACGGGCCACAACCGCGTGTTCGGGGGCGACGTCTCGATCAAGAAGGGCGCGCACGGAGCCAGCGCCACCTTCCTCGCCACCACCACGCGCTCGCCGGACGGCAAGGAAAACAAGGATGGCGTCGGCGGACAGGTCTTCTACGCCTTCGAGACCAAGCGCGTCGTCCTCGTGACCCAGCTTCAGCATTACGACCGCGGGTTCCAGATGGACACCGCGTTCCTGAACCAGGTCGGGATCACCCAGGGCTGGACGTACGTCGCGCCCAGCTTCTATCCCGACGCCAAGAAGCATCCCTGGTTCAAGCGTTTCGTGCCCTTCGTTTTCGCCCAGTACGGCAAGGACCGCATCCAGAACGGGCTCCCCTGGATCGTCGTGCCGGGGATCCGCATGCACTTCACGCGGCAGGGGTTCTTCCGGATCGACACGATCTTCGGTCAGGAGCCCTGGGTGGGCCGCACGTTCCGCGTCAGCAACACCCGCGTGTTCGGCCAGGCGCAGTTCACGCGCTGGCTCAATTTCTTCGGCCAGTACAATTTCGGCCGTTCGATCTTCTACGATCCGGTCGATCCCTACCTGGGTCGCCAGCGAACCTTCATTGCCCAGATCACGCTCCAGCCGACTGCGCGCTTCAACGAGTCGGTGTCGTACAACCGGGTGACGTTCGACCACCTGTCGGGCGGCGCGCGGGTGTACACCGTCGACGTGCTGAACACGAAGACTACGTTCCAGGTCGACCGCCGCTTCTCGCTGCGGGCGATCGTGCAGTACGAGAGCTCGCGCTCCCGCATCCTCACCGACTTTCTCGCGTCGTGGGAACTGCGCCCGGGCACCGTGGCCTATGCCGGCTACGGCTCGCTCGTCGAGAGGCAGGAGTGGGACGGCATGCGGTGGCTGACCGGCCAGGGGTCCTACACCACCACCAACCGCGGCTTTTTCTTCAAGGCGTCGTACATCCATCGTTTTTGAGCTGGGGGGTGCTAGCGGCGCACCCCCCAGGATCCGAGGTGCGACGCTGGCGCGTCGCGTCGTATACGCGGGGTCGGCGCTCGTCTCGCTTCGCTCGCCTTCGCGCCCCCCGCGCCCACCCGCTCGCTCCGCGGGAGTGCGGTCCGAGCGTTAGCGAGGACCCGCTGGCGCAGCTCCACGTAGTGGAGGTGCGCAGCAATCCCGCTCCGCTCGCAGCTGTGGCTCTTAGTTGATAGGTCGCGAGCGCTGGTCTACTTCGAGATCGATGTGGACGAACGCGCCCACGGTGCGGTCGGCCCCCGCCAGGGGCGCGCTCCGCGTCGATCGGAAGTGGAGCACGTGGACGAACGTGTCGTACCACGCGAAGCCGGGTCCGGTCGCGAGCTCGGCCGTTGCTGACTCTCCGGCCCCGACGCGCAGCGTCTGGGTTCTTCCGGCGGCGGTGACGGCGACCTCGTCTCCCACGGGCCCTCCGGTCACCGTCACCTTGATCGTCCTCACCGGCTCGAGGGCGCGCAGGATCACCTCCGCGCGCGCGCCATCGCGCAACCAGAAGCCCGGCACGCCGTCGCGCTCTTCACGTCCAAACGTGCCGTCGTCGGGGAAATACAGGTAGTAGGCCTGCGGGTCCGCCGGCCGACGGCGCCGGGCGTCCCCCTCCGTGTCCCCGACCGGCCGCTTCTTCCGCCACGGGTCGGTGAAGACCGACAGGTCGTTGAGCATCGTCAGCTCGGGAGGGAACGAGCGGAAAGGCTGGTGCATGGCGTGATCGCCGGGACGTAGGGAGTGGGCGACGGGCGCGGCGAAGACGGGGGTGAGCCAGAGCGCGCACAGCAGGCCCGAGGCGGCCACCGCCCACTCGGCTCCTCGGGGGACCAAGAAGATCGCCAGCGGGAGAAGGTTCAAGAAGTAGCGGTTGCCGATCGTGCCCCCGCCGCCATACCAGTTGTCGGGGATCGCCCATATATAGAACAGGTAGGAGACCGCGAGGGTGCCGACCGCCAGCCACCCCGGGGTGGTGCGGGGGCCGCGCACCAGGAAGACCACGAGCGCGACCAAGGCCGGGAAGAAGTACAGCAGCACCCCCGCGTATCGCCCCACCCAGAAATAGCCGAGGTTGCGGAAGAAGGACGCGCGCATCTCGGCTCCGGAGCGGGGCGGCGCCGAGCCCCGGGCCGGCTTCCCGGGCGGCGCCTCGGCGCCGCTCTCCACCGCCGGGCCCAGCTCGTTGGTCGTGGCCCAGATGCCGCTGTTGCCGAAGGTGACCGCCTGCGTCTCGAACGGGAACGTGCCGTAGAACGTCTTTCGCTCGCCGCCCTGATAGTTCATCTCGCCGGTGATCGCCTTGTTCGCTCCGAAGAGCGCCACCACCGTGGCCGTAACCGCCGCGGCGCGGAGCGCGGAGGCGGCGAGGCCTTTCGCGAAGGAGGGATACCGCCCCCGGAGAAGGGGCTCCACACCGAGGGGCAACGCGAGCAGCACGTTGTAGGGCTTGGAATACGCGGCGAGCCCGATGAGGACGGCGGAGAACAGCGGCCGCTCGCGCCGCCAGGCCACGAGAGCGGCGGTGACGAGGGCGAGGTTGAGCAGCTCCGGCTGGGGCCAGATGAGGTACAGCGGCGCGACGGTGCCCAAAAACAGCAGCAGCGCGGCGGCAAGCGCGCGCGCGGGAGGGGCTTGCCGCCTCAGCTCCGCGTACGCAAGCACGATGGCCAGCGAAAGGCATAGCGCGTTCGTGACGAGCAGGCCACGCGTGCCGAAGAGCTTCACGAGCGGCGCGGCCGCCATCGGATACAGGAACGCCTTCGCGAAATAGATGCGCGGCTCCTTTTCCCCGACACGCCGCAGCCACGGAAAGCCGGCCGCGCGGTCGCCGATGAGCCCTCCGCTCGCCCGCTTCAAGAAGATGCCCTGTGGGCCCGAGGGCAGCTCGCGCCGGACGCGGAAGATGTCGCGCGCCTCGTAGCGCAGGTCGCCGTCCTCGGCCAGGCTCCACGCCATGGCGTGATAGGTGGCGCCGTCGGCCCAGAACTGCGGGATGCGCGCGGCGAAGGCCAGCGCCACGAGGGCGCACGAGACAACGGCGAGGAGGGCGTGGGCCGCCCGCTCGCTCACAGCCAACCCGCCTGGCGGTACCAGGCCGCCGTCCGCGCGGTGCCGGTGTCCAGGTCCACCTTCGGCTCGTACCCGAGCCGCCGTTGTGCCTTCTCGGTGGAGAAGGCGCGGCTCTTCGTCCAGAACTCCACGCGCCGCCGGTGCAGCGGCGGCTCCACGCCCAGCGGAACGCACACCGCCTCGCACAGCGCGCCCAACCAGCGAAGGGGCGCCGCGGGCACGCGGAACGGCAGGATGCGGCCGCCGGTGGCCCGCGCGATCGTCTCCGCCAGCTCCCGCTGGGTGACGTAGCTCGGCCCGGCGATGATGAACGCCTCCCCCACCGCTTCCGGCCGCTCGAGCGCGAGCAGGTACCCTTCGACCAGATCGTCGATGTAGACCGGATGGTAGTACGCGCGTCCCGAGCCGACGATCGCGTAGCGGCCGCGCGCGATCGCGCGGAAGAGCTTCAGCAGCCGCGTCTCGCCCGGACCGTAGATGGCCCCCGGCCGGATCACGCTGACCGGCAGCCCCCGGCGTCGGTGGAACTCGAGCGCGAGCGTCTCCGCCTCCGCCTTCGTGGCCTGGTAGACGTCGCCCGGCGCCAGCGGCGAGGCTTCGTCGGCGGGAGGATGCTCGGTGTGGCCGTGGACGCCCACGGTCGAGGTGTGGACGAAGCGTTTGACGCCGGCGCGCACGGCGGCCTCCAGCAAACGTACCGTGCCTTCCACGTTCACCGCGCGGTAGTACGCGTCGGTGTGGCCCGCGGTACGGTAGACCGCGGCCACGTGGACGACCGCGTCCACGCCCTCCACGAGACGGCTCAAGGCGCCCACATCGGCCAGGTCGCCCTCGATCCAGGCCGGCTCCGAGGAGAGCGCGGGCCGCTTCGACGAGGGACGGGCCAGGGCCCGCACGGCGTCGCCCCGGCCGAGCAGAACGGCGAGCAG
>Ga0099828_10003312_pt1 | contig 11248 bp, 7 predicted proteins | sample CZO8metaG_2_FD_79338 | JGI IMG/M metagenome (GOLD analysis project Ga0099828, IMG submission 79338) | Vadose zone soil microbial communities from the Eel River Critical Zone Observatory, Northern California, USA - CZOApr15con2H1.8 metaG | ecosystem: Environmental > Terrestrial > Soil > Vadose...
CTACATTCACGCCGAGGGTTATCCAGCCGGCGAAATGAAGCATGGGCCGAACGCCCTGATTGACGAGAACCTTCCGGTCGTCATCATAGCTACACGCGACCCCAACGACTCGGGTTCTAGCGTCCGCTACGAGAAGACGCTGTCCAATTTAAAAGAAGTGAAAGCCCGCTCCGGAATTGTGATCGCGCTGGCCACCGAGGGTGATGAAGAGATCAAAGAAGCGGCCGATCATGTGATCTATATTCCGCCTGCCCCGGAGGAACTGCTGCCTATCCTCGAAATCGTTCCATTGCAACTTTTGGCATACCACATAGCGGTGCGCCGGGGTTGTGATGTCGATCAACCGAGAAATCTGGCGAAGTCGGTGACGGTGGAGTAAGAGGTAAGCCCCAGCTTGCGCCTGACAAGGTTCCAACGCTTTTCCTCTTTGTCCTAGGTCTAGTCTATTTTATTGATTTGAAAGTAAATACTGTCCCAAAATGAATCCAATATCTGCAACTTTCGCCCCTCGGCTTTCATCTAAAAGTTGACAACGGGATACTCAAGTTCTATCATGCCCCTGTTGCAGTGGCTTTAGTAACTCCAAGCCACTATTTATAAAGCACTTAGAGGATCAGGAGGGAGTTTATGAGCAAGACGGTCGGAATTGATCTGGGAACAACCAATTCGTGCGTGGCGGTGATGGAAGGCGGCGAACCCAAGGTCATTCCCAACGAAGAAGGCGGTCGCACTACGCCCTCGGTAGTCGGGTTTACCAAGACTGGCGAGCGGCTAGTCGGACAGGTAGCCAAGCGGCAAGCCATCACCAACCCGGAAAATACGATTTATTCCATCAAGCGGTTTATGGGGCGCCGCTACGACGAAGTCAACGAAGAAATGAAGATGGTGCCCTACAAAGTCGAGCGCGATGGCGATAACGTCGCCATAATCGCCCAGGGAAGGAAGTATACCCCCCCTGAGATTTCGGCAATGATTCTGCAAAAGCTCAAGAAGGCGGCAGAAGACTATCTCGGGGAGAAAGTTACCGACGCCGTCATCACCGTTCCTGCGTACTTTAACGACGCACAACGCCAGGCTACGAAGGATGCCGGCAAGATTGCCGGGCTCGATGTAAAGCGCATCATCAATGAGCCTACGGCAGCTGCCTTGGCGTATGGCCTCGACAAAGGTAAAGACGAGACGATCGCCGTTTACGACTTCGGCGGCGGTACCTTCGATATTTCGATCCTCGAAGTTGGCGAAGGTGTTATCGAAGTAAAGGCTACCAACGGTGACACGCACCTGGGCGGTGACAATATTGACCAGCGCATTGTCGACTGGCTGATTGACGAGTTCAAAAAAGACGAAGGTCTCGACCTTCGTGGCAAAGGCAATGAGATGGCCCTGCAGCGTCTACGCGACGCGGCGGAGCGTGCCAAAATCGAACTCTCCACCACCATGGAGCATGAGATCAATCTGCCATTTATAACTGCTGATGCCAGCGGTCCGAAGCACTTGGTCAAGAGACTGACCCGGGCCAAGCTGGAATCGATGGTCGAGGACATCATTCAGCGCTCTGTCGGCCCCTGCAAACAGTGCATGAAGGACGCGGGCGTTGACGCTAGCAAGATTAACGAAGTTGTGTTGGTCGGCGGTCAGACCCGCATGCCGCGGATTCAAGCATTGGTGAAAGAGCTGTTCGGCAAGGAACCGCACAAGGGTGTGAATCCGGATGAGGTCGTCGCAATCGGCGCAGCTATACAGGGTGGCGTACTCAAGGGCGAGGTCAAAGACCTGCTCCTGCTCGACGTAACCCCGCTGACCCTGGCGATCGAGACCCTGGGTGGGGTGGCTACCCCAATGATTCCGCGCAACACGACGATTCCGACTCGCAAGACTGAGACGTTCTCGACCGCAGCTGACAATCAGACCTCGGTTGAAGTCCATGTACTGCAGGGCGAGCGTCCTCTGGCGCGCGACAACCGCACGCTGGGCAAGTTCCACCTGACGGGAATTCCGATGGCGCCGCGTGGTATGCCGCAAATCGAGGTGACATTTGACATCGACGCCAATGGCATCCTGAACGTTACCGCCAAAGATACGGCCACCCAGAAGGACCAGAAGATAACGATCACGTCGTCTTCGGGCCTGAGCAAAGAGGAAGTCGAGCGCATGGCCAAGGAAGCCGACGCGCATTCGGCTGAAGATAAGGCCAAGCGGGAAGAGATCGACTCGCGTAACCAGCTCGACTCCATGGTTTATCAGTTGGAGAAGATGCTGCGCGAATCGGGCGACAAGATCTCCGGTGCTGAGCGCGGTGACGTCGAAAACGCTATCGCCGATGCCAAGAAGGCGCTCGAAGGCACCGACAAGGCTGCCATGGATCAGGCGCGGGAGCGTCTGACCCAGGCCTCGCACAAACTGGCGGAGCAGATGTATAAGGCTACGCAGGCGCAGGGCACCCCGGGTGCGGAATCAGGCGCTGGCTCGGGAGCGGGAGCAGGTCCGGCTCCAAACGCCAATGGACAGCCAAAGAAAGACGAGGGTGTAATCGACGCCGAATACGTAGACGTCGAAGATAAGAAGTAAGGATTCGTGTTATGCGGGCGCCCTCGCCCGCAAGAAGGACTGACTGGCCACGGATCAGACGGATCAACGCGGGAAGGGAATCCGCGGCTCCGCCCAAATCCGTGGCTACATTTTTTATTCTTATAGATTTAGAACAAGGGAGATTTAAATTGCAATTCGAAGTAAACGGTCAATCTTATTTTTTAACTTTTGTAGAGGATGAAAGATGCTGGTGTGTCTTTGCGCCCACGGCATCAGGGATGCGCCGCATCCCGGTCTACGTGGACGCGGCGACGCACGAGCGATTCAGCCTGCCTGGGGAAGTGGCAAAGCATTAAGCGAATCGTGTGCTTTGGGGAGACACAATGAAGCGCATAAATCATCCGCGAGCAACTGGTGGCCAGGCGTTGGCGGAGTACGGGTACAAATGGGCCACGATCAGCGCCAGGCTCAGCGTGAAGCACATAGCCGTCCAGGCACTGACCGCGATGTACGGTAAACGGGCTGCGCGGGCTGCGATTCGGGAAGCCAGACGTGTGTCGAGAAGGACGCGGTAAACTCGGAAAGACAGATTATCTGAAGTTGCGCTCGCGTAAGCCATGGCCACCCAAACCAAAGACTACTACGGCCTGCTCGGAATAAAAAAGTCTGCCTCGGCGGACGAGATCCGCAAGGCTTTCCGCAAACTGGCGCGCAAGTACCATCCTGACGTAAACCCCGGTGACAAGGCAGCAGAAGAGAAATTCAAGGCCATCTCCGAGGCCAACGATGTTCTCAGCGATCCCAAGAAGCGCAAGATTTACGATCAGCTAGGCTTTTACTCCGACAATATTGATCCCGCGGCAGCCGAAGCCTACGCTCGCGGCGGCCCCACAGGTGCCGGCGGGTTCGGCGGATTCCCGGGAGCACAACCGGCAAGTGGCAGTGGAAACCAGGGGACGCATTTCGATTTCGGCGGCTTCGATTTCTCTGACATGTTTGAAGGAGGCCGAGGAAAGAAGGCTTCCTCTGGCGGGGGCTTCCGCGACATTTTCTCTAGCATGTTCAGCGGCGGGGGTGGCGTGGCCGATGAAGGCCCCGAGCCTGGCAATGATCTGGAATATCAGGTCAACGTGCCCTTCTGGACCGCCATTCGTGGCGGCGTGCTGCGGCTGAATATCACGCGCCGGGATGCCTGCTCGACTTGCTCTGGCCGCGGTTATGTGGAAGCTGCGGGCGTCTGCCCCCAGTGCAAAGGCAAGGGCACAATCGAGCAGACCGGCGGTCGCATGAAGTTCAACGTGAGCTGTCCGCGTTGCCACGGTACCGGCAAGAACATCTCGACCTGTCCGACGTGCCACGGTGAAGGCAGCATCGAACGCACCGAGCCCCTTGAGGTCCGCATCAAACCCGGCACGCGAGATGGTCAACGCATTCGTATTCCCGGCAAAGGCAATGCCGGATTGCGAGGCGGCCCCCCCGGAGATCTCTACGTAATCATCCGCAGCGGAGACCACCCAATCTTCCGCCGTGAGGGCGACGATATCTATCTGACTGTCCCCATTACCGCGACCGAGGCTGCCTTGGGCGCCAAGATTGAAGTACCGACCATCGACGGCCGCACTCTCCTCAAAATTCCCCCAGGGACCCAGTCCGGGCAGAAACTGCGACTGCGCGGCAAGGGCGTACCCTCGGCAAGCAAGGAGGGCGCGCGCGGCGACGAGATCGTCGAGGTCAAGGTTACCGTCCCCATGCCTCGCGACGAAAAGACCAAGGAGTTGCTACGCGAATTGGCGAAGCTCAATCCCGAGGATCCCCGCGCGGATCTCTGGAAAAGTGTCTGACATCCCTTCGGGGTTGATTCCTTTCCCCTATCTTCCCTTGCGGTTCAGATATTCTTCTCCGATTACCTCTGTACTCTCCTAAAAAAATATTTCACTTTTTCCACACGGCGCATCCAATTTGTCTTATTCTCTCGCATGCGAACTCGCTCCGCCGTCGCATGCAGAGAGCGCGAGGATCGCCCACGGAGGTAGCCATCGAAATTGGCAACAGCTAACGCGCCCACCCAGCCTCAGCAGCCTTTCGCTGTCCCTGCAAAGAAGAAATCCGTCCGCCTCACGCTCTGGCCGCTCGTCGCCGCCACTTTTTTCATGGTGTCTGGCGGAACCTATGGAACGGAAGACATCGTTCATGGCGCAGGCTACGGTCGCGCCATCCTTATCTTGCTGCTGACCCCGCTTCTCTGGAGCCTCCCTACTGCGTTTATGATTGGCGAGCTCTCCAGCGCTCTGCCCTTCGAAGGCGGTTACTACGCCTGGGTTCGGCGCGCCATGGGGAATTTTTGGGGATTTCAGGAAGCTTGGCTCTCGCTCGTGGCCAGCATTTTCGACATGGCCATATATCCGACCTTATTTGTGGCGTATCTCAGTCGGATGTTCCCGTGGTTCGCCCAGGAACATCGCGGGGTCATGGTTGGCCTCGCCGTGGTTGTCGTTTGCGTTCTTCTTAACATCGCCGGCGTCCGCGTCGTTTCCACCACATCGCTCTGGCTCTTTTTTGCATTGTCCGCGCCTTTTGCGCTCATGGTGGTATTGGCGCCATTCAAGTACGTGGCGCTCCTGCATGCAGTCACTACGCCGACCTCGTCAAAGGTGGATATGATCGGCGGCTTGCTTATCGCCATGTGGAACTACATGGGCTGGGACAACGCCTCCACCATCGCAACTGAAGTGGAGCGCCCGCAACGCACGTATCCTCGTGCCATGTTGGTGGCAGTGGCTATCGTCGCTCTCACCTATATTGTGCCGGTAGCCGCGGTGTGGATGACAGGCCTCGCGCCCAGTGCGTGGGAAACCGGTTCATGGGCGGAGATCGCTGGCATGCTCGGTGGGCCGCTGCTACGAGTGGCGCTCGTACTCGGGGGCATGATCAGTGCTTTCGGCATGTTCAACGCACTTGTAATGAGCTACTCCCGCCTTCCGCTGGCCATGGCTCAGGACGGCATGCTGCCGCGCGTGTTTGCCAGGCTGCACCCGCGCACCCGTGCTCCGTGGGTGGCGATCGTAGTTTGTGCGATAGGTTGGGCCATGTGTCTCGGCCTGGGCTTTGAACGACTGGTGACGATCGACATCCTGCTTTACGGATCCAGTCTGGCTCTGGAATTTGTCGCGCTGGTGGTCTTGCGCATCCGCGAGCCTGAGTTGCCTCGCGTCTTCCGTGTCCCTGGCGGAATGTTCGGAGCAGTGGCTGTCGGCGTCACACCCATACTTCTGCTCGGTTTTTCGATTGTCCGCAGTCAGAGCGAGCAGGTGCTGGGCATGAGTTCGTTTGGCTTTGGGATGATTCTGATCGGCGCAGGTGTCGTCGCCTACACTTTGAATGTGTTGCTGAAACCTTCCGGTTGGGCCCCGGCAGAGAAGCCGGAAGCCGCCGCGTAGACCTTAAATCCTGCTTAACTGCTTTGTAAAAACACCGCTGGCTGCGTCTGCTTTGTCTTTTAGGGTAGTATCGGTTCCTGGGACTCCGGATGGCTTCTAAGCGCAAATCTAAAGGCGCGTACATGATTTCGGCGGTGGCCGAGATGTACGGCATTCACCCGCAGACCCTGCGCCTCTACGAGCGCGAAGGCCTGCTCAAGCCTTCACGCACCGAGGGCAACACCCGGCTTTACACGGACGAAGACTTGCAGCGCCTCGAATTTATTCTGTCACTGGCGCGCGACTTGGGGGTAAATATCAGTGGCATTGCCATCATCCTGCAAATGCGCGAGCGCATGGAAGAGATGCAACGCCAGATACAGGATTTTGTGAAATATATTCAAGAAGAGGTTCTCTCTCGCGCCACCGCTGCCGCCGACCCCGCGCGCGGCGCCATTGTGCCCTTGCGACGGCCCGTAGTGGCAGAACCTACGCAGCCATTGAAGAAGCGGTAATACCGCGCTAGTACTGCCGCTTGGGTTCGGGCGAGGGCATTAGAGGTGCCGGATCTTTAACGGAGTTTGCGATCACCGCGCCTTCGGAATCCCTTACTGCTCCCGTCAACTTGCCGCTGTCCGCACGAACAAAGATGGCGAGCCCGACGAGCAACCAAATGATTGTGAAGTTCGCTCTCATCATGTCCTCCCGGAGTCCCACGATATAGCATAATCCTGCTTGACTACTGCTGACCGCAACGGTACTCCCATGCTCCCGTTCAAGCTCGTCTATAGTGACGACTACTATCTGCCTATCGGCGCCCATGTCTTTCCGGCCGAAAAATATCGGCACATCCACGATCGGCTGCTCCAGACCGGCATAGCCGAGACTTCCGATTTTCTGACTCCCCAGGCCGCTTCAGATGAGGACATCCTGCTGGTCCACACTCCTGACTACGTCCGCAAACTCAAGACTGGAACTCTCTCGGCGCACGAAGAGATGCAGATGGAGATTCCTTATTCGCCCGAACTCGTCCGCGCCTTCTGGCTCGCGGCGGGCGGGTCAATCCTGGCGGCGGACCATGCTCTGAAAGATCGCGTCGCCTTCAACATCGGCGGCGGCTTCCACCATGCCTTTCCCGACCATGGCGAAGGCTTCTGCATGATTCACGACGTGGCTGTCGGCATCCGTCGCATGCAACGTGACAACAAGATTACGCGCGCCATGACCGTAGACTGCGACGTCCATCACGGCAACGGGACAGCGGCGATCTTCGCCGCTAGGCGCGTGCCCAGCGATCCCCTACCTTCGTCTTCGCCAACGACATTAGCTCCGCTCCGCCCCGCAAAATCGCGCCGGTCCCACGCCGGGGACGTGTTCACGATTTCGCTTCATCAGGAGAACAATTATCCGGCTTGGAAGCCGCCATCGTCGATTGACGTGGACCTCCCCGACGGAATTGACGACGACGATTACCTGGCATGGCTGGATAATGCGCTCAGTTCCGGTCTGCGCCAGTTCGATCCGCAACTGATCTGCTACATTGCCGGCGCCGATCCTTACCGGGAAGACCAACTCGGCGGACTCGCGCTAACCATTGAGGGCCTGAAGCGCCGCGATGAACTCGTCTTTCGGGTAGCACAGGCTCGCAACATTCCAGTCATGGTGACTTTTGCCGGTGGCTACGCCCGGCGTGTGGAAGATACGGTGACCATCCACTGCAATACCGTAATCGCTGCTATGGAGACTTTCAGAAAACAATCCTAGAGACCTGCGCTTGCAGAGCCCCACCTACTTAGCCCCTGCCGAGCTCGGATTAGCAGCGAGTTGTCCTTTCAACACCGTGACTGATGCCTTGGGCAGGGTGAAGGTCGTCGCTACGTCCGCAGTAATGACGGAGCGCGCGGCCGGGCCATCCGGGTCCGCCATTCCACTTTTTACATTTGAATGCCACTGATACTGCTCGCTCCCAAACGTAACCATGTTCACTGTGCCGGCAAAACGGCTAACTTTATTGCTCGCGTCTTGAAATTCGATGTGTATAGGATGCGCATTCTCTTGATCTTTGTTGACCAGCATCAAGGACCACTGGCCATCAGGACGGTGCAGTGCATATGCCGTTACCAGAGTGTGACCGGCGGCGTCGCGAATGTCGCTGGTGACGGGAAACATGCGATGCTGCCCATTGCCGGGCTGAACCCATTCCAGGTTAATCATCTGGCTTGAAAAGTACTGGGATGTTGGCTGCAGGATTTGATAGTTTTCGTCGGTTGTAAACATGCTGAAGGTGCCAGGCGATGTGCCTTCGCAACCGTGAGAAAGCCCGAGCGGAATATAGTGAAAGTAGTAGACCGCATTTCCGCCAGCCTGCAAAAACGCACCAACATAATCCGACCACCAGAGCGCAGCGAATATGTCAACAAACGATTCATCGGATCCCGCTGCGATGTTCGATTCCGTAATAAACATGGGAACCCCGGGTGGCAGGCCGTCATCTCGCCACACTTGAAGAATATTGGTGACCAGACCTGCTTCGTCGTAGAGGTCGCTCCAGTGCATCTTGCAGGCAGTGAAGGGATAGTGTTCGAACGACACAAACGAAAGATCGGATATGCGGTTATGGGCCTTCAAATAATCAAAAAAACGGCCCATCCAGGAACTTCTGCCGCGAGCGTCCGGCCAAACTTCGATGTCTTTGTTTACGCCTTCGAAGATCGGACCTCCCAATTTTAGTTTTGGATCGACGCGGTGGAGTGCAGTCGCCCACTGCAGGTAGAGCGCAGCATAATCCTCCGGCAAGGTATGTTTACCGTCCGGTTCTTCCCCCATTTCGACGTAAGAGATCGGATAACCGCGTTTCTCCAGGTAGGTTATCTCAGCGACAGCATTTTCGGGTGTGTCATAGAGCATTGCGACGGGGATCATCGTCGGCAGTCCGCGTGTTATCCCGCTGGTGAAGAAAAGATCAAAGCCGACCTGGTCACCAAGGTCGTTAACGAGGGAAACTTCGTGCCAGGGATCCACCGAAGAACAGATGGTCGTCGTCTGTCCACGGTCGGCGGTGTGGCGGAGCACATCGTGAAGCCGCCCATCCGGCGTAGTTGTTCCTAGAAAGAGCTCGCGAATACCATAACCAAGGCAATTGCGACGGTCGGCAGAACCGTGAGTGTCACATGTGCCCGACGACTCAGTCATCCAGATCCGCACGAATCGCACCGGCACGGGAGTTTGCGAAAGCTGCAGCGTCGCATTACCGCCCTTCCCGGTGTTGACCTCGCCGCCGGGAAAAGTTACCCAACTTCCTTTTGCCGCCTCTTCAATGGGATCCGTGCCCGTCCAGTACTGCACCAAATAACGTTTGGCATATGGATCGGCCCAATTTATACGAATGGCGTTGATCTCCTGAACGCCCTCCATATCAACCACAACCCACTGTGGATGCAGCGTGTCTTCTTCGCCGGTATACGCCTTGGTCAGATAAGGATTGCTCTTCCAGTAGGTGTTTAGGTCGCCATCGGTCAACCGCGAGTAACTGGTGCCGTCGGGATGCGAGAATCCCGCATGGGGCAATGGATAGCCAAAAGAGTGGCGGATGAATTCCGTCGGGGTCGAATCGCCCACAAAGTAACCCTTGTTTCCCGGCTCACTCCACGTACCCTTGGGATTCCAATGCCACGCTTCCACGTACAGTTCGGTGTTTTGGCGGTAAGTTACGGTTTGCCAGCCGGCAGACAAAATCTGTTTGAGAACCGGTTCGGTAAAAACCTTGTCTGTCGCTTTCAGAGGTATGCGATCGACGCCAGCGCCGAGAGCCTCCGTAGGACGAAATGAGTTCGCCACATGCTCCGGGGTCACGTCTACGCGTATGGTCTGCGCCTCAGCCGTCGTAAGCACGAGGCTGATCACCACACACAAGAAGCATGAACCCAGAAGACAACTTGCGGTGTTTCTACAATTCATTCGAATGTCCTGAGTAATGGGAGTAAGTTGCGCGACTGCGGCGATCTCGGATCAGCTTTTCGAGGGGGCCGATGTAAATAAGATCTGGACAGTGTCGAGGGCCAGGCTCTGTCATTTGACGCACATCTTAGGTTTGCAGGCCGATGCAAGTCAACGAGATGAGCGATTAGCCGGCGGTCGCCGGGTTCTCAAGAATCATGTACCGGATAATCGCCTGGGTTCTGAGAACCGAGCTATCGCTAAAAATGAGTGGATGGATTGCCCAGATTGGTTGGGGCAATCCGCCCCAACTAGAATTTTCGGCACTATTGTGGCGGCTGTCTTCAATTTTGCTCGCCCGATGACGCGCTGCTGCCCCACATCGCACTGCTACCCCACATCGCACTGCTGCCCCACATCGCACTGCTGCCCCACATCGCGCTGCTGCCCCACATCGCGCTACTGCCCCACATGGCCGAAGAACCCCACAAAGCCGAGGAGCCCCACATGGCTGACGTGGGTCCAACGAATTGCGAAGAGCCCCACACGGTCGAGCTTCCCCACATAGCGGAGCTGTTCCATACGGACGAGGGGTCAAATCCAAGAAACACATTGCCTGAGTTGGAATCGTAATTTGCCGTCGGGGACATCGCCGTCCCTTTTGCTACATCAGTGCTATTCAGAGCGGCTTCCACGTCCACGTAACCTGCACCTATTGTAAAAACGTCATAATGATCGGTATAGGTGATTCCGGTAGTAGGATCGGTCACGCTGCTGGAGGCAGGGAAAGATTTCCATGCCGTTTTCATCAGACGCGCTTTCACCTGATCTGGCGTGAGTCCGGGACTTTTCTGCAACAGGTCAGCAACTACTCCGCTGACCACTCCCGCGGCCATACTGGTCCCGCTCAGCGTGAAGTAGCTGGAAGAAGATGCGCTGGTTCCACCGACGACATAGTAACTGTAGGGCACGCGATTGCCGGGATAGGCATTGTAGAGAGTGCCGCTAGCCTCGAGCGATACCAGCAAGTTACCCGGCGCCACAACATCGGGCTTTACGATATGGTCGACCGCTGTGGGGCCTTTAGAGCTGTAGCTGGCAATAAGATCGTCATTGCGAGTGGGCGTACCCATTGGTTTCATCGCGCCCACGGTAATCACATAGGGGTCGTTGCCCGGCGAAGTAACCGTGCCGTACCCGTCTGTTGCTTGATAGCGTCCATTATTTCCGGCTGCAACTACCACTACGATGCCGTTCTTCCAGGCTGCTTCAACGGCCTCGCAAACTGGATCGAGTTTATAGCTCTCGTATACCGCGCGGCCAAGCGAAAGATTGAGCACACGGATGTTGAGCCACGACCTCAAGGC
>Ga0099828_10003319_pt1 | contig 11237 bp, 10 predicted proteins | sample CZO8metaG_2_FD_79338 | JGI IMG/M metagenome (GOLD analysis project Ga0099828, IMG submission 79338) | Vadose zone soil microbial communities from the Eel River Critical Zone Observatory, Northern California, USA - CZOApr15con2H1.8 metaG | ecosystem: Environmental > Terrestrial > Soil > Vadose...
GATGATTGAAAACACTGTCCCTACGCGCGCCGAGGTATCCGACGTCGCCAACGCCGTGTTGGACGGCACCGACGCGGTCATGCTGTCCGCGGAGACCGCCAGCGGCAAACATCCGGTCGCGGCGGTGGCGGCGATGGACCGGGTATGCCGGGAAGCGGAAAAGCATGAAGAGACCATTTATTCCCGCCAGCGCATAGACACCCATTTTGAGCGCGTCGATGAGGCGATCGCGATGGCGGTGATCCATATCGCCAACCATCTGCCGGTCAAGGCCATCGCCGCCTTGACCGAATCCGGATCGACGGCGTTATGGATATCGCGCATGACCTCGGCGGTGCCTATCTATGCGTTAACGCGGCACGTGGAAACCTGCAGAAAGGTCACTCTTTACCGCGGAGTTCAACCGGTTAAATTCGACTTCGAGTCGAACGATCCGGCACAAGTTATGCGGGAGGCGGTCGGTGAGCTGCGCCGGCGCGGCGCGGTGCACAACGGCGACCTGGCGATATTGACCATCGGCGAGCCGCTCGCTAAACCGGGCGGCACCAACGCCATCAAAATCGTGCGCGTGGAAGATTTTACCGCTTTAGCCAACTAAGGCCGACCCTCCCGCTGGGCCCGCACTCGCGCGAGCGTCCAAACTGTCTCAAAATTAACCACCCCGGGCCGATGCACGGCCCGAAGACTCCCCGCGAAACCGCAATTTTCACCAAACACTCGTGCGATTGATTGGGGGCGGGCAAAGACAACTCCTGGGGGGACGAGGACGGCCCTGGCACTTAGGTCGTATGTCTAAGGCTTCGTCGCAGGTTCATCATCCGCCTTTGCATCGCGGCTACCAGGAGAGCCGCGGGGCTCGAAGGGCCGCCTTCGTTGAAGAAGACGCCTAATGGAGCAAAAATGAAAATCGGCGTCAGCACTATTCTCGATACTTCCACATCCCGCCGCAAGTTCTTGATCGGCAGCATCGGCATCGCCGCTGTCGCAAGTCTGCCGGCGGTGACGATGGTTGCGACGGCCAAGCAGGCGAACGCCTCTACTTCTTCCAACCGGACCCAAGGAGATCATAATATGAGCACGATCACGACCAAGGACGGCACCAAGATTTATTACAATGACTGGGGCACGGGACAGCCCGTCGTCTTCAGCCACGGCTGGCCGCTGAGCGCGGACGCCTTTGAGGACCAGATGTTCTATCTGGCCTCCCACGGCTATCGCTGCATCGCGCATGACCGCCGCGGTCACGGCCGCTCGAGCCAGCCCTGGAACGGCAACGATATGGACACCTACGCGGATGACCTCGCCACGCTCGTCGAGAAGCTGGACCTGAAGAACGCGATCCATGTCGGCCACTCAACGGGCGGAGGCGAAGTCGCCCGCTATATCGGCCGCCACGGCACCAAGCGCGTGGCCAAGGCGGTGCTGATCGGCGCCGTCCCGCCGCTGATGCTGAAGACGCCGGCGAATCCCGGCGGCACGCCGATCGAAGCGTTCGACCAGCTCCGCGCCGCGGTCCAAGCCGACCGCTCGCAGTTCTGGAAGGATCTCAGCCTGCCGTTCTACGGCTACAACAGGCCGGGCGCCAAGATCTCGGAAGGCGTGCGCGAATCATTCTGGCTCCAGGGCATGATGGCCGGCTTCCCTGCGTCGTACTTTTGCATCAAGGCGTTTTCCGAGACCGATCTCACCGGGGATCTCAAGAAATTCGACGTGCCGACGCTCATCCTTCACGGCGACGACGACCAGATCGTGCCCATTGCCGACTCCGCGTTGCTCTCGTCCAAGCTCGTCAAGGGCGCTGTCCTCAAGGTCTATAAGGGCGCACCGCACGGCATGTGCACGACGCTGAAGGACCGGGTCAACGAGGAACTGCTCGGGTTCATCAAGGGGTGAGCCGACATTCTCGATCCGCGGCGGAGGCGAAGCTCATGATCGACTGGTGCTGAGCTGATTAACTCGACCTTTCAGCAATTCACGTATTGAGCCTAGGAGAGATCACATGGCCGACATGAGGAAAGAGAGCGACAGCCTCGGAGTGGTTGAAGTCCCTGTGGACAAGCTGTGGGGCGCTCAAACACAACGCTCGCTAGAGCACTTCAGCATTGGCAGGGATTTAATTCCCCGCGAAATGATCACCGCCTACGCCACCTTGAAGAAAGCCGCCGCCGCTGCGAACCGCGCAGGCAAGCGGCTCGACGATCAGCGTTATAAATTGATCGTTCAGACTTGCGACGAAATCCTCGCCGGCCGGCACCACGACATGTTTCCCCTGCATGTTTGGATGACGGGTAGCGGCACTCAGTTCAACATGAACGTCAACGAAGTGATCTCCAACCGTTGCTGCCAGCTCGCGGGTACGCCACTCGGGAGCAAGGCGCCGGTTCACCCCAACGATCACGTCAACATGGCTCAGTCGTCGAACGACTCATTTCCGTCGGCCATGTATATCGCGTCAGCCGTCAATGTGAAGCAGCGCCTGATTCCCGCGGTAGCCGGCTTGCGCGATGCAATCAGCGCGAAAGCACAAGCGTGGGGTGATATCGTCAAGATTGGGCGGACTCACATGCAGGACGCCACCCCGCTGACGCTAGGCCAGGAATGGTCCGGCTATGCCGGGATGTTGGCAGACGATCTGGAACGGCTCGAATCAGCCCTGCAAGGGGTATACCGCTTGGCACTGGGTGGTACGGCTGTGGGAACTGGCATCAACTCGGCACCCGGCTTTGCCGAAGCGGCGGCTGCCGAGATCGCCAGACTCACTGCCCTGCCCTTCGTCACCGCGCCCAACAAATTCACGGTGCAGGGCGCCCATGACGCGCTGGTCCAACTCTCCGGGACGCTTCGCACCCTGGCGGTGTCGCTGTACAAGATTGGAAATGACATTCGCCTGATGTCATGCGGGCCTCGCGCCGGGTTTGCCGAATTGGCGATCCCGGAGAACGAGCCGGGCTCCTCGATCATGCCCGGCAAGGTCAATCCAACTCAGTGCGAAGCGCTGACGATGATCGCTGCGCAGGTGATGGCCAATGACGTCGCGGTGGGCTTTGGCGGCGCCGGTGGCTACCTCGAGATGAATGTCTACAAGCCGCTGATGATCTTCAACATTACCCATTCCATAACGATCACGGCCGATGGCTGCTTGAACTTCCGCAAGTTTTTGGTCGAGGGAACGAAGCCCAATCTGAAGAAGATCAACGAATATGTCGAGCGCTCGCTGATGCTGGTGACGGCGCTTGCGCCTGTCATCGGCTACGACAAGGCATCAAAAATCGCCCATCACGCCATGGACAACGATCTCACGCTGAAGGCAGCGGCGTTGCAATTGGGCTTTGTCACCGAGGTCGAATTCGATCGCGTCGTCGATCCGAGAAAAATGGTGAAGCCCTACGTGGCGGCGGCCGCAGCGACCACAGGCCCACATTAATGACGCTGGAGGAGCGTTCCAACCTTGTCCTCACCTTTGCCCGAGTCCTTTACGTCAATGGCCAAGCCACAGACGACGCTCTGGCCGCGGTCGAGCACCTCGGCCACACGTTCGGGCTGCGCGCCAAGATCATACCGCGCTGGGGAGAGCTTCAACTTCAGGCCGAGGACAAGGACGGCAGGCTGATTTCCCTGGTGGCGGCCGATCCCACCGGTGTGAACATGGGTCGCGTGGCCTCCACGATGAGGGCAACCGAGGAGCTCGACGCCGGTCGGCTTGCGGCAGACGCCGCGGTGGAGGCCATTGGCGCAATCTCACGGGCGCCACCGGCGCCGACATGGCTGTTCACGCTCGCGGCGGCGGCGGGTGCAGTGGCGTTGGCAGTTCTCTTCGGCATTCAGCATCTGCCCGCGGCGGCTCTCATATTCGTGAGTGCAGCGGCCGGTGCGCTTCTGCGCCGCAGCCTGGCGAGGTACACCGAAAACGTCTACTTGCAACCATTTTGCGCGGCGCTCGTCGCTGGAGTTATCGGTGCTCTGGCGGAGCGCTACCAGCTGAGCTCGTCACTGCGCCTTGTTGCGGTCTGCCCGTGCATGGTCCTGGTCCCGGGGCCGCATGTGCTCAATGGCGCGCTGGATCTCATCAATGGCCGGATCCATCTTGGCGCCGCTCGCTTGATCTATGCGGGGCTCATCATTGCGGCGATCTCTACGGGATTGCTGCTTGGCCTCGGGCTTCTCGGCGTTTCGTTGCCGGTGGATGAGGCCGGCAGAGCCGTCCCTTTGTGGCAAGACGTGATCGCCGCCGGCGTCGCCGTCGCCTCCTACAGCGTCTTCTTCTCCACGCCACTGAACATGCTGACTTGGCCGGTCGCGGTCGGCATGCTCGCCCACGCTCTACGGTGGGCCGCACTCACAGTGCTCGGTGCCAGCAACGCGACCGGCGCCTTTGTCGCTTGTCTTTTCGCAGGGCTGATCCTCACGCCGGTCGCGCACCGTTGGCACATGCCGTTCGCGGCCATCGGCTTCGCCTCCGTGGTTTCGATTATGCCGGGTGTCTTTCTTTTCAGGATGGCTAGCGGCCTTGTACAAATTGCCGGCGGTTCGCAGACGACGTTGCAGCTGATAAACGCGACCATTTCCGACGGCATGACGGCAATGCTTATCGTTTTAGCTATGAGCTTCGGCCTCATCGTTCCGAAGATAGCCATCGATTACTTTGGCGAGAGATCGACGCAGGCAAAATCATAGGAGTGAAGGAAGATGCCGACGCTCACCACAAATTCCGACGCGATCCGTCCCCGGCCCTACCTATCGAATGACGCAATGGCGCTGTCGCGATTGGAGGAGCGACTTCCGCTTCTGCTTAGCGTCATCGCGGGGATGGTCGACCTCAGCGGCTTCTTTATGCTCGGCAATGTCTTCACCGCCCACATTACCGGCAATCTCGTGGTGGTCGCGGCTGCGGCCGTCCGTGGCGACCCGCTGAGCTTGGCTCAGGCCCTGTCAATTCCTGTCTTCATCCTCGCTCTCGCAGCCGTGTGGCTGCTCGCCCGAGCGTCGGGCCGGCGCGGTGCGGGCCTGGCACGGCTACTTCTCCTGATTCAGTTTCTGCTGCTCGCGGGGCTGTTGATTTTCAGCGTAATCACCAAACCCTCCGCCAGTCCGCACGGATTGATGGCCGAAATCGCCGTCACGATCGCCGTCTCCGCAATCGCATGTCAGTACGCTCTCTTTCGCTTGGCTATACCGGGCGCGATTTCAACGGCCGTGATGACCGGCAACTTGACCAACACCGTTCTGTCGCTGATGGACGTTTTGTCGCCAAGCCATCCGTTGATGCCGGTCGACGCGGGGCGGTTGAAAAAATCCCTGCGTCTCCTCGTCGGCTTTCTCGTGGGCTGCGTCGTGGCCGCCGGCGCCATCTCCTTGCTGGGAGACTGGGCCTGGTCAATTCCGGCCGCGCTGGCCGCCGTGGCGCTCGCGTTGCGGTAGCAGAGGAGACAGATCATGTCTGGCCTTGAGAACAAGGTGGCGCTGATCACGGGCGCCTCGCGCGGCATCGGCCGCGCCGTCGGCGACAAATTTGTATGAGAGCTGCCTTAACTCGGAACGAGACGACAGATGAACGTTCGTTGATGGAAAGGAGAAGTGCGATGGCAAATTGGATTTACAAAGTTGAGAGCAATTGTTCTGATCCAAAGCGTGAGGCGGGATTCAACGACTGGTACACCAATACACACGTTCCCGATATTCTGAAGGAGAAGGATTTCATTCGTGCTGCGCGATATGAAGCTTACAAACCTAAACAAGGGCAGGCAAAGTTTATCGCGCTATTTGACTTGGAGACCGACGATATCGAACGGACTTTGAAGGTTCACGAGCAAACCGAGGCAGCATTGAAGGCTGGCGGGCGCATCAGCGATCTGCTCGTGATCGTGACGAGGGGAGCCTACAAGCGGTTATCGTCGTCTAATAAGTAGCTAGGTCGCGGGCCCTGTGCCCGCTTTCGGGAGGAACGGTGTAAGGAGCGAGACATGCGCGCCTTCGCTGTCCATGACTTCGGCAAAGCTCCGGCGGGGTTTACGACCTACCGATCCCCGCCGCGGATGGCGCGTTCCTCATCCGCGTGAGGTATGCGGGGGTCAATCCGCGACTACAAACTCCTCGAACAGCTGACCGCCACCTCAAAATATCCTTTTGTCATGGGTATAGACTTCGCCGGTGTTGTCGAACGCGTTTCGACGGGAGAACGCGATCTCCATATCGGCGACCGTGTCTTCGGCATGGCGCGCCGACTCGATCTATTCCAAATGGCTTGATCCTTAAACCTTGACCGGGTCTGAAACTGGGCCGACCCTCCCGCTCGGCCCGCACTCGCGCAAGCGTCCAAACTGTCTCGAAATCAGCCACCCCGGGCCGATGCATGGCCCGAAGACTCTCCGCAAAACCGCAATTTTCACCAAACACTCGTGCGATTGACTACGCGCGGGCTCAGCGATAGATTGATGGTTGGCGAAAAGGGGCGCTTAATTTCCCTATTTCCCTGCTTGCCTTTTACTTTCCACTAATCCAGAAAAGGAGAATTTGCCATGGTGAAGAAAGCATTGGCTTACATGTTGTTCCTCGGAGTCATCTATCCGCTCTCCGCGGTGGCGGAGGACACGCTCGCTAGATTCAAGGGGGGCATCGGGGTTATTCCGGTCTCGAGCGGCGTGGGGTTGGCCGCGACCGCCGTGGTCGTGAACCGGAACATTGTCCGCGGGGTCCAGCCCGCCGGCCAGATCTGGGTGATACACAAGCTGGATGCCAAGGTGGGCACGGACGGGCACATCACAGTCGACGGAAAGGGGCTGGTTTTAGCTGGCGGGAATAACGCCGGGAGGGCCGGACAGAGCGTGTTTGCCACGCTGATTTGTGAAGCCGCGGCTCCCTTTACCGAGCGCAACACGGACCTTGCCGGCGTCCCGCTCGCGCCCAACGGTGACTTCAAAATCGACGACATGCTGTCGCCGGCGCCGTTTGACTGCACCAGCCCCATGCTCCTCATCCGCAACGCAGCCGGCTTGGCCTGGTTCGCCGTCGGAATCCTGAAGCAAGACAGCGACGACTAAACCGCTGACCCTTAACTATGGGGAACCCCGGGGTGCGTGGGGCGCATGTTGCGCCAAGCGCGCCCTATCCGTGGAGGGCGCGGCGCGGGAGGCGGTGGGTAAGCTGCGCAAGCGCGGCGCGGCGAAAGCTATATCTTTTGCGGCCGCAGACGAATGTGGTGGTGGACTGTTGCTGTTCCTCGAAAAGTCCTTCAAACGTCACTGCGTATCCGCTATAAGAGCATACGCCAAACTGAAACTCCGGCGCAGGACACCTTGACCGGTAAGGCAATTTGTATTTTAAGGACCTATAACAACCGAATATGTTATCAAGTTAAGAATCGAACGAATCCTAAGCATCGTGGTGCGGCAGTTACCGCGGTCGATCTATTTTGTGGTGTTGGTGGACTTACGCGTGGACTAGTAGATGCGGGTATACGCGTTGCGGCCGGTTATGACATTGACACTGATTGCGAGTATGGATATAGCCATAACAATGTCGGCACAAAATTCATCACAACGAGCGTTACGGAGTTGACCGGCAAGGCTCAAGACGTCATTACCCGAAAGGCCACACCCGAGTGTTAGTCGGATGCGCACCATGTCAGCCGTTTTCAAAATACACTCAGAGCTCGTAGGGTGCAATTGCGCAGCGTATTGCACCGAATGTAAAATCCGAGGCCTACAATTGACGCGTAGGACATGCCGGATTACCGCCGTTACCGTATCGCCGACGGATGTTATTTTTTTACCGTCAATCTACTGGAACGTTCACCTAATGACCTGTTGGTCCGTCATATCGACCTTCTGCGCCAAGCGGTGCGCCCAGTTACGCAGGTGCGACCTTTTTGCAGCTATGCGTTCGTGGACTACATTCACTATAATCCTGTCAAACATGGCTAGGTGACGCGCGTGACTGATCGGGCCTGTTCTACTTTCCAGCATTGCGCGGAGTATTTATCCTGTGGATTGGGGCGGAATGGATGTCGTGGGTAGCGTTGCAGGGGAGTGGCGGGTGAACATTCGGTGCAATACGCTGCGCTATTGCACCCTATGCGGGCTGCACTATCAGCCAAGAAGTGCCTCCTTAAGACCGTTGTCAAGAGGACGCTTACCGATCCAAACCCTTAATAGCGCGTCGTTCAGCGCTTTCCCCATGATCGCGTTACCCACGACACGACCGTCAACGAAGATACGTGTGCCCGTCTCAGGCGTGTAATCGATGTCCACACGCCTGCCACGACCAAGTACCCGAATATTACGTACGGTGCCGCGTAGCGTGTCGAGTTGTTCGCTAATCGATTGGAGTTCCGACGCCGAGCTGTTATTGGCAAGCCCCTTGTTTAGACCCCAGAGGAACTGTCCTGCCGAACTTTCACGCAACATGACCAAGGTAATACGCCTCGATGTATCGTTTTTGAGAGGGCTGCTACCCCAGGTGTCTCGCGGTGGAAGATAGAGCCCACACATATACACAGACAGAAAAAAGAAATGGAATTTACCCGCTCCAACCAGTTGGAGTTGGGCGCCATTTTCAAACACCGCTTTTTCATCCATGGTGATGCCGTCAATTTCACGCGTTAGCGCTATGTTTGGCAGTAACGCGAGTGCGAGCGCTCGGTAGATGAAGACGCGGCGTGAAAGCAGGTTGCTCATTGAATTCGATGATAACGATCGAGTGTGCTCTATGTTACAGATTGCCGCACACGTTAACCAGTTTGGCTTATTGCGCTTCGATAACTTTCCATCCTGAAGGTATGCCCATTTTCTGGATACAAAATATGGCCTTACGGAGGAGCATGGGGTTTGTAGGGTGCAATAGCGCAGCGTATTGCACCGAATGTTAAAATCCTAGGCCTACCATTGAGGCTTAGGGCATACCGGATTACCGCCGTTATCGTATCGCCGGTGGATGTTACTTCTTTACCGTCAATCTACCGGAACGTTCACCCAACGTTCTAATGACTATTGTCGAAGGTTAGAACTCAGCGAGCTGAGCCGTCCTCTTACGTACTGCCACTCGTTGCTTTGGTAGAGTCCTGGTTGCAAGGTCAGCAGATTCCATCCCACGCTTTACCGGCGATCCTTGTCAGCGCACCGACCCCGCCGTTAGGTCTATCCCGCTCAGCTTTTCGCGAGATCGATCTTGCTCAGGGCCGCCTTCAGGCTTCTGGCCAGCCTCCCGGCATCATCGTTTGCCCAGAAATGCATGAAGAACAGCCGCGGTTGCTCATCAAGCATATGACTATGCAGTGCCGTCACCTCGATCCCGCCGTCGCGCAACGTCTTGAGTACGGGATTGACCTCCCGTGCGATGAGCACGAAGTCACCGGTGATCGCTGCCTTACCGCCGCCAGTCGGCTGGAAGTTGATGACAATGCCCGAACCCATGGCGACAGGAATCGGCATTCCGCCCTCCATTATGGTTTCGGCCCGGGGGATGTTGAACTGATAGACACCGCCATTGACTGTACCCTTGGCGCCAAGCGTCTGATCGATTGCGGCGGTGTCCAGGTCGAGCGGCGGTGGAGAACCGGCGGGTGCCGGCGCCGCCAATGGGGTCTTGCTTTCGGCAAGCGCGGTGCGCAGTACGGCGGCGAGCTTGGCGGGGTCGCCGCGGCCGAGGAAATGCATATACATGGTTGCGGGTGAGGAGCGCAGCAAATGGTTGTGCACCGCCGTTATCGCTATGCCGCCATCGATGAGTTTCTTCATCACGGGGCTGACCTCTTCTTGCGTCAGCACGAGATCGCCCATCACCATTCCCTCGCCGCCCATTTTCTGGAATGCGAGATAGGAGCCCAAAGCAAGAGGTGGTTTGATCTCGACCCCATCAAGCGTGACCTTTAGGTCGCTCCGCCCAAGACCGACGCGGTACACGCCGCCGGCCATTTGTGCACCGGATCGGCCAAGCGCCTCGGCAACCGGAGCCCATTCGTTATCGGCCGTGAGAGCGGCGGTGGACAGCCCGACCGCGAATCCGGCGCTTGCCAAGATTAGATTAAAGCGCTTCATAGCATGACCTCCTAGTAAAGTGGTTTCGGAACCAATGCTACCGCCGTGCGGATTAAAGTGCGAGGACATCGTGAATGCTATGACCAGAGCTCGTAGGGTGCAATAGCGCAGCGTATTGCACCGAATGTAGAATCCCAAGCCTACCATTGAGGCGCAGGGCATGCCGGATTACCGCCGTTACCCGTATCGCTGGTGGATGTTATTTCTTTACCGTCAATTTACTGGAGCGTTCCCCTAACAATCTCTTGGTCCGTCATAACGACCTTCTGCGCCACGCGGTACGCCGTGCCCGGTCATAGACACGACTGTGCGCTTCCTTCATTATTGTCTCGTATTAGCAACACGGTACAAACCGGTTTTCGCCAGGAGATCTTAGATGAGCACGAACGAGACACTACGACCGGGCCGGCGCACGTTTCTACTCACTACCGCCGCAAGTATCGCGATCGCCGGTCTGCCATTTAACGCTCGCACGGCCGAGAGCAAGAGCCTCAAGATCGGTATCATCGGCGCCGGCAAAATCGGCGGCACACTGGGCGAGCTGTGGGCGAAAGCCGGTCACGAGGTGTTTTTATCCTCGCGCCATCCCGAGGAGCTCGAGCCGTTGGCAAAGAGCATCGGGGCGAAGGCACGCGTCGGAACGCCGAAAGAGGCCGCCGCCTTCGGCGAGGTGATTTTAATCTCGGTGCCGTACGGCGCACTTCCGCAAGTCGGCCGCGATCTTGCCTCGGAGATCAAGGGCAAGGTGGTGCTCGAGACCGGCAACCCGTATCCCGCTCGCGACGGCGACATGGCAATCCCGGCGCGCAAGAAGGGTACGGGCGTCGCGTCCGCCGAGTTCCTGCCCGGCGTGCGCCTGGTGCGCGCGTTCAATTCGCTACCTTCCTATGAGCTCAAGAGCGAGGCGCACCGCAAAGGCGAGAAAGCCGCGGTCCCGCTCGCGGCCGACGATGAAGCCGCGCTTAAGATTGCAGTACGGCTGGTCGAAGACGCGGGCTTCGAGCCGGTAGTGGCCGGCAAGCTTTCGCAAGCCAAGAAATTCGATGTCGGAACCCCGATGTACGGCAAGGCGCACACCGCGCGTGAACTCCGCCGGAGCCTGGGGCTTGCGCCCTAGAAACGCATGAGTCAGCTCGAGTCGGCAAAGCAGCTGTTTCTGGAAGGACGCGGCTTCCTCGAAAATCCGGGTCAGCAACCGTAGCGTGC
>Ga0099828_10003320_pt1 | contig 11235 bp, 9 predicted proteins | sample CZO8metaG_2_FD_79338 | JGI IMG/M metagenome (GOLD analysis project Ga0099828, IMG submission 79338) | Vadose zone soil microbial communities from the Eel River Critical Zone Observatory, Northern California, USA - CZOApr15con2H1.8 metaG | ecosystem: Environmental > Terrestrial > Soil > Vadose...
CAACGCTGGAGAATCAGAATGTTCATATCCTCGAACATCTTACCTTTATCATCTTTGGCATACTATACTGGTGGCCCATCTTTAGCCCATCACAGGACCTGCCACGACTCCCCTTTGGAGGACAAATATTGTACCTCTTTATTAGCGGGATGCCTACTGTTCTGTTAGGTGCAGGTTTAACCTTCTTCCCGCCGCTCTACGCTCCTTATATTGCTGCACCTCGAGTATGGGGCATTTCTGCAGCAACGGATCAGCAATTGGGGGGACTAATCATGTGGATACCAGGGAGCATTTTTTACATCGTCATCATGAGCGTGCTGTTTATCCGCTGGATGCAGCAGCAAGAAGCAAAACAAGTGGCCGAGGAAAGAGAAGCCTACGAAAAACAGGAAGCACAAGATAGAGCAGGTATGGTATAACGCGAAATGCATACGCTTGTTTTCTGTGTGTTTACGCGGCAGGATCATTACTATGAGCGAACAAAATCTCTTACAGACCGAGCTTGAATACTTTCAAAAATATAAGCAAGAGTATCTGAAGCTCTATAAAGGTCAGTTTGTCCTTATCAAAGGCGAGAACTTTGCAGGAGCATTTACTACAGATGCAGAAGCCTATAAGGCTGGTTTAGAGAAATTTGGCAACCAACCTTTTCTAATAAAGCAAGTTCTCGATAATGATGGAACAGTTTCCTACCCTGCGTTAACCATTGGAGTGCTAAGCGTTGGGTTGTAAGTTTTAGTATGCCTGTCTCTGATCGGTCGAGATGTTCTCTCAATGGGTATTTTTGTATATAATGGCCCTATGGGAGCATTCTCTTTTGCGATGTAACAGCGACCTAATTTTTGAGCAATTTGCTAGGGATTACTCTATTACTTACCTTCCTCAACCATGTTATAATGCGGAACAGAATTTCCACTTTCCCTGTTTAGGCGAAGAATAAAGGAAATGGGAGACTCGCTCAGACTCACATGTTCATGTCTGTTGGGAAGGCTGCGCTACTATGCTCATTACACGTATCGAGTTAGAGAATATTAAGAGTTATCGTCATATCGTAGTGGATTACCGGCGGGGTACGACCTCCATTAGCGGGCCAAATGGCGCCGGTAAAACAACCCTCGTTGAAGCTATCGGTTTCGCACTTTTCGATCATATTTCCTATAACCAGGCACAGTTTGTGCGTGAAGGCGAAAAATATGGACGTGTAGTCATCCATCTCATCGGTAGCGATGACCGCCCCTACGAAGTGGAGCGACGCTGCGGCGCAGGTGCAAAATGGGTCGTATATGACACTGAAGCAGATGCCCGCGTTGAACAGCGCACCGATGTGCTGGATAAACTGCACGAACTCTTCGGCATTGATCGTGAACGACCGTTGGATCTTCTCTTCCGAGATGCCCTGGGGGTTCCACAAGGCAACTTCACCTCTATTTTTCTGGAACCACCTGGCAAGCGCAAACAAACGTTTGATGCACTGCTGCAAATCGAAGATTACAAGATCGCCGCCGATTACCTTTTGGACGCGGCAAAAGTGTATCAAGAGCAGATTCAAACGCAAAAAAGCGAAATACAGCGCCTCGAAATCGAGACACGCGACCTGAAAGAATGGCGCACGGGCCTGAAAAATGCCCGCCAGGACGATCAGCAGAAAAAAGAGCAAAATGTGCTGGGCACCCAGCGCCTGGCAGTATGTAAAGACCGCTCTGAAATACTGAAGCGACAACGCGAACACCTCAGCCGATGCCAGACTCGCCTCCACCAGAGCAGCACCATCCATAATACCTCTCAAGAGCTTTTGCGCAGCAGCCAGAAACAATTAGACGATGCACACGCCTCCCAGCAAGCGGTAGAGGATAGCCAGGCCGATTACGAGCGCTATTTACATGCCGCTGGTTCTTTGAAACGACTCCGCCAGGACGAGCGCCAGCGCAATGAACTACGCCAACAGCAATCCAATTTGCATACGACCCTGGCAACTCACCAGGCCAATATTAGAAATCTACAGGACAGGCTTAACGAGGTCACCAAAGCGCGTCAGCACCTGCTGGAGTTATTACCATTCGTCGAGCAGCAATACGAACTAGAAAAGCAAAGTGAAGCCCTGGCACGCCAGGTCACACAATACGAGGGGCTGGTAAAAGAGTCGCAGCGTTTCCAGCAGCAACGCACCAGGTGTCTACAGGAGCAAGAAACCTTTCAGCAGCGTGTTGCCGCGATTGAACCCCTACAACCACTGGCTGAGCAATTGACAGAGCGTGTCGAGAGATTGGCGCACCTGCAAACCAGATTAACTGAGCGGGGTTCCAGGCGTTTGCAATTTGAGGATAAACGCAAACAACTGCAGGAGAAGCGCGATGAGCGCGAGAAAATCGCTAACCACTTACGTAAAGCTGACGATGCTATAGCCAAAATTGAAGAGCACCGCCATGTAGCTGAAGAACTGCCAGCATTACAACTGCAGTACGAGCAGCTAGCCGCGCAACAACACCGGCTAGAGGGCAACATCGATGGCTATACGAAATCGCGAAAATTTTCGGCAGGTGGTCAATGTCCCCTGCTGCATCAACCATGCTTGAATATCAATCAGCTCGGTATGGTCAGCCTTGAAGCCTATTTTGATGACTTATTAGCTGAGGAACACGCTCAGCTTGCTATCCTCGGCCAGCAACTGGTTGCAACCAATGATCGCATATCGTATGTCAAAAAATATGCAGATGGACTGAATAAACTGGGGCAGTATATAGAGAGCCGTGACACTCTCGTAGAGCGCTTACGAGCAGTCGCGCTCGATATCACTCGCCTCGAACGTGAGGTAGCAGATTTAGAGCATGACCTGGAAGAGCTTAAGCTCCTCGATCAACTAATCGTTCAGGCAAAAACTGAGCGTAATGAGAGTCAAAAGGCAGATCAGCAGGTACGCGAGCTGGAAGGATTGCGCAAGCAAATACAGCAGTTGCAGTCACAAGTTCAACAGTATATTACCGATCTCGAGGAACGCCAACAACAGGCAAATGAGCTATGCGAAAGCGCCAACCAACTGAAAGAAGTCGAGCAGCAACTTCAAGCGCTTAACGATCCTCGCTCGCGGAGCAAAGTACAACAACAAATCATTAAGCAGGAAGTGACCTATCAGCAACAATTGCAAGCAGAGCAGCAAAATGTACAGGAGACCGAACAGAAGTTACACAAACTGGATCAGCAACTGAACCTCTATGCTGATGTTGATGTCCAAATTGGCCAGCAGGAAGCCACTCGCCAGCAGTGTGAAGCCAGGTACTCGACGTATTTGAAAAATATTGATACGGCGAAATTGCTTCCCGAACGTGAACATGCATATAAACTGGCTCTCCAGAAAGCAGAGCAGGCAGAGCAAGACTTACTTGCCGCTGAAGAAGCACATCGCCAGGCGCAGGAAGAGTTCAATGAGCAAGAGCTTACTGAGATCGAACTTGAAATCAATCGACTCCACGGGGAATTGGCAGCACTGGCGCAAGACATGCAAACACTTCAGTTTAGAATTGCCGATCTTGAGCACAAAATTGAGCATGCTGAGGCGCTTCTCGTCGAGTTGGAAGCCGCTGAGAAGGAAAAACAAACGCTTGAGGAGCTGCACAAAATGATGGAACAATTCCGCAAGTTAATCAAAGAAGCCGCTCCCCACGTACTGAAAGCCATGATGAATGACATCTCCATCGAAGCCAACCGCATTTTCGGCGAAATCATGGGTGATCGCAGCGCACAACTCTCCTGGCAAAACGATTACGAGATCGTCCTGCACCGGCAGGGTATCTATCGCACCTTCGCCCAATTGAGTGGAGGCGAGCAGATGAGCGCGGCCCTTGCGGTGCGCCTGGCATTACTCAAAAAGCTCTCTTCGCTGAACATCGCATTCTTCGATGAACCGACGCAAAATATGGATGGATTGCGCCGCACGAATCTGGCAGAGCAAATCAGGCGTGTGCGCGGCTTCGACCAGCTATTTGTCATCAGTCACGATGATACGTTTGAACAGGGCCTTGATAGCCTTATTCGCTTGCGCAAGGTAGATGGGCAGACTCAGATCCTGACTGAGGATGATGAAATGATGGCAGGAGAGCAGGTGCGGGTACATGCTTCATAAAGGCAAACTTCAGGCGGCCTTGAACTTTAAGCGAGGGCAATTCAATGCCTACGACAGTTCGTTTAGCGATCAGTTGAACGCTTATTGCCGCGCCCTCGAAACACTCTATACGCGCTATCCCTCGGGGGCGCATTTAGAGCATGTGCTCCCTCCAGATGGCATTGGAATACCTGCAGCCGGGGCACGCCCGAGTATTGAATTTGATCGCTGGCTGGTTCATGCTGCGCAGAACAGCTATCACGGGCCATATCTGCCTTTCGGACGTGAGTTTGATAACCACGAGCAGGCACATCAATGGGCAGAATGCATTGAAGGCATCACGACGGTGGCCGTCGATGGAAGTCAGTTACAGCCGTGGCGCGACGCCTCGATCCCTGTGGCCTTGATTCAGGTTGGCTTCTTCGCCAATCCTCACGCGCAGGGGCGTCCATACACCAAAGATGTACGCATTGAGGTACTCTCCCCCGACGAGATCATGGAGGAGTCCAAAACCGAGAGTAAAGACCCCGATAGCTATCCCTATTCCGATATGCAGGTGACGCTGCGCCGCTATTTGCTGGAAGTGGAGACGCTCTGCAACCTGATGGAACAATATGGCCAGGCGCGCCGCGCCGTCGATCCCTCGCACAACCCCGTCGTCTTTTTCGACGGTTCGCTCGTCGTTTCGTTCGCCCTTACCATGCCCAGTCCCTACCGGGAACGCTACATTGCTTCTGCCATCTCGTTACTACAAACCTCAGAACAACAGCGTGTACCGCTGATCGGCTATATAGATACCACGTATGCGCGTGATATCATCACAATGCTGCGACGCCTGGATGCCATGGAACGCCAACCAGTGCTGCGCGAAACAAAAAAGATTCATGATGCGCTCTTATGGCAGGGACATCTGCGCTGGGGTGACCGTACACCCGCGATGATCTGCGCTCGTGGTGATATCCTGGAGAGCTACGGCCCGTACCGCGAAAGCGTGGCTTTCTGCTACCTGCAAACCAGCTCCACGCGCCCACCCGCTCGCCTCGAGTTCCCCCGCTGGATCCTCGATGATGGATTGCTTGAGCCTGTGCTCGACGTTGTACGCGCCGAGGTTGTTGCCGGGCAGGGGTATCCCTATGCGATTGAGGCGGCAGATGCCGTGTCGGTGATTACCATGCAGGATAGAGCGGAGTTTTATGGGATGTTTCAGGAGTTTATAGAGCGGCAGGGGTTGAAGTTTACTTTTTCGACGAAGGCGGTGAGTAAGAGTAGGAGGAGGTAAGGGAAGCTACTTTTGCGTTTTAGGTTTCTGCTGCTTGTTAAGTTCTCTGTGAATCTTCTCCCTGGCCTGAGGTGTTCGAGCAAATACATATTTGCTCCTACCCTCTTCGTCTTTACTTACAGCAAGCCAATCGGGGTTGGGCCCTGATCTTGTATGGGATGGTATAAGCTCCACAGTCTCACCGTTCTTTAACTCATAATCCAAACGTACAATATGACCATTAACTCTGGCTCCAGTATATCGATGTCCAAGATCAGTGTGAATACGGTAGGCAAAGTCTAGCGGTGTAGCACCTGCGCGAAGATCAATAACGTGGCCTTTTGGCGTGATGACAAAAATTTGATCTTTCAAGAGAGGTCTTTGTACAAGCTCAGTAGATACATGTTCACCTGCCAAACTCTTACGCAGTTGCGCTAATTGCTGACTCCAAATCTGATCCTTTGCCTTTGTAACTCTCGGCGTTTTGCCTTTTCGATACATTTTATCAACTTTATAGCGCCAGTGTTCAGCAGCAGCCCCATACTCCGCTATTTCATGCATTTCATGAGTGCGAATCTGAATCTCTACCATCTTTTCTTCTTCAAAGCAAATAGTCGTGTGAAGAGACCGATATCCATTTTCTTTGGGATTTTCTATCCAGTCTCTGCCTCGTTCACCTCCATAGACCTCAGTTACAGGAGACCAGAGTTCATGAATGATTTCCTGAACAAGGTAGCAATCATCGATGGTGTCTACAATGATACGAACACCCAGCAGGTCGTTAATTTGCTTAAAAGTGAACTGCTTCGCCTCCATTTTCCGGTAAATGCTGTAGATGTGTTTCGCCCTACCATAAATCTCTACTTTTATTCCGTATCCTTCAAGGGCTTTTTCAAGGTTAGGGACAATAACGCGAGTAATATATTCCTCCCGCTCTTGTTTCCTAACAGCAAGTTGCCTGGCAATTTCCTTATACCTGTGTATATCAAGAAGACGAAAAGACATATCTTCAAGTTCTGACTTGAGTTGCCAAAAGCCTAGTCGATCAGCGAGAGGAGCATAGATTGCAATTGTTATTCTGGCGAGTAGCTTACAATTGATTGACTCCTGCCGGGATTCAGGTAAATATTTAAGAAGCGTAATGAAGTGCAGACGATCAACAAGTTTGATAATGAGAGCGCGAATATCAGTAACTGTAGCGAGAAACATTCTAATCAGATTTTCTACTTGCTTCTCCTTCTTTTGGAAATGAACTGCCGCGAGAAATCCAGGTTTCTGATCGTCGCTTTTTGGCTCATCAAGTGCTAATAGATACATTTTTAACAAAGTCGCTCTTCGTTCACCGGCTTCATTTGTTTCTGATGACGCCGACCATATATTCCATTCAAAATTGCCCAAACGCACTATCTCTTTTGTAAGGTTTACTAATTCAATCCGATCATTGAACTCTTTTCCGAGATCATCGAGGACTTTCGCTGTTGCAGGAGGCGGAGGATAGATCATTACTGCACTAACAGCAATCGGATCAGCGTTAAGGTCATCCAGTCGTATAGCAACTTCAGAAGCGTATTGAATATAACGTTCACCTGAAGGATGTTCTATATTAGCATAGTGGTCTTCAGCAAAAGCACAAGCCCGCTTAACCAGGTCTAAATCACTCTGGGTGAAATGCCCTTGAATATGTTCGATCAATCGTTCAGTAGCTACATAAGTTTCTAGAGACATCATACGCCCTCACCAACTGCGCTATTAGTACTAACTGAACGTTTCAACAAATCGTCGAAAAGTCTTTCAAAACCCACAAAAAGAGGGTTACCATCTCGTGTGATTTGTAACATCTTAGAATGGTGATCATTCTTCGGGCCCCCACCCGCAAAAGAACTCACAAACATTTTATCATCGAACACAAGTATCTTAAAATTAGGTCGTTCATCATAACACTTGACTTCGAAATTCTTGACGCGACCGGCAAGGTGATTTAAATAACCAAATACTACACGCATTTTTGCCCTGATTTCTTCTGCAGATTCGTGATCAAGGCTTGCTGCAAGGTCCTCTGTAATATGAGAAGAATCAGGTGAGAGCACCAAAACCTCTAAAGTAGAGTCCTTTGTTCGCTTTGAGGTACATAAATCGTAAAGAAGACTCTTGGGACCTAAAAAGTACTTCTCCCCCCGAACCGTCAGAATCTTGACTTTTTTTGCATTGCGCGAGGCTTCTCGTATGTGAGACTCGCAAGCTTCCTGATTCAGGAACTCTACCACCGAGCTATTCTGTTTTAACCCGACCCCAGCATCTTCAAGAAGTACTCTCTCCATGATTTTCTTCTTGAAGGCTATCCCGGCATCATCGGTCCCATTTGCATTCACATTTAAGGCTCTTTCTAAGAGCCGTTCTGTCCGATACCTTGAATATCGTGGATAATATTTTCTTGCAACCAGGAATAGAACTGCAAGAGCAAATAGAACTGCACCACCGATGCTTATTGACGCTTGCGCAGTAAAGCCAAAAGCCTGGAAGATCAACCCTGTGACTGTCGATACTATTGTAACGATTATGGTTGCTATTATGTTTTCAAGGACGTTATTCATAGTACTCTTGGGACTGATCGTGCCTGAATTGATAACTATAGCCGACCATACATCTTCACAACAAGAATATACTATTCCTCTCTACATTGTCAAATGCATGAAACGTGCATCATACGATGCAATTTTAGACATTTTGTTCTACAATTATCATTCTAATCACCGTTTGCTAAGTAAGATTAGGCTCTACAAGAAAAACAGGTAAATCAATTAACTAACAAGCTAGCACACAAAAATTTATCTTCTTTGACTTGTTCAATACACAACTCATTTATCAACAAATCTCATCCCTTTTCTACATAGACGTATCTATTCTTACGTAATCAAAATTGCCCTGATCTCATTTCTTACATTTTCCATTTCTAAAGCCCATTAAATCAGGTCTAAACAGGTGCTGATCAAATCTTTCCCCCATCAATCTATGTGGTATACTTTTCTAAGCATATCTTTTTCCTTATCATTGTTCATACTAGAAAAAAATCGTATGTCTCGTTCAATCAATCGCACTTTCACCTGTCCATGTGGTGAGGTGTTTAGCAGTCCAATATACGAATACGTTAACGTTGCGAAAGATCCGCAACTGCAATATATTGTGCTGGCCGGCTTGTTAAACGTTTCCGGCTGCCCGGCATGTGGGCGTCGTGCCGCCATTTCACGGCCCTTTATCTATTCCGACCCTGCGCATAACCTGCTTGCCTATGTTCACCCACGCAGCGACATGCCTGAAGAGGCGCGGCTGCTGATCCTGGAAAAGCTGCACGACGTCTATGTAAATATCGCCGGCGACGATGAAGAAAACTCCGACCTTGAAGCTGATGGTGACGCTAACGGCATAGAACCGGTTACATCATCTACAGAACAGGTGCTGGAGATGCCCCCGCTGCAAGTCATTTTCGGCATAGATCAACTTCAGGGGCTCATAAACGCTGTCTTAAGCCAGGAAGAGCGCTTGGGCAGGCTTGCACTGAATACACGCAGCCGGGATAGCGCTGAACGCGGACAACTACTGCATATTGCGCGTAAATTGGCACAGGAGATGCAATGCCAGGTCGAAGTGGAAGAGTTGTCCGATGAGTATACCGTCTGGCTTTTCGGCTCGCGTCGACAGATTGGTGCCCTTATGCGGGAGTTCGCAGCACGAGGATAGGCCAGGAAAGGGAGGACGACTTCATATATGATTACTATTGGGGTTCTCACCATCAGCGATAGTGGCGCAAAGGGTGCGCGGCAGGATACCAGCGGCGAAAATATTCGCGCAATGGTCACGCAACTACCGGAGGCTGTCATCAGCGCGGGCGCAATTATTCCCGACGAACGCGAACTGATCGAGGGAACACTGCGTGAGTGGAGCGATGAAAAGCAGCTTAACCTCATCCTCACAACTGGCGGTACAGGGTTAGCTCCGCGCGATATCACGCCGGAGGCCACCAGGGCAGTCCTCGACCGTGAAGCACCCGGTATCGCCGAAGCTATGCGCGCCGTCAGCTTGCAACACACTCCGTTCGGTATGCTTTCACGCGGCGTCGCAGGTACACGGGGACGCACCCTCATTATTAATCTTCCTGGCAGTCCCAAAGCGGTGAAGGAATGCCTGGAGTCTATCATGCCTGTATTGCCACACGCTATCAATCTCCTCGTCGAGGGACCACGAGAACACTGAAAGATGTCTACTCACGCTCCTATCTTCATCTACCAGGGCCATAGCGACAATGTTTTTGCTGTGGCCTGGTCGCCCAATGGTTCCTATCTTGCCTCCAGTTCCCGTGATAAGACAATACGTGTCTGGAAAGCTAGCACTGGAGAGGACTGCTGCTGCTACTACGGTCACGCATCCTGTCTGCTTTCCTTAGCCTGGTCTCCTGATGGTAAATACATTGCCTCAGGCGATACAGACGGCATCGTACACGTATGGGAGGCATATACAGGCAGGGGCGTTTTCACCTATCACGGCCATACCCGTTTTGCGCGCAGCCTTGCGTGGTCCCCTGACGGTCTCTATATCGCCTCGGGCGGAGACTTTGGTGATAGCACGGTACAGGTCTGGACAGCTTTTACCGGAAATCGTGTGTTTACCCACAACCAGCAATATAGAATTTTTAGCGTTGCATGGTCTCCTGATGGCAAACGTCTTGTTTCTTGCAGCTTTGATGGCAGTGTGCAAGCCTGGGATGCCTTCACCGGAAGTAATCTCCTGAGCTACCAGGATCATTCCAGCCCGGTCTACGCGACAGCGTGGTCTCCCAACGGCGCATATATCGCCTCGGGCGGACAAGATATGACGATTCAGGTGTGGGAAGCTACTTCTGGGAAGAGTGTGTGTACTTACAAAGGCCATATTGATGCAGTTAAGACTTTAGCATGGTCCCCCGACAGCAAGTACATTGCCTCGGGCGGCAATGATTTGACAGTACAGGTATGGGAAGCTACTTCTGGCAAGCTTTTCACGTCCTATACAGATCACGCTGAATGGATACGAACTGTAGCCTGGTCGCCTGGTGGGGAGTATATCGCTTCTGCCAGCGGCGAGATGGTGCATATCATTCATCTTTCAAGCCTTTTTTGAGTTCCCGCACAAACCCAACTATGCCCTCGGCCCATGTCATTTCGGCTTCCCGTTTGGCCTGCTCCTGTTGACGACGTAAAGCTGCTCGTGTGGCTTCCTGTCGTTTCTCCTCTGCACGTTGCTCATCATATACAGCACGTTTCACAGGGTCGCGCAACACTTCATAGGCTTCATTGAGACGCTTGATATGAGTATCCAGGGTCTGCTTGTTCAGATCAGGATGATGTAAGCGGGCCAGGCGGCGATATGAGCGTTTGATCTCAGCCGTCGTTGCTGTGGGTGAGACTTCGAGAATAGCATAATAGTCTTGCATCAGGCACCTGTACTTCCAAATCCGCCCCTACCCTGCCCCATCTCATCCATTTCATTCCAGGTTACACGCGTCACAGGGATGAAAAGACCCTGGGCGATACGTTCTCCACGCTTCACCGTCACGGCCTCGTCACGGAAATTAAAGACCTGCACCTTTAGTTCATCGCCCTCGCCACAATAATCTTGATCGATAATGCCTACGCCATTGGGAATGAGTAGTCCTTTGCGTCGCGGAGTACTGCTTCTCAAGGTTAGCAAGAGCATATAGCCCTCGGGTATACGTACAATCACGTTGCCGGGGATAAGCTCTATGGTGCGCGGCGCGACCTCGGTATCCTCGCGGCAAAGCAGGTCAAAACCCACTGAACCTGTTGTAGCATAGGTGGGCAGTGGCAAATTGGTATCAATGCGTTTGATC
>Ga0099828_10003322_pt1 | contig 11232 bp, 8 predicted proteins | sample CZO8metaG_2_FD_79338 | JGI IMG/M metagenome (GOLD analysis project Ga0099828, IMG submission 79338) | Vadose zone soil microbial communities from the Eel River Critical Zone Observatory, Northern California, USA - CZOApr15con2H1.8 metaG | ecosystem: Environmental > Terrestrial > Soil > Vadose...
CGCCTTCGACGGATTTTTTTTGCGAGAGCAGAATCTCGGCCCGCAACGTCTCGGCATAGGGCCGCAACCGATCGGCTTCGGTTGCGGTAACCAGAACGAGCGCATCGCGCGCCAAAGCCAATTCCTTCTCGGCATCATCGACGCGATTCAGGATCACCAGCGCACGGCCCATCAACGTATGCCCTGCAAATCGCGCCATCATCGAAGGCCTCTGGGCCAGAATCTGCGATTGCTCGTAAGCCTCCTGAGTGCGCCCTCGCGCCAGCAGAAACTCCGGCCATTGCCTGTGGTCGAACTCCGCGAGTTCCCCGTGCGCCGGCAGGGAAAACGATTCACGCAGCAGTTGCTCCGCGGCTTTCATTTGTCCCAGCAACTGATAGCACATCGCCAGGAGGCCGAGGTTATGAGGACGGTGCCAGTCGTACTCTGCAGGAATGTGCTCGGCACGATAGTAGGCACTCTCCAGCTCGTTTGCCTTTCGAAACTCTTCGATGGCATCCTCAATGCGCCCCGCCCGGCGAAGTTCATGTCCGCGCATGTGATGTGCGTGCGGAATCGAAAGAGACACGCGCAAATATGCCTCGCTGTGATACAGCGCCTCTACGGTGCGGCCAATGTTCTCGTAGGAATGAGCCAAATAATGATGCGCAGCGGAATTGTTGGGAGAAACCGCCAGCGCGGACAGGTAAAACGCGATGGAATCCAGATCTCCGGTCTGACCATGTCCCGCCCCCGGGCCTTCATCGGCAAAGCCTCGCAAAATCCAAAGGCCTGGGTCGAGAGGGTTGGCCATCAAAGCGTCGTAAATGGCTTTACGGTAGGCGACGAATTTGTCGAGGTTCTGCTTGTCTTCGAGGAACTGCACAAGGCGGTCACGGATCTCCATACGCTGCCGCTCCGCTTCGGTTATCTTGCTGGAGAGCGATTGCGCTTTCTCCAATGCCGCTCGCGCAGCGGGCACGTCTTGCAATTGCACGTAAACATCGCATAGTCCGACATAGGCCGCAGATAAGGAAGGATCCAGTCGCAAAGCCTGGTGAAAGGAGCGCGCCGCTTCGATCCAGACATACGAAGCAAAGTAGTTTAACCCCTGATCATAAAAGGCCTGAGCTTCCACGGAGGAGGTCGTCACTTTCTCGTGAAGATTGCCGATGTCGTGCCGAAGCGGGAGCGGCCGCCCGAGAATCTCCTGCGGCACCCATCCGACCACTTCATGAGTTTCGTGAGACTCATGCTGGGCGAACGCCGGTGCCATGGGTAGCACTGCACAGCAAATCGCCAAAAACACCGCCAACCCTATATGGCGCATGCCCGCGTTGCTCACTCTGTCACCATGGAGCTTGGCATTTTTCTTGGCGCTGCCCGCAGCGCAAAATTCAGGGCCAATCCATTTTTCAAACTTCTGTCACCTCAACCGAACGAACATAGTGGCCGGAATCCAATCGCTTTGTTTCCACCGGAGGATCAGTCACTCGCAACCGGATCAAATAGGTTCCCGTGGCTTTCGGCGTCCAGGCATGGGACCAAAAGCTCCAGGGATCATTTGTCGTTTGCGAAAAATGCGCCACTCGGACGTAGTCCTCTTCCGGATTAAAGCGTATTTCCAGCGCCTTCACCAGGCGCGACCCTCCCCACAGAATCCCGACAACGCGATACTTGATTCTGCCATCCGCAAACCACTTTTCGACGCGAATTGGCATAGCCGCCTGGTCAATTATCGCCGGCCGATAATCTCTCGCCAGCTTCGGTACGCCTTGCTGATGTGTTCGGGCGGCAAATTCTTGCATCTGCGATGTCGCCAAGAAATTTTCATCGACAAATGTGATTGCGTTTACCCACTTGATGGAACTGCAGCCATACCAGCCGGGCATAATCAGCCGGACAGGCGCGCCGTGGTCTTTGGTAAGTGGCTGCCCGTTCATCTCCGTGGCTAGAAAGGCCTTGGAAGCCTTGAGTTGCTCAACTGTGAAGACCCAATCCGCGCCGGGAATCGACGATGCCGATTTCATCGGGTACTGGTCGAAGCCCGAAACCATCACGCGATCCGTTCGCGGCCTGATTTGAGTCGCGAGTAGATCAGAAATAAGTACGCCGGTCCAATCTCCCACGCTGAGCAGTCCGAACCGCGTTGCTCGCGTGTTGCCGGAGCACTCCATCAGGTGCATGCCCATGGGTCTCGCGCTTTTTCCTAAGGTTTCTAAGGTGAGATTCACCGGTTCTTGAACGAGCCCGCCGACCTTGATCGTCCAGGGCTTCCCGCCATCGAATAACTCCGAAGCGCATGTGCGGGTATAGAATTTTTCGGTCGGGGTGACCAATTGTTCTGGACTCAATCTAGAAAGGTCAGAAAACAGACGCGCGTCGAGGCCTGCCCCAATAATCGTATCAAGCGGCGCTCGGCTTTCTCCCGTGAATTCAAGAATTCCAAGCTGCTTGCCGCCCCGAAACGGATTGTCTCGCTCGTTTTGCGGCCGCGCGAAGCCGCTGAGTTTGTCGAAACCCAGAAGGAGCGCGCCACTCCCGAGCAGGGAGACCCGAAGAAACTCACGCCGGTCCGGCTTTACAAGCCCCCGCATCACGTTCTCACCAGGTTCATGCGGGCACTCACCATCTCCCCCATATCATAATGCATGGCCGCCAAGAAAAAGGGGGCCAGGTCAATGACCTGCCCCCCCAGTTGTGCCGGCTGCGCTCTTCTTCAGAAGTCAAACCGCAGACCGATCTGAATATAGCGCGGCGAGTTGAATTGATTGCTGGAAACGCCAATGCCGCCGGGATTGCCCAGGTCCGCACCTGGCTGGTTCGAGAAGAACGAATCGGGGCCGCTACCGAACATCGGGTGATTGAAGGCGTTGACGAACTGCACGTCGAAGCGCGTGGATACGCGCTCGGTGATGCGCGTCTTCTTCGCTACCGCCAAGTCCAGGCTCCAACGCTTCGGACCGCGAACGCGGCCGAACCCCAGAGTCTTGTCGTCAAACGTTGGATACCGGAAGGCGGCCGCTACCGCGGCGGGGTCGCTAAACATGTTAATTCCGCCTGGAACGTCGTGACGGGTTTCGTTGAATGTGCCCGGGCCTATCGGAATCAACCCCTGTGAGTTCCCGTTTGAAGGCGTAGCGCCGAACTCCGAACCGCACGCCGTGGAATCGTAGACCATGTCCGGCAGGCCGGTGGCCACGGTATAGATGCCGGCGACGGACCATCCGCCGAACACCCGGTCGGCAAGCGCGCTGGTGGCCATGCTCTTGCCCTTACCGAAGGGTAACTCGTAGTTCACAAGAAGATTGAAGGTGTGGCGCCGGTCGAACAACGACGGAGCATAGCTCCTATGAAGGTCGTAGGCGTCGGGTAGCACGCCGGTGCATTCCTGGACCGTGCCGAAGTTGTCCAGCGCGTGAGAGTACGTATAGTTAAAATTAAACGTTAGCCCGTGATAGTCGCGGGATCGCAGGGTGACGAAACCGGCCTGGTAATTGGCGGAGGTGAAGCTTCCGCTCCAGTCCAGAGATCCAACCTGTGTGCTGGCGAAGGTGCCCGCGCCGAAGAGGGGCTCAAGTTCGAACCAGACAGCGCCTGCACCATGGGCCACCCAGAAGCCACCGCCGTCTGCGTTGACGGCTGCCGCCGTTCCGCCGGGCCCGAGCATTGCTTCAAAAAAGGGCTGAGGTGTGACGGCTTGGTTGTTCTGAAGCTGAGTCGCTACCTTATCAAACGCCTGCGCGAAGCTCTGGTTGACCCCCTTCGGAGTAAACATGTAGGGGATAGCATTCAAATCGACGTTCCCAAACAGATCGCGAGACCAACGGCCGACATAGCCTGCTTCCAGGATCATCTTGCCGGGCAGCTCGCGCTGGATGCTGAAGTCGATCGCGTCGGACGAGCCGGCCCGATATTTCGGGTCCAGACGGAAGTCCCTACTTTCGAAGACACTGTTGGCGCTGGCAGGGCATGGCGCTGATGTACCTCCGCCGGGGCAGCCCTCCCCCGGGATGATGACCCCGCCGCTGACCGGCGGGAGCGGCGGCACGGTGATGTGGTTGCCGTCCACGCCGATGCGGAAATTGCTGTTCGGATTACCGCCCTTATTGCAGCCGATGGGAACGACAAAGCCTGTCCTGGGATCGACCGCACCGCTCCCAGGTGCTGCGCAGACAGAAAGATCGCCAAATCCGATGCCGAGGGCAGGAGTCAGAGTGAGGCCGACGCCGTTCTTACGTTCGAAGACTCGCGCCCAGCCGCCGCGAAGCACTGTCTTCCTATTGCCAAGGAGTCTGGCCAGCGGCCCGTCGGAGAACCCTGGGTTCCATGCAATCGCCAGCTTCGGCCCAAAGTTCGAGTAGTCGGGGTCAAATGGGTATTTCCGTCCGGTCGCGCTGATAGGCACGTAGCCGATGGTCGGATTCAGCATCACGCCGCTCAACGCGGCTTGACGCTTGGCGTTCAGAAAACTCGCGGCGTCGATCACCTGGCCGCTGCTGGTATCGATCAGCATCGCCGTTTTGCCGGTAGGATCGTGCGGCGGCATAGCCACACCCCAGCTCAGTCCATAGGACAGCGTGAGCGAGGGTTTCACCCGCCACGTATCGCTGAAGTAGAGTCCGTAGTCGTGTACGTCTTCTTTCTGGGTTATGGTGTGTCCGGCAGTCTCCGGGCTCAGATCCGCAGCGCGCGTGAATACTTGCGTTGCGCTATCCACGATTCCCAGAGCGGAGATATACGCGCGGCGATAGGTGCTCTTATCCCCAGCGGCAACACCGGCAGGGATGGGGACTCCCCCTATATTGAGAAACTGACCGCCTCGGGCAGCGAAATAGAGAGGCGTGGTTATACCTCCCACGACCTTGTCGTCGCGAATGTGCAGGAAGTGTTGAAGTTGCGCCCGCCCCCCGAAGTTCCATACATGCTTGCCCTTAATCCAACTAAGATTGTCGCTGAAGGTATAGTCCTGGCCGTTCCAAACACGCTGACGGGCCTGTTGCGTGTTCACGTTGATGGGCACCATGCCGTTGATCCTGCTTTCCGACCAAATCTGGATCCGGGTGTCGCTGAGCGAGGAGGGGATCACCGGAATCCCGGCGCCCGGGGCGATCCAAGACCACCAGTGGCGCAACCAATTAAAATGGAAGTCATTCACAAGATTGGGCGTGAGCCGTCCCGTGAGCCCCGCAACCAAATACCGTGGCTGTAACGGGCGGGTAGCAAGCCCGCAGGGCACGCCCTTCTTGCAACCCGGGGCGGTACCGCTGAGATCCTCTTGGATATTTGGAGGTGAAATGGCCGAGGTGCTGTAGCGGTAGGACCCCATGAAATCCCACTTATCATTGATTTTGTGGTCCAAGCGCGCCACCGCATCGTGCTCGTTGCTAAGGTTTGGTACGGTGCTTGTGAAAAACGGTGCCCGCAGGGCCACATCGCCCGCGGTGAAGTCGTTGCCGGCAGGCATAAGAGCCCATTCGGCTGCAATGGCGGGACTCAAGCCTTTCATGCGCGGGTCGAGAGTGCCGTTGTCACCCGGAAGCATCGTGCCAACCAAGGGGTCGTTATCAACGCAAATGGTTTGGGAAGTAGGACAAGCGAGTACGTCAAGCGTTGGAGTTGGATTTAGATTGTAGGCCCGGACCACACCACCAGCATCCCTGAACTTCAGGATTCCGACCCGCAGAGCCTCGGACGGGGCCAACCGTTGAAATACCGATTGCGTGAAGAAGTGGCGCTCTTCTTCAAGAAGGAAGAAGAACGTGCGGTTCTTCCAAATAGGCCCACCGACGCGGCCGCCGTAACGGTTATCTCGCCACTCGGGGTTTTCAGTAAATGGCGTAGTCTTCCCTATAACCAAGTCCGTGTGGGGCCGATGGCTCCGAAACCAGTCGTTGGCGTTCAGCTCGTCGTTTTGGTGATACCAATAGCCAGCGCCGTGCCAATCGTTGCTGCCCCGCCGCGTGACCATTTGCACCTCGGCGCCAGCCGAGCGAGTAAATTCCACACCGGCGTTGTTGGTTTGCACCCGGAACTCTTCCAGACTTTCGACCGGAGTAGGCACGACGGCCCGCGGCGAAGCCTGGAATCCGGTGTTATAGCCACCGCCGCCTTCCATGTTGCTGGTGGCGTCGCCGCCGTCCAACATGAAGGTATTCTGGTCCATCCGCGCTCCAGCGATCGTTCCGCCGTTGGTGTTGCCTTCCCCCGAACCCGCAACCGCACCGTTAAAGCCGGGAATCGCCATGGGCTGGAGCAAGACCAAGGAAGTCGCGTCGCGACTCAGAGTCGGCATGTTGGCGAGCATATTCGAATCGAGAACATCGCCCACGCTGGCGTCGGTTGTTTGAAGCTCGGCCCCGGTTCCTGCCGTAACTTCTACGGTTTGGGTGACTGCACCCAATTCCAGAGTCACGTTGACCGTAGCCGCTTTCCCGACTTGAACTTTCACGCCGCTCACCACTGACTGCCGGAAGCCCTTGCTTGAAACCGTAATGCTGTAATTCCCCGGACGCACGGAAGGAAAGGTATAGCTCCCGTCGCTTCCCGTGGTGACCGATGTCGTTGCTTTGGTGTCCACATCTCCCAAATCAACCTTGGCGTTCGGAACGACAGACCCCGTGCTGTCGGAGACTGTCCCCGTCACGGTGGACGTTGACGCCGTTTGCGCGGAGAGCGAAACGGCCGTCGACATCACAACAAAGACGAGCGTCACAACAACTCCCAAAAACACCTTTGCCAGGCGCATAAAGACCTCCTCAAATTTATTCATTCTTTGGATGGACGAGAATGGGCGGCGAAATAAATCGCAGTTCAAAGGGCACCCCTTAAATTGTGGGGTAGGCTAGCTCACCGTCGGGTTACAGGCAAGCTTTATTTTGTTAAGTTCAGCTAATCTCCTTTTTCCCGGTTTCTTGGAGCATAGAGACGCTCTAGCCAGAACTAACATAAATTGCAAATAAGGTTCTAATAATTGGTAAGTTCCTTATAAGACTGTAGCAGCTTTCCAGTCTGGACCGAAGGACCGTGACTGAAGTGACGAGATACAACCAATGTATTGCAAGCGAAGAAAAGAAGAGAATCAAAGCCCACAAAGGACGGTTGCGGTCGCATGGATCGTGACAAGTTGCGGGAAAGTGATAAGCAGGCCGCTGTTCGGGGACTGACGGTAACGCCGATGACCGGGCCTACAGCGGCATCGCCCAGGAGGCCACGCCGTCATCTTAAACGATACAGCAAGTGCTTTGTACTTTACATTTAGATAGTTGTGACGTACTCTAAGGTGTGTCCCCGGGGGAGGTTGCTGTGCCTCATCAACCCTTTCGAGATGAACTAGCCAACCGCCGTAGAAACACGCTCTTACTCTTCTATCTTGCGGCACTTCTCTCAATCACTGCCACCAGTCTTGCCGGCAGGATTCTACCATTCCGCACGCCACTACTGGCTCTGGCTGTCGTGGCAACAGTGGCGGCGATCTTGTTCCTGCTGCGCTTTCTTCGGTCGAACGATGAGCATGAGCGCCAGATCAACTGCCGTGCTCTGACGTTCGCCTTTACAGGAACATTGGTTTTTTCTGCGGCTATCGGCTTCCTGCAGTGCTTCGGGTTTCACGCTGTCTCCTGGCTTGGTATTCCCGCGCTCATGATCATTCTGTGGAGCATTGGGTTGATTCTGCATTCGTGGCGGTATCGATGAAGACGCGCCTACGTGTATTGCGGGCGGAAAAGGAATGGTCGCAAGCCGAGCTCGCAGCTCATGTCGGTGTCGCGCGCGGCACGATCAACGCCATTGAAACCGGCAAGTACGATCCGAGTCTGCCGCTCGCCTTCAAGATCGCACGCGCTTTTGGAAAGAACGTAGAAGAGGTGTTTTTGTATCCCGGGGAACAAGACCAGGCGCATCCCGCACAGGTCTGAGTTCCCTCTAGCAATAGCAACATGATGTGTGCCAGTTCACAATCCCGGATTCTCTTCTTTGCAGCTCAATCGAACTATATCCCTGTTTTCTCGCCAAGGTGAACCGAAAGGAGCCTGTCCATGGATCGTCCCTATGGCATTTCCGACTTCGCATTCCCACAACACTGGGACCGAGAATCGGGGCCCGACCTAATGGAACGGGCAGGTCAGGCTTCACGCAGGGACAGATCGCAAGCCCAATCGGAACGCGAGAGGAGATCGGATTCCACTCGGTCCCGCGGTGGGTTCGACCGCTCGCGCACGATCTATCGCGGTCGGGGCCGGGAATACTCGCTGCGTGAATCTGAAGTTCGTACGCTCACCGACCTTGGCAAGTTCCGCGTGGTGCCGGCAGACGATCTCGCCCGCTTTGGCTACCAAGGTGACCGTTCACAGATGGAAAGTGACGTTCGCAACCTCACCCGCCATGGCCTTGTCGAGCAGCGGAGCATCGAAGGTCATTCATCGTATTCGACGAAAGTTCTGACTCTGACAAAAGATGGCCACCGGCTTCTCGAACGGGCGCAGCTGGTCTCCCACCGGCAAGCCACCTACCACGGCCTTGTAAAGCCCAAGGAAGCCCGCCACGATGCCGATCTCTACCGGCTGTACCAGAAGGTCGCAACAGAAATCGAACGCTCAGGTGGCAAGGTTCGCCGCGTCGTTCTCGACTTCGAACTAAAGAAGGAGCTCTATCAAGCCCTTTCGCGAATGCGGCCCGACAAAGACCCGAGGTACGAACGAATCTTAATTGCGAACCAGTTCGACCTGAAAGTGGTGGATAGCAAGATTCCGATCCCCGACCTGCGCATCGAGTATGAGGATGACTGTCGAGAAGTCCGCCGTCTCGACCTCGAAATCGCTACACGCGACTATCGGCCCCAGGGACTCGGCGAAAAGGCCAAGGCCGGATTTCACATGTTCGCGCGGCAGCAAGACCACGCCAAATTGCGCCGCGTTCTGGACACTCAGGAAATCAGCGCAAGGATCTTCGCCCTATGAAATTCCTCCCCATCCATACGGAAGCACTCCGGCATTTCGGCTACACGGAGGAGGAGGCCCGGTTCCTCTACCTTGTGGCTACGCATTCCGGCTATTTCACCTGTCAGCAGTTCCTGCAGTTCATCAAGACGAAGCCTGGCAAGCGCAGCGTCGCTTTTGCTCGAAAGGTTGTGGAGAAGAAGCATGCCAGCTCGAAGGAATACCTCCGGCATGGCCGTGTCTTTCATGTCTTCTCGCGGAATCTCTATCAGGCTATCGGCAGAGAGAACGTCCGTTTTCAGCGTGTGCACTCGACTGAATACATCCGAACCCGCCTCATCGCGCTCGACTTCATCCTTCGAAATCAGGGCTCCACCTATCTCGAATCCGAGGAGCAGAAGTTATCTTTCTTCTGCGACCAGATGGGGATCGACAAGAAACTCCTGCCCCATAAACGCTACTCGGGGGCTATTAAGGGCGACTTCACCGACCGCTATTTCGTGGACAAGTTCCCCATGTTCTACAACCCTGCCGCCTCTCTCTCCCCTGTGGTGACATTCAGTTTCATCGATCCGGGGTTTGAAAGCATGGATAGCTTCAGGACTCACCTGGACGCGTACCTGACGCTTTTCACCAAGCTTCCGCAGCTCCGTTTCTACTACGTTGCGACCCGCGACACGAATTTCGAGCGCGCCAAGAAACTGTTCCATGGAACGTTTCAGAGCCTTTGGAACGCTGATAGCCCCTCTGGGTTCCTGGATTACTTTCGCACGCGGCGAACGTGGGACGAGAAGAACTACGGCAAGTTAAAGGAGCGCGACGTTCTCTTCATAAACCAGGGAAAGGAGAGATTCGGCGATCCCGGCATGGAGAATCTCTACCAAAAATGGCGTCGAGGCGAGATCACGGAGAACGCCGCACGGTCCGAATCTGTGAAATTCCGAACGCCTTCGCAGGTGACTTTCATCTCCTCAACCGTGAACGGACAGGCGGCGTTGTTTGAGCGGCATCCCCATCAGCCGGTAAACGTGGCCGTGAAAAGTTCAGAGGAGGCATCTTTCCCGGGGGATTTCACCCCCGGGTTCACCCCGGCATGGAGATAAATGACAGAAAGAGCAGGCAGATGCGGCAGAGACGGCAAGGAAACGGAGCGCGGGCAAAACACGATCAGAGGCGGGAGCGACCCCATCGCGCCGCAAAATCGCGGCCCGATCCCTTCGGGCTTCGGGGGTCACTCCCGCCTCTTGCTGCTGGAAGACGCAGCTCGTGTTTTTGGCCGCGTGCAGGAGTCCGAGCAAACATTTTGTGATGCAGTCTGTAATGCACCTCGAATAGCGAAAGGAGAAGAAGCACTTGGCACTTCTGAAAGCACCATCGAAGCAACCAAAAACTACAACCCTTCAGGTCCGCCTGGAGGAAGAAGTCAGGCACAACTTGGACAGGTACGCCGAATTCATCGACGCGAACGCTTCCTACGTCGTGAGCGAGGCGCTCAAGCTCCTGTTCCGAAAAGATGAGGAGTTCAAGTGCTGGTTAATCCTAAACCGCAACGATCGCGACCAGAAACAAATCCAAGGAGCTACTCTTACTAAGACCACATAGCAAATATGAATCGCCGTTCAACCCAATTCGGTGAGCGCGAGAATACAGCGTCGTCAAGACAGCATGCCCCGCGCCTGGCAGTCAGTCCCTCGTCTCTGCAGTCCGAAAGCCTGTCAACCAGTGAGCACGAAGACGCTAAATTATGCGAGCGGAAGCGCCCGAACATAGAAACATTCAATCTATCCTTTACAGAATCGGAAAAGGGAGCCACAGGGGGAAGAGAGGAGAAAAGAGTCGACGGCAGTATGGACCATACAAGGCAGATTGCGTCGCTGGGTAGGCGCCCCGAGTTCGAACCTCTCTTGGCTTGCGGAGACGCTGCTAGGATGTTGGGCAACATTCATGTCAAGACTCTTCAACGCTATGCCCGACAGGGAACTGTTCCCGGCTATCGAATTGGAGGCCACTGGTATTTTCGTACAACAGAGCTGGACGTGTGGCTGCAATCTCGGATAAATTCAAACTGCCAATCCGTCCGCTGAACTAAGGAGAAATCAGAGCCAATGTTCAAGCGGATGCGTTACCAGCAAGGCTGTATTGCACGTGAACGACGTAGTAACGGACCAGACGTTTGGATTTTTCGATGGCGAGAAACGAACCCAAGCGGACAGAGAACCAACCGGAAGGTCGTCGTGGGGACGGTCGAGCAATATCCCGTCCGATCTGCTGCCCAGAAGGCGGTGGACGCATTTCGAATTCACGTCAACAGAGAAAC
>Ga0099828_10003324_pt1 | contig 11228 bp, 19 predicted proteins | sample CZO8metaG_2_FD_79338 | JGI IMG/M metagenome (GOLD analysis project Ga0099828, IMG submission 79338) | Vadose zone soil microbial communities from the Eel River Critical Zone Observatory, Northern California, USA - CZOApr15con2H1.8 metaG | ecosystem: Environmental > Terrestrial > Soil > Vadose...
AGGATCAGACGCGACGCACTCATCCGGGTGATCCTCTGCCCACTGTTCATGCGAAAGCACCTGATACTGCGTCGGCATAAATACGCCGTTTCGAGTGTTCCGGCCTGCCGCTTGGACGAGGAGCCAACCCTTTCGGACCAAGCTTTTCACGATCCGATAAATCACGTCCTTGCCCGTGCCGGCGAAGTATTTGGCGATGGCGCGACCGTCGAAATAGAGGGTTCCGAGGGTGTGCGATACGCTACGGAGAACGTCCCAGACGCCGTATTCTGCGGGCGTCATATGGAAGTTGGCAAAGCAGCGAGTGCGTGGGCTACTGGCCGAGGATTCTTTGCGCTTGCTCATTCTCAATCCCCTGGAACCGCTGTGCTCGTTTAAGTTCAAACATCCGGTCTCGGCAGGTCTTCAACCCCTGGACGAAATCCCGGATGCACATCTCTGCGCCCGAGTAATACGAATCGATGACCTGTCGTCCGATTTTTTGCGGATCGGCGAAACGAAAAAAGACCGTTGGACCGATCTGGTCGAGACGACTTAACTCGAACCCGCGGGCCAGCAGCCACGCGGCGATGTTCAAGTTTGAAGTAGTAACTTCTCGTTCATTCATCTTTTTCCTCTCTTTTATTCATTGCGGGCATTCTTTGTCCGCTCGAAACTTTTCAGGGCATCATTCCGCCGCGGATGGCTCTTCCGCCGGAGCGAGGCTGTCTTCATCTCCGGCCCAGGTCCACTCAGTGCGCCACGTGGGGCGGTCGGAAAACGCGCGCCGCATTCTGGGCTTATCCGCGGTCTGCCGCACGCGCCGCTTGTGACCCAGCCGATACGCGGCGTGCGCGGATCGCAAGGCTTTCCTCTGCGCCGCGGGCAATTCAACCTTGGCGGAATCGGCCAAAGTCTCGCTCAAGACCGTTCGGAGCCGCTCGCCGTTGATAAACCACGTGTCCGAAACCTCGCCACTGTCCGCGATCCGGTTTCCGAAAACGACGCCGGGACCAAACGCGCAATGAGAGACGTAACGCAATTCTCCAACGGTTGCCATCCAGAGCCCTCTGTTGAACGGGATTGAAGAGTTCAGGCGGGAATTTGGGTGTGGTTACGTCCTACTACCACACGCACTCGGCGTCTAAATCAAAACCCGGTCTGTGGTGTTCCCGCCGGCAGGATTTCCTGCACGGCTTCTTGCAATAGCTCTACGACAACTGCTCGATCCAACTCGTCCCGGGCGCTCACCAAGAACCGGCCAGCGCCGACTATCAACGCCAGCGCCGTGCGCACCTCGCGGCCGGGAATCCCAAGGCAATAGGAGCCGGAAGACTCTTCGGCCGCCCATCGTTGAACAATCTCGTCAGGGACTTTTACGACCCCGAGGCCGGTGACCACGCTGTAGATTTTCACCAAAGCCTTCGAAAGTTCACTGTTTGCGTTCGCGGCTCCGGGCGGTACGGGCACACCTCTCCTGACCTCATCCGCGATCCGAACCTGTTGGCCGACTTCGTTGTTCATAAGTCTCCCTACTATAGGGGTGCGATTTGACCGTTTTTGACCCTTTTCAGAGACTCCTCACTGAAAGCATGAGACTTAAAGGTCAAAATAAATTTTGGCTGTCTCCAAATTCGGTCACGCCGCCAGTTTTTGGGCCGCCAGGTCGGCCTTCCGCTGGCGTTTCTTGACGTAGTTCAGTAACTTTTCTACGCCAGCTTCGACGCCCTCCGACGCGATCAGGAGCCGGACATCGAACACCATGTCCTTGTCCAAACCGTACTTCGAGGCCGCCGCGCGCACGGGACCTTCAAGTATCCCAAGGATGGCATCCTTCAAACGGTCGGTGTCCCAGCGGTCTGCCATGTTGCCGAAGCAGCTCAGAAGCTCGTCCTCCGCGGCCCCCGCCACAACCTCGCGTCGGGAGAGCCGGCTCTCCTCGGTGGATTTGTAAAGGTCCGCGACCGCCGTGGCGCGCACGCTGACGGACTTTTCGGGTTTGAGCGCCTCGGCTTGCTCCTTGAGAAAGCCGTTTGCCTTGGCGGTCTCCCCCGGGCTTACCGCTTCCACCGCGCGTAGCGTCCTACATAAGAAACAGAAGGTATACTTGTTGCGGCCGGCACCGGCACCCGCCAAGGATGTCCAGCCATGAATCGGACACTTCGCCATGATCTCCTCCGAAAACGAAGGGCCTCTTGTTAGCGCAAGAGGCCCGAAGCCCGGAGGGGCGGAAGAAACTCAAGTTGTTAGTTAGATTGCGGCTACACTTGCCGCCTCCGGTGCTGCGGGGTCGCTAAACCCTTTGAAGCTACTTTGAGGTATAACTCGAAACTACAAGGACCCACTTACCCCATCTAAGTCAGTGTAGATCGATTTTCTCTCGTCGCAAAAGTTTCTGCAGGACGAACCGATATTGTTTCGCACATCCGGTTCCCGAACAAAAGACGCGGTGCGGGTAACCCAGAGAGTTGCCCGCACTGCGCCCTCGGTACTACCCTCGCCTTGCCTCGACCAGCCGCGCCGAGTCCCCGCTCCATCATCAATGTTACCGTAAAATTTCCGCATCGCATCACAAACCCGCGGGTCGGCCGGGACCTGGGCCGCGGTCCAACGAATATCGTAACTGCTGGTATGTGCCCCGCCTCCCCCACTGCATGCCACCACTTATATAACTGGTGGTACGTGGGGCACCACGGCGATCACGTACCAGCAGTTACACAGAGCGGACATTCGGGCTTTACGACGCCGCGTTTAACATGCCAGCGCCGGTGCATTCCAATTCTCCCGCCACGATCCTGAGCGGATGCATACAGTCCTCCGCGCCGCTTTGCTTCGATAGGCTGATTGAGACCTCCGCGTCGCTGTGCTGCACGAAGCTGTTCGTCTGTTAGGAGTGTGCAATGCTCCGATTCCTTCCGCCATCTCTCCTGAGATTCCTTTATCCACGCTGCGACGGCCTCGGGTTTGCCGAGATGTAGTTCGTAACCAGGCCACTTGGAGCAAACATCTGAATGCTGATAGGCCACATGCCTAACGTCGACGTCTGTTTTGCAGGCCGCTAGATTCAACACGGTGAGGCAATGTGGGCACGGCAATATCTTCGCGCCTTTTTCGTTCCGGGCAACCCAAGAGGCTATCAAGTCTTCGCGCCAGGTTCGAAGGCCGCCCCCTTCATCAATACGACTCCAGGCACTTATTCCGGAGCACCATGGACTGGCGCGAAAATAAAGATGACCGTAGTCCAATCGGTCTGATACCCCACGACGGCTGAGGCAATCGGTTAAATCAATCCTCTCGCCGCACCAAGGGCACGGCGGGCTCTTCACCTGCTTACGTTTTTCCATTCTAGTCGTGCTCCTCGCCTGGCTCATGCCGCCCCTGCTGAATCCGTCGTCTCAGGACCTCTTACTGGCGCGCCGCGATCACGCCGCCTCCTCTTCAGAATCCGTCGTAGTGGGCGTTTCGCCCTGTTCGGCCGCGTCTCGCTTCAACAAAATTGCGCGAGCCCTCTCCCGGTACGGGTTTGGAGTGGCGGATTCGTTTACCAGTTTCGCCCCCTCATCGCAGAAGTGCTTGTTGCGCCGGCCCATTCTGCTCCCTTTCAGGGTGTGCTTGTCATAGACCACATCTGGCAGTGTCTTGTACTCCAGTTCTTCGCCCCAAGTGACGGTAACCGCGTCATCCACCAAACGACTCTTCTCCGCACGGAGGAGGATCAGGCCCATTCTCATCAGCGGCAGTAATTCAGGCTTGTGGGGGTTGCGTTTCTTATAGAGACGGATAAAACGTCGTTGCAAGGCTTCTATCCGGGCTTCTAACTCCTCGTCGATGTCAACATCCTCGCACATAATATCGACTAACCGCTCCGAGCACGCTTCACCGAAGTTCTCGTCATAGAGCGACCTAATCGCGCGACGCACTCCTTTTTCATCTGCTTGGCGGATCGACTTCTGTAGCAAAGAGTACATGTCCAACATGTAGTGCCCGTCCGGCGTCCTGTGTTTGCGGAAATCGCGCGGCGCGGCCGGCTTACCTTCTCTGCGGCGCTCCATTATCTTCATCGCCTTGGGGATGGTCATCTTCGGCGTGCCGTTGTCGTTCTGGGCGTCGCCCCGCATTTGGTCGATCAAATCAGGGGCTTCGGCTTCGATCCGCTTCAAATCGGTAACGTAGTGGGGATTAACGCCCATCTCTTCGGCAGCTTGGTCACGGGCTTGCCCTTTTTCCGGGTCAGGAAATCTTTCCTTACCCGAGAGTCCGCTTCCACCGCCGCGCGACATGCGTTCCTTGGCTGCGACCGCACGCAGTTTCTCGATGTCCAGCGCCGCGAGAGCCCTCTCGGTCACGGTAAGATGCCGGCGATGGATGTTCTGCGAGATCACCCAGTCGATGGGGTCCCGGCCATTCGGCTCCCATTCGCGGAACTGCGGCTCTATCCCGGCGATCTGGCAGGCCAGAAGCCGGTTGCGACCGTCCAGAACCTTGCCCTCGAACAGCGCAATCGGGTTTTGTAGACCGTTCGCCTTTATGTCCGCCGCCATGTCCCATAGCTCGCCCCCGGGAAGAACCGGAAACACCTTCGCCGCGGGGTGCCAGTTCTCTTCTTGGCAGTATTTCAACCAGTCGCTCATGCTCGTCCTCCATCTTTCTGAGTATATTCTCAAAATCCCGGGTCGCAAAAATAGTTGCGGCTCCGCGCCATTTTCCCGGCGCATTCCTGGCCCGGGATCAAACCGTGCCTGCGACGTTGGCCGAACCTGGTGGGGATGACCCACCACGTCTTGCTTGGGCTGCAGCTCCGAGGGCTCCGGGTTGCTGTGTCCTTCGATTTCGTGGCGCGGAGAATGTCTCCGGCCCGCTATCTCCAACCAGGTCATCGCTCGGCGACATCAAGGACGACAGCGCGGAGTTCGCGCTCGTGATCCGGTGCAAGCGTACTCCGAGGTTCACCGCGGACCTGGGACCTTTCCCGTTTATGCCCACGTAGATGGGACCTGGAGCGCGGCGAACACTGTGTTCGCGTGGGTTTTGTAACCCACCGATGGGACCCTATGCCCATAGGACCCAAAAGAAAGGGTGGTAGCCGGGGATCTGGAGCGATTTGGCGCGTTTGGGCATCACCGGCTCGCGGGTCCAGGTTGGTACTTCGAGAAAATCGTTTTGGTTTGGGTCGGGCATTGTGTTAGCCTCTGCGCAACGTCCTCGCTTGGAGGTATGCGATGACGAAAGTACTCTTGGGGTTTACAGCCGTGCTGTTCGTCCTCGGTTTAATTCCTTGGTTCAGTCCTGTAGCTGCAAACGCGGGTGGAGCGATAGTTTGGCTCTTCTTCTGGTGGATGGTCGCCATTGATCTTGTCTGGTTGATGGCTCGCGCCCTGTACAAATACATTCATTCGAACTAGACAGGAAGCAGCGCGAAGTGGCGTCTTGGAGCGCCAGTCCGAGAGGGTCTCGGCCGGCTCCTGTCATGGCTGCCCGACAGGAGGTCTCGACCCCCGCCGAGAGTTATTTGGAGTCGCGCGCTGCCACTTCAAAGCGGGGTTGCGATTCCCACGCCCGGGAGCCTGCCGCGGACCTGCGTGGCCGGCAAAAGCCCGCGGATAGGACCCCGCCGATCCCACCGCGGGAGGTGCGGATGGTACCGGAAAGAGGGGTGGTATGAGAGGATCAAACCGCGCGTTGGAGGCGTCCGTTTTCCGGTCAACGGGACCCGTGAAACTCGAAGAGAGCGCCGGTTTGGGTGTTTTGGGATTTGGTACCGAACTGTACCTTCCTGGGTACAAAATTCGACCGTTTTGGTACCTTTTTGGGAGGTGGTATCACCATGCGAGCTAGGGGTCTGCGGAGGAGGCCCGGGAGCCCCTGCCACCCACGTCCAGAATCCGAAATAGGGTCCGGCAAACCGCTCAGGACAAAGGACATCCGCCATAGGAGAGCATCGTCCGCCGACAGCGGGACGCAGCAGCAACCTCCAGGGAGGGGCGTGCTTTCCCGATGCTGGGCGTTGTCTTGCCCCCGGGGGCGTTCAAATCGTTGCGGCTGATAGGATTAAAGTCTGCGGCGCTGCTGCTGCGCGTTCGGAAAAGTACACTTTGCTGAACGTTCACAAATCGACAATGCGTCCGCCCAAGTTACTCAAAACACGCAAGATTAAATGGCAATTTTCGCAGTTTGGAACGCGATGTCCGGGAAGATCACTGAGACCGTTGCGAATGGTGCGCGATTCCATCGAAAATCGCGTTGAAAAGTCGACGTCGGGCTTACGCCAGACAACGGTAGTCGGCAGGTATCCCGCGAATGGCGCTAAAGCTTGATGTAGTTTCTCCCCGTCTGGCGGGTAACCGGTTGATCTGCTGCCCCAGTCCGTTGTGATCTGTCTTGCTCTGCCCCCGTTCGGCCATGCCTGACTCTGCGGTTTCCGAATGATCTGCGCGCGGCTGCTGTCCTTTTAGGGAGCGTGCGCTCTGCCCGGCTGTCGGCCAGGGGTTGAGTGTCGCTATCCTCCCCCGGTCATCCGTCTATTCCAATCCTCTCCGCCAGGCGTTCGACTTCCCGGAACACGTTCCCGAATGTTCCGTTGGTCTGCGGTCTGCGCTATCGGCCAGCGTGGAATATCGGGTCTCTGCTGGTCAATCTAGCTGCGATTTCCGACGCATTTTCCTGCCCCTTGCATCCCGGTCTAGAGCTACCGTGCGCCGGCGCAGACGGCTGTCGAATCCTGCGCCGCGCGTCCCGGACTCTAGATGTCTACGCTTGCCCCTTTGTGCGCCTGCTTTTGGCTTCCGTCCTCTTTCCGGACGTTGTTTCTCATCATTATTATGCAGACTTCTCAAGACTCCTGAAGGACAGTACTGAAGTACTATTGACCTAATGTATGCCTGCTTGCTAATATGTGCATGTTGAACGGCAGATAGGCTTTAGAGGAGATACGCCGATGCCAAACGTCCACGTGAAGGAGGAACACACAATGCAGTGCGACCAATGCGAAATGCTCTCCATCAATGGCGTCCCCTGCCATGAGACGGGCTGCCCTAACGCGCGCAAGACTTGGGTCGAAGACAGACAGGAATGGGTGCTTTATGTGGCGTGCTTTGACTGCGGGTATGACGTGGAAGTGGGCACGGTCTGCGATTGCCAAGGGGAGGATAGCTAACATGCGACGCGAGACGCTAAGGAAAGTCTTGGCTGTGCTTTTCCCTAAACCGGGCTGGGTCCGTGAATTCGAAGCAACGCTAGCAGCAGACAGCGCAGCAAGACAGCGGGTGTACGACTACTGGGACAGCGTGCTACGGGGTGCCGTCCGGGAAGAACCCGGACGGTAGCACGGAGCGCACTAGCTCTAAGGAGGAACCGATGAACGTATACGAGATAGTCACAGAGCAGGTCATCAAGCAGCTAGAGCAAGGTGTCGCGCCTTGGCGTAAACCGTGGCGCGCGGAACCCCCTTGCAACCTAGTCAGTGGGAAGGAATACCGGGGTATTAACCCTTTCCTCCTCGCGTCGCAAGGGTACGGTTCCCGCTTTTGGTTGACGTTCAATCAAGCGAACAAGCTAGGCGGACACGTCCGCAAAGGGGAGCATTCCAGCATTGTCACATTCTGGAATGTCGGCGAAGAAAAGACCGTGCGGGATGCGGACGGCAAGGAGCGCAAGTCCAAACCGTTCTTGCTGCGCTATTACCGCGTGTTCAACGTGGAACAAACCGAAGGCATCGCCGATAAATTGGGGCTGGGCAATGCTGCCCCCCGTATCCCGTCACTTGACGGGTGTGAAGCAATCGTTTCCGGGATGCCCAACGCGCCACGCATGGAGCAGGACGGGCGCGCATGGTATCGGCCATCGACGGACACCGTTGGGATGCCTTCGCGTGCTCTGTTCGGTTCTGCCGAGGAGTACTACTCAACCCTTTTCCATGAATTGACACACAGTACGGGCCATCCCTCGCGCATAGGCCGCGAAGGAATCGAACAGTTGAACACGTTCGGAAGCGAATCCTACTCCAAAGAGGAGTTAATCGCGGAAATGGGGGCAGCGATGCTCTGCGGGGTAACTGGCATTGCGCCCGCCACGATTGAGAATTCCGCTGCCTACTTGCAGTCTTGGATTAGCAGACTGAAAGGGGATAGCAAGCTTCTAGTGTCTGCTGCCAGCGCAGCGCAGAAGGCCGCAGATTACATCCGGGGTACGTCTGCCAAGACCGAGACTGAGGAAACGGTCTAGGCACATGATTGCCCTGGCGCGCGGTGTTCTATGGTCCGCCGTCTGGCCATCCCCAGACGGCGGGACAGAGCGCACTACGCTCTAAAGGAGAATAACGGAATGAATACGCCATGGGGTACTTCGCAGCAAGTGGAAACGATAACGCGCGGGGTGCATTGGGTGTCGACGGCGGGACACGGCGGCCTTATGGTCGCCATCGGTCTGGCCGAAAGGGTTCTTACCCCGGAAGCACTCAAGGTCGCACATCCTGGCCGATGCGGGATGTATGCGTGCTTCGAAGAGGACTGTTCCTATGCTGTCGCGTTCTTCGAACACCCCGAATGGAAACGCCATCTTGACCGAATGGCCCTAGCACAGTGGGAGTCTTCGGTATTTGACGCGGAGTCCTACATGGGCAAGGCAAAGGCCGAGTCCATCCCCAAGTTAACTGCCGCGATAGCCCGGACGGACGAAGAGATACGCGCGGATATGCGCGTGACTGTTTCTTGCTGGAATCCGGAATACTTCGGGGGTGCCCCGGCGCGCCCGAAGGAATCAGAACCTAGCATCTAGTGCTCTGCGGTCTCCCGTCCGGATCACGGACGGGAGGACGGAGCGCACTAGCTCCCCTGGAGGACAGATGGCAACACAAGTAACAGACGAATGCTTTGCCCTGGCCGAGCGCGCCGTTCATCTCGACTGCCAGCGAATCTGCAGCATCGCCGCTGACAGCCGGTCAAAGCGTGCGCCGTATGTGGGGATACCCGTTTTTCTTGAGGATGACAGCCGCGTTTGTCTCATCATTCCCCGCCATATCTTGCAAGCTGCGGCGCATCACGCAACCGTGGCCTATTTCGATCCGGAAACCGCACGTCTGGTCTTGTCGGGGCGCGGCTCACAGTACAGCCTAATCTCACAGAACAGGTGGGCCGTGACCGGCGCTCTAGAAAAGTGGGCGCGGGCACAGAGGAAAAACAAGACCCTCAAAGATGCCAGCCCCGCCGAGCGCAAAGCGGCAAAGTTGGACGCGGAGATTGCCAAGCTACAGCGGCGCAAGGCAAAAGTGTACGCGGAGAGGCCGGTCAATCCGTTGTGCCAGGCTCCGCGAGAAATGCAAGGCGATTATCTGCGGGACCGCGAGGCCGCATGGCACGAAGGGAAGCGCGTGCGGCAGGAATTGAGCCGCGTGTTCACAGCCCCATGCCTCACGGCGGTACGGCACATTGCGCGCCCGGATTGGAAGTCCGTGTATGCCGAGGCCGCACGGGTTTTAAGAATGGAGCGGATAGACGAAGCGCGGCGACACTCACGGGTAACAAAGCTCACGCGCGGGCCATCGCTCACGGAGTACGTGCGGCACCCAGAGACGCATCTTGCCTTCCAATATAAGCCTTATCGGGATGCCAAGCCTGAGACATTCGACGTGGAACGGATGCGCGAACGGCGAAAAGAATACCTGCAAGAACTAAGTGTCATTCGAGCGATTGAGCAAGAAATTCGGAATCTGGAAAGAATCAAGCGCGCGGCGCTGAGGCGGGGAGAATCCGAGCTGCTCGCCGCGTAGTGCATTGCGGGCTGCCGTCCGTTTCCCGGGCGGCAGCACGGAGCGCACTAGCTCCACTTGGAGGGCAACAATGGAAACACCCGTATGGGTCTATATCAACTCGGAACCGAACCTCTACACCGTGGGGTTTTATGATCCATCCGGGAAATGGCACACGGACTCGGATCACGACACGCGGCAAGAGGCCGGAGACCGCGTTCACTATCTCAACGGCGGGAGGTAAAGCAACGCTACCGGATGCCCTGGCGCGGCGGATCAAATCAGAACCCAAAGGAGAGCACCACCATGAGCGCGGACAAGAAAAGCAAGAAGCTACCAACGGCAGAAGAATACCGCGATGCTGCAAAGAGGTTGTATCACGTCGACGGCGCAACTGAAATTGACGACAAGGCGCGCGTGTCGCGGGAAAGCACCGCACGCGAAGAGGGAGCCTATGTGCAAGCTTGGGTGTGGGTTCCTCGGCAAGCGGTAGACAAGGAGTACGATCCGGCCGCGACACCGGCCGCTAAGGCTGAATAGTGCTCTGCGGGCCGGGCATCGGCAGCGGTGCCTGGCACGGAGCGCACTAGCTCCAGAAAAGAGGCAGGCAATGCCGACACTAGAGCAAAAATCCAACCGTCTGGCGCGGGACATCTGCAAGCTTTTAGATGTCCATCCCACAAACCGGCAGCATCAAGAGATAACGGAAATCATACACGCGGAATTTGCCCCGACAGTTAAGGCAGCGGGTGCTGTGCCGAATCTGCTGAAAGCATGTGAACTCGCACTCGCGGTAACTCCGGCATTGGGTTACGAACCGGGAACCGCACAGCGCGAGGCACACGACGCATTGGTAGCCGCTGTCGCCGAAGCCAAGAAGGCGTGATGCCCCGGCGCACCCGATCAATCCGGGACCCAAGGAGAACGGCAGTGATCTTTCAGGCATGGAGTATCTATCTTTTCGGGCAGTGGGTCGACACGGTGTTTTTGAACGCTATCTCAGACGCGGGCGATCCGGACGGTGCCGAGACCGTGAGGCAAAGCCTGATTGCGCACGGCTACGATCCCGGCATTAAGGTGCGGTTGTGGCGGTGCATTACGCTAAAGGAGCCCGATGGAAATACCAACGTACTGGTTAGGTCCAATCGCTAGCGCGGTGCATCTGGTCGCCCGAATCCTCATGAGGGTCCGCTTGCATTACATACTGCAAAGCCTGCGCGTGTCTGGTAAAGGAGGTACTCTGTTATGCCTGTAGCCGACCTGAAGGATAGTACCGATTTCCCATTGACGCTAGATATGCCTGACGGGTATAATCTCCCCATGAAAGAACCTATCATGAAACGAACCGCGATTTTCATAAGGCCCGACCAGACCGACCAACTCCGGCTGCTCTCCGACCTGACCGGCGCGCCGTGGGCGGAATTGATCCGACGTGCCATCGACATCTATTTGGAATCTCGCAAGGATGAGATCGCCGAGGCCAAAAAGTCACCCGCGAGGAGAAAAT
>Ga0099828_10003327_pt1 | contig 11224 bp, 8 predicted proteins | sample CZO8metaG_2_FD_79338 | JGI IMG/M metagenome (GOLD analysis project Ga0099828, IMG submission 79338) | Vadose zone soil microbial communities from the Eel River Critical Zone Observatory, Northern California, USA - CZOApr15con2H1.8 metaG | ecosystem: Environmental > Terrestrial > Soil > Vadose...
CGGCATCCGAGTGGGGCATCGGCGTCGTTTCGGCGGTCGTGTGACCAGCGGAGTGGGGCACAGAGACGCAACACGCCGTGCAAAATGACCTTGACCTTCCAAGATCACGAGTTGTGCGACAGCTTCCAGAGCCCGCCAATATTTCCGTGATCAAGGAAGAAGAGGTTCGGTCGCGCGGCGACATGCGTGGTATCAGCCGATCTCGGCTACCGAGCCGATGGGTCAGCCCGGCCGGCACCGTAGGCGGGGAGTCGGTGAGCACTACCCCGAGGCGCTTCCGTCAGAAGGCACGGTAGTCGCGGACTGGCATCCGCGGGCCGCGCCGGGACCGGCCGGGACCGCTCAGCTCGATGAGCCTGGCCGCCCGGTACCGGTGCCCAAGGTACGGCGCGAGCAGGTCCAGCATTCCCGCGTCGTCCACTACCCGGCCCGCCAGCGCCCAGCCCACGGCGGCCGGCAGGTGGTAGTCGCCGATGGAGACGGCGTCGGCGTCGCCGCAGGCGCGCTGCCTGACCTCCGCCGACGTCCACGGCCCGATGCCCGGCAGGGCGCGCAGCCGACGATCAGCGTCAGCAGGGGCCATCGCCAGGACCTCCTCGACCCGGCCGGCCGCCCGCGCCGCCGCCGCTATGGTGCGCGCCCGGACCGCCTCCACGCCCGCCTGATGCCATTCCCAGGACGGGATCCGCAGCCAGGTCTGCGCGGCCGGGAACACCCGCATCCCGGCCGGTGCCGGTCCGGGTGCCGGATCGCCGAACCTGAGCAGCAGCCGCCGCCAGGCACGGTGTGCCTCCAGGCCCACCACCTTCTGCTCAAGGACAGCGGGAACCAGCGCCTCCAGCACCCGGCCTGACCGCCCGACCCGCGCGCCGCGATGCCGCAGCGCAAGCTCGCGCAGCAACGGGTGCGCCGGCCTGAATCCCGCCGGGTCGTCACCGGCCCCGAGCAGCGACGGCAGGGAATCGAGCAGCCATTCGGCACCGGGGCCCCAGGCGGTTGCGCTGACCACCGTAGCGGCCGCCGGGGTGGCCACCGGGGTGCCCGTCGCAGCGGCCGCCGGGGCCGCCGCCACCCGCAGCGTGCCGGGGCCGTCAGGCGTCCGCGAGGTGCGCCAGACCGCGCCGTCGCCGCCGACCCGGTACGCCGGGTCACGCGGGCCGCGGCGGTGCACGGACAGCACCACGCGGACATCGACCTGGAAGGGGGCACGCCACTGCCTGGCGAGCGGCATGCCGCGCGGGCCGGCGGGCGGAGCGGGCAGCGCCATGCCTCAGGCGTCCGTGGAGAACCGGACCGCGGTCGGCCCGAGCTTGGTCCCCGGCCAGACCCGGAGCCCGCAGCGCAGTTCGTTGCCCTCGGCGACCTGAGCCCCGTCGCCGACCACGGCACTGTCGATGACAGCGCCTTCGCCAACCCGGGCCCTGGTTCCGACCACGCTGCCGGTTATCACCGCTCCGGCCCCGATCACGGCGCCGTCGAACAGCACGGATCCGTCGATGCGCGCGCCGGCGCCGACGCGGCTGCCGGCCCCGATCACGGACCCCCCCAGCGCCAGGGCGCCTGGTTCGAGCACAGCACCGGGCAGCACCAGCGCCTCTCCGCAGGGACCCGGCAGCGCCGGTGACGCTAGCCGGCCGAGCACCAGGTCGCAGGAGCCGCGCACGAATGCCTCCGGGGTACCTACGTCGAGCCAGTACGCGACGTCCGGGTAGCCCATCACGACCTGGCCGGCGCTGATCAGGGCCGGGAAGGTCGAGCGCTCGACCGAGACCACCTGGCCCGCCGGGATCTCGTCGATCACCCGCCGCCTGAAGACGTAACAGCCGGCGTTGATCCGGTTGGTCAGCGGCCGGGGCGTCTTCTCCAGGAATGCCGTGACCCGCCCGCCGGCGTCGGTCGGCACGCAGCCGAACCTGGCCGGGTCAGGCACCTCGACCAGGTGCAGCGTCACCGCGGCATCCTCCTTGGCGTGCAGCTCGAGCTGAGCACCAAGATCATGGCCGGAGAGTATGTCGCCGTTCAGCACGACCACCGGGTCGTCCGGGCCGCTGCGCAGGCTCGCGGCCGCGTTGCGGATGCCGCCGCCGGTGCCGAGTGGCACCTCTTCCTGTACGCACTCAAGCTGCAGCCCGAACGTCGATCCGTCGCCGAACTGCTCGGCGAACATCTCCGCCCGGTACGCGGTGGCCAGTACCACCCGGGTGATCCCGGCCGCCGCCGCCCTGGCCAGCTGGTGCGCGAGAAACGGCACTCCGGCAGTGGGCAGCAGCGGCTTGGGCGTAGCAATGGTCAGCGGGCGCAGCCTTGTTCCCTGGCCGCCGACCAGCAGGATTGCCTCAATCCCGGCATTGCCGCAGCCGCCGGCGGGCGGCTGCCAGGAAGGACCTGAATCGCTCGGCATGAGCAGCGAGGCTACTCCCGTCCGTGTGCCGCTGCACGCACGTAGGAAGCCATGTGCGCCTCGGCCGATGCTGCCCAGGTGAATTCCAGTGCCCTGGCGTGACCGGCGACGCCCAGCGCCTCCCGGCGTGCCGGATCGTCAAGCAGCGCCCGCAGCGCCGTCCTGATGCCGTCGGAGTCGGGCTCGGTGTAGGCGACCGCATCCCCGCCGACTTCGGGCAGCGACGTCATGTGCGTGGTCAGCACCGGCGCCCCGCACGCCATGGCTTCCAGGGCCGGCAGCCCGAACCCCTCGCTGGTACTGGGGAAGGCGACGACAAGCGCCCCGCCTAGATAGCCGGGCAGGTCGGTGAAGTGCAGATACCCCGGCCGGACCAGCCGCAGGTGCGCGGGCACGGCGGCGATCGCCTCGTTCACCTCGTCGCTCCAGCCGCTTCCGCCGGCGAGCACGAGAGCGGGCGGCTCGGGCAGATCGGCCACCGCGGCGGCCCAGCCGGTGATCAGCGCCGGGATGTTCTTGCGTGGCTCCAGGGTGCCGAGGTAGGCGACGTAGGGCTTGCCGTGCAGGCCGAGCCGGGCCGAGACCTGGCGTACCTGGGCGGAGTCAGGCCGGTGGAAGAGCGCATGGTCCACGCCGTGGTAGGCGACATCGATCCTGGTCGGGTCCGCGCCGAGTGCGCGGACCAGCTCGTCTCTTGTCGCCTTGGACGGGACGATCAGCCGGGTTGCCCGGCGCGCCGAGGTGCGGATGGCCGACTTGTAGAACGTCGCCGTCACCGGATTGTGCGCGTCGGGCTCGGTGAAGAAGGTCAGGTCGTGGATGGTTACCACGGTAGGAGCGCCGGGCCGCAGCGGCATCGAGTAGTGCGGTGCGTGAATCACGTCGGCGCCGACCTGCTGCGCGACAACCGGCAGGCCGCTCTGCTCCCAGGCGAGCCTGGCTGCCCGGTGCGCGATGGCGGTGGGCGCGGCTACGACCTGTGCACCTGGCACCAGCCGGGCGTACCGCTCCTCGTCCGCGCGCTGGCAGGCAACAGCGAGGTCGGCCCCCGCAGCCTCCAGCGCGCTCACCAGCCCGTCGACGTAGCGTCCGACGGCACCGCGGTCCGCAGGCACAGCGGTCGCGTCAACAAGCACACGAGGCGCCACAACCAGTGTTTCTCCTTTCGCGATGAGGCCCTGCCTGGGGCGTGCGGGAAGTAGGTGGGCAAGCTTGCCTCAGGATGTCCCGTCAGGACCGAGCGTACGCCCTCAGCGGCGCCCGCGCGGACTCGCGGCGGGGCCGCCCCGCACCCGCGATGGCCGCGATCATCCGGACGGGCTCGCGGACGGGCTCGCGCTGGATGACGGCGCCGCGGACGGTTTCTTGGCCGTCTTCGATCCGGCCTGCGCCGCCCGCTGCGCCTTGTCGAGTGCCCCCTTCATATTGGCGATGTCACGGCCGTAAGCACCGAAGTCGCCGCTCTTCAGCGCCTGCTGGGCCTGGGCGTAGAAACTCTCGGCTTGCCGCAGGAATTTCAGCACCGTCGCGCTGGCCTGCCCGGTCCCTGTGCCGCCAGTGCCCCCGCCGGTTCCCTGGCCGCCGCCGGTGCCTGGCTGGCTCGGAACGCCAGTGAACACCTGTGCGAGGGCGCCCTGCAGGGTGCTCGCATATCCGATCTTGCCGTTGTAGTACACGAGCACCCGCTGCAGGGTGGGGTAGGACCCGGTGCTTGCGACTGCCGACTGGGATACGTAGATCGGTTCGAAATAGACCAGGCCGCCGCCCACCGGAAGAGTGATCAGGTTGCCCTGGGTCACCTTGGATCCGCCCTGCCGGAGCAAGGTGAGCGCGGATGCGACCGTGGTATTGGACTCAAAATCGTTCTGCACCTGCTCAGGCCCCTGAATGGCGGTGTCCTGAGGCAGCTCAAGCAGCCGGATCGTGCCGTAGCCAGGGCTTACCGGGTTGCTGTCCACCGCCATGTACGCGGCGATGTTGGCCCGGCCGCGCGGCGTGAATGACGTGGTCAGCGAGAACTCCGGATGCCGGTACCCCGGCATCGTCATCGTCAGGTAGTACGGGGGCTGGCTGAATTGTTTCGGCGTGACGCCACTCGGGTCGGTGGGGACGGCCCAGAAGTTCTGGCCGCCGTAGAATTCCTGGGCCGGGATGACGTGGTACTGGGCCAGGATCTGCCGCTGCGCCTCGAACAGGACCTCGGGGTAGCGGAAGTGCGCCAGCAGGTCGGGCGGGATTTTGTTCCGCGGCTGGACGATGCCGGGGAACGCCTTCCTCCAGGTTTCCAGCACGGGGTCGTTGTTGCTCCACTGGTACAGGGTCACCGCTCCGGTGTAGGCGTTCACCACCGCCTTGACCGAGTTGCGGATGTAGTTGACCTCGCCGGCCGGGCCGAACGTCGACCCGCCGGGGCTGTAGCTGTTAGTGGTGGCGCCCTGCAGGCCCAGCCGCTGCGAGTAGGGGTAGTCGTCCGTCGTGGTGTAGCCGTCCACCACCCAGAGGATCTGGCCACCGGAGATGACCGGATAGGGGTCGCCGTCCAGGGTGAGGAACGGCGCGACCTTGGCGACCCTGGACAGCGGGTCCCTGATGTACATGATCTTGGAGTTGCCGTCGATGGCGCCGGACAGCAGGATGTTGAGCTGGCGGAACTTGATCGCGTACAGCAGGCGGTTCAGCGCAGAGCCGATCGGGACGCCGCCGCTGCCTGTGTAGGTCGTGTTCTGCTGGCCGCCGGTGCTCTGGTTCGGGTAGTCGAGTTCCTTCTGGTGCCCGCCGACGATCGCGTAGCTCGTCTCCTGCTCGCCGAAGTACACCCGCGCCCCAGCCCCCTGCTGGACATTCAGCTGGCCCGTGGGCGGGATGTCACTCTCGGTGAACGCCGGGAAGCCGTCTGGCTGGGCCGTGCGGGCTGGCGCGGCGACGGCGCCGTAGCCGTGGGTGTAGACGAGGTGCGAGTTGATCCAGCCGGCCTGGCCGGCCGGCGGGCCGCCCATATCGCGCACGCCGATCAGTGTGTCCTGCGGCGTTGTGCTGCCCGGCAGCACGTACCTGTCCACGGACAGCACATTGGCGAACTTGTAATAGCTCTTTACCTGCTGGAGCTGCTGGAATGACTGCGAGACCACGCCGGGGTCCATCAGCCTGACGTCCGCGAGCGCTGTCACCTGCCTGGCCAGCAGGGCCGACAGCTCCGTAGAGGTTGCCGGGTAGAGCATCGGCTGCACGTCGCTGACGCCGTAGGCTCGCCGGGTGCTGGCGATCTCGCGGGTGAGATACGGGGTTTCCTTCACGAGCTCGTTCGGCTTCACCACGAACTGCTGGATGATGGCCGGGTACACACCGCCGATGATCACGGCGGAGAGCACGAGCAGCCCGAAACCCACCGCGGGAAGCAGTGTGTTCCTGCGCGCCGCGCCGGCGAAGAACAGCGCGGCGCAGATCACCGCGATCACCGCCAGCACGGTCTTGGCCGGCAGGATGGCATTGACGTCCGTGTAGGACGCGCCCGTCCGCACTATTCCGCGCTGCGAGAAATCAATCCCGTACCGGTCCACCCAGTAGGCGGCGGCCTTCAGCAGCATGAAGACGCCGACCAGCACGAAAAGGTGCGCCCTGGCCGCGGGAGTTGCCCGCTGGCCCTTGACCTGCGGCCGCAGTGCTCCGTAGAGGTAATGCACCAGGGCAGCGACGACCAGTGCCAGCAGGACGGCCGTGAACAGGTAGGTGAGCACCATCCGCAGGAACGGGTAGACGAACACGAAAAACGAGATGTCCAGATGGAACTGGGGATCCACGGTGTGGAACGAGCTGCGGTTGGCGAAGAGCAGCCAGGTCCGCCAGGAGCCGGCCGCGGTGAGCCCGGAGATGAGCCCGATCAGCCCGAGGAGGAGTCCGAGCATGAGCCGCCGGTGCGGATCGAGGATGGTCCGGTAGCCCTCCAGGCTCTGCTGGTCCGGTGCCACCGGACGGTAGGCGGGCCTGAGCCGGTACGCCAGCCAGGCATTGAAGCCGACCACTAGCGCCATGAACAGCGCGGTGACGAGAAAAAGCAGCCATTTGATGCCGTAGGTCGTGCTGAAGACGGAGGTATAGCCGACCGAGCGGAACCACAGGTAGTCGGTCCACACGCCGGCGATGACCGAGATCACGATGATCAGGGCGATCACCCCGGCTGCCACCGGGATGAGGAACCTCGGCCAGCGAGGAAGCACAATCGGACGGCCAGCTGGCCTTGGCTGGCCAGGAGATCGGAAGGTCATGCCCTCCCCCTTTGGGTGATCTCAGCCACGGCACCGCTGGCGCTTCCGCGGAGAGGCGCGTGCAGGCTATCCGGCACGGCGGTACGTGTTCCAAGAAAGCAACTTACCGGCCGGGCATGAGGTTCCCGTTACCGGCCGGGCTCGCATTGCCGGCGGGCACGCGGCTCGCGCGCATCCGTCCATGATCATGGCGCGCTGACGGGCCGCTGTCAGGCATTCTCGGTGACCCGATGGCGGCCCGCAGGCCGGGCACCGGCCGGCGGACCGGAACTGGCCGTGCTCAGCAGGATGGAACATGCCCGCCCGCCTTCAGCGCCTGCAGGTCCGCAACCGCGCCGCGAAGGCTGCTGACCTTGATCAGGCGCAACCCGGCCGGGACAGCACCAGCGGTATCCGGGCAGTTGGCAGCGGGAGTCAGGAAGATCGTCGCCCCGGCCGCCCGCGCGCCGGCCATTTTCTGCTGGATTCCGCCGATGGGATCCACCGTGCCGTTCGCCTCGATCTCGCCGGTTCCCGCGATGAACCTTCCGGCGGTGAGGTTCATCGGGGTGAGCTTGTCGATGATTCCGAGCGCGAACATCAGCCCGGCGCTCGGCCCGCCGATGTTGGTGACATTGATCTTCACGGAGAACGGGAACACGAAGCTCTCCTGGACATGCACCCCGATCACGGCCTGGCCCTGCGCCTGTGTGCTCACCAGCCGGAAGCTGTCCTTCTTGCCCTTCCTGATGATGGTGAGGTGCACCGGGGTTCCGGGCCGCCGGGCCTTGATCAGCAAACCCGCGTCTGCCGTGCAGGTCACCGGCCTGCCGTCGACCGCGGAAATGCGGTCACTGGGCCGCAGCACCCGGCGGGCAGGCATCCCTGGCTCGGTTGCCACGATGGTGTCAACGGTCTTGAACTTAATCTTCAGCAGGCACAGCGCGGCCGCTGCGGCGGTCTGCTGGGAGTTCACCATCTCCTCCGTGTCCTGCTTGGTTACCTGCTGCTCGGTCCGGCCAGGCGTGAAGATCTCCTGCTCGGGAACCACGGCCTCGTGCGGGCTCAGCCAGGCCCGTAGCGCGGCGAAGATGTTGAATGAACTGCCCGGCCCGCCGATGAAGGACACCGTCACCATGTTCAGGTGCCCGTCAGTCGGATAGGTGCGATGCCCGGTTATCTCGATCATGGGGCGATCACCGGACTTCCCGAGGGTGTTCAGGGTAGGGCCGGGAATCAGCGCCACGTAGGGCACCGGCGCCACGGCCGCGACCACAAGCGCCACCATCACGCCGGCTGCGCAGACGCCCAGCGTCGCCATGCGGCGGGACCACGGGGGGACGCTAGGCACTATTCACCCATTCGCTTCCGCCGTCGCCGAACACCTGGTGCTTCCAGATCGGCACGGCCGCCTTGAGCTCGTCGATCAGGGCCCGGCAGGCAGCAAAAGCCTCGCCGCGGTGCACGCTGGACACCGCCACCACGACCGCGATCTCCCCGATGTCCAGGTCGCCGGTGCGGTGCACCGCGGCGAGCGCGCGGATGTCGAAGCCGGCCGCCACTTTTTCTGCCACCCGGCGCAACTCAGCCCCGGCGGACGGGTGCGCGCTGTAGGAGAGCCGTGCGACCCCCCTTTCATGATCGTGATCCCGCACGACCCCGGTGAACAGGGCAATTCCTCCGGCAGCCGGATCCATGACGGCGCTCAGCACTTCGTCTGCTGATACCGGCCCGTCCCTCAGCTCGGCCAGCCTGATCACGCTCACGGTGCAAAGCTACCCTCCGGGATCACCCGCATGGTCAGGTGGCGCGGCGACGGCGCCTGGCCCGGCGCACTATCGCCGCGGTCCCGATCACCGCGACCGTGGCGCCAGCGGCGGTGATCGTCGCATCCTTCCTGGCCAGGCGGCGGCCTGCGACGACTAGCCGGCCCACCCGCTGCTCGAGCAGGACGCCGAAGGCAGCCGCGTTGTCATACTCCGGCCGCCAGCCAGCGTCCCGCAGCGTCCGGCAGTCGACTACCCACGGATAGACGACAAAATGCAGGTCGGTGACTGGCGCGGGGGTAATTCCGGCCCGGTGCAGCCGCTGTGCCGTGCCGAAGGTCAGCCCGGCAGGCAGCTCGATCCTGCGCAGCCCGGAGAGCTCTTCCACCTGCTCCTGCTCCAGCCAGCCATCGCAGCCGACCGCGAACTCGCCGCTGACCTCGCCTGCCGCGGCGAGCTCGAGCGCGGACACGAGATCGTCGGTATGGCAGAACTGCCAGCGCGGCGCGCAGCCCTTGACAGTCAGCAGTCGCGGCGCCTCGAAGTGCCTGGTCACCATCGTGTCGACGCCCTCGCCGACCAGCGCAGCGGGCCGGACGACCGTGACGGCCATGCCGAGATGGGTCCGCGCCGAGCGGCGCGCAAGCTGCTCTATCTCCAGCAGGTCCCCGACCACGCTGCCGTCGGGGTCTGCACCGAGCGGCGCAGCCTCATCGAGCGGCACCGGGTTGTCCGGCCGTGCGCCGTAGACCATGGCACTGGTGACCAGGACGACCCGGCCGACCCGGCTGGCGGCAGCCGCGGTGAGCACGGTCTGGGCGCCGCGCACGTTGAAGGCCCGCCGCGAGCGGTAGTCGGACTCCGGTGCCAGGTCGAGGTCCGCATGCACCACGACATCGACCCCGCTCAGCCGCCCGGCCAGCGCTGGGTCCCGCACGTCGACCACCCGCCAGTGCACGCCGGTCACGTCGCCCCGGTGGTCGTCGATGGCGACCACCCTGCCGATCCTGGCCGACGACGCCAGCCGTACCGTGAGGGCATGGCCGAGTCCCCGCGCGGCACCGGTGACCGCCACAACCGGCCCGCGGCCGTGCGCGGCCGGCCCGGCTCCCGCGCGGCCGGAGCCCGTCGCCGGAGCCGCGCCGCGGCTCAGCCGTCGGCGAACCTCGCCCTCTCCCTTACTCAACGTGCAACGCTCCCGGATAACGTGGCGGACGTGACTCTTCCATCCTGCCTGAGAGGCAGCCGTGATGACTGATCCTCCCTTCGGCTTCGGCCCGCCGGGCGACCGCGGCGGCCCCGGCGACCCGGGCAGCGGGCCGCCAGAGCCCGCCGGACCACTGGGCGACCCGCAGCAGTTCGCTGACGCCCTGCGGCAGTTTGCCGACCTGATGTCCTGGCAAGGCGGCCCGGTCAACTGGGACCTCGCCAAGAATGTGGCGCGCCAGACGGTCGCGGCCAAGGGCGATCCCAGCGTGCTGGACGTCGAGCGGCAGAAGGTCATCGACGCCATCAGGGTCGCCGACCTCTGGCTCGAGGATGTCACCAGCTTTCCCACCGGAATCCGCGTCGCTGAGGCATGGAGCCGCTCGGAATGGGTGGAGGCCACCCTCCCGGTCTGGTCCAAGCTCTGCGACCCGATCGCCGCCCGGGCGGTCGATGCCATGGGCGGGCTGCTCACCGAGGCGCCAGACGAGCTCGGCGGTGAGCTGCCACCCGAGATGCGCTCGGCGATGTCGGCGATGACCGGCGGCATGGCCGGCCTCGGCGCCCTTGGCGGGCTCGGCGAGATGATGCGCAGGATCGGCGGGATGATGGTCGGCGGCCAGACCGGCGCGGCCATCGGCGCGCTCGCCCGCGAGGTCGTCAGTTCGACCGACGTCGGCCTGCCGCTCGGCCCGGAAGGCACCGCGGCGCTGCTGCCTGCCGGAGTCGCCGCCTTCGGGGAGGGGCTGTCGGTCAATCAGGACGAGGTCCGGCTGTTCCTGGCCATGCGGGAGGCGGCGCACCACCGGCTGTTCGCGCACGTTCCCTGGCTCCGCTCCCGGCTGCTCGGCGCGGTCGAGGACTACGCCAGGGGCATCACGGTCGACACCTCAGCGCTGCGCGAGGCGATGCCCCAGATAGACCCGGCAAACCCGGAAGCCCTGAACGAGGCCCTTGCCGGGGCCGCCCTCTTCCAGCCGGAGGACTCCGAGCAGCAGAAAGCAGCCCTAGCCCGGCTGGAGACCGTGCTTGCCCTGGTCGAGGGCTGGGTCGCGACCGTGGTGGACGCCGTCGCCGTGAACCGCCTGCCGCAGGCCAACGCCCTCGCCGAGGCGATCAGGCGGCGCCGTGCCACCGGCGGCCCGGCGGAGCGGACCTTCGCCACGCTGGTCGGACTCGAACTCAGGCCGCGCAGGCTCAGGGAGGCCGCGGTCATCTGGCGTGGCCTCACCGACGCCCGCGGCAGTCAGGGCAGGGACGCCATCTGGGCGCATCCCGACCTGCTGCCGACCGCCGATGACTTCGATGACCCCGACGGGTTCGTGACCGGCAGGCCCGAACTGGATATCTCGGATCTTGATCCCGGCAAGCCCGGCACATCCGCTGGCGGAGCCGACGGCGCAACCGATGAGACGGCCAGGCCGGATCCGCCGGAAGACGGCGGGCCGCCCGCCGGGTGAGCCGCCCGCCGGGGCTGTACTGCCGAGGGCCAGCGCCGCCCGCTGGGCGTGCCGCCCCCTGTGGCGGACAGCGGCAGGCGCTCCGGCGACAGGCAGGCAGGCCGACGACAGGCAGGCTGGCAGGCACAGGCAGGCCGGCGACAGGCAGGC
>Ga0099828_10003330_pt1 | contig 11222 bp, 7 predicted proteins | sample CZO8metaG_2_FD_79338 | JGI IMG/M metagenome (GOLD analysis project Ga0099828, IMG submission 79338) | Vadose zone soil microbial communities from the Eel River Critical Zone Observatory, Northern California, USA - CZOApr15con2H1.8 metaG | ecosystem: Environmental > Terrestrial > Soil > Vadose...
GATGGCGCCCACCGAGAAGATGTCCGCCCGAAGGTCGACCGCCTTTCCCTCCACCTGCTCGGGCGCCATGTAATGAGGGGTGCCCGCGACGTGGCCCGTCCCCGCGATGGCCGACGACTGGAAGAGCGCGATCCCGAAATCCACGATCTTCACCTCGCCCTCCGTGCTCACCCGGACGTTGCCCGGCTTGATGTCGCAGTGGACGATGCCGTTGCCGTGAGCGTGGGCGAGGCCCTCGCAGATCTGCCGGAGAACGTCGATCTTCCACTCGACCGCCAGCGGCCGCTTCTCCTGGATGACCCGCTCCAGGTCGAACCCCTCGACGAGCTCCATGGCGATGTAGGGTTGGCCCTTCTCCTCTCCCACGTCATACACGGTCACGATGTTGCGGTGCTTCAGGCGGCCGGCAGCCTGGGCCTCGCGCACGAAGCGGGCCTTCAACTCGGGGCCGTCGGACTCGCGGGGCGACACGGTCTTCAGGGCCACCTTGCGCTGGAAGGTGGGATCGAGCGCCTCGTACACGGTGCCCATGCTTCCCCGGCCGATGACCCTCCGGACCTGATACTTGCCGATGCTCTCCACGTTCCGCGCTCGCATTGTACGCTCGTGCTATCGTCGCCCGGAGGGTGATGTGGTCGTCGGCCTCGGCGTGGATCTCGTGGAGCTCGGCCGCGTGGCCAAGGCGCTCGACCGCTGGGGCTCGCGCCTCGTGGGCAAGCTGATGGACGCGGAGGAGGCGGGACGGTTGCCCGCGGCCGCGGCCGAGCGGGCCCAGGCGCTCGCCCTCGCCATCGCGGGCAAGGAGGCGGCGAGCAAGGCGCTCGGTACGGGCTGGAGCCGCGGCGTGCGCTGGCGCGACGTGGAGGTCCGGCTTCGTCCCGAGCCCGTGGTCGGCCTGCGCGGCGGGGCGGCGGCGCGGGCGCGGGCGCTCGGCTCGAGCGGACGCACCTGGGTCCGGCTGGAGCTGCGCGATGAGCTGGCCGTCGGGGAGGTCCGCCTCCTCACATGAGGTGGGTCCCCGAAGAGCCCTGGGTCCGCAACCAGTACGTGATGGTGGCCACGGTCTTCGTGGTCTTCACCGGCTTCGCGTTCGTCCTGCCCTTCCTCCCCCTCTACGTACGGAAGCTCGGCGTCCAGGGCGACGATCGCGTCGCCCTGTGGTCGGGCGTGCTCGTGGGCGTATCGCCCCTGCTCGCCGGCCTCATGGCCCCCATCTGGGGCCGCCTCGCCGACCGCCACGGACAGAAGCGCATGGTGCTGCGCGCGCTCGTGTCGTACGTCTTCCTCCTCGCTCTCTCGGCCGCCGCCACCCGCGTGGAGCACCTGCTCGTGCTGCGCATCGGCGTCGGCTTCTTCGGCGGGATCGGCCCCCTGGGGCTCGCGATGGCGACCTCGCTCGCCCCCCGTGACCAGACGGGACGCGCGGTGGGCCTCGTCCAGTCGGCGCAGATCCTGGCCGCGGCCGTGGGCCCGCTCGCGGGGGGCTTCCTCGCCGACACCATCGGCATCCGCTCGACGTTCCTGGTGACGGCCGCGCTCTGCGCGGCCGCTTTGTGGCTGGTCGCGCGCTACTACCGTGAGGGAGGGGCCGCCGCTCCGGCCGCGGCGGCCGTGCCGGGCGGGACCGCGCCTCTCCTGCGGCAGCGCGGCGTCCTCGCCCTGCTCCTGGTGCTGTTCCTGGTCAACTTCGTGGGCCGCTCCTTCACGCCCATCCTCCCCATGCACCTCCAACGGCTCGCGGTGCCGGCGGCCAGCCTGGGCCTCGCCACCGGCGTTCTCATCTCCGCGTACTCGGTGGCCGCGGCGGTGTCGTCGACGGTGCTGGGGAAGGCCACCCGCCGCTTTCCTCCGCGCGCGCTGCTCGCGGCCAGCCTCGCCGCGGGGGCGGCCACCGTCCTGCCCATGGCGCTCATCTCGGGCTTCACGGCGTTCCTGGTGCTGGCCCTGCTCCTCGGCCTCGCTTCGGGCGGCGCGCTCACGCTCTGCTACACGATCGGCGGCCTCATGGTCCCGTCCGACCAGCGCGCGACGGCCTTTGGCTTCTTCTCGGGGGCCGCGCTGTTCGGGGGCGCCATCTCGCCGACCGTGGCCGGCCTGCTCGCGCACTGGGACCTGCGCGGGATCTACTACCTGGACACGGCCCTCTTCGTCCTTCTCACCGCGGGCCTGCTGGCCGCGGGCGTGGCAAAGGCCACGGTAACGTCAAGCGCCGGCTGAACGGATTCCGGCTGAACGGATTCAACGCAGAGGCCGCAGAGAACGCGCAGAGGCCGCAGAGAATCTAAGGAAGAAACAACATAACGAACGGCGCTCGGGTCGCCCGTAGCGGGGGCCTCGGTCGGCGAATGAGAAGACTGGGAGGTGCCGACCGGGAGCGGAGCGCGCGAAGATCCTTTCCTCTTAAAGGCCAGCGCGCGGAGCGTCCCCCGCGAAGGGCGACCCCGGGCGCCGGCTGAACGGATTCAAGCAAGGTCCCGCGCCTGCTCAACGGATTCAACGCAGAGGCCGCAGAGGATCGCAGAGGCCGCAGAGAACGGACAACAGGAAGCAAAGAATAACAGCCGCGAGCGGAGCGGGATTGCTGCGCGCGTGCACTGCGTGCAGCCGCGCCAGCGGGACCTCGCTGACGCTCGGTCCTCACTCCCGCGGAGCGAGCGGGGGTCAAGGGGGTGCGCCGCTAGCACCCCCTTGCTCAGTGACGAAGCGAAAGTCGGCGATCAACGGGAGGTGATCCGAGGCGACGAGGGCGGTGCGCGTGCGGTGGAGGGTCAGCTTCTCCAGCTCCAGCGAGTCGTCGTGGTAGATGTGGTCGAGGTGCATGAAGGGCAGGAGCCCCGGATACGTCCGCTTCCGTCGGAGGTGCTTGCGGATGTCCACGCTCTTCAGGTGCGAGCCGAGGAGGTGCGTCGTGAGGCCGGGCGCCCACTCGTTGAAGTCCCCGAGCATGATGCGCGGCCCGGTGAGCTGCTCGTTGCGCAGGATCTCCATGTCGGTGAGCCGCCGGCCCTGGTGGCGCCGCTCGATGTAGTCGGTGCCCAGGTGGACGTTGAACACGTGCACCACCGTCCCGCCGATGTCGACGTCGATGTGCAGGCAGCCGCGCCGCTCGAAGCCCTCCACGCTGAGGTCGTAGTTCTTCACCGCCTGCATCGGGAAGCGGGACAGGACCACGTTGCCGTAGGCGGCCCCGCGCAGCTTGCGGTTCTCGCCCAGGCAGAACCTGAGGCCCATCTCGTCGGCGATGTAGCGCGCCTGGTGCTTGTCGTTCGCGGCCTCCTCCCGCGACACGACCTCCTGGAGGGCGATGATGTCCGCCTTGACCTCGCGCAGCACGTCCACGATGCGCGACGGACGGGTGCGGCCGTCGAGGCCGCGGCAGCGGTGGACGTTGTAGGTCGCGATCCGGATCCGGTCCACGGCTACTGCTGCCGCTCCAGCAGCCAGCCGAGAAGCTCGTGGCCGCGCTCGAAGAACGGCCGGCGCCGCCACGTCTGGTAGTTGACCGGCCGGCTCTGGGCCACGTCGCGCGCGAAGTCCTCCTCGAGGCGGGCGGCCAGCTCCGGGCAGTAGGCGGCCAGGTTCACTTCGTCGTTGAGGCCGAAAGAGCGGTTGTCGAAGTTCGTGGAGCCCACGACGCTCCACGCCCCGTCCACGATGAGCACCTTGGCGTGGATCATCGCCGGCTGGTACTCGTAGATGGACGCTCCCGCCCGGAGCAGGTCCCCGTAGAGGCGGCGGCTCGAGCGGCGGGTCAAGAGATGGTCGGCATGCCGCCCGGGCGTGATGATCACCACCTGCACGCCGCGCTCGCGGATGGCACGGACCAGCTCGGACCGGGCGCTGCGGTCGGGCAGGAAGTAGGGGGTCGTGATGCGGATCGAGCGCTGGGCGGAGGCGAGCAGCGTCTGGTAGAGCATGCGGTTGCGCGTGGACCGGCCGAAGGTGGGAGAGCTGCCCACGATCATGGCCTCGGTCGGGCCCTTCGCGCCGCTGCAGGGAAAATAGCGGCTGTCGAAGAGGATGCGGCCCGAGGACTCGACCCAGTTCTCGGCGAAGACGGACTGCATGTCGCGCACGATGTCGCCTTCTACGCGGAACATGGTGTCCCGCCAGCGCAGGTTCTTCCGGGGGCCGTGGCCGTGCGGCTTCGACCAGTGGTCGGCGAAGCCGGCCCCCCCGAGGAACCCGACCCTCCCGTCGATGATCAGCAGCTCCCGGTGGGTCCGGTTGTTGATGCGCGGCAGGTTGTGCCAGCGGATCGGGTGATAGAACTCGACGTGACCCCCGGCCTCGGTCAGGGGAGCGAGATACGCGCGCGTCGTCAGGAAGCAGCCGACCGCATCGAGGACGACGCGCACCGCCACCCCCGCGGCGGCCCGCTCGGCCATCGCCTGCAGGAAGCGGCGGGTGACCTCGCCGCGCTGGAAGATGTAGGCCTCGAGATGGATGCTGTCGCGCGCCTCGCGGATGGCCTGCAGCTCGGCCTCGTAGAAGACCTCGCCGTTGGCGAGGACCTGGACCTGGTTGCCCGCGTGCAGCGAGCTGCCCGCCAGCGCGCTCAGGGTGAGCCGAAAAGGCTCCGAATCGAGGGGATCGGCGGGGGGACGGCCCACGCGGTACGGCAGGCCCCGCTCAAACAGGGCGAAGTACAGCATCAGCAGGAGGAACGCGATCGCGAGCCACTGCACCCCGATGAAGAACGCGGACTCCATGAGGACAGGTTAGGTTGCGTTCGCCGCTGCCGTCAAGGCGCGGCCGACGACGGTGCGCGCGGAAGGGCCGACGCCGAGACCACGCGGTTGCGGCCGGCCTGCTTGGCCGCGTAGAGCGCACGGTCCGCGGCCGCGATCAGTGCCTCCTCGTCCTGGCCGTCGGACGGCCACACCGCCACGCCCAGGCTCACCGTGACGGAGAGCCGCGCCCCCTCGAAGACGAGCTGGGCCTTCTCCACCGCGCCCTGCACGCGCTCGGCCAACCGGACCGCTCCCGCCTCCTCGGTGTTGGGAAGGATGAGCGCGAACTCTTCGCCTCCGAAGCGGGCCGCCTCGTCGGCGCGGCGGAGGTGGCGCTCGACGACGTGGGCCGTGTGGCGGAGGACGGCGTCACCCGCCGGGTGGCCGAACGTGTCGTTGAGCTTCTTGAAGTGGTCGATGTCGAGGAGCACGAGGCCGAGCCGGCCCTTCTGGCGGTCCTCGCGCCCGAGGGCGTGGCGGAGCTGATCGTCGAAGGCGCGCCGGTTGTAGAGCCCGGTGAGCCCGTCCCGCATGGCCATGTCCCTGATGCGGTCTTTCATCTGGATGGTCGAGAGCGCGGCCGCGGCCTGGTTGGCGAGCACGCCGAGGACGCGGCTCGCGGTGGCGTCGAACGCGCCCCGGCGGCCCATGAGCATGAGCGCGCCCAGCGTGCGGGTGCTGGCCTTCAACGGAACGGCCAGGAGCGACTCCGCGCGGTCGGGGCCCTCGTCGAGGACGAGGATCGGCATCGGGTTCTCGTGCCCGGCCACGTCGTCCAGGAGACAGGAGTCGTCACCGCTGCGCAGGACCCACGCCGCCCAGGTGCGCTCGGTGATGGCCACCTCGCGTCCTTCGAGCTCGTGCGCCCAACCGTGCCCCGCCTCCACGACGTAGCGCGTTTCCGCCTCGTCCTCCATCACCACCGCCGCCGCCTCCAGCGGCACGAGCTGCCGAGCGGATCGGAGGAGGAGGCGGTTCACCGGCGCGCGCTCGGTGAGGGCGGCCAGGTCGCGCGACACGGCGTACACGGCCTTGAACTCCTGACCCACCTCCTCGCGGCCGAGGGAGGCCCGCGTCCGGAGGATGACGTCGGCGGCCATCGCCGCGAACGACTCGAGCAGCTCGTGGGCGCCGCCCGTGAGGGCCTGGATCTCCAGCATGTCGGCCACGAGCACGCCGGAGACGACCTCGGCCGTCCATACCGGCACCGCGAGCAGCGAGCCGACGCGGACCTCGCCCTTGTAGTACGGGAGCGACCACAGCAGGCGCTTGAAGTCGGTCGCGTAGAAGGCGGCCCGCCGATCGAGGACGAACGCGAACGGGTCCTCGCCGAGGCCCATCACGCTCCCTCGCACGAGGTTGGAGGGACCGTCGGCGGCGCGAAGGTAGGCCGCCTCGCGCTGCCGGTCCACGTCGAAGTAAATGGCGGCGTGGGCGCCGAGGGAGGCACGGGCCAGCCGCACGAGCCGCGCGAGGGCTTCGTCGAGCTCGGCCGCCCGGTCCAGCTGCCGCGCCCGGCGCCCGTCCTCGGACACCTGCCGCAGGGTGAGGGCCGCAGTGCTCAGGCGGGGGGGAGAACCCGAGGCGTCGCCGTCGTCGAGCTGGTCGATGCCGTGACGAAGGCGCGCCAGCTCGGCCAGCGCGGCCCCGAGCCGCCGCTTCTCGCCGGTGAGCGCCTGGTGTACGCCGAGGACGAGGGCCGCATAGCCGAGGCACGCCGCGACCGCGCCCTTCCACCCCTGGAACGACGACGCCGCGGCGTCGGCCACCGTCATGGCGGCCGCGAGGGCGGCGACGCCGAGGGCGACGGGCGGGCTCTCCGCAACCGCCATCGCCGCCACCATCAGCGCCATCAGCGGCCACACGGGCCAGCCCTCCGGCTGAACGAACTGGCCGAGCCCGTCCACGCACAGGACGAGGAACGCATACAGCGCGAGCTGCTCGGCCTTGCCGCGCCCGCGCAGGCTGGCGAGGAGTCCCGTCGCCATCACCCCGAACGCGAGCGTGGCCGCCACGCTAATGCGTACCCACAGTGGTGCGGCGGGCGTCAGCGGGCGCCAGCACGCGGCCACGGCGAGGAGGGCCGCGACGCCGAGGGCCACCTGGCCTGCGCGCCAGCGGACGCGCAGGTCGAGGATCGGTCCGGCCGGATGGGACGCGTCGCCGGCCAGATCGACGCGGGTCCGGGACGGGTCGCTCCTCTCGCGGCCCGTCGCCGCGGGTGTCGTCAGCCGGCCTCCCCGTCGCGGCCGAGGACGAGGGCGTAGGCGAGGAGATCTTCCTCGGTCAGGCCCAACCGCTCCAGGTGGGCGTAGTAGTTGCGCACGCCGTCCAGGTGCTGGGAGACCATGGCCTTCTTCTCCCGCACGCCCTTCACGAGCCGCAACAGGAGCTGGACCAGCCGCGGCGTGACCTCGATGCCCTCCGCCGCCAGCTCCTCGCGATGCCGGTTCAGCACCGCCTCGATGGCCATCGCCCCCGAGTGTTTGCCGAACAGGAACCGCATCCGGCCCCCGACGCTCTCCGGCTCGATCACCTGGTAGATGGCGGGGTGGATGGTGATCCCGGCGGTGTGGATCCCGGTCTCGTGACTGAAGACGTTGTGGCCAATGATCGGCTCGGTGGCTCCCACCGGGATGCCGCTGAAATCCTCGACCTTGCGGCGCAGCGGCCACAACATGTCGTAGCGGAAGCCGGGGATGGTCACGCCGTAGAGCTCCTTCAGGATCATGACCGTGGTGTGCAGGGGGGCATTGCCCGCCCGCTCGCCGATGCCGTTGACGGTGCAGGTCGGGATCGTCGCCCCGTGGTGCAAGGCGCGCACGGTGTTGTACGCGCCGAGCCCGAAGTCGTTGTGGAAGTGGACGACCAGCGGCTTGCCCGGGAATGCCGCCACCAGCTTGGGGATGTAGTAGTCGACGCCCTCGGGGGCGAAGAAGCCCACCGTGTCCGGGAACGAGTACCGGGTGCCTCCGGCTTCGTAGCACGCGCGGGCGAGCTCGACGAGGTAGCCCACGTCGGCGCGGGAGCCGTCCTCGCCCCCGAACTCCACCTGCGCCACGCCGCGCTCACGCGCGTGGCGGATGGCCGCGGTCGACATCCGGATGTTGGCCTCCCGGTAGAACGAGACGGGCAGGTCGCGCCACTCCTCCGCCCGCCGGCCTTCGAGCTGCAGCAGCGTCTTGCCGATCTTGTACTTCAGGTGGAGGTCGGATCCGGACGTGAAGATGAAGAACGTGCAATCGGAGGGCTTCGCTCCCATGTGGCAGAGGCTCTCGAGGGTGACGTCGATGTCCCGGGCGTTGGACCGGCACATTACGATGATCTCGAGGTCGGCGCGGATGCGGCCCCTCGCCTTGCCTTCGAGGATCAGCTCCAGCGCCCGCCGCTCGGAGGGCGCGGCGGAAGGAAAGCCCATGTCGATGATGTGGACGCCGGCGTCGGATAGCATGCCGGCCAGCTCGTACTTCTGCTCGGGGGTGAACGCCACCCCGGGCGTCTGCTCGCCGTCGCGCAGCGTGGTGTCGTAGAGGCGGATCTCCCGCGCCCGGGGGAAGGTGGTCCCCGCGGTGAAACGGGCAGGGGGAGCGATCAGGGTCTCGAGCGGCTCGCGCAAATCGACCATCGACGGCGCCACGGCGATGATAGCCTCATTGAGCTGGGGGGTGCTAGCGGCGCACCCCCCAGGATGCGAGGTGCGACGCTTGCGCGTCGCGTCGTATACGCGGGGTTGGCGCTTGTCTCGCTTCGCTCGACGTCGCGCCCCCCGCGCCCCCCGCTCGCTCTAGTAGTTCAGGAACTCGTCGCGGCTGATCACGCCGTCGCGGTTGCGGTCGTAGCGGTCGAAGGTCAACGCGCTACCCGTCCACTCGCGCCGGGTGATCACGCCGTCGCCGTCGACGTCGAGCCGGCGGAACTCCTCGTCGGTCCCCCGCGTGGTGACCTGCGCGCTGTCGTACTCGTAGGGTGTCAGGCGGCCGTCACCGTTGCGGTCCATGCTGTCGAACTCGGCGAGGTCGTAGGGCCACTCGCGGCGCTCGATGTAGCCGTTGCCGTTGCGGTCCAGGTCACGGAACTGGGTCGAGCGCGACGTGCCGTACTGGTCGCCGGAGGGCGGGTTGTACCCGGACGGCTGCTCGTAGACGACGGGCGCGTTCAGGTACTCGCGCAGCGTCACCACGCCGTCGTTGTTGCGGTCGACCGTGCGGAACGAGGCGGAGTCCCGCCACTCGCTGCGGGAGACCACGCCGTCGCGATTGCGGTCCATCTGCGCGAAGCGGGCTTCCAGCCGGTCCATCCCCAGGCCGTAGTTGTAGCCGTCGGCGGGCTGATTCAGGTACTCGTCGAGCGTGATCCGGTTGTCGCCGTTGCGGTCGACGGCGTCGAAGGGCAGCGCCTCTCCCCGCCATTCGCCGCGGCTGAGCACGCCGTTGTGGTTGCGGTCGAGCTGCGCGAAACGCCACTCCAGCGTCCCCGTACCGGATCCGTAGCCGGGGGGCTGATTGAGGTACTCGTCGATGGTGATGCGGTTGTCGTGGTTGCGGTCGACGACGTCGAAGGGCAGCGACTCACCTCGCCACTCGGTGCGGCTGATCGCGCCGTCGACGTTCCGGTCCATTTCGCCGAAACGAGCCTCCGGGCTGCCGACGGGCAGCGGGTTGGCGAACTCGTCGCGGGTCACCACGCCGTCGTGGTTGCGGTCCAGGCGCGCGAAGGACGCCGGCGCCAGATCCGACCGCCACTCGCCGCGGTCGATGACGCCGTTGCCGTTGCGATCCATCGTCGAGAACGCGTCGCGTGCCACCGGGACCGCGGGAGCCGCGGGGGCCGCGCTGACGGCCGGCGCATTCTGGTTGCCCTCACGATAGCGGTTCACGAATTCGTCCAGGCTCAGCACGCCGTCGCCGTTGGCGTCCATGGCGTGGAAGTTGCCCGGATGGCCGCCGTATTCTTCGAGGGTCAGGACGCCGTCGTGGTTCTTGTCCCGCTCCCGGAACGTCTGCTCGCGGGCCGCCGAGAGCTGGTCCATCGCAGCGACAGGCACGGCCAATACCGCGGCCGCCGCCACGGCCCACCTCCGATGAATTCGCATATAAGACCTCCCGCCGACGTTAAAAGCGGGGGTATAGCCCCCCTAGGAAGGGTCAAGCAACATCGGTGCCAGCGGACGCGGCGCGAGACCCCCCAGAGTAGAATAGGGCCCCCATGGATCCCCTTATCGCCCGCGCCGTCGAGGATTACGACCGCCTTCTCAAAGACGAGAAAGAGCTGGTCGAGGAGATGGACGACCGGCTCTTCGAGCGGATGCGCCAGGCCAAGCTCACCTTCGGGGGACGCGTGCTGTGTCCATTCCTGAGGCCGAACTTCGTCTCCCCGGACGTCTACGAGGAGGTCCGAGGCGTCTGTCGCGGCATCCTCGGCGCGATCGAAAAGGCGGAGGCGCGCCTGGGCACCGAGCTGTGGGACCGCGTGGACCTCACGCCGGAGGAGCGGGAGCTGATGGCCATCGAGCCCGGCTACCGGCGCTCGTCGCCCACCGCGCGCCTGGACGCATTCCTCACGCCATCGGCCTACCAGTTCGTGGAGCTGAATGCCGAGAGCCCGGCGGGCATCGCCTACGCCGAAGCGCTGACCGACCTCTTCCTGGACCTGCCCGTCATGCAGAAATTCCAGGAGCGCTGGACGCTGCGGCGCTTCCGCGCCCGCGAGCGGCTGCTCGAGACGCTCCTCGCGTGCTATCGCGAGGCCGGGGGCCAGGAAGAGCATCCCACGATCGCCATCGTCGACTACGAAGACGTGCCGACGCGCACCGAGCACCTCCTCTTCCGGGACTTCTTCGCGGAGAAGGGCCACCCGGCCTTCGTGTGCGACCCGCGCGACCTCACCTTCGAGCGCGGAGCGCTGCGCTACCAAGGCCGGCTCATCGACATCGTCTACAAACGGCTCCTCGTCAACGAGTTCCTGGAGAAGGTGGACAAGCTGCAGCCTCTGCTCGAGGCGGCCCGCAAGCGCGCAGTGACGATGGTCAATCCCTTCCGTTGCAAGCCGCTGCACAAGAAGGCGATCTTCGCCGTGCTCACCGACGACGACCTCCAGGGTCTCTTCAGCGACGAGGAGCGCGGCGCGATCGCGCGGCATGTGCCGTGGACGCGGCGGGTGTCGGAGGAGCGGGCCCGGCGCCACGGAGCGGACGTCGACCTGCCCGCCTACATTCGCGAGCATCGGGAGAGCCTCGTCATGAAGCCCAACGACGAGTACGGCGGCAAGGGCGTGTTCATCGGGGCCGAGATGACGGAATCCGCCTGGGAGACGGCGCTCGTCGAGGCCCTGCGCTCCTCCTACGTCGTGCAGGAGAAGGTCGAGCTGCGCCGGGAGGTCTTCCCGGAGCTGGGACCCGAGGGCCTGCGGACGCGCGAGCTGGTCGTCGACCTCGATCCCTTCATCTTCGAGGGAGAGGTGGAAGGCTTCCTGACGCGGCTCTCCGGAACA
>Ga0099828_10003331_pt1 | contig 11222 bp, 9 predicted proteins | sample CZO8metaG_2_FD_79338 | JGI IMG/M metagenome (GOLD analysis project Ga0099828, IMG submission 79338) | Vadose zone soil microbial communities from the Eel River Critical Zone Observatory, Northern California, USA - CZOApr15con2H1.8 metaG | ecosystem: Environmental > Terrestrial > Soil > Vadose...
ACCGATATCTCGACAGGGACGAACATGGTGCGGAGCAACTGCTGCCCGTCAACCGAGCGGACGAAGGAGAGAAACGATTCGGTGAGCGGATCCGGTTGTGTCGCGGTGAGCATGAGGACCGGTCGGCGCAGACGGTACCGCCCATTTTTTACGGTGGCTTCTCCTGGATCGATCTGATCGACCGTCAGGATATGGATGGAAATGCCGTCTTCTTGAGCTTTCAATGCCGCCGCCAATGAAATGTAGCTGACCGTGGCATCACGCCCAGACACCAGACTCAATACTTTTTGATCAGAGCGAACCGGGGTCGCGGATGCCGCCATCCGTTCCGTGAGACCCAGGGAATTCTGGAAACCGGCCGTGAGATTGTTTACTGACGTGCGAGGAATCACCTCCACTCTGGCCGTAGCGCCATCCACCTCAGCCCAGTTGGTGATCTGCGTGGAAAACAATCCTCTGACTTGGGCACTGGACACTTCTCTGACAGGGTTTGCGAAATTAACAATGACCGCGATGCCATCCCACGCGATCTGCGTGGTCTTGAGAGCAGGATCTGGTTGATCGGTCACTGCGATTTGAGCGGCTCCAGTTTTCACCAGATGAATGGCCCGCACCGTGCTGTCCCATTCGAGGTCGATCGCCGTGCCGGGATGCAGCCGTTCGTACGCCTTGGCCAGATCTTGCACGACAGGCAATTCGGGGCCATAGCCTGCGATGAGGATGCGACCGGTGAGGGCAGCATCGGCATCGCAGAGGAGCCAGAGCCCACCACTGAGCAGTAACGTCCCCACAGCAAGGGCACAACAACGAAACGAAATAGTGAGTGTTCTCTGTGCCACGATCAATGTTCCTCTTTTTATTCATCATACCAGAGACCGGCCACCGGGAACTCTAGCAGGCCGTGGAAAACCTATGTTGGCCCGCGAGACATGCGAGACGAGCGAGAAAGGCGCGACTGGCGGGACGAGCGAGACGGGCAAAACGAGGGGGGAGCCCAATCTGTCCACGTCGCGCCTTTCTCGCTCGTCTCGCGCTTCGCGCGTCAAAGATAGAATCACGTGGGACGGAGTGTTGTCGATGGATCGCGCTCACATAAAAGCAATAAGAAGGGGTTGACTGACCACGGCGCTTTTGATACAAGCACACGCATTGTCCTGACAGACTGCAGCGCACCTTCTTCCGGAGCGGTTCCTTGCAGCATCCAGATTCCTGGTCTTGGACTCGTCGATCTTTCTTGAAAACGTCTGTTGTCGGGCTTCTGTTGCTCGGTAGCAAGTTGCTGTGCCCCTCGGTCGCGCGCGCGAACGAGCTTCCTGACGGCGAACTCACCCTCTTCAACGTGCACACGAATGAACGACTGCGAGTCCGCTATCGTGATGACGCAGGGAATTATGACCTTACGGCGCTGGATGAGGTGAATCATATTCTGCGTTGCCATCACACAGGAGAAGTCGCCGCCATCGATGTGCAATTGCTGGAGCACGTAAATCTCGTGCACAAAGCGGTCGATGGTGCGGGTGAGATCCACGTGATTTCCGGCTATCGTTCGCCCGAGTACAATGCACTGCTCGTGAAGCGGAGCCGGCGAGTCGCGCAGCACAGCCTACATGTCCAGGGGCAGGCGCTCGACTTCTATGTTCCCGGTGTCAAGCTGCGCGAGATTCGCCGTGCCGCGTTGAGGTTGCAGTACGGTGGGGTAGGGTTTTATCCGCGCGCGAAGTTCATCCATCTCGATTGCGGTCCCTTCCGGACCTGGTAGTTCCCTCCTCGTAGGCTGCGAAAAAACTATTGTGGCCCGCGAGACATGCGAGACGAGCGGGAAAGGCGCGACTGGCGGGACGAACGAGATGGGCAAAACGAGGGGGGAGCCCATTCTGTCCACGTCGCGCCTTTCTCGCATGTCTCGCGCCTCACGCGCCACGTTTTCTGGCGCTGGCGGACTTTTTCAGCATCCTGCTAAATCAGATCCGCTTGAGGAATAGCACCGACAGAGGTGGAAGTGTGACTGCGAGCGAATGGGGCATCCCGTGGGAGGGGACGGCGCTCGTTTGAAGGCCTCCCGCATTCCCCATGTTGCTCCCCCCGTAGGCCGAGGCATCGCTGTTCAACAGTTCGCGATAGTAGCCTGCGCTAGGCACGCCGACTCGATAGTTGTAGCGGGGAACAGGGGTGAAGTTACACAAGCACAATATCTGATTATCCTGATCCTTGGCTTTTCGGAGGAAGGCGACCACGGAATGGGCTGCATCGCTAAAGTCGATCCACTGGAAACCGGTCCAGTCGTGATCGAGTTCGTGCAGCGCCGGCTCCTGGCGGTAGAGCCAGTTAAGGTCTCGTACGAGCCGCTGGAGCCCCACGTGTGGCTCGAAATTGCAGAGATGCCATTCCAGGCTGGTGTCGTGGTCCCACTCACGCCACTGCCCGAACTCTCCGCCCATGAACAGCATTTTCTTGCCGGGATGCCCATACATGAAACCATAGAGGGAACGGAGGTTGGCAAAGCGTTGCCACGCGTCGCCGGGCATCTTGTCGAGCAGCGCCCGCTTTCCGTGCACCACTTCATCGTGGGAGAGCACCAGGACGAAGTTTTCATTGAAGGCATAGAGGAGCCCAAACGTAATCTGATTCTGGTGAAAGAGGCGGTGGACGGGCTCGTGGCCGAAGTATTCCAGCATGTCGTGCATCCAGCCCATGTTCCACTTGAATGTGAAGCCCAGTCCTCCGGCATAGGTGGGGCGTGAGACTCCCGGCCAGGATGTGGATTCCTCGGCGATGGTCATGGCGCCAGGGAAGTCACGGTGGACCAGGACATTCAAGTCTTTCAGCAGCGTGACGGCTCCGATGTTTTCGCGCCCGCCGAACTGATTGGGAATCCATCCTCCCTCCTTCCGGCCGTAATCGAGATAGAGCATCGAGGCGACGGCATCTACGCGCAAGCCGTCCATATGGTAGCGATCCAGCCAAAAGAGCCCGCTGTTCAGAAGGAAGTTGCGGACCTCAACGCGATCGTAATTGAAGATGCGGCTGTGCCAGTCCGGATGGTAGCCGAGCCGTGGGTCGGCATGGTCGTAGAGATGCGTGCCGTCAAACTGGGCGAGCCCATGCGGATCGTCTGGAAAGTGCGCGGGCGTCCAGTCCATCAGCACACCGATTCCAGCCTGATGTGCCGTATCGACGAAGGCCATAAAGTCTTCGGGATTTCCGTGGCGGCTGGTCACGGCGAAATAGCCGGTGGTCTGATAGCCCCAAGAGCCGTCGAACGGATATTCGGTAATCGGTAACAGTTCGACATGGGTATAGCCCATATTCTTCACGTATGGGATGAGCTTTGTGGCAAGCTCTGAATAGGTCAGCCAGCGATTCCCTTCCTCAGGGATACGCATCCAGGAGCCGAGATGGACCTCGTAAACTGAGAGGGGCATGGCGAGCGGGTCTTGCTGTGCCCGCGCCGTCATCCAGGACTGATCCTTCCACCGGTAGGGAGTGAGTGCGCGAACGATCGAGGCGGTCCTGGGGCGTAGCTCCGATACGACCGCATAGGGGTCGGCTTTCAGGAGCGGGGCGTCATGATGGCGTGAGCGAATTTCATATTTGTAGAGTGTGCCGTCTGTAAGTTCGGGAATGAAGAGTTCCCAAAGGCCGGTTGCTCCGCGGTTTGTCATGGGATGGCGGCGTCCATCCCATTCATTGAAGTCGCCCACGACACTCACTCGCGCGGCGTTCGGCGCCCAGACGACAAAATGGACTCCGGCGATGCCCTGCACCGTCCGGAGATGGGCGCCCATCGTCTCATAGGCTTTGAAGAAGGTTCCCTCGGCGAAGAGGTGCAGCTCAAAGTCGGTGAGGAGGAGTGGGAATGCATAGGGATCATGCCTCTCCGAGACCTGTCCTGCACGGTTGGTTATGCGCAGACGATAGGGGCTGGTTCCGAGCGGCCCCGGGACGGTGGCTTCGAATAGACCGGCCTCATGGAGGCGCGTCATGGGAATGGGCTGTCGACCTCCCTCACTGAGGAGCAGGGCAACGTCCTTGGCTTCCGGCAAGAAACACCGAATCGCAACGGTAGGGGAACCGTCCTGGGCCATCGGATGGGCACCAAGAATTGCGAGGGGGTCCCAGTGGTGACCCTGGACGAGTTGTTCGAGTTGATTGAGCGGCAAGTCTGACATGCGAGGAGCCCCCTCTGTGCGTAGGCCATATCGTAAGAGGGGCGAGCTAGGAATGGAAGAGGAAAACGTATTGAGATCTCAGCTTACAGAGCTCACTGTCGCGTGGCTTGACGTTGGCCCCGTTTCGAGACAGATCTTAACTAGTGCACCCGACACTTCTTCGACGGTCTTTAGGGCTTGACATTGTTTAACAAACTCGTTCGGCGTCAGGTGGCCGAGCGAGCTGTGCGGCCGATCGCAGGATGTATAGTCACTGGGCTATCGGAGCCCAGAGGGGTTCGAGAAGATGGCCGGTGAGTCTTAATCCAGGTGTCCGTTATTTCCGGCCCACCTCACAACGACCCCACCAGCCCTTTTGATTGTTTCTACAAGGTCGTGCTAGGGTCGGCCCGCTCGCATTAAGAATTCTAGACCGGGAGGTCGGAAAATGGTCAAGCAAGTGAAGGTCTCGGTCCGAATCATCGGAGCAGCAGCCATCATGCTGCAATGCGCGGCTTGTGCGACTTCTGGCAGTGAAGCCATCAAAGAAATGAGCGTGATTGAGGGAGGTGCCTTCCGCCAAAGCGGAGCGCAACTCGTTCAGCTTGGGTGCTACGGAGTGCGGACGGATGGGCCTGGCCATCCGATGGAATGCACGACCGTTCCCGCTTGGTCAACGGTCAAGGTTCGATCGCTTCCGACATATGCAGTGACGGATTCCGGTAAGAATAAGCTTGAAGCGCTTGCTAACTTAGAAGCCGACCAGCAAAAACTTACGGGCGAAGCGAAAGCCAACTTCGTGGTGGAGTATAAGGAAAAGCAGAGAGTCGTCACGTTTGTCATCGAGGATCGGGCCGCCGTTCGAAAAGACCTGAGTGCAATGATAGTGACGAATCCAGATGTCTCATGGGATCTTCGACGCGGACGAGCTCGGATTGTAACGGCGGTCCAGAAGGCGTACGACCAATCTTGGTGGTTGAAGAATGGGTCTGTTGTGGGGGTGGCGGCTACAGGAAATTTCAAAAAGATCGGGGTGCCGGCAAACGCTACGGTAAACCTTACAAATATCAATAATAAAGAAATCTCCTTGAACTTGGGTGACGGTACGACCATCGCCTATACCATTGATCGATTCTGTTGGGACGGGATCGCTAAGGGTGAACTTGGCAGAATAACAACTGACTTCCCCGGTCCTGACTCAAACGCTTGTCAGCCTGGCGAGACTCGTATCCATCCACGTTTGGGCTCTTGGGACCATTTTGAGCAATGGGTCGCTGGCCTCTTCGACTAAGGGGGCTCAAGAGGTTCAAGGGCGAAGACCGGGGTCATAGCGTGACCGCAGATTGTCCGACCGTGGTCGTCCTTTACGTTTCAAGGCGTTTTCTCTCTCCCGCTGTCGCTTGGTGGGCACTGATTATTCTCACCGTAGTTCCTCGATCCGTAGGGGCTACGACCGGTAGCCTTGCTCATCTTGCGCCATTCCCACGGCGGCACCGGCTGCGGATCAGCCCACAACCCTTTCCGCCCCTCTCGTGCTTCCTTCTCCAGCACTTCCTGCACCGTATCCCCCGGCGCATATTTCCGGTACCACCAGCGCCAGCCCTCTTTGACCAGCGCGTGATTGACGTTCGTTCCATCAAGTAGAAGCACATCAGCAAGGGCAAGCCCGTACTTGTCCTTGCCGTGGGTGTGAAGCGTGACTTCCTTCCCATAGACCAACTCTGACGAGGATTGCTTCGCTCGCGTGCCGTAGGCTTGGCCTTTCTTCGTGCAAGTCGATGCCGCTGAGACGGGCGCTTATACAGATGAAGGCCAAGGGAAGTCGATTCGAGCGATTGCCGAGGCGGTCACGGTGTCGAATTCGTTTCTCCACAAAACCTGTGTGAATTGCGGTCCTCAAACCCACGAAAATTCTGCCTGTCAGATCTAGGCGTCGGCTGGCCTCAAATCAGATAGTTGAGGGACAATCAGAACCTCCATATCGGCTTGGTCGCTCTGAGGTAACCTAAGAGGATGTCTCTGCGAGCGACGACGCCGACCAGCTTGCCTTCAGCGTCAACCACGGCAACCCGGATGAGATGTTTGCTCTGCAACAGCTGAATGATCTCCGTGGCCGGCATATCTTGGGTCACAGAGATTGCCCCCTTGGTCATAATATCCCCTGCCGTCACCTTCCAGAGTTCTTTGCCTTCCATGATTGCCTTCAGTAAGTCGAACTCACTCACAATCCCCACTACCTTGCCGTCGCTGGCTAAAATGGGAACGCTCCCAAAACCGCCTTCAGTGATCGCCCGAGCCAGCCTATCTCCCGTATCCTCAACTTGGTAGTACGACACCACATTTTGCATGAACTGCTCTGCCTTGAGCGTTGCGAAATCATGGGGGCCTATCATGTGTTCGACGCGTCGCATAATCAGCTCCTCCTATTTCGGGGGTCTTGTTGGATTAATGGCTAGGCCATTGTTATGCTTGCCTCCTTCTTGCCGATGGGATCTTCCTAATAGTCCATGCCTCTTCTCGTCTCGGGTTGCGACAAGGCAACCTGGTGTCGCCCCCTTTTTGCGCGATCATCACAACCGCGAACCATAAAAAGGTACTATCCATCGCTACCCTAGAGCATGGACCATACTTGGTTTTGACTGAGCGGCGTACTGACGTGCTCTTTCACGATTCCAATGACTTGACGCATTCTAGAAAATGAAGCTGCAAGGACAAGGTTGAGCTTAGAGAGGCAAGGGTCCACAGTCAACTGAGAGGAGGAGATGTGGCTATTTGCCACGACAGCAACATGCAGCTTCAAGCTTGGAGGGAGGGATGGAATCGTTTCGAGGACTAGAATCGAACATAGTTCAGGAAAAATCAAAATGACCCAAAACCAAAAAGGTAGGCCGGCGGCAGCTTAAGGAATGACCCAGCGTTGTACGTAACGGAGCATAGCGTGGGGAAGCGACGGTAGGGGCGTAAGACGAAGGGCATGGGCACCTCGCGGGGAGGCGTATTGTTGTAGGTGGGGGCGATTAAACCGCAAGGCGGGGGAACTGAGAAATGGTGGTATTGATCGGCGGAAGTGTGTCGGAGCCGCGTGGCTCGGCAGTGGCTTATGATGTCTTCGGTGTCCACTCCCGCGCCAGTTTTTGCGCCTGGGCGATCTGGGCAGGGGTCATTCGTTTGGCGAGCGCATCCCGCAGCACAGCCCCAGGCTTTGCTCCGTTCGCTGTCCCCAGGGTGTACCACATGTAGGCCTAGACATAGTCCTGCCGCACGCCGTCCCCACGCTCATACATGAGGCCAAGTTCTCTTTGCGCTACACCATTTCCTTGATTTGCGGACAGACGAAACCAGTACGAGGCCAGCTGATAATCTTCCGGAACTCCTTTTCCATTTTCATAAATAGCCCCCAGGCTGAGCTGCGCTAACGCCTCCCCTGGACGGCAGCCTTCTTATACCACTCCCGAGCTTGAACAAAGTCCTGGGGCGCACCCTGGCCGCTGTAATACAACACACCGAGTCGGTCCTGCGCGACGGCATGTCACTGCTCGGCCAGCGGTTGCCACTCACGCAAGGCGGTTGCGTAGTCGCCGCGTTGATAGGCGTCCACGCCTGCTTGAAAATCGGCCCATGCGGGAACGGCGAGACAGAAGATTGAGAGCACGAGGGAAATGGTGAATCGGAGGGATATGGGCTGATCGCCACCTTCCCGAACAGTGGTGCGGATGGGTCCACAGGGAGCGGCATTGGTGATGCGGTGAGCGTGGGTGGCGGACGTGTCGGCAGGGCCGGGGGGATCGGCGCCAAGGGTCCGGACGCCGCCCATTACGGCACCGGCATTGACGCCCATGCCGGGAGTGATGGCCTCGTGGAGGTGCGCTGGTAATGAGGCGGGATCATTTCCAGGTGTCGGCTGGCGCGGACGTTTTGAGAGTGCGGACAACCGGTTTACCGCACGCATTGCAGGTATAGCGTTCCGTCGAACGCTTGAGGTCAAGCCCTTTCAATCTCAGATACCGCCCGTTCAATGTCAGGTCCGGATGGGCACAGGGTGAGCGATCCGCTGGCTGGTTCACCTTGATGCGTATCTTCATTGGTTTCCGCTCACTCCTCACTTTTTACCAAATCCTACTCTCCTGTTCAACCGTCTACCCCGCCAGCGCAGGGGCCGGTCTCCGATGGTGCGGATAGCGTGGTGACCGTCGCCTGGTAGGGGAGCCGTTACTTCGCGTGTTTGAACCAAAACGCAAGCACCGCGAGACAAACGCCTCCGACCAGGGTCCCGACCCACTCCTGCCATGTCACGCGGGTAAACTCGAACAGCACGGCGTCCATCCAGCTCATGGCATCCTCGCAGGGAGGCCTATTCTAGGAGAGGGACGATCCAACCGCAAGATTGTTATTTCCGCTTCCCTCTACTTTGCTAAGCCGACGGAGACGGCGCGTCACCCGCGGCAGCAGATTGAGCAGCCATCCCAGACTGCAGCTGTTGTATGAATTCCTTGAGGCTCTCATGCTGCTTAGCGGCTGCCTCTCCTGCGGCTCTGCCGTATGCGACTTCGTCAATGGGAAGCTCAAGCTCTTTCCTGACAGAGAAAACCAGAGGTGTCAAAAGACGCCCGAGTTCTATCGTTTCGCCAGAGCCCTCTTCCATGTATTGAAGTTGCTTGAGATATAGCGTCACACCTAGGGTGTCTGCCTCCTGCTTCGCCCCCTCATTGCGTCTTTGCTCAAAATCGAAATTCCTTTGGAGCAAGTCCCAGTTGCGTTGGCCACTGAGCCCATCGAGGTTGTATTGCCTCATTAGTTCGAGCGTTCGAGAATTTTCTTTTATGGAAGTATCGACTTGGGCTCTGAGCACTTCAATCTGCTGCTTCTGCGAGACCAGCGGACCTCGTTTCGCGAACAGGCGTAAGAATGTCGCGTTCAGTCCGGCCGAGAAATTTATAAGGGCTTTCACCGTCTCTTCCGTCGCGATTGTATGGACCTTGGCGATGGATGGAGCTTTGTCGAGATACCCCTCGGTTATCTTTTCGTGAGGAATTTCGAGGTTGGCGAATCGGCCGATCGCGATCAGACCGGCCTGCACCGCCTCAGCGGCCGCCAGATAGACATCCCTCCGCAATGACATCTCTCGTTCACGGTTTTTGAGCTTTTGATCGTGGTCAAGCTGCGTCTGCAATCTTCGGTCGTGGGCACGATTTGTGGGGATGACGCCACTGAGTGCGATGCACGCGCCGCTGATGACTGCCAAGAACGTGGCGAGGTAGGCAGGTATTTCCATTTTGACGCCCAATAAAAAACTGAAGGGCGGCGATCAGCCAACCCCAGTCGCGTTGGGATGGGAAGTGTCTAACATAGCGAGGGAGGTGGTGCAACAGACGATCGAAAAATTCTAAGAGAGATCCCGCTTAGATCTTCCCAGGTCCGAAGGATCGGTCCTCGCACGTGGGGGCTGGCCCTTTTTTGTGGGACGTCGCCGCGGGGACGGGTCGGCTTCCGCTCCGGTGTCGGTATGGCGCCGATATAGGAAATGGCGGCGCGAGGTGTGCGTGCGGAGGAAACGGCGTTTCTACTGGACTGGTGCGGTGATTCTGTGGTGCGCCCGGAGGGACACTGCCTAACCCCCTTTTTCTCCGTACAGAGCAAAAGCCTAAACACCCGGCTTTTGCTGCTGTCCCTTCTTGATCGCAGCCCCGCTCGCCTCTGCTTTAGCCTTATCGCCGATTCTTTTGGCAGCTTCCAACGCACGTATGGTCGCATCAAGCCCCGTCATGTGAGTAGTGTAATTTTTGATCAGCGTCCCGGGCCCAGCATAGCTAAAACCCTCGAACCCCAAGGCCACCTCGAGGAAGATGGCGCCACACCTGGGCACCGACTGCTTATACTCCTGAATCATCACGGGGGACTCTAGGGGCTGGAATTCAACGACGCCAGGTTTCAGTCTGGGGCAGCCGACGAAACTCGTTGCGGGGGTGGGTTTACGCGGTGTTCCATTGCTGTCGTAGCGCCATCGATATGTACCGGGGGAATCCGGTAGCAACTCGGTGGGAGTCCCGTATTTCTCTACTAGTGTTTTCGCGAATGCGTCAACAGTCAGCTTCTTGCTGGCCGGAATATACTCGGTCCGATTGAGCATCACGATTCCCTCCTGTCCAGGAACCGGTCCGAAGAATACGGTAAGTAAGCCACCTGAGCTCTCAGTTGCAGGATATTTTATGTCATTAATAGCACCGGATATCCGGGCTACATAATTCGTGTGTGGCACAGGATGCGGAGCCTGTCCGGGAAGACTAAATGCCAGCGTGTTCGAGCCCTCAGCATAACTGTCAACAGGTCTATTCGGGGATTTGGTCGATGATCCGAAACCATGCGACTTGAACATCTCGCGGGCCTGAGCAGGCGCCATGCCGATGCGCAAACCGATCACGTCCGGGCCCGCCCCGCCGCTCCCGACGGATTTCGATTCGTTTTTGCTTGTCGCGGCATCGCCCGCCGGAGTATCGATGGTATTCGATCTTTGATCGGGTGAACGACTTACGTTGGACGATGCAGGCTTCTGGCTATTCGGTTTCCCGCTGCCTGACGCCCCCACGACTGCCCCAGGTGCGGACGACTTCGACGAGGCCGATGATTTGGGCGTCGTAGGGTTAGCGCGTCGAGGAGACAATTGGGCAAGCTTGGTGTCCTTGTTCTGTTCCATAGCGCCAGTAGACTGAGGTGGCTGTTGCTGGATACGAATCCCCGAGAGGTTGATCCCGCGTTTTATTGCAATCTGACCAGGGACCGCTTGACCGTGAGAGTCCATCTTCATAATGCCAATTTCTCCACGCAGCGAGAAGGTCAGGTCTGCAGGAGCCTGTCCATTTTGGTAAAACGAGATGGCTCCTTGCGTTTCTCGGTCTGGCTCTAACGGCACTGGATTATTAAGGGCGCCAAGACCTTTGCTATCCCCCGTATTCCACGTGCTTCCGCTGCTGTCTGTCAGAGAAGCGAACCCGATCAGAGTGATGAAGATCCTGCGCCCCGTTCGGTTCACGAGCGACAGACCGACATCCGCTTTTGTCTCATGGCTGAACAGCTGTA